>Ga0210391_10002984_pt1 | contig 14426 bp, 8 predicted proteins | sample IncBWC12OmetaG_FD_160573 | JGI IMG/M metagenome (GOLD analysis project Ga0210391, IMG submission 160573) | Forest soil microbial communities from Barre Woods Harvard Forest LTER site, Petersham, Massachusetts, United States - Inc-BW-C-12-O ... | reverse complement strand
GTTGCTCATCGTGGAAACAGGAAACGAACGATGGATGTTTCCCTCCCAGCGTTGCGCATGGACTCCACCAAATTGTAAGCACGCGGCGCGTTCTGTCGGAGGCGCTGCTGGCACGATGGTCGACTTGTCTCCGGAGATGTGCCGCGGACTACCCAAGACGCCCTGCGTGTTCAACGCATCGGAGCTGTTGTTCGCCATCGTTCATCGTATGGTCCGTTGGGACCTCCGCCAACCGCTCAACACGGCGCAGAAGCGCTTAATCACAGCGCTTCGTGATGAGATTCGACAGCCTGACCAGCAGCCACTGCGTTTGACCATACCAAGAGAAGAAAGACTAGCCAGAGTTTCAGATGCTCTGCTGGATGATGTTGGGGATGACCGCACGCTGGACGCTTGGGCGCATGTTGCCGGAATGGCCCGCCGTACATTCATGCGTGCGTTTTCGGCTCAGGCAGGTATGTCATTTGGCCGTTGGCGACAGCAGGCGCGGTTGTTTGCTGCCCTTGAGATGCTGGCACAAAGCAAATCTGTCACGGAGGTCGCTATCGCAGTCGGTTACGACAGCGTAAGTGCCTTCATTGAAATGTTCCGGACGATGCTGGGAACCACACCACAGACATACTTTCGAGGCAGGCGTTCGTGGCCATGCGGTAGGGCTATGGGCGTAGCGGCGCGCCTTCCTTGACGCTGTCGCCAGGATCCACCGGAACTCTTGCTGAACACTTGCTGAACTATAGACTGCAAATGAGGCGTTGTGGCGCAACTGAGGAGTTCGTAACGCGAACAAAACAAACGAAAATCGGTCCGTGCGAACAGGTCAAGGTGAATTAGCAAATCGCCGCCTCCAATAATCTCTTCCGCACAGGCGCGAAAGATCGCCGCGATCGTGTTGATCGTATGGAAGACAGGAGTGAGCTTCGACGCCCAATATCTGACACCACGAACAGCTTGAGTGTCTCGGGTCGAGTCCGCTCCATCTCTGGGTATTTCTCTGGCGCTGGCTGTCAGGTTCTCGGAACACTCTGGTTCGAGAGCGAGTCTCAGCTGGTAAGTTACGCCCTGCGTGCTTCGGGCACCGAGTCTCCCACACGACCCTAGGCCCTGTCAGACAACCAGAAAAAACTATGGGCCACGAGTCCCGGATAGAACCATGGTCGCCACATTGGACCACGCGCTGCTTTGCTGGTTTCGGAGCGGACAGGCTTCGTTGCGAAGAAGCGATGAAAACCGCTGATAGAGAAAACCCAAAGCGCTGGGCCATAGTGCCCAGCAACCGAGCACTTGGTGCGGGCGGTCAGAACAGATCCTGCTCCAGTACGTGGGCTGCGAAACCAGAAAAATTCGAGCCGAAGGCGAGGTGTTTTTTCTTGACTTCTACCTTCATAGAGGCAGCGCTAATCGGAAAAGTGCTACTTGATTTCTCCGGTCACGCGGGTGATCTCAATCGGTCGACGCAACACGAAGCTCCAGCCCACCTGTCATTGAAAACCAAGGCCAAAATCCCTCGCTTGGGTTAGACCAGCAGGAACGCTGCCCTGGCTAGGTCTTGGCCGAGTACAGCCAACGAACGGTTCTCCCGCGGAAGCATTGCCGAAGCAATGCACTGAATGGTGTTGCATCGATCGGTTGGGCCGGCACGACGAAAGGGGAGTTTGCAGCGGCGCGCTGTAGGATTTTGCTCCCCCATCCGCCTTTTGACCAGATCTCGTGAACGGCGGCGCAGTCCATTCTTCATTTGTTCATACAACTTTTAGCGGGACGTGACCTGAGGGTGCCACTGTTCCGTATCTCCACAACCGCTAGGAGGGCGATAAAAACGTGAAGAAAACCATTCTTATGCTGTTTGCTGCAGCTTTCGCGGCCGCACTGTCACTAGGACCATTTGCCACCAAACTAAATGCTCAAGACTTCGGTTACGATCAGGATCATGTCAAATTCCGCGGCTTTGTGCCCGGCAGTATCGTGTTGAGCGGTACCGTTTACGTTGGAACCGCCGACACCGTTACGCCTAACGAACTGTTACCGCCCGGATGTTTGCAGACCGGCACGATCGCCAGCCAGATCGCCAACCCAAACCCCGCAACGGTCAACGTGCCAACCTTGACCGGTGGCACCCTGGCTGTACAGGTCTCCTGCGGCTATTCAAGCGATAATGGTGAAGCTCCGAATCTGAAGGATAATCACAACGTTTGGAACAACGCTAACACCGATCCCAACTTTGGCGTTTCCTCGCCCATCGTTCTTTGGAACCTCAACACCGACGGCTATTTGCTGGGCAGTCTACACGTTCCCAGCAACGAGATCGTGACCAGCTTTAGCTCCAAGTCGGAACTCGCCTTGAATCGCTCGATGGATGGTAAGAGCCTCACCTTCATGGCCTATCGCGGCGGTCCCGGCTGCCCGACTCTGACCCTGAATACGACGACCAATATCATCACCCAAAGTACGAACGTCGGACCCACATCGCCCACTGCACCGAACCTGATCGACGTTTCGGCCTCCAGTACGCCGGGGCTCTGTGACCCAACCAATCCTGCGGTCGCGAGCTATTTCGGCGCAACCAATCCGACGGCTTACTACCGCTCCGTCGCAGAAGTGGATGCCCGAGGCCGTATCTGGTACACCGATGGCGATGCTTACAGCGGCGACAACTCCCGCGCTTCGATTAAGGCTGACAATTGGCTGTACTACTCGGTGGGAAACGACAACAACGGTAACCTACCAAAGAAGACGTTCCTGACGACGCAATTGGGCTACAATCTGTCCCACTCGACGGGTGCCGAGCTTTTCGTCCCTGGTGCCGCGTCGCTCGTCCCTCCCAACAACAACATGATCTCCTACTTCATCTCGATCCCTGGAGACAAGCCCGGCAAGGACACCAACTTCCGCGGAATCACGATCTTCAACAACACACTGTATGTCGCCAAGGGCAGCGGCGGTAACGGCATAAATACCGTTTATCAGCTCGGTACGCCAGGCGTGCTGCCAACTACAGCTAACGCCCCCGCTGGCGGCCTAATCAACGAACCATATACGATCCTTCCTGGATTCCCCGACACCGGTGCCAGCACGAACAGCCCGGGTGGGGACTATCCCTTTGGGATCTGGTTCGCTAACTCCACAACGTTGTACGTTTGCGACGAGGGTGATCTTATTGACACGCCGAATCAGACGATCAATGGACAGGTAAACGTTGCTGACGCCGGTACACTGGCAACCGCTGGCCTGCAAAAGTGGGTACTCACCACGCCAGCAACCGGTAGCCCAACTTGGGTGCGCGAGTACGTCATCCAGAATGGGCTTAACCTTGGCGTACCGTACAGCGTCCCGAACTATCCTGCGTCGATCGAGCCGGCAACTGGCGGGTGCCGCAACATTATCGGCATCGTCAACCGTGACGGCACCGCGACAATCTACGCTATCACGTCCACGATCAGCAATAACGGCGACAACGGCGCCGACCCCAACAAGCTGGTAAAGGTAACCGATCTGATCAGCGCTACCCAGCCAGCGACTAGCGGCCACCTCGACAACTTCGTAACGATTCGCTCGGCTCGCGCCGGCGAAGCGTTCCGCGGTATCGCCCTGGCCCCCGAAGACGACGGCTTCTTTTTCGGCCCCGGCTTCCCATTTCTCGCGATTTTCTGATCGGTAGATAAGAACCAACGATACGACCAGCATCCAACCAAGGCTCCCCGAGTGAGATCCGCTCGGTGAGCCTTGTTCTTTTTGGATCGATTTTTACGGATTCGACTAAATTCCGCGAGCTGGGTCCAATTCGGCAAGGATCATTTGCACGCCATAATCGACTACGCAGGAACTTTGGATTATTCGTTCGCGAGCACGCCTTGCGCCGGCACGTTCTCCTCCACCTTGATCTCCTCGATGGGGAAACCATAAACCTCGATTTGAAACACGAAATGCCTTTTTGACGTACAGCGCCGTGTTGAGTGCAGAAGTCGCGATATACACTGCTTCAACTCCGGTGGCGCTGACCGGCGTCTTGACGTCCGTTTTTTTCTGGGTACCCGAAAGGACTTGGAAGAAACACGCTTTGCATCCGAGCACACAACCGTCGGGGCAGCCGCAGCCTGGGAGGGGCGGGCCGCCCCGACCTACACAAACAACAAGTATGTTTTAAACCTCGTGGAATTTATCGCAAGGTGAATTCGTGAAGAAAAAATGCTCCGATGCGGCCAACGGCCTGACTCCTGATTAACGCGCTACCGGGACAAGTGAAGTGCTACTTCATTTTTCGGGTTACCGGCAAGTGGAATTACTTCCGGGTGGATCGTTATCGAGCGGCGCTGGGCGCCAAAATAACATTGATTCTGCTATCTTGGCGTGTTCGGAGGTGCTCGATTGCAGGATCAACTTCCCGTAATAAGCCGCGAACAGCTGCCATTATCATGTTCGGAACTGTGTTCCTGTTCATCGGGCTGGCCGCCTGTGCCTTTGCAGCGGTTCGCCGGCGGGAAGAAGTGCGCCTGTTTTTATGGCTGGGGACGTGGAGTGCAATGTACGGGGGACGGCTGTTGGCAGAATCGCCGGCTGTGGTTGACGTTCTGCCGCAGTGGATTCAGTTCCGTGTTCCGTTCGTTTGGACAGTGATCGTCTATCTAGTCGTTCCGGTTGCCACACTTGCCTGGCTGGAACTAAGCATCGGCAGGGTGCGGGTTTTCCTTAAGGCCGTGCTGTTTCTCAGTGCGTTTATCGGCGCCGCTGGAATCGTTATTTTTGTCACAACTGGCTCTCGAGACAAACTGCTCTCTTACAACAATCTTCTCGCTGCAGTTGCTCTGCTGGTGCTGCTGGTTGTGGTCTTGGTGCCGCAACTTTCCCGCAAATTCCTGGTTCTTCCCAATCGCGCGGTAGTGGTAGCGGGCATACTCGTCTTTGCCTTGCAAGGGATGTACTACAATCTGGCGCGTGCGCTGCACTACCAGACTTCGCAGGTCCCGGTCTCGCTTGGGTTTGCCGCCCTGCTTTTCTCGTTTGGGTATGTCGCCGTGCGAACTTTGCGGGCAAACGAACGGCGTTTAACTTCCATTGAAAAGGAACTGGAAGTTGCCCGTCAGATTCAAGCCTCGATTCTTCCAAGCGGAAACCCCGAACTGAAGAATCTTCGTGTTGTCGCCGCGTATTGTCCGATGGAAGCCGTCGCTGGTGATTTCTACGAGTTCATAGCTGTCGATGAAAACAGGACCGGCATCCTGGTGGCAGACGTCTCCGGTCATGGGGTGCCGGCGGCGCTCATCGCGGCGATGATTAAGGTGGCAATGCAATCGGTGATGCATTGCGCTCACGACCCCGGAGAGGTGTTGCGTGAATTGAACCGGATTCTGTCGCCGCAACTACGCGCTCAGTTGGTATCAGCCGCATATCTGTGGCTCGACACCGAAAATCGCGTAGGATCATACTCGGCGGCCGGACATCCGCCATTGTTGCACTGGCGCGAAGGGAAGCTTGAGCGCATTGAGAGTAACGGCGTACTGTTCGGAGTGTTGCCGGAGCCTGACTACCCCGTTTGTGCTGTGGATATTAAACCTGGCGACCGCTTTCTGCTCTATACCGATGGCGTGATTGAGCCCGAAAATACACGCGGTGTTCCCTTTGGCGACAGCCAGTTTGAACAAGTCATCCGCGTCAACCGCTCGCGTCCCGGGTCCGAGTTGCTGCAGCAAGTGCTTTCCGAGATTCGCCAATGGCAACCCACCACGCTAGACCAGAAAGATGACATCACACTCATCTTCGTTGATATCGTTTTGTGATGTTTCGGGCCGGGCCGCCCTCCCGCCCGGGGGCCGAACTGTCGTTCAGGGGAATCTCATGAAAAGAGCAACACTGGCCGACGCTGATCGGGTCAAGAATATTTTGCTGGTGTCGTTTAAGAATGATCCACACGTGAACTTTCTTCTGGAAGAGAGCAAAAACGAGCGCAAGCTCAATATATTAATCGATTACGTCGCCGACCAGACTTTTCGCCGGGGTGAAATATATTTGAGTGACGATGATAACGGGGTTGCATTGTGGGATTTTGAGAGAAATGAAAAGATGACCCTCCATTCCATTTGGCGGAACCTGGCCTTCCTTACCCGGATCGGTATTAGGTCCGTCATACGAATTGTGAAATCTGAGGCTCACGTTCACAATAATTTTCGCAAATATCTGCGTTATTGCCATTTGTATATGATTGGAGTCTTGCCCGAAGCACAGGGAAGGGGATTGGCAAGCAGATTAATGAATCCGATGCTTCAAACGATGAAAGAGAAGTCGATTCCTGTTTTTCTTGAGACAGCAAACCTGCGTAATGTCGGCATATACAAAAAGCAAGGCTTCAAAATCTTTGAAACTCTGACTGTCCGGGATCACGATCTGTTTCTGATGTCTACTGAATCATCGATCGACGAGATAAGTTGACCCATCCTGCGTGTGCAAGGCTCTACCCACGGCGCTCCGCAAATCGCGCCTAATCTCTTCAAATCGCTGCCAGGGCTCAGCGCACCCACGAGTTCTTAGGAGCGTCGTCCTGAATAAGGCTTCACTGTTGCTCGCGCTTGGCCTCGCAGTTGCGCTGGCTTTAAGGTCTCAATCAGTACCGTCGCCTGTGGACGCGACAGTTCAGCTGAGGCAGCTTGTGGACGAGGTCGGGAGCGACCCCACGAACTTTTTGTGCGGCCGAAAGCTGAAAAAGTGGGGTCCTCACGCCCGTTTTGGTAGTTTTCCGGCCGCTGCCGTTGGGGTTTTGTCTCTTGCAGCGCGTTCTCTCTCAGCGGAGTGCGCGGCCACACGGTGAAGACCTTGGTACAGGACGACTTGCAGAGTGAAAATATTATTTGATCACCGCTCGCAGTTCAACGGTATCTTGTGCGAACAGTCGTGGGACTGCTTTGGACGGGCCGATCGGCGACGACAGCTTGACTTGTAGCGTGAATTATCCAATCGACGGCACGGCTCGGTGCCGGATCAGCCAGAACAAGCGCCAAGAAACGCGAAGCCGAGTTCCAGAAACTGGGCGGCAAACCCATTAATCGATCGCAATCTTCGCGCCTCGTTGGCCAGAGTTCGACAAGCGCTCGATGCGGTGGTCAATTACTTCGCGAATCGCCTTGAGGAATTCAATCCGCGAATTCGTCAGGTGTTGTCGCACTGTAGGCGGAACGTCAAAGCATTCGTGTAGACGATCCAAGACTTCCCGGCACAGACAGGGTTCATGACTGACGCGCTCGCCCGCTGTTTGCTGGTTTTGATTTTGCTCGCTCATTGGGTCTCCTTCATTTCAATCGTGAGGACTTGATTTTCCAACCTCGCTCTGCCCGGCTGTAGCCCTGCCATAGACCTTGGAAGGCCAATGTGCCGGCGCAAGGTGCCGATCTCAACGACCAGTTCGTCGCCCTTCTTGAACAGCCCAATCTCGCCTTTTGAGGCAAACGGCAGCAGTACCTGCACTTCGTACTCTCCGTCACGTTTCGCAAACGTGTAGGATTTCTCCATTCGAGTCACCGCCGACGGATCTTGTTGCCCAGGATACAGCACCTGGGCAAGATCTTCGAGCCGCTGTTTTCCCAAAACTTCGTGCTGGAATAGGGGCACGCGCTTCACCGGGACGGGCGCAAAATACTCTTCGATCTCAGTCAGGACTTTCTCCTGTGACGTGTGCCACTCTTTAAACCACGCGTCCGTGACATTTGCGGGCAGGAGGCGATTGACAATTACAGTATCCACAGTCAGTCCGTGAAGGGAAAAATATACAAACGCGCGCTGAGTTTCGCGCAGCACCATCTTCTCAGGATTAGTAATCAACCGCACGCTCGTGACCTTCGGGTCCCCCATAATTTCGTCCACACCCTCGAGCTTCTCGAAGAGATCGCGAATGTTGAGGAAGTAGCTGTCCGTGGGCAGCTCGAACGGCGCGACGCGGTTCGCAATCGGTCGCACCGCCTTCAGCAGGTTGCGCTGGAAAGGAAAAATGTGCTTCATGTACCAGTCAAGTGTCGTCGGCATGCTGATGAACCGCATGGACTCAGCGGTTGGAGCTGCGTCAAGCACGATGACATCGTACCGCCCCTCGCGCCGATACTGATTGATGTACATCATCGCGCTAAGCTCTTCCATGCCCGGGAGTATCGCCAGCTCTTCGGCCTCGACGCCAGTGATCCCGGTGGTGCGCAGCACTGCGCTGATATAAGAAGAAATCTCTTTCCAGTGTCGCTTGATTTCTTTCTGTATATTCAGTTCCATGATCGCAAGCCGCTCGTTGATCGGTAGCGGGTCCGAGGTTTGGACCTGGAAGAGTTCCGTATCGAGATCGAAGGAATCCGCGAGACTGTGGGCCGGATCGATGCTCATGACGAGCGTGCGGTAGTTAAGCTCGGCAAGTTTCACGCCGGTCGCAGCAGCGATGCTGGTCTTGCCGACACCGCCCTTGCCAGTGAGCATTAGAATTCTCATACGGACATTATAAAGCTCATTCCACGAAACTGGTGTTATTAGGAGCGCCGCTAGATCTAGACGAAGGTCCTCGTTAACAGTTGCCCCGCCTTGCACAATCGCAGCCTTTTCTTTCAACCTCGCGTGTAAATTCCCGTTAGTCAGTTCGTCAGGAACCCGAGCGAAACAAGACGCCCTGGTGGTAACGGCGTTTAAACGTGCCTCATGCGGCCTTAGGGGTGCGCGGGGTGTGCCGAGAGGCCACGCGCGGCAAATGCTGTGGCGGTCGGAATTCTATGGTGACGTCCTGTTGAGCTTGGACAGGCCTATTGTTCAACAGCGTGGGCTCGTAACGCCACTCGCGAATGGCGCTCAGCACGGCAGGAAGCAGAGAGAGCGAACCGCTCACCCGTTTGACATCCATCACTTGGCCGAACTCTCCTATGGTCGTGCGGACCTTTACGGTTTCTGACGATCTATGTCGATTCCCCGGCGTTGGATAACGAGGCCAAACGAAGGAAACAAGCTCACCGGCTTGCAATCGGCCGGGTTCCCGAGCCGCTGCGGGTCGGCGATCTGGAGGGACAAGAACAGTAAGTTGGGAGGTAATCGCGAACGAAGACGAGGCGGCGATCGGTCTTTCGGGGAGAATTAGCCTAAACGGTTTGCCATCGCCTGGGCCAGTGAAAAGGATTGTGGAAGGCGAGGACAGGTGCGGCGTTGCGCGTGTCGCAGCCGTTACCCTGCGTGGGGCGGGACTTGCCGGCGTCACATTCATCGGGACGACACCCCTGGGCGAATCTGCGGCCTGTGGCTCCGTGGGTGGCGGCGCATTCCGCGCGTTTGCCCCGGTCCATGCCTTGCGCTCGGGTCTGGCTTTGGGTTTATCGGAACCAGGAAACGATGGGGTGGCTATTGGTAAAGATGGTCCGATCGGCGCGACTCCGGCAGTCGGATCTTGCGGTGCTGGATTGAGGGATCGAGTGGCTGGGCTTTCTGAGTTCGATTCTGCTGTCGCCGGCGCGGGCGGACTCACTACAGGTGAAGCGGAGGCATTTGCGTCCGGCGGAGTGGAAGTTCGCGAAGTTGTTTCCTGCAGGCGATTCAGGAGTGCCTGTGACGTGTGGTCAGCAGCCGGTAGTGATTTCTGGGTGTCCCGAAAGCGCGATCCAAGCGGGCCGAGTCCGGCTGTGAGTCCCACCGCTAGACTGATCGCCGCGAGCAAAAATAGCGCTGCAGCGACGTGCAATCTGGATAATTCAAGAACATATGAGCGTGAAGGAGAGTTCTCGACGCGCTTCGCTGACGACTCAGTTTTGCGGGTTCGAATTTGCGGTCCAAAAACGGCGACGGAAGCCTCGCCGTGCGCCTTTATCGGAAGATCTTCGATCAACGATGGCGCGTTGCCATCGCGAATCTCGGGTGTCACGATCTCAGCTGCTCGAGAGCCAGCGTGCGCAATCCGTTCAGGCGAAGAGTGTTGGTCTTGCTCAGGGATAACACTCCCCAATGGCTCTTCTGCGAAGCTCTCGAACGTTGCGGCGACAAGACTCTCGACAGGCGCCGGCGCTAAACCTTCCACTTCCGGAGATCGCTTTTCAGACGCGATCCAATTTGCAATCTCATTGCGGGCCTCGGCCGTGAGATCAACAAATCGGATCCCCACTGTTTTTTTTGATTCCGCCAGCCACACAACCTGCGCGGAGACTTTGATCCTCTGCTCCACGTTGGGCAACCGAAAGCGAATCTGTGGGAGGTAGTCAGCTACTACAAGGGGGTCAGCTGCGGCAACGGCCATGCCCGTCTCACTTATATTGAGGACAATACCGCCGTTGCGATCATCGAGCGCCATGTACGCAGTGGATGCGAGGGTGGTGCGCTTCTGCAGCCGGCGGTCGCGCATGGCATGAATCGCCTCGACCAACGCGTGGCGTTCGGCGTTGGGTGCGCAGGCTTCCGCTTTTGGTGCTACGTCTGCTCCCTGTTGGGTCTTATTCTGCTGCGCGGCTTCTAGGAGTGAGGCTAGCTTGCCACCCGCCTTCGAGAGTGCGTCAAAGACCTCCGCGACATTCTTCGCGTTGAACTGAAGTTGCCGAGCAGTAAGTGTCAGCCGGATGCTGTCGTCGATATCATCCTTCTGGCTTTTGGAAAGATAGTCCTGCAGGCCGGAATAGAATGCGCCGTTCTCGTACTTCTCCTTCCACTCAAGAATGGCCTGGAGACGACGATTGGCGTCTTTTTCCAATTCTTGTTCTTGTTGATCTGCTGGGCTATATTCGGCGAAGACTTCTCCATGACCGTGCGGTAACGCCATGGTTATTTCTTTCAATCCACCACGCAGTTCCTTAACTTTGTTGGAGGGTAAAGACGCCTTGCGACAGACCCACTCGCCACGCGTCTTGTCGAATTCAATCGAGGCGCGATACTCACCTGTTTCACACTTGAATATCGGCAACGGCTTGAGCGCTGGCCACCGACCGGCCAAAAGTAATCTCAGCTCGGCCTGTTGCACCGGAGACGTGAGTCCAGCAATGTTCGGCCGAGGGGAGGGCAGGTCCATCTCGTCACCTCTTGCAGCCCCACTTCAGTGTGGGTAGAACCCTTCCTTATCAACTTCCCTTGTCCGCTATTGTAACTCCTGAATGTAGCCAAACCTAAACCCCGGCCGTCGGGATTAGTTGCGCACCTCCGTTCGACGAGATCTCGCTTCGGCGATTTTCTGAGCCACGAACAGGTGATGGCCGCTGCAGGTGGCGTTCGCTGAGAAGTCGCGTTACCCGAGATGCGCGCACACATTTGGACCTAAACAGCGAGCGGTGCGCGAGCGGGTCGTAAGAAATACATGGTCTCACACTGGTCGCGGGATCTAGCTGAATCAGCTCTTCACTGGAATCGTTACCGGGCGAACGAGACGGAACGATAGTGTGGTCTCGGCCGGGACGCGGATGTCCTTCTTCCCCGTGAAGGCGGCGCCCGCCGTTCCTGCGCCGGCGCCCACAGAACTCCCGATCAGCGCTCCAACACCACCACCGGCAACTCCGCCGATGATCGCACCAAGACCTGCGCCGCCGCCGATTAGGATGCCGTTGCGCTTATCATGATTCTTGCCGGTCCTGCCGAAATCTCCTGTGGCGATCCCGTAGGTTGCTCCGTTTACCTCGACGGAATCGAGTGTGAGTTCCAGGCGTGCGACACCTTTCAAATGGCCCGAGGGTCGCGCGTCAACAATATGACCCGTCACCAAAGCATCCTTCGGGATCACGGTCTTATCATCAACTACTACTGGCGAGGCGAGAGTCGCCTGAAACGGATCGCCAGATCGATTCCCCGCCGTGGAAATGCTTTGATTGAGCACCACATCCAGTTGGGTGCCCTCCGGAACAGAAACCGGTTTAGTTGCTTGGAATATTCTCGCGAGCAGCCCCGGCTTGGAATTGTTAGGATCGCCACTAGCTTGTGTGTTGTGCCCGCAACCCCCGAGCAAAAGAGCGATGGACACAAGTGACAACATGCTGAGGCCGCCCTTCCTTAGTGCTTTCATAGATCATCACCTCCAAGAGTCAAGCACGCCCGACAGGGGCAACTCGTACCGGGTAAGGGCGTAAGCCAACTGATAGACGACGTATCGAACGGATTCATTGCTTCGACCTTCACGCTCATACTTCTTCGATGCGTTGAACGCGGATCTCACTGTTGGCGGTGTCGAGGGTGCCAATCACCTTCACCTGCTTGCCTTCGAATTTGGCGACTAATTTCTGGTCAACATCCAACTGGTACCACTGTTTTTGGTGTTCGTCTCTCAGGACAAAGCGATCGCCGCTCATCCAGATGGTTCCGGTAAAGATTTTTACTTCGGTCTTATCACCGGACTGACCTTGCATCGTGAACTGCTGCCTCTGAGAGCCTCCGACCTCGATTGAATCTAAACCTACACTGGGAACGACGGCTGCGAAGACGACGGTCATCATCGCAACATTCAGAAACGCGTTCGTATGGTTCATGCCTCACCTCAAATGATGATTCGGGCTGGATGCTCGTGCGTGGCCGAATGGCGTTCAGTGATCTGAGGGGCGCACTTGAGACTCCGTTGGTCGCCCTAAAAAATTAGTCCAGTTAATTCAATCTGTTGGAGGATGGCTAGCAGTTGACTTCGGAGTCTTACGATATGGATCTACCGGGCATTTTCTTCGACGGTACGGGCAAAATATTCCATCGCTAGTACTGGGACGGACAGTACTCAAGAACTGAATGCTGCTTCGGTTGCTGGTGGCATACCTTGACAATCGAACGCGTATCTTCGAAGTCCGGTTCGCCCTCTTCGACGCCATGTGAAACAAAATCCCGCGATCTTTGTCATTCCAGCGAGAGAGTAATTTCGCCAGGGCCCGAAGCTCGGTCGTTTTTCGTGCGGACTGCCAGACTCCGAATGGCTTCTGCGGGTGTGTTCGGCTTCTTGACATGTCCGTCAACGGTGAAAAGCCGGTACATCGGGACTTCAAACGCTCGGGCCATCTTCTCCAGCGCATCCGCTAAACTCTCAGCATGGTTACTCGGATCAATTCACACTAAGTTGCTTGGGCCTTCCTGTCGGCGGGTCATGCGCTTTCAGCCCGAGCTCTCGCAGCTTGCCGGGCAGCCTGAGTCTTGCGAGCGCCCTCGCTGTGACAGTGACATCGAGACCTGCGGCAATGGCTAAAATCGATTCGTCTGGTCGAGATTTCGGCTGGTCGTCGCTGGTACTTTTCGTATTCGCGGGCGTGTTTTGGGGATTTCTCGGGCGCAGATTGCGTGCCGCGTGCCGGGAGAATCCTGCGTGGAATCCGGCCTCCGCCGAGCTTTTTCCGATTGCCGCGCTTCTCCTTGTCCTGACTCCTTCCTGGTGTGGCGGCGCCGGCGGAGGAAGCTCGTCGACCGGCGGATCTCTACCGCCGCCTCCACCACCTCCACCACCTGTAACCGTTTCGTTCACCCTGCAGGCGGCTTCTCCCTTGCTGACGGTTCACGCGGGCCAAATCACGATCCAGGTAAATTGAAAGCGCTTTTCCAATCAGAAGTTTCGCCATTCTTTCCGACCCTTCTATCGGAATGCCACTGGCGTTCAGGACGATCGACATTCGGGTTAGTGATGCGATCTCAGTTGCGCAAGTCGTTGCTGAATTTCTGCGGCCATCGCGCGGTCACCGACTCGATGCACGGAGTATGTAGTGGCAATCGGACCTCGCGATATCGCTCCAACTTCGGTCCGATTCAAGAGCGAGATAAATGATGCTCTTCCTCCCAAGCGACACCAGAAGCGGCAGGCAGAATTTTGCGCTGCGCACCTTCTAAGCAGTGAATCCGGCGTTAAAGTTTGTGGCAGGGGTCGTGGGTTGACAGCCCACGGCCTTAGCAGAGTTTTTCTGGTAGAACACCTGCCTGGTGAGCAGGGGCTGAATTGGGGAGTCGTCAGTGTAGATCAGGCCCCAGGGAGCGCAGATCGCCGGTTTTTGTTTTTCCGGTGCAACAGTCAGTCAACCACGAGCGCATACCGCCGGCGGAAAATCAGAGTGCTCTCCTCAAAACTTGTAGCCGGCCCACAAGGCCCAGTAATTGAGATTGAGACCGGGTTGCGTCTGTTTCAGGAATTTCCCCGCATAGAAGATTCCGTAATCCGCCTGGAACCAGATATGACGATCCACTTGCCATCGCAACTCTGCCCCAGGCCTCTGGCCCACGAACCGCGCCTTGCTATCTCCAGCAGCTCTGATGAGAGTTCCCGGCACGTTATAGACACCGTCCAGAAGGCTCTGTCGCCAATAGAAAACCCAGTCTGTCGAGAGCGTCACCCCGTGGCCCCACTCGGTTAGCACCCGAGGGTGAACGTCTATGAAATTGAGCGGACCGGGGCCGGTGTCAGCAATCACTCCAAAGTAGTTTCCGATAGGAAACAGCGCGTTGAACGTTCTCAGTGTGTTTGTCTTTGGGTTATCACCGCTGGAAATATCAGCCTTTACGCT
>Ga0210391_10002983_pt1 | contig 14431 bp, 9 predicted proteins | sample IncBWC12OmetaG_FD_160573 | JGI IMG/M metagenome (GOLD analysis project Ga0210391, IMG submission 160573) | Forest soil microbial communities from Barre Woods Harvard Forest LTER site, Petersham, Massachusetts, United States - Inc-BW-C-12-O ... | reverse complement strand
TCTTTCCAGCGCGCCTTTTATGGTCGAGGGTCGGTACGCTTCGAGTTCTAATCTGCGTTTCTTACTTATCGGGAGGGGGAGAAAAACATCCCCCTCCCTTTTCTTTGGTGCTTACCAGGACGGTGCGTGTTGAGGCTCAATTTACACTGGAAGTGCACGGCTGGGCGGTGCTTCCTGCTGATGGCGCCGTCGCCGTAGCGAGATGAGGCGAAATTGTTGAAGCGTTCTATGTCTGCAACCAGCAGCGCGGTTGCTTTGTTTTTCGGGCTCTTGCTATGCCTTCCCGCAGCAGTTGCGGCGAAGCATTTGCAGCTCCCATCCAGGTATGAACATTGGCTGGACGCGGAGGTCAACTACCTGATCACAAGCCAGGAGCGCAATACCTTTATTGGCCTGACCACAGACCAGGATCGCGACCACTTTATCGAGACCTTCTGGGCGGTTCGCAACCCGGACCCCACTTCTCCTAGCAACACCTATAAGGATGAGCACTACCGGCGCCTGGAATACGTCAATAACCACTACGGATTGCCATCGGCACAGAACGGATGGCATACCGACCGCGGTATGGTGTACATCACTCTGGGACCCCCGCAACAGAAACGGTCGGAGGTTAATACAAAGTATCTGCTGCCCATCGAAATTTGGTTTTATCAGGATCCGGGAAGCGCACTTGCGCCGTATTTTTCCGTCCTCTTCTACCAACCAAGTCCCGCGGAAGACTTCAAGATTTACTCCCCCTACCAGGACCGTCCGGAAAAGCTGATTGCCAGCACCAATGCTGTCAACGATGAGCCGACCGCGCTGAAGATCATCAAGGACGACCTGGGCGACGACGTAGCTAATCTGACGCTTTCTCTTTTCCCGAATGAACCGGTAGACAACGTTAAGGGGACTCCTACCCTCGAATCCGATGTTCTCCTCAATAAGATCCGCAACTACCGGAACTTGCCGGAGAACCTGAACCTGTTAGCACAACGGCGGGCCCTCCTGGAAGGAGTGACCCACAGGGTTCTGCTGGGGCAGGACTTCAGCGATCTCTCTGTTCTGGCGACCCGCGATGGCCCTAACCAGGCCAGCGTCCATTACATACTTCGCCTGTTGAATCCCGGCGATTTCGTACTGGGCAAAGACGCCACTCAACGTGTCTATTATTCGTTGTCGGTTGAATCGCAACTCCTGAGCGCCGAGGGTAAGGTGATTTACACCGATACCCAGGATCTGCATGACTTCCTCGATCCCGATCAAGTCGCTCAGTTGCGGCACCGGCCTCTTGCAATCGACGGCCGCCTGGTCGCCGTTCCGGGCAAGTATCAGCTCAAGGTAGATGTCACGAATCGGGTCACTAAGCAAAGTTTTGCCCAGACCCGCAGCGTTCTGGTGCCCGCTATTGACCACACCCTGGGAATGAGCCAGGTGGTCTTCGCCTCATTGGCACCGCCCCAGCGCGACTACGAGCAGAACCAGCCGTTCAGCTTTTCCGGCGTTAAACTCGCGGTGGCTGGGGCCGATAACGCTGCGCTTACCAGCGGAGACCCGGTCAGGGTCATTTATCAACTTTGGGAACAACCTGGATCTCCCGTGTCGCTGAAGGGGCACAACCTGGAGGTCTCTTATTTAATCGGTCAGCTGGGGGTGGCAGAAAGAAAGGAACAATCACAAACCATTGACCGTTCCGGATTTGATCTCCAGGGAAATTTGCTGATGGGCACGGACCTCCCTACTACCGATTTGCATCCGGGGAACTACAGGCTGGTCATCCGCGTCGCTGACCCGGAAAGCAACGAAAGCACTACGCAAGCGATCAACTTCCGCCTGGTTGGGGGAGAACGGCAACAGCTGTGGAACCTCACCAATCCGTCCTTCACCAGCAGCGCGGACTCGGCCGTCAATCTTTACCGGCGTGGTTTGTGCGCCATGTCGCAGCAGCACCCTCAGGCCGCCGTCGCTTATTTGAAGCAGGCTGTCGAAGCCGGCAAGCCCGACACGGCGATGTACACCGCACTGGCATCTGCTTACCGGCTCGCCGGCGATGAAAGAGCCGCAGTGGCCACCGAAAAGCTCGCCCGGCAGCCCACCATTCCTTCGAGCAATTAGTGGCACTGTAGCTATTGCAAATAGGTGGGTGGCCCAGGTCTCGCTTTGCGAGCTCGAGTTTTTCCAGGCAAATGATCGATCGAAAATCAGTACGGCGTGAAGGGCCGCTTTCTACTCGCGACATCGACTTTTTCCTCAGCCCCTTGATGGTTGAAGGCTCTGTTTTTGTAAAATTCGATAAAATTCGATGCTTTTGGGGCTTTTTAGAGATAAACAGCGAGTGCGTAGGTCAGCGGTGCCGGCCAAAGCGGTTCTTGTCTATTGAGAACGGGCGCCTGGTATCGGGAGCAACGTAATCAGCCATGGGGACGCGAGGCAGCGATGAGGTCGTTTGGGAAGAGTTCACGGGGGCGGGAACCGCAGGTCCCTCCACTTCGCTACGCTCCGGTCGGGATGACAATTCTATTGGGGTTGGGTCAGGAGAGGGAGCGGATTGTGGCTCTGGGGCGGCTTCTTCCTGGGAGGGGGGCGGCTGGGGGTCGGTGGATTGTCCGTCCTGCCGGGTACGCATCCATTTGGAGACATAGAATGGTGGGTTTACGGGTGGAGGGACGGGTTTGTTCTGTTCGGAAACAGCACGGCGATCTTTGGTTCCAGACGGGATCAGGCCTTCAATGGCGATGATCATGGAGAGAGCCTTGACCTGGGCAGACATGCCGTTGCGGGTCATTTCGGGGGCCAGGCCGGCGATTTCCCATAGGCGGGCCAGGACACGGTCGCGGCTCAGGTTGAAGCGGCGGAGCTCTCCGGTATCCCGCTCGACAAGCTGTTGCTGAACGGCGGCCCGATGCTCAAGCATGTAGGCGCGAACGCGAGGCTTGGATTTGGTGTAGGCGGCGGTGTCGGGGTTGAGGCCGACGGCTTCTGCGGCACGGCGGTCGTTCATGGTTCCAGAGAGGACCAGGCGTGCAAAGGCTATTTCCTGGTCTGTGATGGGGTCGGTGACGTTGTTCTTAGGCATTGATGGCTCCGTTCGTTCGTAGTTCGAGGGCAATTCCGTAGAGGTTGAATCTTTGAAAACGTACCTCAGGGGCTAAAGCCCTCATCCGTGGCTTGCTTTTGGCACGGGTGAACCCGTGCCCTTCCAGGAAGAGCGGCTCTTTGGGGGACTGCGGTTGACGGCAGGGTTTTCTACCGCAGGTTCAGTGGGGGACGCAATAAAAAATCCCGCCGCGGCGGGATGCTGAATCGGTCTGATTTTTGACAAGGATCGGGTGTGTCACCGGACAGCGGTAAAACTGTCCTTCGCTCGCGCTTAGTCCGTTGAACGAACGGAAACTCCCCCGGCTAGGAGCGGCTGCGCGATAAGCGAGCTCCTGCCGAAATCATCTTCTAAGGTGTACGGTACAGGGTTCGAGACCTCTCCGCAACCGACTTAGGGTGTTTATCAGCGACAATAGCTCCCGAGTCACCAGGGCTCAAGCCCGCAGTTATCTACCGGCGCTTTCCCGCGGGTTTGAAAACCCGCTCCCCCGGACTAAAAGTGTTACGCAACAAAAAGGGATCGCCTAGGCGATCCCTTTTCCACTGCATACTTCGGTTGGAGTTCTTAGAACTCGACGCGCAGAGACAACTGCAGCACGCGGGCTCCATTGTTTAAGTTTCCGGAAGGGACAACTGTATAGCTGATGTTGCCGAATTGGTTGGTGTTGGTGACGTCCTGCTCATCCAGACCGTTAAACGAATTTGAAGCCGGTAAGCCGAAGTTGGGATGGTTGAGTGCGTTGAATGCGTCTGCCCGGAAGTCTGCTTTGACTCGGTCCCCGTAGATTGGGAAGTTCTTCGCCAAGCCGAAATCGGCGTTGTAGAAGTTGGGTCCACGCAAGCCGTTACGGGATCCGATTTGGAATCCAATTGGACCTACATAGGAGGCTGCCGCGTTGGCTTGGTTAGCGAAGATGTTCACGCCTCCGCCTGTCGGCTTTTGGATGTGCGTAGCGACGGCAGTCCTTTGACCGACCAGGATGCCAGGGGCATCGTTTGAGTAGCTGGCGACAAAGGCGTTGGAGTTGGTTCCCCAGGCCTGACCGGTGTGCCAACTGTTTATATTGCTGACACTCCATCCGCCCACGATCTCGTTCATCCAGGTCGAAGGCGAGGACAGAAACTCCTTACCTTTGCCGAAGGGCAGCTGGTAGACAACGTCCGCTGTGATGATTTGATTTAAATCAAAGTCAGAGTTAGCGCGGCACTGGCGGGGAAGGATGGCATTGCAGATCAGGCCGATACCGCCGATGCCCGTATCCCCTGAGGAGTTGGCGAAGAAGGACACGTTATCGATGGAGTGCGCAAAGGTGTAGTTGAAGTCGAAGTTTAGACCGTGGGAAAAGTTCTTTGCCACGGTGAGCAACATCGCGTTGTAGCTGGAGAACCCTTTGTTGCCGTAGAAGGTGTTCTCAGAGAACTGGGCAGCCGACCCTACGTTGAGCGGCGCACCATTGTCTGAAAGGAATTGGACCGTGTCACCGAAGTCGCCCCGCTGCACGAACGGACCGAAGTTAGCTACCAGGAACGAGGTGTAGCTCTGACAAGCCGCTGAACAACCCTGGGTCCCGATGACATTTTCAAACCATGGTTGAGGGGTCACGGTTGCGGAAGTGGCTCCGGCCCTGAGTTGCTGGGTGACATTAGCCATAGCTTGGGACAGGAGCTGGCCGGATACGGGATCGGGGAATTCGAGAACCTGGTTGGCGTCGGATTGGGCCAGCAGACGGCGACCAAGGCGGCCGGCATAGCTAAGCTTCATAACCAGGTCGCCCGCGAAGGCGTGTTGCATACCGCCGTTGAAAGCAATGGAGTACGGGGTCTTCAGGTGCGGGTCGATGGTGGCATTGAAGGCCAAGCCGTTCTGGAGACCGAAGGGTACGCCGTTGGTAGTGAAGGGTTGGTACGGCGGTTTGGGCGTAGCGGGCGCGACGATGTTAACGGTCGAGATGCCGTTCTTTGCATCGAGCCGTGGACCGGTTCTGACGGAATTGTAAGGGTCGCCCGGGATTCCCAACGGGGTGGGGCTGGTCTGCTGGAAGAGATAGGAATCCGCATCCTGAATTTGCTGAACCGCGGCGATGATGGTGCGGTCATAGACGATGCCGATGCTACCGTTGAAGACGGTCTTCTGGTCCCAGCTAGGGTTGAACGCAAAACCAAAACGGGGAGCGAAGAGATGGTTCTCGGGCTGATACAGCGGCGGCCCGTTATTGGCCTTGCCGCCAAGAATGTAGCTGATCAGCGGGACGGCAGTGGGACCCGTGATCGAAGCATTGCTCTGGGCGATGCGAGCGGCGAAGTACTTGTCGAAGTAGGTGTCAATGGTGCTCTCAAGGCCGCGCGTTTCATAAGGCACGGAAAAGTTCTGATAGTTGACCCCATAGGAGAGGGTGAGGTTGCGGGTGACTTTCCAGCTATCTGCGGCATAGACCTGGGTCTGATAGTAGCGATAGTAGCGCTGATCGCCGGTCAACTGAGGCAGTACGCTGCCCTGGGCGTTGTAGTTGAAGTCGGAATTAACGTTGCCAATGCGGCCCAGCATGTAGGTGAAGGCCTGGTCGTAATCGTAGTCAGGCGTGGAGCCGCCCGATGTGCTGATATCGGCGGGGCGGAGGCTGGGGCCGTTGCAATCGCCGGGGGTGGGGCCGCACAGGCTCAACGTGTAACCGCCCAGTCCGACGTACGCGGTGTTGAAGTCGGCAACGTTGGTAAAGTGAGCCTTGATGTCTTTAAAACTGCCGCCGAACTGCCAGGTATGGCTTCCCTTGGTCCAGGAAAAGTCGTCTCCGATTACGGGGATGGGGACGCGGCGGGCCTGCGCGTTGGGGTCGAGGTAGAGCGAAGAGGCAAGAGAGGGCCCAGTGCCGTCACCAAAAGTAAGGAAGGTCGAACCGTCTGGATTGTAACTGTTGGGGAATGAGTACTTCTGGACGGTTTGACCCGCGTAGACGCGATTGGTTTTGTTGGTACCGATTACCCAGTTGTGGCCGATGACGAACGAATAGGTGCGATCGATGAAGGGGTTGGTAGCCGGGTCGCCGGCAAACGCATTCGGATTCTCGACGGAATTTTCACGCGCGATGGTAAACCGGCCCCAGAGGTTCATGTGCGAATTCAGGTTGTAGTCCATCCTGCCGACGTAGTTGGTTTCGTAGTCGTTGTCCGGGGCGTTGAAGCTGTATCCGCCGGAGTTGACGCCATCGCCGGTGACGTTGTTGTTGGAATGCGGGAAGCGGGCGGTGAACCCCTGCTGCCAGGTTAAGCTGGTGCCGATGCCGGCTGGATCCAACGCTTGTATCTGGGCAGGGGAGAGATAAGAGATGCCACCGGCGTTGTTAAGGTAGCCGACGTTGCCGGCGCGCAAGCTATCCAGGGGTACTGTCCGCTGCTCCAGTTCGGAACTGATAATGCGGGAATCATTGAAGTCGAAGAAGAAGAAAAGCTTGTTCTTGAGGACAGGTCCCCCGATATTGCCGCCGAACTGATTCTGGATCAGGTGATTGCGGGGAACGATCGGACTTGCATTGTTGCTGAACCAGCTATTGGCTACCAGGGACGGATCGCGATGATATTCATTGATGTTGCCGTGAAACTGGTTGGTGCCGGACTTGGTGACTAGCTGGAATTGGCCGCCGCTGGAGGGGCCGGAGTTTGATTGAAGTCCGCCAACGGTGCCATGGAACTCTTCGACGGAATCGATCGGGGCGTGGCCCACGATGATAAATCCGCTGCTGACACCAGAGCCAGGGTTGTTGGTCTGCTGCGCGTTGCCGGTCGCGAAGTCGTTGACGTCAAGGCCATCGAGGGTGACGTTATTCTGGTCGACGCGGGCGCCGGTTACGGAGCCGGTGTCAGTAACCCCAGGCTGCAACGTGAAGAGCGCGATCGGGTCGTTTCTCTGCTGCACGGGAAGGCTGTTGAGCGCCTGTACGTCGAAGGTATTGCCGATGGCGGCGGTGGTGGTGTCGATGGTGACTTCCGAGTTGGAAGCGGTAACCTGAACCTCCTGCGCTTGCGTGCCCACCTTCAAAGTTGCATTCTGTGTGCGGACAGTGGCCACTTGCAGGTAGATGCTGTTGACCTCAACGGGAGTGAACCCGGCGGCGCTGAAGGTCGCCGAATATCCCTCGCCGGGAGTAACCTCGGAGAAGCGGTACACACCCTGGCCGTTCGTCGTGGCGGTGTATGACTGTCCCGTGGCGCTGTTCTTGAGTGTTACAGTGGCGCCCGACAAAGCAGCGCCGGAAGTGTCCGTCACCTCGCCAGTCATCCCGGAAACGTCTTGTCCGTAGCAGACGTGCAGGGATGTCAAAACGAGCATCGCAAAAATGCAGCAGAAGAGCCTGGCCACCTTCTTGACCGCGAAAGGCAGATTGCCGGCCGGCATTTTCCCTTGGCTGCGCAGGGAGGGTTTGTTGCTCGTGACGTCACGCGAAAATGTTTTCATAACCTAAGCTCTCCAGCAAAATGAAGTAGTGGAATCGAATCAAAAGAGTCTCCTTGTCAAAGGAGCTCCGACCACGGGAAGTTCCCGGGGGCTCGGAGACTACTTCAATGCAACGGGGACTTAATGAGGCTGAACATGTTTTCTTCCTCCCAAGGGGCGGATGTAGTTGGAAAAATCAGGGCCCGGTAAATCTACCGCAGGATGGATAACTGGCGTGGGTCTAATCCATCTTGTTGCGCAGCGGTGGCGTCGAAAGGGGAACCTGTGCTGTGAAGCATTTATTGGGCCACTCCGCAAGTTCGTATCTAAACTTAATCTCATAAGAGACTTGCGTCGTCGGCGGTGCAGTCGCGGCTATGCTTTTTGGTAGGAATTAGGAATTTCTATGGCTTTGTGAAAAATCTTCGGTTGAGTTATCTATCCCCGCCATCAATCGAACGGTATATCTACATCTCCCCTCAAGCCTGCTGCGGCCGCTAGCCACTATCGCCGGGCGGACCAGGAACACCAGATCTGATCAATGATCTTCTTCAGGCCCCGGCTGCTTACCCAATAGCGGAGAGCAGCAAGGTTTCCCTGTCGCGAGGAACTCCATGAATTCCACCCGGGTAAGGTCCGGGTCGAACAAGTTGAGCTGCACCTTGCCGTCGCGGCCGACCTGCGTCTTGGTGCAGTTTGGCCCCTCACACTTGTTTTTTCCAAGCGCCGTAACGGCGTCGCCCATGTGGGCCACTCCAAGCGAAAAGTGGTCCTGTACCCCGGCCTGCTTCAGCGTCGGGTCAGCGGGAATGTTCAGCATGTATTCGAGCCAGTCCGTGCCGTCCGGCACCTGGATGCTCTGCCAGTCCGTCCGATCGTCTGTTCTGCCGCCGTGCCAATAAGGATGAAAACCCAGGACATCTCGCCAGAATGCATCCTCTTTGGCAGCATCCCGCACAATGAAGCCGACATGGATGATGCGCTTGCTGGTCGCGTTGGGCGAGGGGGGTGCCTTGGCAACCGCCTTGTTGGAACCGCTCTGCACGAAGATCACCAGGTTGCCTTCGGGATCGCGCACTCCGAACTGACCCGCCTTCAACGGCAGCTCGGGCTTGATACCGTGGGCGGCGAGGTAGCGCTCGAGGCCGGCCGCATTGCGCGTGGTGAACGCGACCGCCGCCATGCGGATGTTTGGCTGAGGCGGCGCCGGCGACGTGAGAATCTCAATCCATTGAGAACTGTTCACCGGATAAGTCCAAACCCCGTTTGCCTGCAAACGCGTATACCCCAGGGTGTCCCCATAGAATTTTTGGGCGGCGTCGGGCTGGGTGGTATAGAAGCGCGCGAAGGCAATTCCGGTAATTGCAGGACGCTTGGCCGTCTGCGCCGTGAGCGGGGCGGCAATGGCCATGATCAAGGCAAGAAATCGGGCTGGTTTCATCACCCGAACTCTAGTTCATCGCGCCGAGACCGGTCAAAACCCAGGGTGAATTGCGTCTCCGGGCAATCCTCAATAAACTTCTTTGCGAGCGAAATTGGTTCTTTTTCCGAGCCTCTAAGGAGCGTGCGTGCGTTTTTCCCGAATCGTCTTCCTTGTTTCTTTGGCTTTCCTCAGCGGCAATCTAAAAGCACAACAGCCTGCAAGCGAGATGCCCCCGCCCCCGCCGCACGCCAAGCAGATTCATCTCAAGCACGTTCTGGTGATCGGTCAGACCAAAGGCTTTGAACACGACTCAGTCTCTCCAGCCATGGCTGCGATCTTCAATATGGGCAAAGAAAGCGGCCTTTGGGACACCATGATGCGCACCGACACGGAACTGCTCACCAAGAAGGATTTGCAGCGGAATACAAAGAATCTGAACTACTTCGACGCCGTAATCTTTGCCAGCACCACCGGCGAACTGGACATGGACGACAGCCAGAAGCAGGATTTAATGTCGTTCATCAAGGAAGACGGCAAGGGATTTGTGGGCATTCACGCAGCGCTGGACACGAATTACAAGTGGCCCGAATACGGGGAAATGATAGGCGGCTGGTTCGACCAGCATCCCTGGATGACCTTCAATGCCCCTATTAATAATGAAGATCCGGACTTTCCCGCAGTGCGCCATTTCCCCAAAGCCTTCGTCAAATATGACGAAATCTATCAGCCGAAGGATTGGTCTCGCAGCAATGTGAACGTGCTGCTGAGCCTGGACTCCAGCAAATTAAACTACGACAACAACCCCCGTATCCATCGCGCGGATCATGACTTTCCAGTGGCCTGGAGCAAGATGTACGGTAAGGGAAGGGTCTTCTATTCGACCCTTGGCCACACCGAAGAGTCCTGGGAAGATCCGGACATTCGCAAGATGTACTTTGAGGCAATCAAGTGGTCCTTGGGGATGACCGAGGGAAGCACCGCATCGCACGCAAAACTGGCCGTTGGAAAGTAAAGGTGGTTTGACCAGGATGAAGAAGTTTCGGGATTTGGCAATTCTTGCGGTAATCGCTGGGTTGGCCGCCTACCAGGGCAGGCAACTGCACATTTATGCGGCGACCGGCCAGGCGCCGGCCACCACCCAGAACGCAGGCCCTAGTCATGGCGGCGATGCGGCCACGAGCCATCCTGAAGCAGCGGCGGCTGGCGGCTCGCTTTTCCAGCAGAACTGCGCCTTCTGTCATGGCCGCGACGCCGGTGGCGGAGAAACGGGCCCTGACCTCACCCGATCCAAGTTGGTTTCTTCGGATGTGGGCGGAGACAAAATCGGCGATGTGGTGCTGCACGGGCGGCCGGACAAGGGCATGCCTGCTTTCAGCAATTTCTCGCCCGAGCAGATCGCTGACCTTGTCGCGTTTATTCACCAGCAGCAGACCAAGGCGATGTCGCAGAGCGGCAAGCGCAAGGGGGTAGATGTGGCCGACCTACAGACCGGCAATGTGGAGGCGGGGAAGGCTTACTTCAACGGCGCGGGCGGGTGCTCGAACTGCCACTCACCTACCGGCGACTTGGCCGGGATAGCTTCCCGCTACGAAGGCTTGCAGCTTGAGGAGCGGATGCTCTATCCGAAGGATGTAAAGAACAAAGTGACGGTGACCCTTCCTTCAGGAGAGGCCGTTGCCGGAACCCTCGAATATCTGGATGAATTCACGGTGGGATTGCGGGATGCTTCGGGAACCTATCGGTCCTGGCGCGTGAGTGACGTAAAGGTCAAAGTCGATGCCCCGGTCGAAGCTCACGTCGCACAGTTCAGCAAATATACCGATGCCGATATCCATAACCTAATGGCTTATATCCAAACCTTGAAGTGATCCTGCTCTGGGAAGGTTCCAAGTCGATATGAAGTTTTTGAAGAGTAGCTTACTTTTTGCCGCGAGCGCATTAGCGGCGGTTGGATTTTCGCATTCCCTCGGGGCGCAGAATGTGGATGCTGCCATGCTCTTGCATCCGCCTGCCGACAGCTGGCCTGGATATCAGGGCGACTACTCCGGACGGCGTCACAGCTCGTTGACCCAGATCACACCAGAGAACGTAGCTAATCTAAGTTTGGCCTGGGCCTATCAAACGAACCAGCCTGCAGAGATAAAGTCAACGCCGATCCTGGTGGACGGGATTTTGTACTTTACTGTGCCCGACAACGTTTGGGCAGTGGACGCTCGCTCGGGCCACATGCTGTGGCACTACACCTACCCACCCAATAAAGGCGATCACATTGGCCAGCGTGGCGTTGCCATATATAAGGACTGGATATTTTTTATCTCCCCTGACGCGCACCTGATTTCTCTGAATGCCAAGGACGGCAAAGTCCGGTGGATTGTCGAGCTGGCGGACGTGAATAAAGGCTACTGGGCGACTGAGGCGCCTTTCATCGTCGGGAACCACGTCATCGCGGGGGTCGGCGGCGATCTGGATAACATCCCCATGTTCCTGAAGTCTCTGGATCCGGAGACCGGCGCGACGCAATGGCAATGGAACGTCACCCCTCCGCCTGGACCGGGCGTCACCACTGGGGGCACAACCTGGATGGCGGGGACCTATGATCCAACCCTCAATCTCATCTATTGGGGAACCGGGAATCCTACGCCTGTGCTGGATGGCAACGCGCGGCCGGGAGACGATGAGCATACCTGTAGCATTGTGGCGTTGAATCCGGATACTGGTCAGTTGGTGTGGTCTTTTCAACCGTCGCCGCACGATACCCACGACTGGGATGCGGTCGAGATCCCGGTACTGGTGGATGGAACCTTCGATGGGCAGCCGCGGAAGATGCTCATGCAAGCCTCTCGCAATGGTTATTTTTTCGTTTTAGATCGCACCAATGGCAAGAGTCTGCTGACCGTGCCCTTCGGGCCCGTGAACTGGACCAACGGGGTGGACAAAGAAGGCCGTCCGATTCCCAATCCTGCCAAGGAACCGTCGCCTGACGGGGTTCTGATTGCGCCCGACGAGGGTGGCCTCACCAACTACCGATCACCCAGTTTTGACCCTAAGACGGGCCTGTTTATCGTGAGTGCTCATCACGCCTACAGCCTTTACTTCAACAAGCCGGCGGATGGCTCTTACGGTTGGGCGGGTGCAGACTATGGTCTCTGGGGCAAGGGCGTACTGGAAGCCATCGACTACAAGACTGGAAAGATTCGCTGGTCGCATGAACTTGGCTCCGGAGCTTCGGGTGCAGGCGTTCTGACCACGGATTCCGGAATCACCTTCACCGGGGACGCGGCTGGAAACTTTCTGGTGCTGGATACAAGCAATGGAAAGACGCTCTGGCACGCTGGCTCAGGGTCTAGAATCGGCAGTTCTCCCATCACCTACGAGCTCGACGGCCGCCAATATCTTCTGACCAGTTCCGGGAGTGTGCTGTTCGCGTGGGCCTTGCCTGATAAACCGGCTACTCAGAAGCACCTGGCCGCAAAGGCTCACTGATAACTGTCCGTACGATGACGAACAAACGGCTTCTGTTCAGCAGCTTCTCTCGCTGGAGACGCCTTCTCTTTCCTTTATCATCTCGACCGAAGCGTAGCGCAGTGGAGAGATCTGCGGTTCAGCGGTCCTTTCCTGGAAATGTTTTTTTCTTGAAGAACGAAGCGTAGTGGAAGAGCCCCCCGAACTGCACACGGAAAGGGGTTTTAAAATCCGCGAGAGCGCTCTGTCGAAAAACATTTCCAAGAAAGGGCCGCTGAACCGCAGATCTCTCCACTGCGCTACGCTTCGGTCGAGATGACAAAGGGGAGAGGGGCGCATCGGGGGAGAGTAGTTGCTGAACAGGAGCCGTTTTTCATGACCCTAGGCGGGCCGACTGGCCCATGACTCCTTCGGTATATAAATTGAGGGCTTCAGCCCTGGTGGCAGCACCGCACCCCTGGTCTTGCTATGATCCCGTATTTTGGTGATAAGGAGCTACCGTGAAACTGACTACTACTCTGAGAGCAGCTGCCATGCTCGTCCCCTGCCTGCTCATCGTACTGCTGCTGCGTGGGCAAAGCTTTCCCGATGCATCGGTGTACGCGAACGACCCAGCGGCCATGATTGCAGGCTACCGGCACGTCGAGGTCTCTTCCGTCTCAGACGCCATTGAGCAGCTTACCGGCCAACGCATGTACATGACTCACCACATGCAGCCCATATTCACCACAAAGTTCGCCGGCTATGCCATAACCTAAAGATGGTGAAAGAAGAAAATCACGATCCCAACGCGCTTACCCCAATGCTGGCGGCTATCGATCAGGGAGCGAAGGACTCGGTCTATGTAATGACGCTGCAGGATGGGGCGGACATCGCCGGCATGGGCGGCCTCATGGGCACGGCGATGTCCGCACGCGACTTTGCCGGCGCCGTGATTGATGGAGGCGTGCGCGATGTGGCCTATCTGCGCAAAATCGGATTTCCCGTCTACGCCACGGGCATTAATCCGGCAACTTCGGCTGGGCACTATCGTGTTACCGGCACTGGTGTCCCGGTGGTATGCGATGGAGTGAAGGTGAATGCCGGAGACATTGTGGCCGCAGATGGCGATGGAGTCGTGGTCGTACCCCGTGAAATTGCCCCGAAGATCCTGGTAATGGCACAGCAACTGGACTTTAAAGAACACAGCATGTACGCCTTCATCGAAAACACAAAATCAATCGAAGAAGCGGTGAAGAAGTTTGGCCGTCTGTAAACCGCCAACAAGCCGTTGCAGTGTTAACCTCATATCCTCAAGCAAACCTGCCCGGTAAGGCAGTCTCTACGGCCCACCACAGACGCCAGGCACCTCGGAGAAGACGCTATGCAATTGTCCCGTCGATTCAGAAATTTGCTGCCAGCTATCGCCACTCTCGGCGTACTGTCCATCGGCAGCTCGTTGATCTCGGATCAGTCCAGAGCTGGAGCGCAAACCAAGGCCCAGACATGCCCCAGCACCGACAGTGGCCTGAAGTTGCCCGCCGGTTTCTGCGCCACGATTTTCGCCGACAACATCGGTCACTCGCGGCACCTGGTTGTGTCGCCGAGCGGAGTTGTTTACGTCAACACCTGGTCCGGCGATTACTATCCCCCAGGGCAAAAATCGCCTGAAGGCGGCTTTCTCGTGGCTCTCCAGGATAAGACGGGTAACGGCAAAGCAGACACGACAGAACGCTTTGGTGAAACCGCCGCGACTGGCGGAGCAGGTGGCACGGGCATAGCCCTCTACAAGGGGGCGCTTTACGCGGAAATTAATGATCGCATCGTGCGCTATCCGCTGGCTGGCTCCGTCGTGCCCAAAGATCCTGCCACCACCGTGGTTACCGGGCTGCCTCTCGGTGGCGATCATCCCATGCACCCGTTTGCCATTGCCGCGGACGGCTCCATGTATGTCGATGTGGGAACCGCGACCAACTCTTGCCAGGTGAAAAATCGAACCCTCAAATCGCCCGGCATCGACCCTTGCACGGAACTCGAAACCCGTGGTGGCACCTGGC
>Ga0210391_10002982_pt1 | contig 14438 bp, 14 predicted proteins | sample IncBWC12OmetaG_FD_160573 | JGI IMG/M metagenome (GOLD analysis project Ga0210391, IMG submission 160573) | Forest soil microbial communities from Barre Woods Harvard Forest LTER site, Petersham, Massachusetts, United States - Inc-BW-C-12-O ... | reverse complement strand
ACGCACGCCGGCTATTACTACGAGGCGAAACACTGGATGGAGTGGCTGCTGCGCGCAGTTGCCGGAAGCCCGGAGCAGGTGCAGATCATGTACGGGCTGAAAGGCGAGCGGCAACTCGTGGAGTGGGAGGCCGACTGGCTTGCGGGCTACGAGAAGTCGAAGCCGGTGCGGGTTGGGAACGCAGCGTCCCGCCAGGTGCAGCTGGACATTTACGGTGAGCTGCTGGACACGTTCTTTCACGCACTCCAGGGCATCGGGCGGCACAGAAAGAATCAATATCGGGTGCTGATCCTGCTGCTGGAGCATTTGGAGACAATTTGGGACGAGCCGGACGCAGGCATTTGGGAGGTGCGCGGCGGATTGAAGCAGTTCACGTATTCGAAGATGATGGCGTGGGTGGCGTTCGACCGCGCGATTCTGATCGCGGAGAAACTGAAATTCGATGCTCCAGTGAAGCGATGGATGCAGCTGCGAGATGCGATCCACGAACAGATTTGCCAGATGGGTTTCAACAAAAGGAAGAACACCTTTGTGCAGTTCTACGGTGCGCATGAGTTGGATGCCGCGCTTCTGCTGATGCCGTTGGTGGGTTTTTTGCCGGCAACGGATGAGCGCGTGATTGGGACCATTCATGCGATCGAGAGCGAGCTGATGCGAGGCGGACTGGTGATGCGCTATTCAACAGCGCGGGTGCGCGATGGATTACCGCCGGGCGAGGGAGCGTTTCTGGCCTGCAGCTTCTGGATGGTGAGTTGTCTGAAGGCGATTGGGAGGGAGCAGGAAGCGCGCAGGCTTTTTGAGCGCATTCTGGAGCTGCGCAACGACGTGGGTCTGCTTGCAGAGGAGTACGATGTGCGGCGGAAGCGGCTGGTGGGTAATTTTCCGCAGGCGTTTTCGCATATCGCGCTGGTGAACGCGGCGTTCGATCTCGAGGGGAAGAATGGTATGCGGGCGCGGGCACATCAACGGCATCCGGCAGCGGTGAAAAAGCATTGAAGCAGGAAACGGCAACTTTGGTGGAGAGGGAAGACTGAATGCATCGGTTTCGCGTGTGGGCGCCGAAAGCGGAACGTGTACGCGTCCAGGTGGATGGGGAAAAGTATTCGCTGGCGCGATTCGCAGGCGGGTGGTGGGAAGGCGATGTAAGGGCCGCGGGGCCTGGCACGGACTACGCGTTTTTTCTCAATGATGAGGACCTGGCGCTGCCTGATCCGCGATCGGCGTGGCAGCCGCATGGCGTGCATGGGGCGTCGCGCGTGGTGGATCATGGCGCGTTTGCGTGGAGCGATGCGGGATGGCAGGCTCCTCCGCTGGAGAGCGCTATCGTGTACGAACTGCATGTGGGGACTTTCACGCCCGAGGGCACGCTGGATGCGGCGGCGCAGAAGCTGGATGCGCTGCGCGATCTGGGAGTGACGCATGTGCAGTTAATGCCGGTCAATGCGTTTCCGGGCCAGCAGGGCTGGGGTTATGACGGAGTGGATTTGTTTGCGGTGCATGAGCCGTATGGCGGGCCGGAAAGTCTGAAGCGGTTCGTGGACGCATGCCATGCGAATGGCCTCGCGGTGCTGCTGGATGTGGTCTACAACCATCTGGGGCCAGCGGGGAATTATCTGGGAAGGTTTGGGCCGTACTTCACGCATCTGCACAACACGCCGTGGGGCGACGCGGTGAATCTGGAGGATGCGGGAAGCCATGAGGTGCGGCGGTTCTTCTGCGACAACGCGTTGATGTGGCCGCGGGATTATCACATCGACGGGCTGCGGCTGGATGCGGTGCATGCGTACATGGATCGGTCGGCAATCAACTTTATGGAGCAGATCGCTGCGGAAGTGCATGCGCTGGAGGCGCAGACGGGCCGGCATCTCGTGGTGATTGCCGAGAGCGACCTGAACGATCCGCGACTGGTGACCGCGCCAGAGGCCGGCGGCTACGGAATGGATGCGCAGTGGAGCGACGATTTTCATCACGCGCTGGTGGCAGCGCTGACCGGCGAGCGCAAGGGATATTACGAGGATTTTGGGACGCTGGGAGATTTGGCGAAGTCGCTGCGCGAGGTATTTGTGTACGACGGTAAGTATTCGGTGCACCGCGATCGCGTGCATGGACGGCCGGTGCGCGGGCTGCCGGGATGGAGATTTCTGGGGTATTCGCAGAATCACGACCAGGTGGGCAATCGGGCAAAGGGCGAGCGGCTGTCGCAGCTAACGAGCGTGGGGCGCGCGAAGATTGCGGCGGCGCTGGAGATGACGGCGCCGTTTGTCCCCATGATTTTTCAGGGCGAGGAGTGGGCGGCGAGCACGCCGTTCCAGTACTTCACGGATCATGAGGCGGAATTGGGAAAGCTGATTTCCGAGGGACGGAAGAGGGAATTTGCGGCGTTCGGATGGGATCCGGCTGAGGTGCCCGATCCGCAGGCGCGCGCGACGTATGAGCGGTCGAAGCTGGATTGGAGCGAGCGCGATGTGGGCGTTCACGCGGAGATGCTGGCGTGGTATCGGGAGCTGATTGCGCTGCGGAAGTCGTTACCGGAACTGATGGATGGAGAAATGAGCGCCGTGCAGGTGCGGTTCAGTGAGGCCGAGCAGTGGCTGGTAATGGTGCGCGGCGCGGTGACGGTGGCCTTCTCGCTTGCGAAGGCGCCGGTTGCGGTGGAGGTGCGCGCAGGGTCGGTGGTGCGGCTGGCGTCAGAGGCGGGGGTGGTCGTGTGCGACAGGAAGCTGCAATTGCTGCCCGATTCGACGGCGGTGTTGGTGCTGGCGTAGCTCTTACAATTATGACTATAATGACCATAAAGGTCGGTATGAGGTGAATCCGATGAGCGCGCAGGTATGGACAGTGGCAGAAGCCAAGGCAAAATTCAGCGAGTTGCTCCATCGAGCTCAGTCCGAGGGACCACAACGCATTACTCGCCATGGGCGGACGACAGCAATTGTGATTTCCGGCGAGGAATGGGAGCAAAAGAATCTGCGCAAAGAGAATTTGGCGGAGTTTCTGATGAACTCCCCCCTTCGTGGATCCGGTTTGAAGGTAAGGCGCCTGCCGATGCGCATGCGGAAGATTGAGCTTTGAGTTTTCTACTCGATACCAACGTTATTTCCGAACCGACAAGGCCGCGACCGGATGCAGGGGTTCTGGCATGGCTCGCAGCCGCCGATGAAGACGCAATCTTCCTGAGCGCGATTACGATTGCCGAATTGCGTTACGGCATCCAGCGCCTGGCAACGGGAAAGAGGCGCACGCAACTGGACGCCTGGCTCCAACGGGATTTGCGGCCGCGGTTTGAGGGCCGCATTCTGTCGATTGATTCCGACATAGCCGACCTCTGCGGGCGACTCATTGCGCGCAGCGAGAGCAAAGGCCGACCGATTGAGGTTCGCGATGCATACATCGCAGCATGTGCGGAGCGTCATGGGCTCACGCTGGTTACCCGTAATGTTTCCGATTTCAAGAGCGTGGTGAGTTCGATCATTGCACCCTGGAGTCGTTCGGGGGCGAAGTCGCAATGAACGAACTCTGGTTCGCGCTGATTCTTTTTTTCAGCTCGCTGTTGGCGGGGATGCTGGGCGCGTTGAGCGGGCTGGGCGGAGGCGTAGTCATCGTTCCGCTGCTGACCATTGCCTTTCATGTGGACATTCATTACGCGATTGGGGCCTCGCTGGTGTCGGTAATTGCGACCTCGTCGGGCGCGGCCGCGGCGTATGTGCGCGAAGGGTTTTCGAACATCCGTGTGGGGATGTTTCTGGAGATTGCGACAACGGCGGGGGCCCTGGTGGGCGCGTGGCTGACGACCAAATTGCCGACCCAGACGATTGGCGTGGTGTTTGGGTTGGTGCTCCTCTACTCCGCGTATGCGTCGCTGAAGAAGCATCACGAGGGGATGACGGAAAAGCCGGATCCGCTGGCGATGCGGCTGAAGCTGAAGGGCGACCTGCCGACGGACGATGGCGTGCATACATACGTAGCGCAGCGCGTGCCATTGGGATTTGGGTTGATGGGCCTGGCCGGCGCGCTGTCAGGACTGCTGGGCATCGGTTCCGGCGCGGTGAAGGTGATCGCGATGGATCAGGCGATGCGGCTGCCGTTCAAGGTGTCGACGACGACGAGCAACTTCATGATCGGTGTGACGGCGGCGGCGAGCGCGGGCCTCTACTGGCGCAGCGGGTATATGGCGCCGTCGCTGGTGATGCCGGTGATGCTGGGCGTGCTGGCCGGTTCATTGATCGGATCGAAGCTGCTGGTGAAAGCGCAGGTGAGGACGCTGAAAGTGGTGTTCTCGATCGTGATTGTGGCGATGGGGCTGGAAATGATTGTGAACAGCGTGACGGGGAAATAGCGAATGAGCTGGGACGACAAGCGAATCGAAACCTGGGTGGGCGTGATGCTGCGCACCGGCGTGCTGATTGCCGCAGCGGTGGTGCTGACGGGCGGCGTGCTGTATCTCGCGCAGAATCGCGGGCCGCGGCCGGATTACACGTATTTCCATGGTGAGCCGGCGCGGCTGTTGAGCCTCTCTGGGATCGGGCACGGCGTGATGATGCTGGATGCGCGGAGCATCATCATGCTGGGGCTGCTGCTGCTAATTGCAACGCCGGTGGCGCGCGTCGGCATGTGCATTGTGGGATTTCTGTTTGAGCGCGACCGCATGTATGTAGCGGTAAGCAGCGTGGTTCTGGTGATTCTGATGTACAGCTTGTTCTTTCACAGATAGCGAAAGAGCGGTCGGCTAAGAAGCGGTCAGCTCAAGTCCGGTCAGCGATAACGCGGTCAGCGACGAATGTCTTCGCGGCCATGCCTTTTTCTAGACGGGCGCGAGGATGCGCACGAGGACGAAGATCGCAACGCCTGCAAAGAAGACCAGCGCCATGCGGATGCCTGGTTCGCGATTGACTTCAGGCACGAGGTCGGTGGCGGCGACGTAGATGGCGACGCCTGCAGACAGTGGCAGGCCGGCTTCGACCCAGTGCGGCAGTAGTCCGATGATGAGCACGCCGGCGATGGTCGCAGCGGCGAGTGCGATGGCGGAGTAGACTGCGATGCGGCGCGAGCGTCCAGAAGCGAGCATGACGGACGCGATAGTGAATCCTTCAGGAACTTTGTGAAGGATGATAGCGACGAAGATGAGCCAGCCGAGCGCGTGCGACAGGACGAAGCCGGAAGCGATGGCGACTCCGTCAAAGAAGGCATGCACGGAAAGGCCGAGCAGCACCGAAATGCCAGTGTGCTTGTGAAGAAATTCGTGAGGATGCGTCTCTTCGCCGAAGTGGAAGTGCGGCGTAATGGTGTGCTCGAGCAGGTGAATGGCGCAATAGCCGGCAAGCACCAGCGCCGGCGCCCACACTGCCGAGAACTTGATGCTCTCCGGCAGCATATCGAGGATGGCAACGGCCATCATGAAGCCAGCGCCGAGTGCGATGGAGTAGCGAAGGTAGCGCTGCGTCCAGTTGCGCCGCACAAGAACCACCCCACCGACAATGTCGGCGACGGCGGCGAGCGATCCGAGTAGCAGGGACAGGAGCATAAGGCAGCGGTAGAGCGGTCAGGTAAAAAGCGGTCAGCTAAAGTCCGGTCAGCGGTGAGACGGTCAGCGAAAAGCGCAGAGCGAGAGACTTTCAGCGAGAAACTGTCAACCAAATGCTGTCAGCGAAAAGCTGCTGGCCGAATCCTGCTTACCGTATTATCGCTGACCGTTTCATCGCTGACCGCTCCATCGCTGTCTCATCCACTATGGCGGATGTGCAGGACGTCGCCGTCCTGCACCAGGTAATCTTTGCCTTCGAGACGCAGCGTGCCCTGGGAGCGCGCTACCGCTTCCGATCCGGCCGCCAGCAGCGTGTCCCAGTGGATGGTCTCGGCGCGGATGAAGTGTTTCTCGAGGTCGGAGTGGATCGCGCCGGCGGCTTCCTGTGCTCGTGAACTGGCGGGCACGGTCCAGGCGCGGCATTCGTCTTCGCCGACGGTGAAGAAGCTGATGAGGCCGAGCAATTCGTAACTGCGGCGGATGAGGCGCACCAGGCCGCTCTCCTGGAGTCCGTAGGAGCCGAGAAATTCCTGGGCTTCTTCGTCGTCCATTTCGGACAGCTCGGCTTCGACTTTGCCACAGAAAGCGGTGAGGCCGGCATTGGGGCGGGCGGCCAGCTCGGTGAGATTGTATTTCGCGCCGGCGGCTTCGAGATCCGCGCCGAGCGTCGTGCTTTCCTGCAGGTTGACGGCGTAGAGCACCGGCTTTTGCGAAAGGAACATGAAGCCGCGGATCAGCTTCTTCTCGTCGGGCGACATTTCCATCTCGCGCAGCGGCGTTTCGGTTTCGAGTGAGGCTTTGCAGCGGAGAAGCAGCGCATTCTCCTTTTCGAGCTCGGGCGTGCGCATTTTTTTTAGATCTTTTTCAAGACGCTCGAGACGCTTTTCGACCTGGGTGAGATCGGAAAGCATGAGGTCGAACTCGAGGTTCTTCGCATCGCGCAGCGGATCGATGGGTCCGGTGTGCGGAATGGCGTCGTCTTCAAAGGCGCGGAGGACGTGGATGAGCGCGTCGACGTTGCGCAGGCTGGCGAGGAAGGCGGTTTCTTTCAGAGCTTCCTGGCTGACCGCCGCAACGTCGGCGTATTCGACGGTGGCGTGGACGAGTTTCTTCGGGTTGCACTGCGCGGCGAGGCGGTCGAGGCGGTCGTCGGGAACTTTGGCGACGCCGAGATGGGCTTCGCGGGAATAGCCACGGTCTTCCACGTGGACGCGCGTGAGGATTCTGAACAGCGAAGTTTTGCCTACCTGAGGCAGGCCGATGATGCCGGTTTTCATGATGGGTCCTGATAATGAGAGCTAATCTTCGATGATATAGGGTCGGCGGCGAAGCGGCGAACGGCTGGGCAGCAGGGTTCCTAGGATCATTGCGTTGACGGCATGTCGTTGAGTTTCGCGGATTTGTGTTGCTATTGGGCGGTCGGACCGTTACGATTTCGACCACCTCCAACGTTTTTCCGTTGAGCTGAACGACTCTTTTGGAGAGGCTTCCCAAATGGTGAGTTCGCGCGCGGTTTCCGCACAATCGCACGACGCGGCTCTCATTCGCCGTCAGCTCCGATGGCTTGTTTTCATTGGCGCCTGCGGCGTGCTGCTTCTTGCCGCGGTGGCTCTTACGGCGCTCGTAAAGATTCGCATCAACGGCCCGCTTTATCGATCGATTGCCCTGAGCAACAACCTGATCGCTGATTATGAGCCGCCGTCGCAGAGTCTTTTGGAGCCCGCGCTCCTCTGCAACCGGCTCGTGGACGCGCAGGATCAGGAATCGCGCCTTCGTGTCGAGGGGCGCCTGAAGGCGTTCCAACACAACTACGATTCCCGGTACGCCAGTTATATGGCACGTGCTCCCGAAGGGACACTGAAGGGCATGATGCGCGGGACGGCTTATGCAACCGCGCAGCAATACTTCCAGCTCGCCGATCAGCTGAGCGCGCTGGTGAACCGGGGTCGCGGGGACGAGGCCCGCAACCTGCTGCATGCAACGATGAATCCCCTGTATCGCCGGCACGCCGCGGCTGTGGATCAAATTGTGGTTCGCGCCAACGAAGAGGCGCGGGATGCCGAGTCGCTGGCAGCCCGTTCGGTGCGTAACTATACGGTCGCCGTGGTGGCCATCGGAATTCTCATCGTGATCTGTGTGGCTACTTTGTCGTGGCTCGTCGCGAGAGGAGTATCCGAGCAGGCTCTGAGCCTCGCGCAGTCAGAAGAATCGTTGAGCGACAGTGAGGAGTTGTACCGATCGACATTCGATCAGGCTGCAATCGGTATTCTTCATGTCTCGTTTAAGGGCGAAATTCTTCGGTGCAACGCGCGGTTCGCCGAGATTATCGGCTATTCGCTGGAGGAGATTCGCGGCAAGACGATTCAGGAGATCACACCCCCGGAGTATCACCCGCAGAGCGAAGAGATATTTCAGGAATTAGTGGCAGGAGAGTCCATCCGGTCCGGCCTGGACAAGCAGTATCTCCGCAAAGATGGGACATCGACATGGGTGAGGCGGACCACGTCGATTCAACGCGACGGCAACGGAGAAGCGGTCCACTTTGTAACGTTTGTGCAGGACATGAATGAGCACAAAGCAGCAGAGGGACGTCTGACGGACGCAATGAATGCGCTGCAGATCAACGAATCACGCTACCGCACCGTCTTTCAAACGAGTCGCGACGGCCTCGGTATCACCAATCTCGCGGATGGATCGCTTACGGAAGTCAATCAGGCATTCCTTGATCTGGCGGGGTACCAGCGCGAGGAAGTTATCGGCCGATCCTCAGAGCAACTGGGCCTCTGGGTGGACCTGAAGGAACGGGAAAATCTCTTACAGCTACTCCGCCAGAACTCGAATTTTCGGGACGAGAAGGTAATGCTCAGGAAGAGGAGCGGTGAGTTATTTTCGGCACTGATGTCGGGCTCAATCATTGAAATCGATGGCATCCCCTGCGCCCTCACGGTTACGCGGGATATTTCCGATGCCAAGGCTGCTGAGGACAAAATCAGAGATCTGGCGTTTTACGATCGCGTGACCCGCATCCCGAACCGCCGCCTGCTGCTGGATCGTCTGCAGCAGGCTGTGTCCGGTGACTCGCGAAACAGCGATATGAAGGCAGTGTTGTTCGTCGATCTTGATGTTTTCAAGACATTGAACGAGACGCTCGGCCATCAGATCGGCGATCTGCTGTTGCACGCGGTTGCCCAGCGTCTGATGGCCTGCGTTCACGAAGCCGACACTGTAGCTCGCTTCGGCGCCGATGAGTTTGTGGTTGTGCTGGAGGGCCTGAGCGAAGTTTCAGAAGAGGCCGCAGCCGCGGCCGGAGACGTTGGCAGGAAGATTCTTGTCGCCGTGGGTGAGCCGTATATCCTCGCTGGCCACGAATGCCACATGACCGCGAGCATCGGAGTGACGGTGTTTGGGGATGCGCGGGTGAGCCCGAACGAAGTGTTGCAGCAAGCCGATATTGCCATGTCTCAGGCCAAGAACGCGGGCGGCAACGGGATACGCTTTTTCGCACCGTCATTGCAAGCCGCTGTGAATGCCCGCGCGGCCCTGAAAGAGGATCTCAGTCAGGCGATTCAGGCGAATCAGTTCCTGCTCTACTATCAGCCACAGGTGGATGCAAATGGGTTGATTGGGGCGGAGGCGTTGATTCGCTGGCAACACCCGGTGCGGGGCCTGGTAGCCCCGGATGAGTTCATTCCGCTGGCCGAGGAAACGGGTCTGATCCTCTCGCTCGGTGATCTGGCTTTAAAGATGGCGTGCCTGCAAATTGCGGCATGGACGGATCGAAACTTGCTGGCCAATCTTCAGATTGCCGTGAACATCAGCGCGCGGCAGTTCGCTCAACCTGATTTCGTTGAACACACTCTTGCGATTCTGGCGCAAACGCGGGTGAATCCCAAAAACCTGAAACTGGAACTGACCGAAAGTATGTTGGCGAGCGACATGACGGGCGTGATCGCAAAAATGACGGAACTCAAATCGCACGGGCTGAGTTTTTCTCTGGATGATTTTGGTACTGGCTATTCTTCGCTGTCTTATCTGAAGACATTGCCTCTGGACCAATTGAAGATCGACCGCGCTTTTGTGCAGGACATTCTGGAGGACGTTGCCAGCGCCGCCATTGCCCAAACCATTGTGTCGCTGGGGCGCGCGATGGGCCTGTCCGTGGTCGCCGAAGGTGTTGAGAGCGAGGAACAGCGGAGGTTCCTTGCCAGTTTTGGCGCCCATTCGTTTCAGGGTTATCTGTACAGCCGCCCGTTGCCGCTGGAGGAGTTTGAGCGGTTGTGGCTTGGCCCAGGCAAGCGCATGACCGCATTGCCGAATTAAGAAGGACTGGCTACCCAGAGTGAAATGCGGTGGCCGCCTCTACTTTCACGAGAGCTTACGAAGGATGGGGAGGGCGCGGCGCAGCGTCGCTTGCTCGGCGGGCGCGAGGGCGGCGATGTGTGTGGCGAGGGTCTGGAGGCGGCGGTTGCGCGCGTGAAGGAGCAGGCGTTTGCCTTTGAGAGTGGCGGAGAGGCGAATGGTGCGTCGATCGGCGGCGTCGGTGGATTTGATAACGAGGCCCTGAGCTTCGAGGGCGTGGACGATGCGGGTCATGGTGGGGGGACGGACCTGTTCAGCCTGAGCGAGATGGCCGAGAGTGAGTGGGCCGGAGAAGACGATCACGGAGAGAGCGGACAAGCGAGGCGCATTGAGGGCGCTGGAGGCGTCGGCGTGGCGTAGCCGGCGCAGGAGATGGATGGCGGTGGCGTGAAGGGATTCGGCGGCCTGCCAGGGGAATTCGGCTTCGGAATTCGGCGGATTTGCAGTTGACATGGGTGCCGGGTCTCATGATAGATCATTAGCTCAGCTAACTAAAAGGAGAATCGACGATGACGGAGAAGACTGAGGGCGCGACGGCTGTGCATGTGGAGGAGATTGCGCAGGTGGCGTTGACGGTGACGGATCTGGAGGCGGCGAAGACGTTCTATCGCGACGCGCTGGGGATGCAGTTCCTGTTAGACGCGGGAACGATGGCGTTTCTGCAGTGCGGCAGCGTGCGCGTGCTGCTGGGAATGGCTGGGGAGACACAGCCGGGCGGGGGAACGATTTTGTATTTCAAGGTTGCGGATTTAGCGGGAATGCATGCGGCGCTGGTGGGGCGGGGCGTGACGTTCAAGCAGGAGCCGCACCTGGTGGCGCGGATGAAGAGCCACGATTTGTGGCTGGCGTTCGTGCTGGATCCCGCGGGGAATGTGCTGGGATTGATGGAAGAACGGCAGCGGTGAAGCGGGCATCTGTCAGGCGGTGGAGGTTTGCGATGGCGAGCGAGATGGGAAACGGAGTGGCGCGACGGCAGAGCCGGCACTCCGTCGATGTGACGGTAGAGCGGTTGCGGGGACTGCTGGCGGCCAAGGGCGTGACGCTGTTTGCGCTGGTGGATCACAGCGGGGAGGCGGCGAAGGCAGGAATGACAATGCCGAATACGAAGCTGTTGATCTTTGGGAGCCCGAAGGCGGGGACGCCGGTAATGCTGGCGGCTCCGGGAATCGCGCTGGATTTGCCGCTGAAGATCCTGGTGCGGGAAGACGGCGAGGGAAGCGTGTGGTTGGAGTGGAATCGCCCGGAGTATCTGGCGGAGCGGCATGGAGTGCCGGCCGAGTTCGAGAAGAACATTGCCGCGGCGGAGGGATTGGCTGCGGAAGCGGGTGGCTGAGGAACGCGCAGAGAATCGCCGGGGCTGGCGGTCATTCGCGCAGTGCGCCTCGCTCTTAACGTTGGATTGACGAACGGGCGGGGATCACCAATGATAATTGGACACTATGATCCCGAACGATACGCCGCGCGGCGACCTGATTTCCATGATCGAGCTGCTGACGGCGCTGGTGACGTCGGGACACGACACGACGGCCGTGATGCGGGAAGTTGCGCAGCGCGCCGCGGTTCTGACGCAGGCGACCGGAGCGGTGGTGGAGTTGGTGGTCGGCGACGAGATGGTGTACAGCGCAGTGTCCGGCTCCGCTGATGGGTCGCTGGGCCTGCGGCTGCAGCGGACGGCGAGCTTGTCTGGGCTGTGCGTGGAGCAGGGCGTTCCCCTGCACTGCGAGGACGCGTCGACAGACGAGCGCGTGGATCGCGCGGCCTGTGCGCGGGTGGGTGTGGCATCGATGGTCTGCGTGCCGCTGTTTCATCGCGGGAAAGCGGTAGGCGTGTTGAAGGTGATTTCATCCAGGACGCATGCGTTCAACGGCACTCATGCGCAAACGCTGAGCTTACTGGCTACGGTCATTGCCTCGTCGCTGGCCCACGCGGATCAATTTGAGAACGCGGCATTCGATCGGGACCACGATGCGCTGACGGGATTGCGCAACCGGCGCGCCTACGACACAGAGCTCGAGTCGGAGTGCGGGCGGGCGCGGCGGTACCAGCATCCAGTGACGCTGGCGTTGCTCGACCTGAACGGATTCAAGGAGCTGAATGATACGCACGGACATCCGGCGGGAGATGGAATGCTGCGTCAGGTGGCGGGCGCGCTGCGGCAGTGGACGCGGGGCGCGGATGGATGCTTTCGGATTGGCGGCGACGAGTTTGCGGTGATTTTTCCGGAGACCCGGCCGGAGGCGGCGGAGATTGTGGTGGCGCGGGTCAAGCGCGCGGTGGAAGAACTGGGGAAGGGAATTTCCACCAGCGCCGGAATCGCCGAACTGAGCGCGTGGATGCAGCCGGCGGATTTGCACGCGGCGGCGGATGCGGCACTGTATGCCGATAAGAGCGCGTCTCAGCGGAAGAGAGCTTAACGGGCGGTGAACTACACGCGGATCGATCTGGAATTAAGCAGGATTAGTCTGAGCCGTCTTCTCGCGCGATGAGGACAATGAGGATGATGCCGCCGAGCATGGTGGCTTGCAGGACGTGCTCGGAAATGTGGTGCAGGTGGTTGAAGCCGGCACGGTTGGGGTCAGTATCCGGGACGTTGTCGATAGCGCCGCCGGCCGCAAGACGAAGGCGCTCCATACGGGGCATGATCCAGAACTGCGAGAACGCGGCGAGCGCCATCATGAGAAGGGTGACGATGATGGCCGCTTTGGGGCGCGCGTAGACGCGGCGGGCGCGTCCGATGGCCAGAAACGCGAGGATGATGCAACCCGCTACGAGGCCTTCGTGGTTCAGGACGCTCAGGCACTTGGCAACGATGGTGCCGGCGACGTGCGTGTCTGGGACGGTGCTAAACGAGGCCCAGGCGGTGACCACAAAGAAGAACATGCCACCGAGCCAGATTGTGAGAGCCAGCCAGACGATGGTGCGGACGAGGGTTTTCATGTCGAAGACAGCGTATAGCGTTTAGCGTGTAGCGTATAGGGAAAACTGAAGGCCGCTGGCTGCGATGAGGCGGGTAACAGGGAGCTTGCTAATGATGAAGATGCGTCTGGTTTTGGGTGGGCTGGTGATGGCAGTGTGTGCGCCGATGGCGACGCGGGATGCGGGCGCGCAGTTGCTGCTGGTGGCGAACCAGGGTGATCGTACGGTGAGCGTGATCGATCCAGGATCGGGCCGGGTGACGGCAACGATAGCGGAGAATGTGCCCGGGCAGTGGGGGCACGAGATTGCTGCATCACCAGATGGGCAGACGGCGTTTCTGCCCATTTACGGGAATTCAGGCGTGGGCAGGCCGGGGATCGATGGGGACAAAATGCTGGTGATCGATCTCGCGTCGGACAAGGTGGCGGGGGAGATCGATTTCGGCCATGGCGTACGACCGCATCTGCCGGTTCTCGATGCGGCGCGCGGGCTGATTTATGTGACGACGGAACTGGACGATGCAGTGACGGTGGTCGATGAGAAGACACTGAAGATTGTGGGGAAGGTTCCGACGGGGGAAAAAGAATCGCACATGCTGGCGTTGTCGCGCGATGGACGGATGGGTTACACGGCGAACGTGGGGCCGGGAACGGTGTCGGTGCTGGATATGTTGGGGCGGAAGGCGGTATCGGTGATTCCGGTGGCGTCCGAGATACAGAGGATTGCGATTTCGCGGGACGACCGATCGGTGTTCACATCGGATGTAAAAGCGCCGCGGCTGGCGGTGATCGATACGGCGGCGCGGAAGGTGAAGGCCTGGGTGCCGCTGCCGGGGACCGGTTATGGGGCAGCGGCTACGCCTGATGGGAAGAGTCTGCTGGTCGCGATTCCGTCCTTGAATGAAGTCGTTGTGGTGGATCTGGCATCGATGAAGGTGGCGCGAACGGTGGCCGTGGCGAAGGATCCGCAGGAGATTCTGATTCGGCCGGATGGAGGGGTCGCGTATGTGTCGTGTTCGAGCAGCGGGCAGGTGGCGGCGATCGACCTGGCGCAGGGGAAGGTGACGCAACTGATCGATGCAGGCAAGGGTGCGGACGGGTTGGGGTGGGCGCCTTAGGGCCGCCGAAGCGCGGTCACCGATAAATCGGCCAGCGGATGTGCATGCGCATCTCGCGAGTCGCCCATGTGGCAACAGCGTTAGATAAGTCGCACCCCGTTGGGTGACCAGAAACCACCTCTCCGCTGTGCCCCGAGGGTCTAAAGTGCGAGATGCCCGTCCAATCAATGAGAAAGGGGCGCGTATGACTCGCTTGGTTCTCAGTGGGCTGGCCATGGGATTATTGGCGCTGCCATCTCTCGCACAAAGCACGAATGCACCGCCGACAACTATAGCCTGCGGCACGTCTGCGGGGGAATTTCATATCAAGACCAAACCGGGATTGCATCCGGCGCAAGCGGAGGCAGGAAAGGCGCTGGTTTACTTCATCGAGAAGGATGAAGACACTTTGATCGCACCGACGACCCGGGTTGGACTGGATGGAGCGTGGGTTGGCGGCACGCGAGGGGATTCGTACTTCTTCTTCTCCGTCGCGCCGGGCGTCCATCATTTGTGTGCAATGACGAATGCGGAGACGGTGCTGGC
>Ga0210391_10002978_pt1 | contig 14448 bp, 15 predicted proteins | sample IncBWC12OmetaG_FD_160573 | JGI IMG/M metagenome (GOLD analysis project Ga0210391, IMG submission 160573) | Forest soil microbial communities from Barre Woods Harvard Forest LTER site, Petersham, Massachusetts, United States - Inc-BW-C-12-O ... | reverse complement strand
AAGAAATGTAGTGGCGCGCCCCAGCCTCTCGAAAGCCGTGCAAACGCCCGCCTCCGAGGCATCGAAGGCCTCACCCCGCTCCGCGTCTGGCGCCTCGCCGGAGAAAACCAATGGCGGCCGCGAGCGCTCACCTTCAACTCCGCGTTCCACTCGCTGACCGTCTTGGACAATTATTTTCAATATTTCTCCGAAGTTGAAGAGCACTTTCTGAGGCGGCGTGGCGCTCCCCTGATTGGTTCCACACTTGACTGGGCCCAGATTGAAATCTGGAAGAATGCCGGTATCCCTCTCGAGGCTGTGCTTCGCGGTGTCGACTCCGCCTTCGATAAATACGAACAGCGCAAATCGAAAAGGCACGAAAAGATCAACAGCATCGTGTGGTGCGCGCAGGCTGTGTTGTCGGCCGCGGAAGACATGAAGGAAGCTGCCGTCGGCACGGCAGCCGGGGATCAGCCATCGACCAAATCCAGCGCGGGGCAAGGTTTTGAGCCCGAAACCATTGCCACATTCCTGCGTCGCAATGCAGATCTTTTGCACGCGGCGAAACTGCCGCACACTGCCGGAGTTTTCGTGCACGCGGTCGCTGAGGAATCAGCCGCCACGCTTCGCAGACTAGCCGATGAAATCGAGACCGCAAAAGCAGCGCCAAGGCTGGAAGACCTTGAGCGCCATCTCACCGTGCTGGAAGAAAAACTTTTTGCCGCATTACTTACCGCGACGCCGGATGAAGAAATCGTGAACGTCCGCGCCCAGGCAGATCGTGAACTATCACCCTACCGGCGCAAGATGGCGGCGCCGCAAATCGAGCAATTGCAAAAACAATATGTCCACAAGCGTCTCCTGGAGAAATACAACCTCCCGCGCCTAAGCTTGTTTTACCTGTGATGATCCATTCCTTCGATGCCCTCATTCTCGGCGGCGGCGCGGCGGGCTTGATGTGCGCCATCGAAGCTGGCAAGCGCGGGCGACGCGTCGCCGTGCTCGAGCACGCTGACCGTCTGGGGAAGAAGATTCTGATCTCCGGCGGTGGGCGCTGCAACTTCGCCAACCTCCACTGCCAGCCGGAAAACTTTCTCTCCGCGAATCCGCACTTTGCCAAGTCGGCATTAGCCCGCTACCCTCCCGCCGAGTTCATCGCCCTCGTCGAAAAGCATGGCATCCCCTACCACGAAAAAACTCTTGGACAACTCTTCTGTGATCGCTCCGCCCGCGACATTCTGGGCATGCTCGAAGCCGAATGCCAGAGTGCGGAAGTCAGCATCTTTCTGAATACGAGGATTCACCAGGTTGAACGAACCACTGAATTCGTCGTCCATGCCGCGGACGCCGAGTTTCGTGCGCCCGCACTGGTCGTCGCCACCGGAGGGCTCTCGATTCCTAAGATCGGCGCAAGCCCATTTGGATACGACCTCGCTCGTCAGTTCAACATCGCCATCCGCGAGCCCTGGCCTGCACTCGTGCCGTTGCTACTGAGCACGGAGGACCGTTCCCACTACAGTGATCTGGCGGGAGTTTCGACCGAAGTAATTGCTTCATGCGCCAGCCAACACTTCCGTGAAAAGATGCTGATCACGCATCGCGGCCTGAGTGGTCCGGCGATCCTGCAGATTTCCTCCTGCTGGAAAAATCCGCACCGCGTGATGATCGACCTTGCACCGGGCATCGAAGTCACCGCCCGGTTTCGCGATGTAAAGATTCCAAGAAACCTGACGACTCTGAGATCAGAGCTGCGCAAGTTTCTCCCTCAACGCCTCGCGGACCGCTGGCTGGACCTGCACACGCCCGCCTCATGGACAAATCATGCGCTGGCTGACTTCGAAAATCAGATACACACCTGGTCCATCTCGCCAGCAGGAACCGAAGGCTACGAGAAAGCCGAAGTCACTGCCGGCGGTGTCGATACCGACGAACTGTCCGCCAAAACAATGGAAAGCCGCAGAGTCCCCGGCCTGTTTTTCATCGGCGAAGTAGTAGACGTAACCGGCCATCTCGGAGGCTTCAATTTCCAATGGGCCTGGTCCTCAGGCGCCGCCGCCGGACGAGCGCTATGAGCGTGCCTCGCAATAGTTCGGCGCAGCCACCTTAGCGAACTTTGCCCCCGGGATGTCCTTTCTTGCTGGTAACAATACTTCCCCTGTTTAGTTGGGCTTCTCCTTTTCTTTTGGCGTTTCCTTATTGGCCGGAGGTGGCGTTCTTGGTTTAGCCGGCGTGGGATGTTGCGCCTGCTTTGCACCCGAAGGCGGGGTCGAGGGCTTGGTTTCAGGTTTCGGGGTTGGCTTGGCGGCCGGCCGGTTCGGAGTCGGTGGCGGAGTCGCCGGTTTTGCTGGTTGCGGATGAGCAGCCGGTTGAGTGCGCCGCTCGGTGGCGGTCGGCGCGGGCTTGTTCGGAGCCGACGGCGTAGCCGGCTTGGCTGCAGGCGGCGCGGGCTTGGCTGCAGGCGCGGGCTTAGCGGCAGGCGGTGCGGGCTTTGCGGCCGGTGCAGGCTCAGCTGCTTTTCTCATGGGTTCAGCAGGCTTTCCCGGCGCCGGAGCGGCCGCACGTCCAGGAGCGGGAGCCGCTGGGGAACGATTGGGCTGCGCGTTCGGCGACGCTGGTCGCGCGGGTGCTGCAGCGTGCGCAGGAATCACTGGGGCGATGGGTTTGCCTGCCGCGATGGGTTTCGCCGAGGCAACAACGGCTGGACGGCCGTGATTGACAGAGGCAAATTGTTGGTGGTTCTGCGCTGCTGCCTGCTGCTGCTGCAACTGCGTGTTCATCGGAGGAGTGCGCTGCTCGCGTGTTGCGGCAATTTCAGTCGGCAAAGGCCGGCGAGTAACGCCTCCGGGCCCGTTATAGCTGGAGCGGTTATTGGTGACGGTTACGGTGGTATTGTTGATGATGACTGTATTCGTCACCGTGCGGTTGTAAACTTGGACGTTGGTGATGTTGACGTTGTTGACGGAACGGTTATAGTTGAAGCGATCTCCATTCCAGTAGCCGCCCTGATAGCCAGCGCCGACGTAGCCGAATCCATAGTTAATGCCGCCGTAGTAGCCGATATGCCGGCCCCAGAACCCGTAGTGGTAGCTGTATCTGCCGCCGGAAGATCCCCAGTAGCCCGGCGTCCACAGTAGGCCCACTTCGGGCGGCCGCGCCCATGCACCGGGTACCCAGTAGTATCCCTGAGGAGAATAGCTCCAATATCCCGGCGTCCACAGATAACCATCGCCGGGGCAGTCGGGCTGCGAATATTCCGGCAGCGGTGGCGGGGGGTCTGGTGCCTGAAGCGCCGGCTGCCCGTAGCTGGTGTCCTCGTCGCCCGCGTCGTAATTGTCATCGTTATTGTTATTGGAATAGTTCTGGTTCGGCGCAGGCTGCTGTTCGTTGGCACTCGCAGTCTGGGTCGATTCCGCGGGGGCTAGGTTGGCCGCTGCTGCTGGATCCTGGGACTGATCGGTCTGCGCCGGTTGACTCTGGCTGCTCGTGTCCTGGTTGTCGTTTTTCTGGCATCCTACAATTCCTAACGTCAGCGCGATGGATACGACTGCCAGACCGATAGAGAAAGAAGATACTTTGTTGATGTCGCTCATTAAAGTTTTTCTCCGCACGTAGGTTTTTTCATTTAGTCGTTGGAGTCTCTCCTCAGGAGTGCGCGTCTCAACGCGCGCGAACTGCTCTTCGGAGAGGCGAGTAGCCGTATTGATGCGAGCTCAAATCTGTGCGCAATGTCAGTAATATCGCCACTACGCTCCTGGCCAGCAAGCCAACCTGCGATCAGTCCAATCACAATCCAAGCTAGGTTGCGGGGCGGCTTTACCGGGTTGCTGATGCTCGATAGGGGCGACACTCAATCTGCTGCGATCAGGCTTCGGTCACGATGCCGCCGTGTCCTGGGTGTCCTGTGCTGAGTTCGCATTTCTCTCCCGGACCCGAGTCACCAGTCGGCAATAGAAAGCTTGTACCTCTCTGAGAACAGGGTTCTTGGCTTCTCATGACCACTCATGATGTGATAACCCCCACAAGGAAAAATGGTCAATTTTGGACACTGAACTCGAATACTTGTCGATAAATGCCTTATAGATGGAAGCAGAAGGTCGTTCCCCGATCACGGATGGCGTTAAGCTGCCGATGATCAACGCACTTAGGGTGCAATCAAAAACGGCTAGGGAGATCGACCTTTGAAGCAGAAGCCACCCCGTTGGGGCGGTTGACCCTTAAAACTCTTTCAGAGCTCGATGGTGGATGATACAGGCGCGGACTTGGCGCAGTTAGGATCTCAGTCACAACCTGGCTCGGCAGCTAAGGCCGCAATTTCCTTGGAGCGTTTCTGCCCGACTTGAAGCTTGGCTCCGGTGCTGGCGATTGTCTAGAGGGTGGCGGCGTTGTCCTGAAAATACCATCCAGGTTGTGAATCCTGCTTCGAGAAACGCGAAGGAGATCATATGTCGGCAACGTTTCGGGGTACTCGCTGCGCCGTCTGCAAGGAGCGCATCACCCGGATCACGGGTTGGCTTCTTCATTATCGCGCGCCCCGCGTGCTGGGCGGCTCGCACTGCGTCGAGAGCCGTGCCTTACTTCATCCAGAGTGCCACGACAGGGTTCATCGCCAGCATCTTTCCGTTCTCGGGACCGCGTCTCCCCGACAGAGCGTTCGCAAGGGCCTGAGCTGTATGGCGGGAAACTGTCACGTCCGGTTCTGAGAGGGCTGGCCCCCAACAATCGGGGATGGCTACCCGGTGACGCCTGTTTCATCCAACATCGATACCGCGGAAAATTTGGAGAGTACGGTTGCGAATCTCGCGGAGCATGTTCTCGTTCTGCAGTCCAGGACAAGAGCATTCAGGTGAAAAGTCCGACGATTGCCGTAGAATTAACTCTTGCACCTAAACATTGAGAAGCTCATCTACGGCGGCGACGGACTTGCTCGCCTTCCTGCCGACGACCGCGGACGCGGCAAAGCCGCCTTTATCCCTTTGGTTTTAGGCGGGGAGAAAATCGAAGCTGCGATAACCGAAGAAAAGCCGAGCTTCGTTCGCGCGCACGCCGAAGCGATCGTCGAGCCGTCACCGCACCGAGTTGCGCCGCCCTGTCCACATTTTGGCCGCTGCGGCGGATGTCATTACCAGCACGCCAGCTATGACCACCAACTCGAGATCAAGGAAGAAATCCTGCGCGAGAACCTGCGGCGCATCGCCAAGCTCGAACTGCAGTGCGAGATCGAAGTCCACCCTTCGCCTCCCTGGCATTATCGCAACCGTTCGAGAATGCAGGTGCGTACACGTCCTCGATTCTCGGCGGGATACTTCAAGTTTGCATCTCACGAACTTCTTCCCGTCGAAGAGTGTCCCATCAGCTCGCCGCTGATCAACCGCGGCATCGCCGCCGTATGGCGATCGGGACGCGCCGGCCAAGCCGTTGAAGGGGTGCGCGAAGTTGAATTCTTTGCCAACTCCGAAGCCGACGGAAATGAAACTCGCCTGCTCCTTGAATTTCTATGTGCCCCCGAGGCTCGACGCGCAGCAGTTCGCGCCTGGGCCGAAGAATTGTGCGCGGCCATGCCAGAGATCGCCGGCGTCGTCGCTTTTCGCGAGCCTCAGAAGGGCGTGCTGGAGCCGCTGGTCGCGGTCGGCGCCTCGGAATTGACCTATTCGACGAAGAATGCCGCCTACCGAGTCAGCGCTGGTTCCTTCTTCCAGACCAACCGCTTCTTGATTAACGAACTAGTTAGCATTGTTACGGCAGGCCGCTCCGGTCAGCTCGCGCTGGATCTCTACGCCGGGGTCGGCTTGTTTTCCACAGCCCTGGCCGGTGATGTAGATCACATCATTTCTGTTGAGTCGTCACAGACAGCCGCCAGCGATCTGCAATACAATTTGCCCTTGACCGGAAAGGCGGTTCACGCCGCGACCGAGCAGTACTTGGCTAAACTCGGGGATAACGGGCAGGCCGGACTTGGTGCACTCCGACAAGGGGCAGCCCTCCCCCCCCCATTGGTCCATAAGCCCGACCTAGTGGTAGTCGACCCGCCCCGCGGCGGCTTGGGTGATCGCGCGGCGCGTTTGCTAGCGGATGTCGACGCGCCGCGCATCACCTATGTGTCCTGCGACCCGGCGACTCTGGCTCGCGATCTCGTGCCCCTCGAAGCCTCAGGCTATCGCGTCGATGAGGTCCACCTCGTCGACTTATTCCCCCAAACCTACCATCTGGAAAGCGTCCTGCACTTAATCCGATGATCTCGGATTCCCCGGTAGTGCCTCAGTTTGAAATTTCACCGGGTAGATCGACAGCGCGGCCTATGGCATACTCGCTTTGTGGCCAAACGTCCTCGCGATCCCGCCCAGCTTGCCAAACAGGTATTCGACATTGCCATTGGCGAAGCTGAGGATACAGTAAGCGAAGCAAAGCGGAAACCTGTCAGCAAGCGACGAGCAGGAGGATTGAAGGGTGGGAAGTCAAGAGCGCAGCAACTCACTCCCGAACAGCGCCAAGACATCGCCCGTTTAGCCGCGCGCGCTAGATGGAAAAAGACTGACTAAGCTACATCTGCCTTTTGCGGCGGAATCTTCATTACCTGGCGTTCCGCAACGTCCTCTGTATAGTCCATAACGAGTTGGATTGGAGGGTGCTTGCCCTTGACCATATCGTTGTATACATCCACGTCGGTCTTTAGCTGCACATTAAACCCATTACGCCCCAGAAGGTGTATTGCACGCCACCCTTGGTGATCCGAACGGCATGATTTACCCGATAACGGCGACCTTTGGCATCCGTCGCTGTTTCAGAACGCAAGGCCTGTGACATTTGCTCAGCGAGCACATCGTATGGATCAACTGCTGGAAGCTCTATAAGGCCTTCTGCCACGGCCCATTCCGCCGCTTCGCGCGTTCCAGTGGGTTTGTGATCTTTGTCATCGTCATACTTGTGCCATGCACGTTGTAACCGCTCAGCTTTGGTCGCCATCTTCTACTCCATGATTAGAGAGATACCGGGATCACTTGCCCCCATCCATCAGCAATCGAATTGGAAAGCACAAACTGTCTAACCTTCACAAGATACCGAGCAAGATAATCATATCTATTCAGCCGAAACTGCATTTGGCCAACCACTAAACCGGGATGGCGATTAAGAAGTCGGGCAAACGCAATTACATCCTTCTCATAATAGAAAGGGTGTTTACGCGCCAAGAAAGACGTTAACTTTTCTTTCGGTACGCAGAAGCTCTCGGCCGCAGCATTTGCTATTTGTTCTTCAGGCGGAACGCTATCACCCGTAGATGCTTTCTCGCCTTCGAGGTTTTCGTCGATTATTTCTTCCTCGCGGCCGTGCCCTCGAAGTACGTGCTCGCATTCGTGCCGCAGGACAAACCAAAAATTGTCGATCTTGTCGCGACGCGTAGTCATGCCGATTACTGGTGATTGTTCATCAACCCAGAAGCACACCCCGTCAATTTCAGCATTCGGCAACTTCTCCACAATGATGAAACGAACACCGCAATCCATTAGAATGCGCGGCACGCGCCGAATCTCATCAGGGGCATACAGTAAGGTCTCAAACTCGCTCATTGCGCTCCGCAATGCTTTCTCTGAATATCGGGGAGCAGGTATCGACCTAGCGATCTGCCGAACCCTGAATAACCAAGCCAACTGGGCCGGGGGAATCCCCCGTTCTTCATAGCTGCTTTTCTTTGCGGCATGGGTGCCAAAATAGGGAATATCGCTTGGCCCTTCGACACAGAAAAACCGAGCGAGTTGAGTTTCGATCATGCCAGCATCAGAAAGCTCAAGCCATCCCCGCTTTATCATTTCCCGGACGGGATATGTATTCTGCATATTCCGACGCACTGCCACACTCGGATCGGGAGTGCGCGCCTGTGCCAAGTCATACGCCTGCTGTAGATTGGCGAAGAACTCCGCTGGGACATCAAATGCCTCCCCGAATGCTTTTGCCATCTCGGGACTCACTCCGCGCTTTCCGCTTAGGATCGGATTCAGCGCTTGGTCAGTCGATCCCAAAATGAAAGCAAGGTCACGCTGTGACCATCCTCTCGCCTCCATTTCTTCCTTGATGTAATAGCCAGGATGCTTCACCCAATTTGCATTCATGGTCGCCATAGGTAGTCCCCTGTCAGTGATAGTCCTCGACACTCAACACCGTTATCTTGTTCGGTTTGCACCCCGTTTCGATTAAGAAAACGACGCGCCATTTCTTGTTTAATCGAATTGATCTTTCGCCCTCTTGGCCCTTTAATTTTTCGTAATGGAGACTCTTCCAATTCCTCAGTGTCCTTTCGTCTGGTGCGGCACGAAGCACGACCATCTTGTCGCGAAAAGAGTTTATAACCGACGCTGGCAGCTTGGTTTCCGCCGCACGGTCGGTTTCGATCAATGCTAGGCTTTTGTCTCGAAACTCTATGTCCATGCAGCATAATCCGATCTGCGGGTGGCCGAGAACAAAGGTAAGCTACTGATAGCGATATGTCAATACCTGATTAACGACATGCAGTAAACTGAACTTTATGCTTGACACATAGACTATTCCGCCTTAATATTGGGGACATGAATCGCCTGTCAATCGCTGATCGCGCCAAGATTCTTGGGATGCTGGTAGAGGGAAACAGCCTTCGCTCATGCGCTCGGATGGCCGACGTTTCCCTCAATACAGTGACAAAACTGCTGGTTGACCTTGGGCAGGCTTGCGAACAAATTCACAATCTGCTCGTCAACAATGTGCGCGTGCGTAGGCTACAGGCGGATGAAATTTGGTGCTTCGTGGGAGCGAAGGCGAAGAATGTCAGCGCGGAGAAAAAGCTGGAAGGCTGGGGGGATGTTTGGACGTGGACGGGGCTGGATGCCGATACGAAGCTTTGCGTCAGCTATCTGGTCGGCGGACGTGATGGTGGCTGGGCGAAAGAGTTCATGCAAGATTGCGCCAGCCGCATCAAGGGCCGCGCGCAGATCACTACAGACGGTCACAGAGCCTACCTTGACGCGGTAGAGGATGCGTTCGGCGCGGACGTTGATTACGCGCAGCTACAAAAGATTTACGGAGCACCAGCCGAGAACGATACCCGCTATTCCCCGGCAACGTGCATTGGTTGTGAGATGAAACAAGTAAGCGGGAATCCCGATCCGAACCATGTGAGCACGTCCTACGTTGAACGCCATAATCTGACAATGCGAATGGGGATGCGCCGTTTTACGCGGTTGACAAACGGCTTTTCTAAGAAGATCGACAATCACATTGCGATGGTTGCAATTCATGCCGTGTACTACAATTTCGCCAGAATCCACAAGACGCTGCGAATCACCCCGGCGATGGCCGCTGGTTTGTCAGATCACGTTTGGAGTCTTGAGGAAATCGTGCTTATGGCGGATGGGCTGATGGCGAAAGCAGCAAAGCGCGGCCCGTACAAGAAAAGAGATGCAGCATGAAGACTTATTACAAACCGTCTCAGTGGCGGGGAAAACGCATGATATTTGAGTCTATAGATCCAGCCGAGCGTAAGAGGCAGCGCATGACATCTTGGATTCTTTTTTCTACGTTTACCCTAGTAATACTAGGAGGCGGAGTTATTCTTTGGCTCACCCGGTGAAATTTCAAACTGAGGCACTACCGATTCCCCTGAAAGGCTGATTTTTCCTGTACGAGGACAGTCGCCTCTGCGGCCGGGCAAGGGAGGCTTTCCGGTGGCAACACGCCGACCTTTTAAAAGCAGGACACCACGGCAGCGCCACTTCCACCACGCCCGAAATTTTGGCGGCAGAGAAGCCCACATTTGCCGTGATCTCAGGTTGGCGATCACACCTCTTTTGGCCTGTCCCACCCGACGTACTCGGCCGCCTCCAAGCCGTCGGAGTCAAGGTCTACCGCGCGGATCTCAACGGCGCCGTCACCTTCTACCTCGACGGTCACTCCGACTCTATTCGGCACCAATTAAAATTTTGTTCGGTGGGTTTTTGATGCGCCGCACGTATAGCCGAACTCGATCAAAGTTACATTCGAACGCGACTTTCCAAGGAGGTGAAACTCGATCTGTGTCCTTTGCTTTGAAGGGGCGCCGGCTTCCAGCCGCGCTGTATTGCTTTCACAAATGACAAGGAGCTTTAGCCCCTGAGGATCTCAACTTTTCGTCTCGTCCTCATCCACCGTTTCAACCGCTGCTACAGCCTGCCGCGATTCCGCAATCAAACTCAGCGCCTTCTCCTCATCCCCTTCCCGCACCAGAATAATCATTCCTCCCAGCCCCGGAAACGCGTCCTGCAAGAAACTGCCGGACTTCAGATCATTCTCTATCCCTGCCGAATCCAGCAACCCCTTCACCACCAGCGCCTCCGATTCTTGTTCGCTGTCAAACACCTTCACCAGCTTCTCATTCGGATCAGGCCGCTGTTCTTCTGTCGTCGCATTCGTTTCCTCAGCCATGTAATCTCCGATTCTCGGGTCGGCCGCCATGAAGAGGGCGCGGACTCCGCTGTTCTCTGATTCTAACTCTTCTCTTCGAGTTGCTTTGCGAGTCTGGTCTTCGACGCACCGACTGATTTACAGTACTGATTTGCAGTACCGATTTGCAAAGATGACCGGCAATCTCCGGTACCGGACATTCCATGTCGAAGCCCCGCCGCAACAAGCCTCAGCCGCCGTTTGATGACGTCGTCTTCGGCACCAAGCCGCGCAAAGCCGTCCCGTTTTCATTCGTACTCGATGCCATTGGTCCTTTGTCGCCTTGGACTCGCCCCATGTTCGGCTGCCTTGCGATTTATGTGCAGGACAAAATCGTCCTCATCCTTCGCGACAAGCAGTCTACTCCTCTAGACAATGGCGTTTGGCTCGCCACCACGGAAGAACATCACCCAAGCCTGCGACTGGAGTTTCCCAACATGCGATCCATCCAGGTATTGAGTAAGAATGGGTTGGGCAAGAAGGTGACCGGCTGGCAGGTTCTCCCGGTTGATGCGCAGGATTTCGAACAATCCGCACTCCAGGCCTGCGACCTTGTCCTCGCACGCGATCCTCGAATCGGCAAGGTCCCGGGCGCTAAGCGAATCCCGAAAGCGGCGACCGCGAAGGCGAGATCATCTAAGCCGATGCCACCAGCAAGACAATCCGCGAACCCTCCCGCCGAGAAATCTAACCGCTCAGCGCGGCGGAAGAAGTGATCACGCCGCTACCTCCGCACGCAGCGTAATCGGCGAAGACCCGGGTTTTCAATAAGCGGCGAGGGAGCTGATGCGAAGAGCGACGTCCGTCAGACGGACTGTGCCGCCAGCACTTTCGGGCCGTTTCATTTTGCCGCCAAAGAGAGCAGAATGCTGGATAAAGTGCTGCAACGCCGCACTGCGACGCTACATCCAAGCTTGGGGATTACAGAGAGTCGTGACCCAAAAGGGACCGATATGAATTCCGGGGAACAATCAGATCACGAGAACAGTCTGCCTCATCCCGAACTCGAAGCTGACGACGAAGCCCGCAGAATCCGCCGCCTGCAAGTCATGATCAGCATGGTCTCCTCCGTCATCAGCCAGGACCCTAGCATCACCGTCGAAGAAGCATCCGAGCTCGCCGCTGGAGCCAAACGCGCCGCCCTCGCCATGTTCCCCGACAAAGAACTCGCCTACGACCTGCTCTACAAACCCCGCCTGCAGCGCCTGATGACCGAGCGCTTCCGCCTGCAATAGGAGATTGACGCTGTGCGAGGCGGGCGATCCGCTCACCCGAGTGTGCCAGCGCACATGCGCTTTCGCAGGATTGAGCTTTGAAAGGGCGCGGCTTTAGCCGAGCCGCAATTAAGCGCAAGAAATCAACGCTGCCTTGAAGCCCCCAACCTATTCATCCACCACCGAATTCCTCAGAGTCCCCACACCCTCCACGCTGACTTCCATCACATCCCCCGCCACCAACGGCCCCACCCCCGCGGGCGTCCCCGTCGCAACCAGATCCCCCGGCAGTAGCGTCATCGCCTGCGAAATATAACGAATCACCACGTCCAGAGTGAAGATAAAGTCCCTGGTATTGCCTGATTGCCTTACCGCGCCATTCACCCGCGTCTCCACTCCAACTCCCGCCCACGGATCAAGCCCATCCACCACCACGGGGCCCACTGGACACGACGTATCGAAGCCCTTCGCCCGCGCCCACTGCCCATCTTTTTTCTGCAGATCGCGCGCCGTCACATCATTCAGGCAGGTGTAGCCAAGGATATACGGCCGCACATCCTGATCATCCGCCAGTCGATGGCAGGCCTTCCCCATCACCACACACAGCTCTCCTTCATAATCGACGTGCTGCGAAATCTTCGGCCGGCGCACCACGCCGCCCGGCCCCAGCAACGAGGACGGTGGCTTGAAAAATAACAGTGGCTCCTTCGGAACCTCATTCCCCAACTCCGCCGCATGCTCCCGATAATTTCGTCCCACACAAACAATCTTCGATGGACGCACCGGAGGCAGCAGCGCCGCCTCATCCAGCGCTATCGGTTCGATCCGCCGTGTGCGCAATCCTTCCACGTCGCCATCGGACTCCTCCGGCGCCGTCAGAAGAACCCTTAAAATCGAATCGCGTCCTGCCACCGATTCGACCAGCCCGTACTGAGCTTCTCCATTCACTTGAAACCGGCAATATTTCATGGATTCTATCTAACCACGAGAGACGGAAATCACGCGAGAACTTTCGAGCGCAATTTGGATTGCGGGCGGCAAATTAGGCTGCAAACCGAAATTCCGCGTGCGCATCACGTGACGCTGCAAGCCTGTATTCCGGGTGCACCCTTCGCGCCAGTATTCGGATCTTGGATGGCGCAGCGCGGTACTTACGGCACACTCTCACTCGCTTCCTCCGACCGCGCACTCTCATTTCCCCGCTGATCGACTGCTGACACAGAATAAAAATAGGTTTTCCCCGACACAACCTGCATATCCCGAAACGCCGGAGTCCTCACCGCTTCCGCATTTAATTTGACTCGCGCCCCTCCTGCTTCGTGACGGTAAATGTTGTACCCCTCAAGATCCGCATCGTTCACCGGCGTCCAAATCAGATCTATAAATGTCTGCTGCCCCGGACCCGAAAATACCGCCTGCACTCCCGAAGGCACCGCCGGAGGAAACACATCATGCGCGAACACCTTCAATTCATCGGTATCATCGCCCTCTACTTCGGCAGCCGGCTTTCCCGGCATCTCCACCACGCTCACAACCGTTCCCTGGTAGAAATAGGCGTTTTCCCATTCGAAACTCTGATCGAGAAATGAATCGATGACTGTCTCTTGTCCGCTCGCCCCCACCGCGCACTGGGTAGCCTCCACATCCGCGATCTTAATCCCGCCCTTGCTCGATTCTTGCCGCCGGTAGATGCGGAATAAATACCTAACACCGTTTCGTCTGCTTGCTGTGCCGGGACAATGCCACGAAATCATCACGCCCTGAGCGACGGGGTTTGCCGCAAAACTGCTAAATGGCGGCAGAGTGGGCACCAGCGCGACCCGCACCTGATTGGAAATCCCCGCGCCTCGCCCTGCGGCATTCAGCACCTCGACGGCGTAGCCGGCGAATTCCGTCGCATGCTCCCCTTCGATTTCAGAAGCTAAAGTGTCAGTGAAACTCGCCGCAAGTTTCTTCCCAGACGTCCTTGCTTTTTCGAAGTCCGCCGGCGGCGCGACTTCTCCGGCTCTGTTTGTACATTGCTTAAGAGAGGCTGCAACGCTGCGGCAGATTTCCGTCTTCCCCAAATACCGTACGCTCTGCCGATTCGTGGTTCGAGCCGGGATCGTCCAGGTAAGCGTAACCTTGTCGCCCTTGCGCGCCGCGCGCAGATCCGTTGGTGGCTTCGGCAATTCCAGCGACGGCGCTTCCGGCGGACCAATCGAAGCGCACCCGCTCAACCCAACCATCGCGCCCAGCACCAGCAACAATTTCCCCTTCGAAAGTTTCATGCAGAAGCACAGACTACATTAGTTGTGGAAGACACGCCCACACTGGCGGTGTTCTCACACCAACTCCCGCACCGCATCCCGAAACACCTTGCTGTGGTGATCCACATCGTCCTTCTCCGTCTGCGGCGACATCAACGCCATATTATGAAACGGCGTCAGCAGAATCCCCCGATTCATGGCATACAAATGCATGAACCGTTCCAATTCGAAGTCCATTGCAGCGTGCGCCTCGGTCCCATTTTTCGGAGCGTCGCGCCCAAACATATATTCCGCCCGGCATCCCAGACGTGTAACGTGCCAGGGCAATTCCAGCTCCGCAATCGCCTTCGCTACTCCCAACGTCCAGCGCTCCGCCATCGGAATCATCCGGTCAAACGCCTCTTTGGTGAGAACTTTCGTCAGCGTCGCGCGCATCGCCGCCAGCGACAAAGCATTGCCCGCCAAAGTCCCGCCAATCCCACCCACATCGCAGTCTTCAAGATTCTCCGCGGCCCGACTCTGTCCGGCAATGATCCGATCCGCGACTTCCTGCGAAAATCAATACG
>Ga0210391_10002977_pt1 | contig 14452 bp, 15 predicted proteins | sample IncBWC12OmetaG_FD_160573 | JGI IMG/M metagenome (GOLD analysis project Ga0210391, IMG submission 160573) | Forest soil microbial communities from Barre Woods Harvard Forest LTER site, Petersham, Massachusetts, United States - Inc-BW-C-12-O ... | reverse complement strand
CTGCACCACCTGCCATTTCTCTTCCGGGGAACGATCTACGCGTGGTTTTCTGCCCATGTTGCCTCCTGTCTTGGAGGCCCTGATCTTACCCAACTGAAGCGTCTAGTTTTAGCGGGGAGCACTACAATTCTCTCGACTATCTCACTAGGCTTTATTTGAAGGCTACGGTTGTGGGTGTCGTGGGGGCATGGATTGGTATCGCAATCCTCATCTGGCAAACCGTCATTTCTCGGGGCACCAATGAACGGCAATTGAGAGCGTATGTTGTTACGGAATCTGGTTCTATCGTGAACATTGCCGAACCGGAAATCACACCAGGGCAAAGTACCCCCACAGCCGCCAGAATTACCCACCCGAGTTGGGGCCCAGTTGCCGTAGTTCAGATAAAGAATACCGGGCAAACTCCAGCATTCCGCGTGGAGCATTGGGGCAATATTTGCTTCAAGGAATACCCCCTCGTATCCACTCTCCCTTCCGAACCAACAGGATTGAGGCCCATGTTTTCAATTGTTGGTCCGGGCATATCCATAACAAAGCTTCTGCGTTTGGGTCCACGATTGACTCTCGAGGAAACAGAGAAATTGAGGGCCGGAACGGGTGCTATTTACGTTTACGGAACGATTCGTTATGAGGATGCTTTCAAGAAGCCCCGCCTCACAAAATACAGATTGATGCACCACCAAATGGGGGGAGCCATCGGCGTAAGCACAGAGTTGACCTTCACCGAAGACGGAAATCAGGCAGATTAGCGCCATTACTCAAATTAACTGACGACCCTTGAGGCCAGAGCCCGGATTGTTCCAGGGCGAGAGCTACCGGTACGAAAGAAAAAGTTGCGCGTATCGAACCGAGGGGACAGACGGGACGTTTCCCCGTCCTGATAAAGACCAGCAGAAAAACAGTTGCATGTGTAAAATAAATGACCTATAGTCATAAATGAGTATAGGTCATTGTCGACTCTTCCACATCAGCGCTCCTCCCCCGACCACGATCTCGAACCCGGTCGTCGCGCCCGCCGCAGCGCCGCCACTCGCGAATCGCTCTTTCGCGCCGCGCTGGACCTCTTCGCAATGAAAGGTTTCGCAGACACCACCGTCGAAGACATCACCGAAGCCGCCGACGTTGGCAAAGGCACATTTTTCAATTACTTTCCAAGCAAGGACCACCTCCTCGTGGCTTTTAGCGACATGCAAATCGCCAAGTTGCAAGCCGCCGTAGATCGCGTGGCGGAGAGTCGGGAGCCCATGCCCGCGTTCCTGCGCACCCTCGGTGTGAAGATGACCGCGGAGCCGGCGCGCAATCCCTCCATCGTTCGCGCCTTGTTGCAGGCCAACCTTTCTAGCTCCGCAGTGCGCGAAATAATGCGCGAGAATCACAAGCGCAGCCACGGATTGCTCACGCGTCTGGTGCAAACCGGACAAGACCGCCGCGAGATTCGCAGCGATCTGCCCGCCGCGGAAATCGCCCACGTCTTTCGCCAAATGGTTTTCGGCACGCTGCTGATGTGGTCGGTCTACGGAGACAGTTCTCTTCCCGCGCGCATCCACGCCGCATTTGACCTGCTCTGGAACGGTCTGGCGCCGCGCAACACTTCTGATCCGGGCAACACCGCCGAGCCGCGCAACACCACCGAGTGCAACACCGCCGAGGCCGCCAGCGTAATACATACATCTGTAGGAGAAAGTTAAGCCGTGAAGCGCAAGCACATTATTTTGCTCGCCGTAGTAGTCGTCGTCCTGGCCGCCTCGGCGATCTTTGGCGGCTGGTTCCGCAAGGAAGATTCGCTGCAAGGTTCCGGCACCATCGAAGCCAGAAACATTCGCGTCGGCTCCAAGGTCGGCGGCCGAATCGATAAAGTTTTGGTTCACGAAGGCGACACCGTTCAACCCGGGCAGGTCCTGATCACTTTCGATGACCAGGAAATGCAGGCCCAAATGGCACAGTCGAAAGCTAATGCGGAAAAATCCGCGCGCGGCTATCGCCCGGAAGAAATTGCCGAAGCCCGCGCCGCCGCCGACCAGGCCAAAGCCGACTACGACCAGCGCCTGAATGGCTATCGCCAACAGGATATCGATGCGGCGCAAGCCGATCTGGATCGCGCCCAAGCCGAGGAAGTTCGTTCGCACGCCGATTTCAATCGCTACGAAGCGCTGGCACAAAAAGACTTGGTCTCGAAGCAACAGCGCGATACCGCCGAAGCCACCTGGAAAGTCGCGCTGGCCCAAGAGCAGAATGCTCAGCACAAACTGAATGAGCTGCATGTCGGCTACCGTCCGGAAGAAATTGCTTCGGCTAAGGCACGATACGAACAAACGCAAGCCACGCTCGAAAAACTGGAGCACGGCAATCGCCGCGAAGATGTGGATCTGGCGCAGGCCGCCTATTCTTATGACGAAGCGCGTTTCCGCGAGCGCCAAGTCGTGGCGCCCACCAAATCCACCGTCGAGGTTCTCGACGTTCGTCCCGGAGATTTAATCGCTCCGAATACGCCGATAGCTACGCTGCTTGAGGCCGATCAAATTTACGTCCGCATTTACATTCCCGAGACCGTGATTGGCAACGTGCACGTCGGCCAGAAAGCCGAGGTCCGCGTCGATGCCCTGCCAAACACCGTGGTCGACGGCGTCGTCGAGCAAATCAATCAGCAAGCCGAATTTCTCCCGCGCAACGTGCAGACCCGCGACGAGCGCGTCCACCAGGTTTTTGGCGTGAAGATTCGCATCAACGACACTACCGGGCACGTCCTCGCCGGCATGGCCGCGGACGTAAAACTTAAGGACCTCAAGTCCAAGGCCAGCAGCTGACGCCATGGCCGATCCCGCACAAAGCTCCCCGCAGTACGCCATCTCCGCAGAAAATCTCGTGCGCCGGTTTGGTGAGTTTACCGCCGTGAACGACATCAGCTTCCGAGTCGAAAAAGGCGAAATTTTCGGTTTCCTTGGCCCCAACGGCAGCGGAAAAACCACCATCATCAAGATGCTCACCGGTTTGCTCCCGCTCACTGAGGGCAACGCCTGGGTCGAAGGCTTGGACGTGCGCAAAGACGCCGAAGGTGTGCGCGAGCGCATCGGCTACATGTCGCAAAAATTCAGCCTCTACGATGACCTTACCGTTCTCGAAAATCTTCGATTCTACGGCCGCATCTACGGCCTCTCCGCGGAGCGCATGAAACGCCGCATCGACGAAATCGTGCAGCTCAACGGACTTGCTCCATACCTCAACCGCCTCGCCGCGCAGCTTTCCGGCGGTTGGAAGCAGCGCCTGGCCCTCGGTTGCGCCATGCTCCACGAACCAAAACTTCTTTTTCTCGACGAGCCCACCGCCGGTATCGATCCTGTCGCCCGCCGCCAGCTTTGGGATTTGCTCTTCGAGCTTTCCGGCCAGGGCATAACTTTTTTCGTCACCACGCACTACATGGACGAAGCTGAACGCTGCAGCCATGTCGCTTACATTTACTACGGCAAGCTCATCGCCGATGGCACGCCCGCGGAACTCAAGCTGCTTCCCGATGTGCAGCCCGCCGGCACCGATCGCATCGAAATCGTCACGCCGCAAGTAACGCGCGCCTTGCGTCTGGCGCGTCATATTCCCGGCATTCGCAGCGCCACCATTTTTGGCGAGTCCATTCACGCGCTGGTGGAAGAACATTTCAATCTCGCCGACCTCCGGGCGCAATTGCAAAAGGACGGCATCACCGTCACCGACATTCACCCGCTGACCGCCAGCCTCGAAGACGTATTCGTCGAGCTCACCTACAAGCATCAAGCCTTATTGGAAGCCTCCCGTGCCTAATCCTTTCCGTGGCTTCGGCGCCGTTTTCTACAAAGAAGTTCTGCACGTGCGTCGCGATCCCGGCACACTATTTTTTTCCCTGGTCATTCCGCTGCTGCAAATGTTCGTTCTCGGTTTCGGCATTGATACCAACGTCCGCCAGGTCAACACCGTGGTCTACAACGCCGACGGCCGCCAGGAAAGCCGCGAGCTCATCGATCGCCTTAAAAACTCCGATACCTTCCACGTAGTCCGCTACGTGCAAAACGACCACGACCTCAACGACATGATTATCGGCGGCAAAGCTCGCGTCGGCATCAAAATTCCCGTGGACTATTCCGACCGCCTCATCCACAAAATGTCCGCGCAAGTCCTCGTGCTCATCGACGGCTCCGATTCTTCAGTGGCCGGGCAAGCCATCAACGTCACCACCGCGATCGGGCTGGACGAATCTTTACGCCGTGCCGTCACCGACAGCACCGCGCCTTTCGCCGTAGACATGCGCCCCAAGCTGCTCTTCAATCCGGATTCGCGCTCGCCCAATTTTTTCCTGCCCGGGCTGACGGCTATTCTTCTGCTCAACGTCACCACGTTCTTGACGGCCTTCGCGATCGTGCGCGAAAAAGAGCGCGGCACTCTCGAACAGCTCTTCGTCACGCCGGTGCGCCCATTCGGTCTGCTACTCGGTAAGCTGTTGCCCTACTTCTTCATCGGATTCTTCGAGCTCTGCAACATTCTTTTTTTCATGCGCTTCGTTTTTCGCGTGCCCATTCACGGCAACGTTTTTCTGCTGGCATTTTTGTCATTGCCCTACATTTTCGTGTCGCTCTCGCTCGGCATGCTCATTTCCAGCAAAGCCAACACGCAGGGCCAGGCCATGCAGCTGGCCTTCCTCACCATCCTTCCCAGCATCTTCTTTTCCGGCTACATTTTCCCGCGCGAGACCATGCCCGCTTTTTTTTACGGCATCAGCTTCCTGGTTCCCGCCAGCTATTTCATTAACATCACGCGCGGCATCATCCTGCGCGGCGCCGGCCTCCAGCACCTCTGGCTGGACGGCCTGGCGCTCTTCGCCATGGGCACCTTTCTACTCGTAATCGCCGCCCGCCGCTTCTCCAACAAGATCATCATGACCTAACCGCACGCGGCGCTATCTGGAACGCGGCAGAGAGCATAACGTTCAGTAAGTCCCAGTACCAGTAACCATGTAGTTACTAAATTTATTACGTAAACCCATTAGAATGAATACTTCCATATCATACTGAAAACAAATACCTTGATCTCCTTTGCGCTCAGTATGATATCGAATTCAAACAACGATTAACCGGCCACCTTCAATGCCAGGGACATCTGCGCGGCGGCTACCGGCGTCTGCATCTCGCTAAAGGGCCGGTCGGGATAGCCGAATTTCTTGCGGATGTCCGACAAGCGCCGGCGCATGGCCGCGCGATAATCGTCCGGCACGTGGCCGTATCGGCCGAACCATTCTTCGTACTGCTTCGCCAATCGCGGAAACTTCTCGCGCAGCGCTGGCATGAACTGCTTGGCTGAGGTCGGTTGCAGAAACAAAATGCCGGAGGAAAACCACGCCGCACCGGCATCTTTCGCCGCCTGCGCCAAAGCCTCGAGCTCGCCGGCGCCGTCGGTAATTCCCGGAAGGACCGGCGAGGCCAGCACGCCCGCCGGAACACCCGCCTCGCGCAACAGCCGCAAAGCCGCGAGGCGCAGGTCCGGGCGCGGGGCACGCGGCTCCAACCATCTGGCCAGGCGCGGCCGCAACGTGGTTACAGTCATGTTCACGTACAGCGCCGAGCGTGCGGCGATCCGACGCAGCAGCTCGACGTCTCGCACCACCTGATTGGACTTCGTGGTGATGGAAATACTCAGGCCTTCGCGCTGCACCAGCTCTTCCAGGCAGGCGCGGGTCACGCCATACTCACGCTCTGCGGGCTGATAAGGATCCGTGGCCGAGCCGATAGCGATGTGCTCCGGGTGATCCAGATTCGGGCGCTCGCCGGACTTGCAGTATTTTTCCGGGACTTCGCGGCGCAGCAGGGCGCCGGCATCCTGCTTCACGAAGATCTTTTTCTCGAAGTCCAGCCCATCCAGCTCCATGAATTCGTGAGTGTACCGGGCGTAGCAGTATTTGCAGGCAAACTCGCACCCGCGGTACGGGTTGATGGTCCATTCAAAGGGCACGCGCTTGGAATTGCAGCGGTTCAGAATCGAGCGCACCGGCAAGAGGAAGTACTCCGGGCGCTCCTCGGAGCGGCGTTTGCTCTCGGCAGCGGGAGAAATAGATGCGAGGCGGGCAATGCCAACCAGTGGCGCAGCGGCAGTCGAGGTTCGGCGCGGTCCGGCGGTAGCCGGAGCGGTCGCCAAGCCTGCATCGCCGGCCATTAGCGCGGGGCAACCCGCGTTGGGGCCATGCGAACTGCCACTGGGGCTCGTGAGCGGGGCAAGCCCACCAGCCAATGGATTTGGGCTAACTGCTTCAGGGCAAATGGGAAAGAGTGGTGCTGGAGTTGGTGAAACGTGGCGGCGACGGATACGAAAGCCCGTAGCCGGAAAGGAGTGCACTGGAGACATAGCCCACCTCGAACATTCATAGTGTTTCGCTTTTTGTTCGCTATGTCAACAATTAAATGGGCCTTTTATTCGGCTCCAACCAGTACTGGTCCGTCGCCGCGAGGGTGGGCGTTCCTTGGTGGTGACACAGGCACTCCTACCTCTGGGGGTTTTTGCAGTTGCGGTGGCTGCGGTACATGGGTGCGCGACGGTCGAAATCGCGGAGTGACGTCAACCGCGCACAGGCAGGAGTGCCTGTGCTACTGAAGAACCTTGTTGGTCGTTGATTGATCTGGGGCATTTGCCTCCTCCCTTGCCCCAAGCTACTCTGTGACGGGAGGAACGCCGTGAAATTATCGCGTCTTGCGTTGCAGTTCTGGTTCGCGACAACGCTTGCTTTTACGGCCAATTTTGCTGCGGCGCAGACTCCTCCGGCGGCCAAAAAGCCCGCGTCGAACGCTCCGGCAACGGGGGCGATGCCCAACGCGCCGCAGTCCACGCACTATCCGATACTTCTTCTGGCGTTTGGCAGCGCGCCGACGTGGGACGTGCGGATTGGGCCCAAAGGACCTGAACTTCTTGAGCGGCAGGGCTATCCGCCGATTGTTCTAGAGCCGGCGGCAATTTCGCGGGAGGGTGCGGCGGAATCTTGGATTTACCGCGCCAAGGACATCGCAACCGGCGCCGAGGTGTCGGTACATCTAAGCCGGGAAACCTGCGCGGATTCGGCTTCGACAACGAAATACACCTTTCGCGCTGCGGTCACCCATTCGCAAATAGGGACGCTGCAGGGGTGCGCGCGGATTGCCGCCGAGCTTTTCTCGCGCATGCCGGGCCAATCGGCGCAAGGCGACGACGATACGGACAAGAAGGATGCCGACAAGAAGAAGGTGCCGGCGATTCCACCGATCACAAACGCCAAGGCGCCAGTGGCGGTGGCGTATATAAATCCAGCTGGGAAGATCGTGGTGAGCCGCAATGGAGTGAAGAAAATCGCCGCACCTGGCGGTTCGGAGCTGGCGCTGGCGCACGATGGAAAGCGATTGCTTTATGTTCGCCCGGATCCCAGCCCGAGTTCGCTGGCGACTATCGTGCTTTATGATTTTGAGAGTGGCCGTTCCCGTGATCTAGTACGCGGCGCGGCCAGTGAACCTTTCTGGTCGCCGGACGATTCACGGATCGCGTATGTGAATTCCGTGGATCAAAAAACGCAGGTTTGGGTGATGGCGCCCGACGCCCCGGAAAAGGCTGCTGCGTTTTCGCCGCAGAGTGTGGTCTCGCTGCAAGGCTGGGTGGATGCGCATACCGTGCTGGCGACGGACGCACAAAATGCTTACTGGTTGAGCGAAGACAAGCCTGCGCAAACTGTATCGCTTCGAGATATTTACGGCGACACTTTGCAGATCCGGCCGTCCGATACGCTGCGCGTGAACCCCAGCAATCCCGACCTCCTGCTCATTTCTGCCACCTATACAGCCGCGCCCGCGGGCGCTCCTGTCGACGCGAGCGGTAACGCTTACGGACTCTTTCTATGCGAGGTACGCGCTAAGCGCAGAACGACCCTCAGCCTGCCCGACGAGTTGGCGCGAAACGGGGAGTGGTCTCGCGACGGCCTACAAGTTTTCTACACGCGGCGTACTTCCGCGGCTGCCTCGGCGATCTTTCGTATTTTTTGGGACGGCAGCGGCCTGCGCCGGTATGGCGAAGGAACCGATCTGGTGATCGGACAGTAACGGGCTATAGCGGCCCAAGGGAGGTCGGTCATGCGTTTACCTTCGTTGCATCAAGAACTCGTTCGCAATTTCGATACGGCGCGTCGCTGGTTGCTGTCCGGCATGATTGTCTGCGGTATCGCACAACCCGTGGTTGCTCAAGAGCCGGCGCCACAGTCGCCGCCACAACCGCCAGCGCCGAATGGCGCTCCAGCAGCGAGCACCACCTGGCATCGCGTAAGTTATTCGTGTGACAACAAGATACACATCCAGGTGAGCTATCGTGGAACGATCGCGCGGGTGACCTATGAGGGGCAGGTTCACGTGATGAAGCAGGTGCTCTCTGCGGACGGCGGCCGGTACTCGGACGGCAAGCTGGTGTGGTGGAGCAAAGGGAATGGCGGATTTTTGACGGACGCCAGCGACGGCGGCCCTTCCGGGCCTCCGCGATTGGCGGATAATTGCAAGCAAATCGTTCCGAAAACGGAGAGCCCTACTGCGCCACCAGGTTAGGGTCTGGGTTAGCGTCTAAGGTTAGCCACTTCGCTCCACCTGTCCTTTGGTACGGGGCGCGCTGCGAAACGCAGCGCTATACTCCCGCAATGGGTACGCCGCCCGTCCCGCTCGAAGCCGCACAAGTCGGTATCCTCGTGCTCGATGCTGATCCGCAAAGCGCCGGAGCGCTGCGCGTGATTCTGGATTCTGAAGGCTGGCGCGTCCGTATTGTTCCCGACCCACAACTGCTACTTACTGAACTGAAATCCGGCGAATGGTCCTTGGTGATCGCCAATATCGCACTCACACCGCCGAACAGCGCGGCGTTCATTACGTTGCGGGAGTTATCCGGCGTGTCCGTCGAAGAAGGCGGGCGGATGCGGGTGCTATTCCTGATTCCGGAACTAACCGGCAGCCAGCATGTGGGCCAGCTGGAAAGCGCGCGTGTGCCGTACGTGGTGCGGCCTTACCATCTGCACGATTTTCTGGAGAAGGTCAGCGACCTGCTGGTGGAAGTGAAAGCCATCGCGGCGCCGATCCGCCAGGTGCGGTACGAATTCGGCGGATTGCGCAAACAGAAGAAGGCCGCGGGGCGCTCGAACTCCATGTTCGCGTCGCGGGATTCCTTTTCTTATACCGACGAAGAGCTGGCCGAGTACGAAAAGAGCGAGAGCGAGGCTTCGCGGAGCCGCCGGCCGCGACGGAACGACAATCTGGGCAACCCTAACCGCTAGCAGGATTTAAAGCTTCTCTCCTGATTTCCTTTTCTGATTTTTTTGGATCGTCACACCTTCCATTGCACTTTTCCGCGCAAGAATGTCCGCCTGCTCCGTTCTATCTGCGTACCGCAATTCAGCCTTGCCAAGGAGGACTTTATGGCCCGTTCCGTTCTTCCTGCTTTGATCAGCGTTTTGATGGGTGTCAGCACGGTTGGCGCACTGGGATTTGCATGGTCGCCGCCGCGCGCGCCGGAGCCGCCGGCTCGGCCGGAGGGCGATTGGCACATTCTGGAGGCGATTACTTACGAAAACATCTCGATCTTTCCGGTAGCGAGCAGTTCGGGCTACGACACGAGCAATTTTCTCACGCTAGATGAAGGCTTAACTTCCGGCGAGGTGCTGATTCGCGAGCAGGGCGCCGAAGGGATGGCGCGTTCGCGCGGGGGCGATGCACGGGTGGTCCCGGAATACCGCAGCGGCGGCGCGTCGGTGAATCAGCTGGTGCTGGTGAACCGCAGCAAACGACCGCTGCTGCTGCTGGCCGGCGAACTGGTGAGCGGCGGAAAGCAGGATCGCATCATTGGCAAGGACCGCATCGTTCCGGTGGGTGCGCCGCCACTGCCGCTGGATGTTTTTTGCGTGGAGCATGGGCGATGGTCCAGCGGCGCGAATTTCGTGGCCGCGAAAACTATTGTGCATCCCAGCGTGCGGGAAAAAGCCGCAGTCGATCAGGCGCAGACAGAGGTGTGGAACGCGGTGCGGAGCGGATCAACGGCGGCGGCGGCACCGTCCGCGCCGGCGGCGCGATTGAATGTGGAGGTCTTATCGCAGGCGATCGCCGTTGAGGCGCCCACGGAATCGTACGACAAGGTTTATACGTCGAAGTCTACTGGCGTTTCCATTGATGATTTCGTGGACCAAATCGCCAATCGTTTCGCGAAAGAAACCAGTCATCTCAAGGGCGAACGCGTGGTGGGCGTGATTGTAGCGTACGGCGGCGAAGTGGCGTGGAGCGACATTTTCGCGTCGGGGGAGCTGTTCAATCATTACTGGAATAAACTTTTGCGTAGCTATGTGGTGGAGGCTTTGGCGCGGCCTACGCTGCGGGAGGTGGCTTCGCGCGATGACGCTGGGAGTTTTCTGCGGCGCCTGAATGGCCGCGAACGGCAGGAGACGGATCCTAACGTGTATGTGTGGCGTGAGATTACCGAGGGGCGGCTCACGCAGATTGAACTCGATGCGCTGGAGCCGAAGCAATTCACACTGCACCGGTTGCTGTTGCGGCGTACTTGAGTTGTATTTGAATCGGCACTGGTAGCGGCTTGGGATGTAGGTACTGCGGAGGCAAGAGTGGTTCCTCAGGCGCTAAAGCGCATTGGTAGCCAAGCACTTGATGTCGGAGCTAAAGCTCCGACCCACAAAACAGAGGCGTCGACCCACAAAGCAGAGGCTGCGGCGCACAAAACGGAGGCTGCAACTCGCAAAACAGAGTGTCTTTCGTCAGCCTGTAAAGCACGGCCGCTACAACTTCGCGTCGGCGACGCGGACGTCGCTGTGATCCGTCGTGACTTGCAACATTTCAGTTGCGGTCAGGCCGGTGATGGGGTGGCGTGCGTCGGGGGCGATTTCGGTTAGGGGGACTAGGACAAATTTGCGCTGGGGCATGCGGGGATGCGGTACTTGCAGCTCTGGGGAATTAATTACCACGTCGCCGTAGAATAAAATATCTGCATCGATGATTCGTGGGCCTTTGGCGAAGGCTTTCGCGCTGCCCAGGTTGGCCTCAAGTTTTCGCAACCGTTGCAATAATGCAACGGGGGCCAATTGCGTTTCCGCTTCCACAACGCAATTCAGGAACCAATCCTGCTGGAGATAATCGACCGGTTCGGTCTCATAGATTTTTGAGACGCGGCGGACGCGCGCGCCTGCATCGGGCAGCGCTGCAATGGCGGCGCGCAAATTTTCCAGGCGGTTGCCGATGTTGGAGCCTAGCGAAAGGTAAAGCACGGTCATGAGCGTGTGGTTTCTGAGATGCTGTCTCAGAACAGTCTGGTCTGGCGCTTCGGTAGCTCTTTGCCAAAGTATTCATAGGCGCGAGCGGTGGCGACGCGTCCTCTGGGGGTGCGATCGATTAAGCCGATTTGCATCAGATACGGCTCGTACATTTCTTCGATGGCGTCTTCTTCTTCGCTGAGCGCGGCGGCAAGCGTGCCCACGCCGACCGGGCCGCCACCGTATTTTTCGATGAGCGCAAGCATTAAGTTGCGATCCACTTCGTCGAGGCCGTTTTCGTCGACGCCGAGCATGGCGAGAGATTCCTGCGCGACGGCGCGGGTGATGCGGCCGGCGGCGCGCACTTCGGCAAAATCCCGCGCGCGGCGCAACAAGCGATTGGCAATGCGCGGCGTGCCGCGGCACCGCTTGGCGATTTCTTCCGCGCCGCCTTCATCCATGGCGATGTTCAAAATTTTCGCCGAGCGATGAATGATGATCAGCAAATCTTCCGGGTCGTAAAATTCCAGGCGGTGAACAATGCCGAAGCGGGAGCGCAGCGGGGCGGTGATCAAGCCCGCACGCGTAGTGGCGCCGATCAAGGTGAAGCGGCTGAGCGGAAAAGGATGAATGCGCGCGCCGGGGCCCTGACCGATGATTAAATCCACGCGGAAATCTTCCATCGCGGGATACAGAACTTCTTCGACGGCGGGCTGCAGGCGGTGAATTTCATCGAGAAAGAAAACTTCCTTGCTCTCCAGCGAAGTTAGAATCGCGGTGAGGTCGCCTTTGCGTTCGAGAAGCGGGCCGGCGCTGGTTTTGATGGTGACATTCAATTCGTTGGCGATGATTTGTGCTAGCGTAGTTTTGCCCAGGCCTGGCGGACCATAGAGCAATACATGATCGAGCGCGTCGCCGCGGCTTCGTGCGGCCTCAATGGCAATGGCGATATTTTCCTTAACGCGTTTCTGCCCGATGTATTCGCTAAGGCGCTGCGGACGCACGTTGGCGTCCATGCGGAGATCTTCTTCCGCCGCCGCGCCTGAAACGATTCGCTGCCCTAGTCGATCTTCGATCATTCGCCAGCAAACCTCGTTCTCTGCAAATTCTACTTCATCTTTTTCGTCTGGCTCATTCCCGACAACGCGGCGCGCAGCAATTTTTCAAAATTTCCTGCGCCTGACGCTCGCGCTCCTGCTTTGACGGCATCTTCTGCGGCGCGCGCGTCGTAGCCCAAATTCACCAATGCGGAGACCACGTCGGCTTCTACATCAGTGACGCCGCCTGTTGACGCCACCGCCGGCTTCATCATTACCTCGGCGCTGATGGCGTCGAGTCGATCTTTCAACTCGACAACCATGCGTTCGGCGGTTTTGCGTCCCACGCCGGGAATTTTTGTGAGGCGCGCTAAATCATTGCCGCGAATCGCGGGGACGAGCTCTTCGACGCTCATGCCCGACAAAATTTTTAAAGCCAACGACGGGCCGACACCGGAAGCTGAAATGAGCATCTCAAACAGTTGTTTTTCGCGCGCGGAAATAAATCCGTACAGCGCGAGGGCGTCTTCGCGAACGTGGGTGTGAATCAGCAGCGTGACTTCGGTGTGCAATTCCCCCAAGGCCGCGTAGGTGGAGAGCGAGACCGCGACCACGTATCCCACGCCACCCACATCCACCAGTACCGAGTTCGGGCGCTTCTCCGCCAGCTTGCCGCGCAGTTGGCCAATCATCGCACGTCAGTATTGCCGCCTTACTTTCGCCTGTCAAACGAAGGGCGGGTTAGGTGGTAGGAGAGGGCGAAACTGCCCTATTTTTGACAATTGCGTTGCGCTGCGCGTGCGCCGTAGCCATTGCGTTGAGTTTGGGAATTAAATCCCGATAAGCCATGCCGATAACGATAGAAGCCTATGTTTTGCAATGGATTTGCTTGAATTGAACAAGAATGTGGGCCGCCAAAATATTTTCGACATAAAGCTAAAAATATACGCGCAGCTCACCAAAAAAGTTCAAGCTAGTCTTAAAAATACAATTGATCAAGAATTTTTGAACACAGATCAGCTTTTTACGCAAAAAACCCACTTGTCCGGTAAGCGCGTTTACCAGGAGTAACAACGCTCGCATCGCTGGGCAGAACATACCTCCATTGCGGTCTGAGCCGTTTTGTTGTGAAATACCCGAACATGAAGGCTCGAAACCTGAGAATAGCGCTGATGGGTGCAGGACCGTTATTTGTATGTGGCCTCGCAATTCTCTTCCTTCTCTTGAAATACAGCGGAGATTTGCGCTGGCTCGCGGCATGGCAAAGATTGCACTCGGCCAGCATTTTTCGAGGGGAAAAAGCGGTCGGCACGGCGTGGGTCTACGCGAATCGTAACGGAGACTATCTGGTGTTCACCGAGGAGAATCCTAATTTTGGGCCTTATCTTCTTCGCAGTGGACAACGGCTTGTCGCCAATTGCGCTTGGAAGCCTCTGGGTCAACCGGGAGCACGGCGCATCTGGACACCTATCTACGTAGGTGGCTCGTCTAGGTGCTTCTGGATGGATGGTGTCAAATATCCTGAGACTACAGCCAAGGTGGCTGCCGCTTCTATCGATTTTTATTCTGTTCCTGATCATTGGCTCCCAGAAGAAACAGCCAATTGGCGCGTGGCGTGGTGACCGCAGCTTCGCTCTTCGTATCAGAGCCACTCCCAGTAAATCGCCTTAAAGCGCAGACGTGTTTTCCGCTGATCCACATGTCCGGTAAGCGCGTTAATCAGGCGTGGGGTTCGAGATCCCGTTTTTTTTTGAAACCTACAAAACCGTGCGATTGGAAATATTATCCGGTGATCGCGTTCCCCTGGAAAAATTGGCGGAGGAGATGAGCAACCTGGATTGACAGCATTGCCGCGACAGGGGATTTGAATCTCAAATGTGGCTTCGCCGCTGCTCCAACTATCTGAGTCGAGTTCCTTCGTTGTCGTACTTGGTTCCTTATCTGTTCGCAGATTTTGGCCGCGCTTTCCCTGAAAGACTTTCTGTTGATAGGCGGCTAAAACTCGGAGCCTACCTTGCAAAGGGATTTGACGTGTAGTGCTCCCCGCTAAAACTAGACGCTTCAGTTGGGTAAGATCAGGGCCTCCAAGACAGGAGGCAACATGGGCAGAAAACCACGCGTAGATCGTTCCCCGGAAGAGAAATGGCAGGTGGTGCAG
>Ga0210391_10002975_pt1 | contig 14456 bp, 9 predicted proteins | sample IncBWC12OmetaG_FD_160573 | JGI IMG/M metagenome (GOLD analysis project Ga0210391, IMG submission 160573) | Forest soil microbial communities from Barre Woods Harvard Forest LTER site, Petersham, Massachusetts, United States - Inc-BW-C-12-O ... | reverse complement strand
GCTGGATACAATACGCCAGTGCTCTTGCTCTTATCCGTATCGTTCAAATCGAATTCACCGCCGGTGAGATTGAAGGCCGTTGACTGCGTGTCTGCCCAGACCTCTCCGAATCTCAATAGACGGTTGGTTACGAATCGAATTTTGCGGCCCGTCGGCGTTGGCATCATCCGAATGTAGGCAAGGTCATATCCCAATGTGCCGGTGATAGAGATATGGCCAACAGCTTTCATTTTGCCCAGAGCGTTGACGAGGCCCTGGTTCTGTCCAGTTGCAAATGCCTGAACGAGGGTCTGCTTGTCAGCTGGCGTCGAGTAGTCGTAGATTTCGACCGAAATGCCAACCATCGCGCCCATTTGGGTGCTGGTGCCCATGGCCGTTGCTTCGATGGTCTCGTCCTTGACACCCCTCGCTGAGAGGGCCGGAAAAGCGGCCGCGAGGAGCAGTCCGGACAACATCAATCCCGCTAGGGCCCACTTGTACGACTTATTGCTCGTCTTGTTAGTCTGTGGCATACCTTTTTTTCTCCTTAGCGCAACTGCCGGAAACCGAACTCATCTGTCGTTTGCATTCTTGAGCAATCGAATAATCGAGGGGTATTGTCAAAATGAACAGGTAAGCCAAATTTGTTCGGGAGGCTGGATCGATCGAGAGCTTGGAAGACTTGAGCGCGCTTTCGCTAGCAGCCGGTCTGTTGCAGCAGGGGAATCCGTGACAGTTCGGATTGAACCAGTGCTGCCTCCATACAGGAAATGGTACTTCGGGATAGGTTTTGGGCGGACCGCAGTTCTCGCACTGGTCCGAGGAAGATGCCACGCCATCAAATTCTACCTGTCATTTTTGACAGTATTCGGCGAGTGGTGCGACGGTCAGAGTGCCTTGGGACAGGGCAGCTCGCCCTATCCCGCAATCATCTTGATTTGAAAGTCCCGAGTCGGGCATCTGGCGGTGAGGCTTGTCCGGCGCTAACTGCTGAGTTACAAAGCCACGTACATGGCCGCATATTAATGATCAAGCTTCTAGCAAATCTAAAACTCCGCAGAAAACTACTGCTGGCCATGGCCCCTCTGGCGCTGATGGTAATCGTAGCCGGAGTGTATTCATCGTTTGAGAGCAAGACGATCGACACTTGGTACAGCAATCTAATAGACACGGACGTCAAAGGACTTCGAAGCCTGACCGAAGCGCGAAGCCACACGAATCGATACGGTATGTTTCTGTACCTGCTGGTCGCTGAGACGGATCCCGATCGAAAGCAAGTGATCGACGGAGAAATGGAAAAAACTCGCTCGGATTACGAGGCAGTGAGTTCGGCAGCACTCCGGGAGATTCCCGATCGCGCTGATAAAATCAACGCGGCGGCGGCTCTCTTCGATAAAACGGTGGCTGATGCACGCCCTGTTCGTGCGGCGGCCTTGGCTGGCAACAATGAAAAGGCGCTCGGCCTGCTGCATGCAGGGGTGAGTGACGAATTGCAACAGGCGCGACAGGCCGCTATCGGGATTGTGGAGGAGCTGCAAACGGCCATTGACCAGCGATCCGACGAGCTAACCAGAAACACGCATCATGCAATCCTGGTCACATGGTTAGTAATTGGGTTTGGCCTGTTCGCATCTTTGGGCGCCGCTTTTTATATCGTGCAAACGGAAGTGGTTGAGGAATTGTCGTCTTTGCAGGGCAGCATTCGGGACGTAGCTGACGGCAAACTGGATCAACCCATCTTGTATCTCGATCGCAGGAACGAAATCGGCGAGATCAGTCGTGCCGTGAGAACACTGCAGGGCGCTGCGCGGGAACGCGAGATTCAAGGCTGGGTGAAGAGTGAGGTGGCCGCCACACTGACGCGGATTCAAGCGGCCGAGGATTTTGAGCCTTTCGCGCAAGCTTTGTTGTCGAGCATTTCAGAATGCATTCCACTCGTCTATGGAAGCCTCTATCTGGGCGATAAAAGCAACGCACATTTCAGGCGAGTTGGCGCTTTTGCGATCGATGATTCGGCTGGCCACCGTGAGTTCGCACTCGGAGAAGGGCTTGTAGGGCAAGCGGCGGTTGAACGCCGCGCGCTGACCGTCACCGCTGGCGAGCATCTGCAGATTGCCGCCGGGATGTCCATGCTGAAGCCCGGAAGTTTGCTGTTTCTGCCGGTGATTAACCAGGACGCCGTCACGGCGGTAGTGGAGTTGGCACCGGTTTCACCTTTGGCCGATCGCCAGCACGCTCTGCTTGAGGCGATTTTGCCGTCGGTAGGGCTGAGCGCTGAAATTTTATCAGGCAACATCGAGACCAGAGAGCTTCTGAAACAGACTCGCGCTCAGGCGGAGGCGCTGGCCGCCTCGGAACAGCAGATCACCTCGCGCAAAGAGGAATTGGAGAGCATTAACCAGGCGCTCGAAGCGTCTGAGGTGGAACTTAGGCGCGCCAAGGATGTAGCCGAGGAAGCGACAAAAATCAAAGCGGATTTCCTTGCCAATATGAGCCACGAGATCCGTACGCCTATGAACGCCATCATTGGCATGTCTCACTTGACGTTGAGGACCGAACTTAATGCGCGGCAAAGAGATTACGTCCGAAAGATTCAAATGTCGGGGCAGCACCTGCTCGGAATCATTAACGACATCCTGGATTTCTCGAAGATCGAAGCGGGCAAGTTGTCAGTTGAAAACATCGACTTCGATCTCGAAAAAGTTTTAGAGAATGTCAGCAACCTGATCTCCGAGAAATCCTCGGCCAAAGGCTTGGAACTAATCTTCGATATTGAACCCTCGGTTTCCACTCAGCTCAAGGGCGATCCACTTCGCCTGGGGCAGATTCTCATCAACTTCTGCAACAACGCGGTTAAGTTCACGGAGACCGGTGAGATCGTCGTGAAAGCCCGAGTTCAGGAAAAAAATGAGGACGGCCAGCTGGTTTGCTTTTCGGTCAGCGACACCGGCATGGGTCTCACAGAGGAGCAAATGGGCCGTTTGTTTCAAGCATTTGAGCAGGCCGATGCTTCGACAACGCGCCAGCACGGCGGCACGGGTCTCGGACTGGCCATATCGAAGCGGTTGGCGCACTTGATGGGCGGCGATGTAGGAGTCAGCAGCGAAGTGGGCAAGGGAAGCACGTTCTGGTTCACCGCTCGACTCGGCAACGGAACGTTGTCATCGCGCCCAACCTCCCGGCCCGAACTACGGGGCCGTCGCGTACTGATCATTGATGATAATCCGCAGGCCCGCGCGGTGTTGTCCAGTATGCTCACCAGTCTGACCTTTCTGGTGCACGAGGCTCCCTCAGGACTGGAAGGCATCGAGATGGTGCGGCAAGCCGCGGCAATCGGCGAGCCGTACGAGATTGCTTTTGTCGACTGGCAAATGCCGGGCCTTGATGGCATCGAGACAGGCAAGCGCATTCGTGCCTTACCCGATCTCACAGTACGGCCGGAATTGGTGATGGTCACTGCTTACGGCCGCGAAGAGGTACTTAAGCAAGCGGAGGAAAATGCTTTTGCCAACATTTTAATTAAGCCGGTTACTCCATCCATGTTGTTCGAGTCGGCCATAGCGGTGCTGGGTGCTGATCCCGAGAAGGAGTACGAGGCGCAGGCTGGTCCTGTTCTTGAACTTTCACGATTGCGCGGCGCGCGAGTGTTGCTCGTGGAAGACAACGAACTCAATCGGGAAGTGGCGCTAGGACTGCTCTCGGACGCCAATCTAGCTATTGATGTAGCTGAGAACGGACAAGTTGCTGTCCAGATGACCGCTACGGGCAAATACGATGTGGTTCTTATGGACATGCAAATGCCAGTGATGGACGGGATCGCGGCGACGCGGGCGATTCGTTCCAATCCGCAACTTCGCACGTTGCCAATTATTGCCATGACTGCCAACGTCATGGCCTACGATATCGAGCAGTGTATTGAGGCTGGCATGAACGATCATGTCGCCAAGCCCATCGATCCCGACGCCTTGTTCGCGGCACTGCTTCGCTGGATCAAGCCGCGCAATGCAGGGAGTTCTTCGAAAGATACTTCGCCTCCGATCGCGATCCCGCACGCGCCGCCCATCGCTTCTGATTCCGATGAGTTGGTGATTACAGGGATCGACACTAAGTCTGCGCTGAGGCGGACCGGCGGAAATCGCAGACGCTACGAGTCGCTCTTGCGCAAATTCGCAGAGCCTTCCGCGGGAGGAGTCGAGGAAATTCGCGCCGCTCTCGCGGCAGGCGACACTTCAACAGCAGCGCGCGCAGCACATTCCATGAAAGGCGCGGCGGCCAATCTCGGTGCAGCCGGATTGGCAGAGGTTGCTGCGAAGGTGGAAACGGCGGTCACTTCGGGACAGGGTGTCGAGGAGGCGTTACATGCGCTTGCCATTTCATTTAAGAGCGTAGCCGGAGCCATCTACTCGGCACTGCCTATCGAACAATCTGTCACAGCAGCAACAGGTCCCGCTCCAGGCCCAGAGGATCTCGCCACCGTGCTCGAACACCTGACCCGGCTGAAGGTACTGCTGAAGAATGACGATGGCGATGCCGCGGATTACACACTTGAAGTTCGCCCGAGCTTGTCGAAGGTGTTGACTGTGGCGGAAATCAATACTCTCACCGGGTTAGTCGGCAATTTCAATTTCGAAGCTGCACTAGTTTCACTTTCAACTATTGCCGATCGCCTGTCTCTCAGATTGGAGTGAAGATATGTCAGAAACACCGGCGCAAAAGTCGATCTTGATTGTGGATGACACGCCTATCAACATCGGCGTAATTTCCGGGGCGCTGAAAGACTCATACAGGACTAAAGTTGCCACTAACGGCGAGAAGGCTTTGGCTATTGCTTCGGGCGACGATAAGCCAGACTTGATCTTGCTTGACGTCATGATGCCTGGCATGGATGGCTATGAAGTTTGCCGCCGTTTAAAAGCAAATCCGGAAACGCGAGATATTCCCGTAATCTTTCTTACAGGACAGACAGGAACCGAGGATGAGACGAAGGGATTCGAAGTCGGAGCCGTAGACTATATTCATAAACCGTTTTCTGAAGCCGTTGTGAAAGCGCGCGTGCGTACCCACCTGATGCTTCGTGCAGCGCACGAACAGATAGCGCAGCAACTGCAGGCGATCAATATTGAGCTGGAGATGGCTCGCCAAATTCAGTTGTCCATCCTGCCGCGCAGTACTCCAAAGCTCGCAGGTCTCGATATCGTAGCCCGTTACATTCCCATGACGTCCGTGGCCGGTGACTTCTACGATTTCATCACCGTCGATGAAAAGCACGTGGGGATTCTAATCGCTGATGTTTCGGGACATGGCCTTCCATCCGCATTAATCGCTTCGATGTTGCAGGTGGCCCTAACAGCTCAAGTTGCCCATGCTTCCGACCCAGCGCGAGTGTTGGCGGGTTTGAACAAAGCATTGTGCGGAAAGTTCGAGCAAAACTTTGTGACGGCGGCCTACGTATTCGTAGACATGGAGAAAAGAGAGATAACCTACGCCGGTGCGGGACATCCCCCACTTTTGTTCAGGAGCAAATCCAGCGGGAAGGTCAGCGAAGTGTTGGAAAATGGCTTGTTTTTGGGGATGTTCCCGGAAGCGACCTTTACTTGTTTGCGGCTGCCGATCGAGGCCGGTGACCGCGGTGTCCTCTACACCGACGGAATCGCTGAAACAAAGAACCCAGCGCAGGAAGAATTTGGGACTGCACGTTTGAAAGAGTTTATTGAAAAAAGCGACGGCCTCCCAGTAGATCATTTTGCGGAAGGACTTCTCGAAGAGCTGTCGCTCTGGTCAGAGCAGCCCCAGGGGCAGGGGCAGCAAGACGACATCACCGTCCTAACGATAGATTTCAATACTCCGTGATGAGCAGTAAGACTCTTCGATGCGAGAGAAGTCACGGAAGAGATTCTAGTTCCGGGAGTGCTTCAGCTTCGTTTTCGCTCAGCTTAGAGGATCGGGGAGCAAGTCGGCTCTGGTCTTTTGCGATGGCAGGCCAGGTCTCTTCGGGGATGCTCAGAAAGGCGCTTACTGCTTGTGGGTCGAATTGTGTGCCCGAGCACTGACGGATGATCTCGATGCCCGACTTGAACGATGAGGCCTTGCTATAGGGCCGGTCGGAGGTGATGGCATCGAAAGAGTCCGCCACGGCGAAGATTCGTGAGCTTGTAAGAATTTCAACGCCCTTGAGTCCTCGCGGATAGCCCCCGCCGTCATAGCGCTCGTGGTGCGTCAAGACAATTTCCGCCGCGTCCGCAAGAAAAGGAATGTCCTTCACGAGATCGAAACCGATTTGTACGTGGCGCTGCATAAGCTTCCATTCGTCGGGGGAGAGAGGCCCGGGCTTGAGAAGAATGCCGTCGGGGATTCCCAACTTTCCAATATCGTGCAGGTGCGCCCCTCTGGCCAGGCTTCTCAGCTGTATTTCGGACCATCCCATGGCGCGCGCAATCTCGATGGAGTAATTGCAGACGCGTTGAGAGTGGCCAGCCGTTTCATTGTCGCGGAGATCAATCGCCGCACCCAGGGCCTGCAAAGTATCTTCATAGTTGCGCTCGATCTGCTGCAGCGCCTGATGAAGCTGTCCAGTACGCTCGACAACCATTTCTTCGAGGCGCTTGCTGTAGTTTTCTATTTGTTTTTCTAGATGGCGCTTATGAAGAGCTCGCTCCAGGCTTGCAATGACGGCGCTTTCTCTAAGCGGTTTAACCAAGTAGTCGTCAGCTCCGGAACGCATGGCCTGAACGCCGACTTCGAGGTCGTCCACGCCCGTCGTGAGTATAAAGGCGATATGGGGATGCGACTGGCGAACGCGTGCGAGCAGCTCCAGACCACTGATGCCGGGCATTTGGAGGTCAGAAATGACCGCATCAAATGTCTCGCGTCGCAGGGCCAGAAGTGCTTCTTCGGCATTGCAGGCTGAAGTGCAGTGAAACGCTGGGGGAGCGAGGATTAAGGCGAGGAGCTTACAAGCGGCGGGTTCGTCGTCGACGGTGAGGATGCGGATGACAGGACCGCGATCGAGCTCTGACGCAGCCACAATGGTTTCGTCAACGATGGAAAGGGGGTTGTCAGCAATGGCCATGGATATTGGGCGTCTAAGCGCTAACTTAGCACCCAGGGCCCTGTTTTCTCGACAAAACGGAATCCGAAATGGCGCAGCGGGGCAGCCTTTGTATCCGAATGAACGACTTTCGCTTTGCCTACGTAGTTTATTCCGGAAGTCGTGAGATAGACTTCCACGATCGAATCGACGGGCAATTCAGTCGTGCAGGTACACAGAAATCCGCTGAGGCTCACATCTTCCGTGTTTGTGTCCTGCTCAACTTTGTTTCCGAGCTTGTCGGTGCCGCGCAACTTGAGCGGAACACGCAAACGCACGCGGACTTCGGAGCGAGGGATGAAGCGGCGGACCTTGGTGAGCTGCGTGAGACTAGCGCGCAGAGCGTCAAAGTCGATGGGCTTCTCGAAATAAGCGCAAGCGCCCAGTTGCTTACAGTGATCTTTGGTTTGTCCGCCGGCCTCGCCGCTGACGATGATTACGGGAATCTTTTGCGTGTGGCTGAAGGCGGTGAAGGTCTGAAGGAGTTCGTAGCCGGAATAATTCGGCATGCGAAGGTCCAACAATATGGCGTGCGGCTTATGTTCAAGAGCGAGAGCTAACCCTTCTTGCGGCACGCCGGTGTCAATCACTTCAAAGAGGTCACTCAATTCAAGGCGGATGAGGCGCCTAATTGCCTCGTCATCGTCCACAACCAACAGCTTATCCATCGCGAAATTTCTCCTATCTCCCTGGTTGAATGCTGGTTCCGACCAATTCGGTCAATGACTCTGGGGCGAGTGCTGGGCTCTTCCCCCCGTCAATCACTTCGCGGACCTTGCGGATAAGGACCTCTTCAATAAAAGGTTTGTGCAAGAGATGGATTCCGGGATCAAGAACACCGTGGCCCGCGATGAAACTGTCGGTATAGCCGGATATATAGAGGACTCGCATCCCCGGCTGGCGGAGTAACAAATTTTCGGCCAAGATGCGGCCGTTGATGCCTGGCATGACGACATCGGTGAGCAAGAGGTCAAAAGCGCCTCCGAAACGAGCTGCGACTTGCAGGGCGTCTTCGCCACTTTCCGCGGAAAGGACGCGGAATCCTCTGGATTCGAGAAAAGTTTTTGCGAGCTTGCGCAAGGGTTCGGAGTCTTCGACAAGAAGAATCGTTTCGGTGCCGCGCAGATTTTCCGGAGAATCGGTCTTAAGGTCGTCGACGACGGGTTGACCTGCATGCCGAGGGAGGTAAATTTGAAAAGATGTGCCTTTGCCGACGATGCTTTCCAGGCCGATATAGCCGTTGCTTTGTTTGACGATGCCGTAAACGGTGGCGAGCCCCAGCCCGGTGCCTTTTCCTAGCTCCTTGGTTGTGAAGAACGGCTCAAAAATATGGGTAAGAGTGGCGGGATCCATGCCCGTACCCGTGTCGGTTACAGCGAGGAGCACGAAACTGCCGAGTTTGGAGCCTGGGTGACTCCGGACATAGGTCTGGTCTAACTCCACGTTTGAGGTTTCGATTTTGAGTTTTCCGCCCATGGGCATGGCGTCGCGGGCGTTCACGGCCAGGTTCATGATGACTTGCTCGACCTGGCTTTGGTCGGCTTTCACATTGCCTAGATCCGCGTCCAGCAGTAGGGACACTTCGATGTCTTCGCCCAAGAGTTGGGGGAGCATTTTTTCCATGTCAGAGGCCAGTGTGTTGAGGTTGAGGACGGCAGGGGATAGGACTTGCTGGCGGCTGAAGGCCAGCAATTGTTTGGTGAGTGAGGCGGCTCTTTGTCCGGCCTTTTCGATTTCGAGGGCATGTTCAGCCTGAGGATTGTTTGCCCCTAACTCCCGCTTGAGGACTCTGCTGTAACCGATGATCACACCAAGAAGATTGTTGAAGTCGTGGGCGATGCCTCCTGAGAGGCGGCCAATGGCTTCCATTTTTTGTGCCATGCGCAGTTGTCTTTCGAGGATTCGTTTTTCCGTAACGTCTTCGGCGAACGCCTCAAAATAAGCGAGTGCTCCGTTTTCCTCGGTTACTCGGCGGCCGGAGCAGCGGACGGTGATCGGCGTAGCGTCTTTTCGTTTCCACTCCATTTCTAGATCCTTGATTTCTTCCGTGCGGGTGAGGAGTTCTGTTAAGCGCTGATATTCCTCGGAGTGTCCGAAGATTTCACCCGGCAGATCTTTGCTGAGCAATTCTTCGGTCGAATCGTACCCAAGCATTTTCTGGAGCGCCGGATTTACTTGCAGAAACCGGCCGGCGGTGCTCGCGCGATAAATTCCATAAGGTGCGTCTTCGACTACCGACCGAAAACCAGTTTCGAGCCGACGTAGAGTCTCTTCCGCTCTTTTGCGCTCGGTGACGTCGCGGTTCACGATGATCAGCTTTTCTGGCTTACCATCGGTATCCTGGATCACGCTGGAAGTTGATTCCAGCACCAGCCACGCGCCATTCTTATGACGAAGGCGGTATTCCAATGTTTTCCCGACCCCCGTGCGACGGGCCTCCGCAGCGGCATTCTTAACGCGCTCGCGATCTTCGGGGTGAATCTGTTCGAAACCAGAAGAGGCTTGTAATTCTTCCTGCGAATATCCCAGCACTTTTTGATAGGACACACTGTTAAAAATCCGCTTCCCGTCCATGTCCACTACCGCGATCATGTCGGCCGCGTTTTCGCTGATCAGGTGAAACAACTCTTCCCGGTCGACGAGCTGACGGCGGATTCGATGAATCAGAAGGTACTGATAGATGGTGTAAAGATCGAAGAGGAAAACCAAGCCCACAAGCCCTCGCATGGCTTGAGGAAAAACGCTCAGCGAGTAGAAATCTTGATGGACGCGAGCGTTAGGAAGAAGAAAAGAGGCGAGGCCGCCCGTTAGTAGTAGTGTGATGATGGCCGCGGCGGCCCATAGCCACCATTCGCGACGCTCGATCCGGCGGAAATTCGCGCGGATGTCATTGGACTGCGTGCCTGCCCGATGGCGCACATTTTTTTGTTGATGCGGTTTCAAGAATCACCGAACGGAGTCCACTCGCGCTCCCAGGGACCAAAATTGTGGTGGCTGAGCCCGAGATTGATTGTGGACCGCAGAGCCTTCCAGACTCTACTTGCACGAAGCCATCCAAGTAGCCATTTGATTTCGACATCAGGACTCTAGCTAAGGCATTGAAACGTAAGGGACTATCTTCGTCTGAAGTGGAGGAGAGAAGAATCGCTTAGAGCTGCTGCGCCATCGCCGTCGCGAAGTGCCGGTTTGGAACAGGTAGGGCGTACGGGTCTGTTTTAGGACGAGTGATAAATGGAGATAAGGCTACTAATTTTGCGCAGGATGGCGGTTCTTTCCATAGCGGGGGAGCCTGCTCAGTCCGTGCAGCACTCAGCGAATCTTACTGGACAGCGGCGCTTGCCTCTGTGCATCCCGCGCCGGACGGGTCATAGCGGATCACGCCTGCTTGATCGGTGCAAAACATGCGTTGACCCGAGCTTCCGACAACGAGCGGCGTTCCTGTGATCGTGTACGCGACCGATGGTGTAGCTCCGTCGCCGGTCCAGACGAGTGAGTAACCGCTCTTCGTCCCCTGCGCGATGCCGTCATCGATCAAACAAGCGGAGGTCGGAGTTGCGTTGCATGGGTTCGCGCCGCCCATGTCCGCTAAGTTCACCGGAAATCCGACACTCCCATAGGTAGAGGAGTAGGTGATGGCGGCGGTGTTGATGATGCGAAGAGAGCTGACAGCTGAGGCTTCATTGGCCTGCATCCGCGAGTGCAAATAGCTGGGGATGGCTATAGCCGAAATGATGAGGATAATGGCCACCACAATGAGCAACTCGATCAACGAGAAACCCTTTTGGTTCTTCATGAATTCCCCTAGGTAGTGCCCAGTCCGGCGGCGCACTCGAAAGCAGTGGAGCCGAACCCCCCCAAGCGGACAAACTCTACCACCATGGCTGGTTTGCTTTCAAGTAAATTTAGAGCCTTTCAAGTCGCCGGAGATGCAAAGCCGTATTGTCGCGATATGATGGAAGCATCCCGGCGGGAGGATTCAGAAACCCATGCCGATCCAAACGGTATTGCAACTTGGCGACCCACGACTGCGCGAAGTTGCGAAGCACGTGGTCGACCCTAGCAGCCCGGAGATTCGCGTGCTGGTCGAGGATCTTGCAGACACTCTTGCCTATTGGAAAAATACGACCGGGTACGGGCGTGCAATTGCTGCTCCGCAAATTGGCCCATCCCTGCGTGTGATTTTTCTTCAACTGCCCGGAGCCGAGCCGTGGCCGTTTGTGAATCCACAAATTACTGGGCGCAGCGAAGAAAAAATCGTGGTGTGGGACGCGTGCTTGAGTTTTCTTTCTATCTTCATGCAGGTAGAGCGGCATCGTGAAATCAGCGTGAAATACCAGGACTTGCGCGGCGAGTGGCACGAAATTGAGGCGGGCGAAGAGCGAAATCTGTCTGAGCTGCTGCAGCATGAGATTGATCATCTCGATGGGGTACTGGCCGTGGACCGCATCACGGACATTCGCACTCTGTGTACTCGCGAAGAATTCGAGAAAAGGCATCGCAGCGGGAGTCCCTACGAGACAATCGGAGAGAGCAAAACGGCCCGGTAGGGGACTTTAGGATTCAAAGATGAAAGATACGAAGACGAACGTTTTGGCTTACACCTCGATGGAGAGTCCGATCGGTCCTCTACTTTTGGCTGGGGATGAGCGCGGCCTTCACTTGGTTTACTTCGTAAATGGCCGACGCCCCATTTCGCCGCCTCGCACATGGGTAGAAGATAAAAAACCGTTCAAGGAAGTCATTCGCCAACTGAATACTTACTTTGAGGGGAAGTTAACGGATTTCGAGCTGCCACTCGTCCTCGATGGCACTGAATTTCAACGCCTCGTCTGGAGCAATCTGCAGAAGATCCCGTACGGAGAAACCGTCAGCTACGGAGAGATTGCCAAGCGTATTGGGAGTCCCGATGCAGCTCGTGCAGTGGGATTGGCGAACGGCTCTAATCCCATACCGATCATAATTCCGTGTCACCGCGTTATCGGGAGCAACGGGGATTTGACAGGATTCGGCGGTGGCCTCCCCATTAAAAAGAAACTACTGGCTTTAGAGAGCAGGCAGCTGAGTTTTCTTTGAAAGCAAGGCGCTCGCGTTTCTTTTGTTGACCTGTGTAGGCCGTCTTTTTCGCTGACTCCGCGATCAGTACCGCCAGCTTTTCACGTCTGCTCCCGCTGGCGCTGTTTTCTCGATGCGTTCCAGAATTTTCGGCAGATATTGTGTGTTGTAATGCAGTCTCGAAAGATAGTTGGGCAGAGTGGGATCGCCGTTCCAACAATGCTCCGCGCGTTCTCCATATTTCACTTCGCCGTCGTAGGGAGGGTTGGCAGTCGTTTTCAGAAAATCCTCCACAAGATATACAGCATCGTTCAGGAAATAGTTGTCGGCGCTACCGCAATAAATGTGTAGCTTACCCTGCAGCTTGGGGCCGAGAGTGGGCCAATCGCGCCGAAGAATGGCGCCAAGATCGTAGTGTTCCTTCCAATAGGCCGCGACGGCGTGATCGATCTCGCCTGTTTCCTTGTTGAAGATCGGTACGGGATAGCCGTCGGCACCAGCAGGGGAATAAACCGCTTGCCAGATATCGAACTGTTCGCCGGAACGGGAGTGTGAGCCGAGGGCCAGTTCGAATTGATTGATACCTTCGATGGAGACCAGAGTCTGCCCGAGATAATTTCGCATGCCGGGCTGCGCGACGCGTGTGTGCGGGCCTTCGTGATAGAACGCGTTCTTTTCGTCATAGATATTGACGTGCGTATAGGCGCGAAAATCGACCGGATCAGGGCAGGCGATAAACGCGCCATTGTAATGGTCGGGATAAAACATCTGCACAGCGATGGATTCCCAGCCGCCAGTGGATCCACCATACAAAAATCGCGCCCAGCCTTGACCGATGCCGCGAAATTGTTTTTCAATCGCGGGGATAAGCTCGGTTTCGATAGCGTCGCCGTAGGGTCCCAGGTTGGCGGAGTTCACGGCATACGAATCGTCATAGTAGGGATTGGCGTGCTGAAGCTTCACCACCATGTAGCGGGGAAAAGTCGGCGCGGTCCACTGCTTGTAAAACTTGTAGGCCTCTTCCTGTTGTATTCGGTTGTAACCGGAGATGTGGAACCGTTCGTTGTAGTCCGGTTTCAGATTTGGATCAGGAGGTTCGGTGCGAAAGCCGTCGAAGTCATTCACAAAGTGGTCTTCGAATACCATCACTGGAAAATGCGCTTGAGGATGTTCGTCGAAACCATCCGGGACAAGGATTGCCGCGCCGATATACATCGGCCGGCCCCAGAATTTCGTAAGAAGCGCAGATTGAATTATGATGTGTCGGATGAACTTGGTGTCTTTCGGCGCCTCGATGGGAGGGATTTCTTGATCGAGAAGGATTGATATCGGAGTCGAATCCGCACCTAAAGTAATTTTCTGAGGCCTGCTATAGAGATTTCCAGGAGCAATATTCCAATGCTGTCCCTCGCCGCGGTCCATGGGGAGCTTGACGGTGTGGCCGTCAGAACGATGGAAGGTTTCGTAGCGGTGGAGCACCGCCTGGACATAGTATTCGCCGGCAGGAACATCTCGGAGATGCCGCGTGGGATAACCATAAGCGTTATCGTTCGTAACCGCGATCGGCTGGCCAGGAGCGAGTGCATCCACGTCGACGCCGAATAGGATCTGCGTCTTGACCGAGAGATCAATCTGCATGCGAGGCTCCTGCGACGGGTCCGTGGAAAGCAAAACAAATACGCGGCCATCGAGCGGCTGCGCGCTGCGCTCTTTGGCGAATGAGACGGAGAATTGTGGCCCATCTGCCGGTGCCGGATGCGCGAGCAGCGGAGATGCAGCTACGAAACTCGCGAGGAACACCAATGCAAAATGGAGCCTGCAGCGTGTAAAAAGATTCATTTGTATGCCTCGATGGTGTGGGGTGCGCGCAAGAGAATAGCTTCTTGAGCTGGCGAAAGACAGAAGATTTTACTGAGAGACTTTAAGATATAGCAGGAAAATCGAGGACCACGAGGGTCATATCATCGTCTTGAGATGCACCGGAAGTACGTGCGGACCAACGCGCAATTTCGGCGAGAAGTTCATCCGCGAGCGCAGTTGCGTTCAGATGAGGATTCGATTCGAGAAACTTCGTGCAGCGGACAATTCCAAACTCTTCCCCTATAGTGCTCTTGGATTCAGGCAAGCCGTCGGTGTAGAGCAAGTAGCGGTCCCCGGCTCGCAGCGGGATTTCGATCGATGAGTATTCCGCTTCGGGAAACATTCCCAAGAGCAGTCCGTTTTGTTCAATGGCGTGTGCTCCGCCGTTCGAATGGTTTCTAAACAACAATGGAGGATGTCCCGCGCCGGCATACCGGAGGATTTTTGTGTCCAGATCAACGTACAGGTACGCGGCGGT
>Ga0210391_10002974_pt1 | contig 14462 bp, 11 predicted proteins | sample IncBWC12OmetaG_FD_160573 | JGI IMG/M metagenome (GOLD analysis project Ga0210391, IMG submission 160573) | Forest soil microbial communities from Barre Woods Harvard Forest LTER site, Petersham, Massachusetts, United States - Inc-BW-C-12-O ... | reverse complement strand
CGGAAACTGAGATTAAAACCGAACAGGCAAGGGAAGAGACGCCGCTGGAAGCATTTGCTTCCATCTGTACTGTGCTGGTCATCGGGCTGTTTGCCCTGACCTTCATCTTCCAGAACTTTGAGATTCCGTCGTCGTCCATGGAGAAGACTCTGCTGGTGGGCGACCACGTGCTGGTCGACCGTATTACCCTCGCTCCCCGTACCTCGTGGGCTCCTTTCGTTTACTATCGGGAACCGCGTCGCGGCGACATCATCGTATTTTTCAAGCCCGGCGAGCCCGACCTTTACCTGGTAAAACGTGTCATCGGCATCCCTGGCGACCATATCCACCTGCGCAACGGCGTGGTCTTTCTGAACGGGCAACCGCAGCACGAACCGCAAGCAGCGATGCCGGACTATGGCAACTATTTTCCTTACCGCGATGACTTTCCCGCCGTGCCGCCAGCGCAAAGCGGCGATGTGACCCCGACCTGGGCTGCCGAACTACCGAACTACATTCAGGGTGAGGATCTTGTGGTGCCGCCCGGCCGCTACTTTGCCATGGGCGATAACCGCACCGTCTCCCTCGACGGCCGGTATTGGGGATTCGTGCCCCGAGCCAACATTGTCGGACGCCCATTGTTCGTTTACTGGTCATTTATCGAACCGGACAACCAGTATGAAAAAGAAGGAGTGGGCGACAAGATTTCGTTTTATACCCACGTGATCCTTCACTTCTTTGATCAGACCCGTTGGCGCCGGACGTTGCATCTGGTCCGTTAGCATGGGTGGCGTTCAGAAGCGTCCTTCGCCACGGCGCTGGATCCCTCTGGCTGCTCTGGCGTTGGCGGTCGTGGCTTTTGTTCTGCCGCCGCTGGTCAACATCAATCGCTATCAACACCGGATTGCCAACAGCATCAGCCGCAGCATCGGCCGGCAGGTGCATATCTCTTCCGTCCGGCTGCGATTGCTGCCCCTGCCCGGCTTTGAGTTCTCTGATTTTTCCGTAGAAGAAGATCCTCAGTTCGGCTCCGAGCCGATCCTTCACTCCGGCAGCGTGGTCGCTTACTTGCGGCTCTTGTCATTGTGGCGAGGCCGGTTTGAGGTATCCCGTATTCACTTCGACGACGCCAGTTTGAACCTCGTCCGCAACTCCAGTGGAGGGTGGAATCTGGCTTCGATTCTGCTTCGGGCGGCACAAATTCCCAACGCCCCCACCGGCCAACCATATGCCGGCGGCACGCCCCGTTTTCCCTACATCGAGGCGGAAAACGCACGCGTCAATTTCAAGCAGGGCAGCGAAAAGAAACCGTTGTCGTTCCTGAATTCCGATCTTTCCATTTCGCTCGCTCCTGGGGATGACTGGGAGGTGCACTTTCGCGCGCAACCGGTACGCACGGATCTGGATCTCGATCTTGCCGATACCGGCGTGCTGCGCATAGACGGCACCCTGCATCGGGCCGCCTGGCTGGGTGCAATGCCGCTGAACTTGAAGATGGAGTGGAGCGGCGTGCCCCTGGGCCAATTAAGCAGGCTCACCCTGGGGCGCGATATTGGTTGGCGCGGTGGTCTTGAGGTCGAAGCTCAGGTGGGGGGTACCGCGGAGTTGGCCCAGATCAACTCCAGCCTCAAGGTTGCCGGACTCCATCGCTCCGAGTACTCTCCAGTCCACCCACTGGACGTCGCGACTACCTGCCGCGCCTCCTTCCGCAAGGAATCGAAATCGCTGGAGGATCTATCGTGTGCTTCTCCTGTGGGCGACGGCGGCCTTCTGCTCACCGGCTCGATACAGGAGGGCCAGACTCTTCCCCAAGCCGATCTCACCCTGGAGATGAATCGTCTTCCTGCCGCTGCGGTGTTGGCCGGGTTACAGCAAGTGCGAAGCAATCTGGGCGCCGGAGTACAGGCCACTGGCGCGCTGAACGGCAACTTTCACTACACCTCGCAGGGTGGCCGGCAGCCTCTGATTGCAGGGGAGGCGGCACTGGCTTCGCTGAGCTTGACCCCTCCTGACGGAGGTAAGCCATTCGTGTTGGCCCCGGTACGGGTGAAGTGCGAGACTCCGGAGGTTGGCCCCCCAGCGCTCTTGTTGCAGCCAGTGCGGCTGGTGATGGGCGCACCGGCTCCCCTGAGCCTGGATGGCCGGTTTACCTTGGCGGGATTTGATCTCCACTTGAGCGGACCTACCAGCCTGGCCCGGCTGCAGGCCTTCAACAAGTCGTTCGGACTGCTTGGCGCACACAGCACTCGGCCCCCCGCGGTGGGGGCCGCCCCCGTGGTACTCGGCGGCACAGGGACTGCCACTCTGGATCTTAATGTTCGTGGCAAGTGGTTGTTGCCCGTGCTGGACACCGATAATCCCATCGCCTCATCGACGGCGGAAGGCAGCATCGCCATCCGAAATGCCGAGCTGACAACTTCTTATTTGTCCCAACCGTTGCATATTGCCTCCGCCCAGGGGATCTTGAGTCCCACGCAGATTGCCTGGACGAATGCGGCGATCGGCTATGGCAAGCTGGAGGCACAGGCAACATTGGAATACCCGACGCTTTGCACCGGGAGCGCGCCGTGTGTGGGTCATTATTCCCTCGTCTCTTCGGCGCTTGACCTCGGCGCGCTTCAATCTACCTTGCTCGGCACCGGTCAGGGTGGTGAGCTTCTGCGCCGGCTCCTTAATCGCATTGATGACCGCATTGATCGTCATTCCGTTCAGTGGCCAGATCTTGCCGGCACCGTCCGGGTAGGCGAGCTCTCGACTGGCAAACTGGTGGTGCACGACGCCGTGGGTGCCGTCGACGTGAGCGGAAACTCGATCACTATACGCTCGTTGAGCGGCCGCCTCGCGAGTGGAACGTTGCATCTTGCAGGCTCGATGAACGCGTCAGGTGATCAGCCCGAATACAAGCTTGACCTGCAGGTTACTAACGCTTCGCCCAGCGCGTTGGCCAATCTCTTTGAGGAGCATTGGGGGAGCGGTGTGGCCAACTTTTCTGCCCAACTTCGCATGTCGGGCTTCGACACGAAAGAACTTGCTAGTTCTGCGAAGGGGACTGTGCATTGGAATTGGACCAAAGGCAGCCTGCCCGCGGAACCCCCCTTGGTCCACTTCGATCAATGGAGCGCGGACGCCGCCATCGCAGACAGCAACATCGTGATTACGCACAGTCTGCTTGCTCGCGGTCAGGAAGCGGTTCCGCTCTCGGGCACCATCTCCTTCGACCGTGAACTGGACCTGAGAGGTGGCTCGGCCCCGGATGCCATGTCGATAACTGGTACTCTGCAACATCCCGAAGTGAAAGCCACGGGGGAAACAGTCGAAAACTAGAACAAACACCGGGGGAAAGAACCGCAGGTCCCTCCACTACGCTTCGCTCCGGTCGGGGATCGCACTGCTGTCGTGCCCGCAAGATCGTTGGCGCGAAATACCCGACCCTGCAACGGAATTGTCATCCGACCGAAGCAGTCATGGGCGTTGGGCCCACCCAAGGTGATGAAAAACCGCTTCTCTTCAGCGACCACTCTCTCTGGAAGCGCCGCCCTCCCCTTTGTCATCTCGACCGAAGCGGAGCGCAGTGGAGAGATCTGCGGTTCAGCGGCCCTTTCTTGGGAATGTTTTTCGACAGTGGAATCATGGGTCTTTGGCCCACTCAAGGTGATGAAAGACGGCTCCTGTTCAGCAACGACTGTCGATGGAGGCACCGCCCTCCCCTTTGTCATCTCGACCGAAGCGGAGCGTAGTGGAGGGACCTGCGGTTTCTTTCCGGTTACACGCACCCTCTTTGGGGGCGGTTCCGCGACTACTGTGAGGCCGGCTTGTTCGCAATGGTTTGGCGATGCACGCTTGCTTCTACCTCAGGAACCGTACCATCATTCACCGCCACCTCAACTGGTTGCCCTTGAAGCACAAAGCGATGGCTCACACTCGATTTTGCCGGGATTCGCAGCCGCTCCGTCACCGTAGCTGAGGCGGATGAAACTGACACCGGAACCTCCGCCTCAGCGGTACCGCTATTAGCTACATCAATTGAGACAATATAGGAGCCAGGCACGCTCGCCTTGTTTGGGTAAACTCCCGCGATCGAGAAATCAGGAAGGCCGCGGTCGTGGTCCACCCACTCCTCAAAAAACCACTTGAGATCTTTCCCGCTGGTACGCTCGAGCACCTGCTCGAAGCCGGTTCCTGCCGTATCGGACCCGGGTTGATACGTACGCAGCGCCCGCCCCAGGGCCTCATCTCCAGTTAAATCCCGCAGCATCCAAAAAACATAAGTCGCTTTGGTGCGGTAGAAAACCGGATCTCGTGCGATCAGCAATGCCTGGGGCTCCGTGGTCAAGCGGCCGGGGTCGCTTGGTTCGGCGAGCGAGAGTGCCCCCCGGCTATTGTCCAATTGCTGAATGGCAACCTCCCGGCCATGGTTCTGCTCCAGCCACAGAGATCCCATGAACGAGGGAACGCCTTCGTCCAGCCAGGTATAGGGAGATCGAAAATAAAGATGGGTCAGCGAATGGATAAGTACGTCGGTCAGCTTTGCCGGCTCTGCGTTCTGGACATCGGCAAAGAGGATGCCGCGGTCTTCGAAAGGAGCATCGCCGTGCTCCGGCAGATCGATCATATTCAACGAACCCTGGGGTTCGGCGCCCAGCCAGCGATGGATCAGGGGTGCGACGATGCTGGCCGCGCTCATGTAATTCTGCGCGTTCTCCACATCTTCTGTCCGCGCAAATACCTTCACTCCGTCGCCCTCGCGCGCTGTACGGCTGAGGAGAAAGAGGCTGGGTGAAGCAAACCCGAGCCGCGTGGGGGGCAGAGCACAGCTTACGACGCCGGGCACGGAAACTGTAGCCAGGGAACTAGGCGTCAAATTGAAAGTTTCGCCGTCCAATACCGCCAGTGTTGGCGGTTCGCCAAAGAACTCCTCGGTCACTCGCATGCTCACCGTTGCCTGGCTCTGTCGTTGCCGCTCAGCCGATGCTTCGGTGAAAAATCTGGCTCCGTCTCCGAGTGCCACCGGGATGGAAGCTACCGGGTACCAGGCCACATTGCCGAGTCCCCTCAACCCGACAAACTCCTCCGAGACGCGATCCCAGTCGGAAGACTCCGCGACGTCCGCCGGAGTGCCGATCTGCTCCAAACGGACCGCGGAAAATGCGGCAGTACCCTCATAAGTGAGGTCGACGGCCAGGCTTTGTTGCGGAGCGAGAGGCTTTGCCAGCGGAATCACCGCCTCCTGCAACGCCCCGGTGTGGTCGATGTCGCTCTTGATCGATCGTTGTTGGAAGGTTGCCGGCACATCTGCTACCCGGACATTAGTCCATTGCAAACTGGAAGAAATCTGCAAGGCCAGACGGTTCAACGGGGCGCCCGAGTCATTGCGCACCTGAATGCGTGCCCGCACCGCCATTGCGTGCTCCCGGGGCTGCAAATGAACATCAAGATCGTAGGCCAGGAAGGTGATTGCCTGCCGCTCCGCGTCGGTGGCCGGCGCGCCCGCAGGCGTAACAGGCGTCTTGGCGGGGGTGTCACCCTGGTCCACGGAACGGGAAAGGATCACCTTGCCCGGATGCTCGGCAGGTTCTTCAGGCGGTGGGGATGTCTGTTGCCCTTCAGCGTAAGCAGCCAGCACCAGAGCCGCGACGGCGGCAAACCGCACAAGCCTCATGAGCCCAAACCCTTCTGCTTCTTGGCTTCAGCGGCTACGGGCACAGACTGACCCTGGTTTCGGTGCTTGTTCCGGCGCTGGCGCGCGGCCTCGTAGAGCACCACCGCGCCGGCAGCACTCACATTCAGCGAGGCCACACGGCCGGCCATCGGAATCCGCAACAGGTGATCGCAGGTTCGCCGGACCAGGTCATGCAGTCCTGCGCCTTCGCGGCCCAGCACCAAAGCGCAGCCCACAGAAAAATCAAACTGGTCGTAGTCCATGGTGCCGCGCTCATCCAGGCCGATGATCCAAAGCTCGCGCTTTTTCAACTCTTCCAGGGTGCGCACAAGATTCACGACCCGGGCAATCTTCACGTGCTCTGCTGCGCCGGCCGAAGCCTTGACCGCCACCGGGCTAAGCGGCGCCGAACGGCGCTCCGTGACCACCACTCCGTCTACGCCCGCGCCCTCCGCCGTGCGCAACAGGGCCCCCAGATTCTGCGGGTCTTCCACCCCATCGAGCGCCAGGAACAACCGGTCTCGCTTGTTACCCTTAAGCAGGTCATCGAGGTCCAGGAACTGCCGTTCCCGCACGATGGCCACCACTCCCTGGTGCGCCTCAGTCCGGGCCAGCTTGGTGAGCTGGTCGCGGGTATCCAGCCTCATCCTTACCCCCGCGTCCCGGCAGGCCTGGATCAGCTTCTCCAGGCGCACGTCCTGCCGTTCGCGGGCAATGCAAATATGGTCAAATTTCCGCGTCCCGGACCGTAAAGCTTCCTCCACGGGATGCAATCCGAACAAAATCTCCATAATCCCGAGTTTAGACTCTGGTGCATCCAATTGGTTTGAGCTGCTGATTCCTATATCCTTGTAAACACCTGGCGTGGTTTCGGAGGAGCAAGGCCCTGACCAGGAAACTCAGAAATGTGGTCGCTCGCGGCGTCTTTGGAGAGGCTGCGACCGTCTCTCAGGATGACATGCGCATAGCTTCCCTCACCGCGCTCGACCAGGCCCACAACGAGAACGCTGTCGTTGCTCAGGGTCTCAAGCGGCACGATCCGGAGTTGCTCGATCAACTCATCGTCCAGTATCAGCATCGCCTGCTGCGTTACCTGCTCTACCTCACGGGGAACCGGGAGATGGCAGAAGATATTTTTCAGGAAACCTGGATGCGGGTGCTGAAGCGCGGCGACCAGTTCAACGGCAAGTCCCGATTTGATACCTGGTTATTCACCATCGCTCGCAACCTGGTCATCGACGTGCGGCGGAAGCGCACCATGAGCAGCCTGGAAGCCATGCGCGAACCAGGCGAAGACGGCCGTTCCTTCGACGTGGCCGCTGAGGGTCCCTCCCCCTTTGAGACCTATCAGACAAGCGAGAGTGGACAGAGGGTAGCCGAAGCCTTGCTTACCCTGGAGCCGCTCCACCGCGAAGTGCTGGTCCTCCGCTTCCACGAAGAGCTATCGCTCGAAGAAATCGCACAAGTTACGCATTCCCCTCTTTCCACGGTAAAATCTCGTCTTTACCGCGGCCTATCCGCTCTCAAACCACGTATTTTCGCAGCCGAAAAAGCTGCCACCATCGGAGACGCGCGATGAATGTTACTCCGCCCAGGGGCGGGTCTCGCCGCCCCGCAGATTTGGCGCGCTCGATTGCCTGGCCCGACTACGATGCCAACCTCAGGCTGGCACAGAAGACCCGTCGGGCAGTGCGGGACGAGGTGATCTCGAGCCAGGAACGTCGCGTCCGGCAACTACGGGTGATGGGCGTTGCCCTCATTGGCTTCCTGTGCCTGATGGTGCTGCTGGCGCCGGCCATCTGGAACGGTTTGGAAGACGTTCTGGCCGGAGAACATATTCTGGATTTGCCTGCGCAAGTTGCTCTTCTCCTCCTGATGCTCTTTCCTGCGATGCTGGCGGCCTTGATCGCATTATGGAAGGGAAAGCAGGATGTGGAGCACGACCGGGGTGGCTTTGAGACCTTCCGTTCCATAGAAAAATGATGAGCCCGTCACACAACGCGCAGAGCACCTCTTCTTTCACCGAAGAGGTCACGCTTATCCCCCGCTGGTCGATCGCAGCGGCCGCTCTGGCGTTTGTTTTCATGCAGTATTTTTTCTGGATAATCCTGCCCGCCCACCGCCTGAAACCATCCACGGCTCCTTTCGGCCTGCGTCTCTACTTCGCGCTCTCCTGGAGCACGCTGGCGGCGCTCTATATGCTGATGGCGGGTTACGTAAGCCGCGATGCGCCGCGACGTGCCATGAGCACGCGCTTGTGGGTGCTGATCTGCCTGGCGCTGCCGGGAGGCATCGGAGCAGTGCTTTATTTTCTGCTTCGCCAACCAGCGATTGCGCTCTGCCCTTCTTGTGGGACGAGTATTCACACCGAGTTCCACTTTTGTCCTCAATGCGCTTACCAGGTTTCTGCCTCCTGCGGTAATTGTTATCGCGGCGTTCGTATGACCGACCTCTACTGCGTCTACTGTGGCCATAGCCTGGCCGGGGATAACATGCCCTCACGCCTTCGTGCCTTTCAATCCTGAGCCCTCATAACATGCCGATGACAGCGCTGATCGTGGACGACGAACGGCTCGCGCGAGAGGAACTCAAATACCTTCTGGATTCCGCCGGTGGAGTCGAAGTCATTGCCCAGGGCCAGAACGGCATTGAAGCAGTCCACCTCATCCGAACCCATCATCCCGACGTGGTGTTTCTGGATGTGCAGATGCCTGGCCTGGACGGCTTCGCTGTGCTCAAAAAACTACTCGAGCGCGACGAGGCTGACCGCATGCCGCAGATCATTTTTGCTACCGCATTCGACCAATATGCGGTGCGCGCCTTCGACGTCAACGCCATCGATTACCTTCTCAAGCCATTCGACCGTGCCCGGGTGATGCAGGCCCTTGATCGAGTGCGCCAGCGCTTGCAGGAGGCCCATCAGTTCGACCAGGAACCGCCGCCGGATACCGGCGCCTCGCGTCTCGATGCCTTGCTGCGCCTGATTGAACAGCAACAGGCGGGCGTGCGTCCCCGCAGCGGGAAGATTATTTTGCAGGCTCATAACCGGCTCTTGCTGGCGGATCAGAAAGATATCTGCTTCGCCGCCATTGAGGAGGGCATCATCTCCGTGGTGGCGGCTCCATTGGAAGGACAATCCAAGTGCCGGACGATTGAAGAGCTGCTTGAGCTGCTTGATCCGGCTCTTTTCTGGAGGGCCCATCGCTCCTTCGTGGTCAACATCAACCACATCAAGGAAGTCGTTCCCTGGTTCAAAAGCAGCTATCAATTGCGCATGGATGATCGCAAGCAGACCGAAATTCCGGTGAGCCGCGCTCAGACCCGTCGCTTGCGCGAACTCTTCAAGCTGTAACCGTCACTGTAGTGATCATCCAGCGCGTCAAGTGATCTGCTAGAGCGAGCCGTGAAAGCCGAAATGCAGATACTCTTCCACTCCGATGAGAACCAGCGTAGCCAGAGACAAAATGAGCTGGATTAACTCTGTCCGCTTTTCGCGGCTGCTCAAGGGCTTTACCCGCCATTGCGCTGCAGGGCGTTGGCGAAGATGACGAACATGCATGAGGATGGCGAGATTAAGCAGGGAACCGAGCAGTGCGATGACGATCATCGGTACCCGAATCGCGTCCCCATGAAACCGCACCACAGCCGCGCCCGCACCCGTGCTCAGAGCAAGTGACCCTATGCCGATCGCAAGGCGGAGACCGTTGATAGCCACGACTGCTCCGCAAATACTCTGAAGAAGTGCAAACAGCAGGCCAGACCACGCAATCAAACCTTGTTTGCGCACGAGTTCGTTTGTAACAACGGAAGACTCGAGGGGCTCAGAAGGAGTGGTCGACATAGAGCTTGCGCGGGTAAACTATCGGTCCCTACAAGTTTATACGATCTGCTCCCAATTTATTCAGCAGGCATTATTGTTTGAGCACCGTGCCATCCCGCTTCCGTATCTCTCCCCAGCCGCCGTTTAGGTTGTTTTTCCCCGGCGTAAAGGGAGCTTTGGCCGCTGCCTGCTCGTCGATCTCGATACCCCATCCCGGTTTTTCACTTACCCATATGTATCCGTCCTTCAACTCTGGGCAGCCGTGGAAGATTTCCTTCGTCCTTTCATTGAACGGCGTATATTCCTGGATGCCGAAGTTATAGCTGACAATATCCAGGGTGGCATTGGCCATGTGGCCCACCGGGGAAACGTCGCCCGGACCGTGCCACGCGGTCTTCACGCCGTATTGCTCGGCCAGGATGGCGATCTTGCGCGAAGGAGTGAAACCGCCCGCCTGAGAAAGATGCACGCGGATGTAGTCGATGAGCCGCCCCTCAATCAACGGTTGCCATTCATGTGGGCTGTTAAACAGTTCACCCATGGCGATCGGTGTGGCGCAATTCTGGCGAATCTGCTGGAAGTAGCCCAGGTCCTCAGGGGAGAGCGGATCCTCGAGGAAGAACATGTGAAACTTTTCCGCCTCCTTGCAGAATTGGACTGCCATGTTTGGAGTCAACCGCTCGTGCATGTCGTGCAGTAATTCAATCTCCTCGCCCAGTTCCTGGCGGCAAATCTCCAGCAGCTTCAGCGAGCGGCGGAAATCATAAGCCGGCTCAAAAAGTGGTTTGTCGTGCAAAGCCTTTAGCGTGGTGTCTCCGCTATGACTGGAACCGTATCCTGCCATCCCCGGCATACCCACCTGGACCCGAACATTGCGGAAACCCTGGGCGATAATACCTTTTGCGCTTTCGACCACGGCTTGAAAATCAGGTCCGTCGGCATGCGTATAAGCATCCACTGCCTCCCGGCACTTCCCCCCCGCAAGCTGATAAACCGGCATGCCGGCCTGCCGTCCCTTGATATCCCACAAGGCCTGATCGACACCGCTGAGGGCATTATTCAGTACTGGCCCGTTCTTCCAATAGGAACTGTCGTAGCACGATTGCCAAATGTCTTCGATACGATCCGTGGTCTTACCTAACAAGAACGGCTTCAGATATTTTTCCACTGCCGGCTTCACCAGGTCAGCGCGTTGCGTAAAGGTGGCGCACCCATATCCATAGAGTCCATCCTGGTCGGTCGTGATCTTGACCACCGTAAGCCGTGTGCCGGCGGGCTCACATTCGATCACGCTGATGTCCTTGATGCGTGGCGTAGCCATGCCGCGGGTGGCACGCGCAACTTGATCCTGCGATCGCAGCAAAGGCGAAGTCAGGCTGAGCAAGCCCGCGCCCCCGATAGACTTCAACAATTCACGACGTTTCATTCGCTTCCCCTGGAATAAAGACCCAATGATAGATCAACCCGATCAGCCGCGAGTACTCTAATCCGCATGGAAACAAAAATGATATGTTGTTCTCCTATGAAAAAAGTGGTCCTCGCGGCGGTGATGGCCTGGGCTGTGCTGGGAGCTTCGGCTACCTTCTCTCAGGTAAAGATGACGAAAGAGCAGATGATGTTCTACACATCGGATTGGAAGGGTGATCGCTTTCCTGACGGACGTCCCAAAGTGCCCGATGATCTGCTCAAGCGTGCCCTGGATGTCTCGATCGAGGATGTGTGGGACTATCTGCGCGAGCAGGGCTACCGCAACCAGTTCGAGGGCGACTGGCAGGCCTTGCATATCGAAAAGCCGTTTGCCGGTCGTGCGCTCACCGCGCAATACATGCCGATCCGAGCGGACATGGTGAAGGCGATTACCGCGGAAGGGAAGGCCGAGGGACGAGTCAGTGGCAATAACAGTTGGCCAATAAACGAACTACAGATCGGTGACGTGTACGTTGCGGATGGTTTTGGCAAGGTAATCGATGGAACCTTGATCGGGTCTAACCTGGGCAATGGAATCGCCGCTCACACCCATACTGGTTTTGTTTTCTACGGTGGAATCCGCGACCAGGAAGAAAATCGGGAAATCCCCAGCTTCAATGGTTTTTACAAAGGCTATGATCCTTCATTCTGGCAGCAGATGACACTCACCGCGATCAACTCGCCTATCCGCATAGGGCGTGCGGTGGTGCTTCCGGGTGATTTGGTGCTGGCGAAGACGGATGGCGTCATTTTTATTCCGGCTATCCTGGCCGAAGCCGCGGTCAGTCACGCGGAATTTACTAACCTGATGGACGACTACAATTTTGAACTGAATCGCGAAGGCAAGAACGGCGCTGAGTTCGAGGGCGGTTGGACAGCAGCCAAATTTCAAGGCCTTGGCAAATATGTGGATGCCCACCCTGAGAAGCTGAAGATGCCGCGTTCTGAATTTGATGCGTTATTGGCCGATGCCATAAGGCAGAATTCGCGACCGCCTAAGCCCGCGCCAACAGAGCCTTAGAAATAGGTCGCCAGAACTGGAACTCCTTCCACTCCGTGCCCCGTTCCAGCATGATGGAGGCCTGGAACATCGCCCGTGCATACGCGATGTCGAACACCATCCCGGTATATCCTCCTCCGCCGGGATATGGGTTGTGTATGCCGACCGCCCGGTCGTAGTCCAATGCGCGCTCGTGTTCGGGATAGATCAGTCGTGTGTACTTCACCTTGATCAACTCCCCCATCACGGCCAACATATTATTTTCGCCCTGATCAATGAAGGTTTCGGTGCAATCGTTGTGCGGCACTCTCACCACCGGATTGCGATAATGCACGTGATTGATGCGGTCACGTGTCCCGAAATACTTGCACACCTCGACTGGATCGACTTCCATCTCCCGCGACACCCCGCATTCGTAGGTGATGCCATTCGCCGGGCTATTGACCACCGTGATCAATTTTTTCCAGCCTTCCAGAGAAGCCATGATCTGGCCTGATCCCCGGGTCATCGCAATCGGAGGATCGTTAGGGTGCAGCGCGAGACGCACATGCGATTGCTCGCACGTAGGAATCACTGCCTGCAGAAAGTAGGTAATGTTCTTCCACAGTTCCTCATTCGAGTGCACGCCTTCTTCCGGCACTGTCGGCAGGTTCTCCACTTTGCTGATGTTGAACCCTGTCAACCCTGCTCCGCCTCGTCCCTCTTCCAGGTAATAGCCCTCGATGGCGCGGTGCGCGTACCAGTTGTACTCGACCACGGGTAGACCCACCTTGCCCGCTGCGCGCACCGAGCTCTTGAAGTCCTCAATCTCCTTGTCGCGTGCTTCGCCGGCACGCCCGTAAATACAGTTGTTAAATCCCGCAATCATCATGTTGCCGGCCTTCAGGCCGCCCGTCTTGAGCTTGTCCACTATGGCCTGCAAATCCGCCTCTTGCCAGGGCATCTTCGGGCCGCCCATCAAAACGTTGTCGACGCCGAGTTGCTTGATTCGCCGCATCGATTCGGTGGTAATTTCGCGACTGTCGACGGGAGCGCAGATCTTGGGTGTGTCGGGCCCTTCCTGCGGCATTCCCGGACCGTGTGGACCTTTATATTCGGTTGCGCCCGATGGCAGCACCGCGGCAGCCGATAGGGCCGCAGTCGAACAAATCCCTTTCATGAGGCTTCTTCGCGAAAAATCAAAACTCATTAGAGACTTCTCCAAACAACAAAAACACTTTACATCGTGCCTGCTCGAATCGAACAGGTCCGCTGTGCCGCCGTGTAAAATCAGGCGATCAAACGAGGGTGAAGTCTAAATGGGGATGTTCAGGGTAGCGGTACGTGTGGGGTTGGGCCTTTGTTTCACTGGCTCCTTCGCGGCACAGGCGCAGCAGGACTGGCCTGCCTACGGTGGACACGATGGGACTCATTACTCCAGCCTGTCGCAGATCAATCGCGAGAACGTGAAAAAACTGGTCGTTGCGTGGAAGTATGACACCGGAGAATCGGGCGGCATCGAGGCGAATCCCATCATTGTGGGCAAGATGCTCTACGCCACCACACCGGGCCGCAGCGTGATCGCGCTCGACGCAGCAACCGGCAAGTTGATCTGGAAATTCCAGTCCGATCTTGAAGGAAGCGTGCTGAGCCGCGGCGTCTCTTATTGGACCGACGGTCACCAAGGCCGCATCTTCGCTGGCGCCCGCAACTATCTCTACGCTCTCGATGCAACCACCGGAAAGGTGATTTCGGGTTTTGGCGAGCAGGGAAGAATCGACCTGCGCAAAGGATTGCGCGAGCCCGATCAGCAACAGTCCGTCGAGCTCACCACGCCGGGCAGTATATACAAGGACCTGATCATCGTCGGTGGGGCAAATCCTGAAACCCACCCGGCGCCGCCAGGGGACATTCGCGCCTTCGATGTACGCACCGGAGCCTTACGCTGGACCTTTCACACCATTCCCCGTCCGGGCGAATTTGGTTATGACACCTGGCCGAAGGACGCGTGGAAAAATGCCGGAGCCGCCAACAATTGGGCGGGTATGACGGTCGATGTGAATCGTGGCATCGTGTATGTGCCCACTGGCTCCGCGGTCTTTGACTTTTATGGTGGAGATCGCCTTGGCAACGATTTGTTTGCCGACTCGCTGATTGCCCTTGACGCCGAGACGGGTAAGCGTATCTGGCATTTTCAGGGAGTACACCACGACCTTTGGGACCGCGATTTTCCCGCACCCCCGGCTTTGCTGACGGTAACGCACGACGGCCAGCGCGTCGATGCGGTCGCGCAGACCACCAAATCAGGGCTGCTGTACGTTTTTGATCGGAAAACGGGAAAGTCACTTTTCCCCATCCAGGAATTGCCTTTCCCTAAGAGCGATGTTCCCGGGGAAGTCACCTCGCCAACCCAGCCTTTCCCCACGTTGCCAGCGCCCTACACGCAACAGAGCACTACGGTAGATACACTTACCAACCGCACCCCCGAAGCGCATGCGTGGGCAGTGAAGCAGTTCACCAGCATGATCGGTGGCGGCCAATTCGTTCCCCCCAGTGTG
>Ga0210391_10002972_pt1 | contig 14464 bp, 9 predicted proteins | sample IncBWC12OmetaG_FD_160573 | JGI IMG/M metagenome (GOLD analysis project Ga0210391, IMG submission 160573) | Forest soil microbial communities from Barre Woods Harvard Forest LTER site, Petersham, Massachusetts, United States - Inc-BW-C-12-O ... | reverse complement strand
CGGCGCGTTGGGCCGAACGTATCGAAATCGGGGATCGAGAGACCGTTCTCGGTGTACGCGCGAACGAAATCGGGAAACTTGCGCGATAGTTCAGAGACGATTTTGGGATCGACCGAATCGTCGATGCGATGGCGAACGTCGACGTCGCTGGCGTTGAAACGCACCTGCCAGGAGTGCGGCGGCGAGATGACCATGTCCGCCCCGACGAATTCGCTCCAGTGCATGTGATTGCGGAACGCTGCGGAAAGCAGACGCGTGCGATAGCCGCGCTCTTTGTAAATCTTGTAAGCCTTCTTCATCACGGCGACGCCGGCCCATTCGGCATAACCGGGATCGATGGCGATGTTGTGCTTTTCGATTAGGACTCTCAGCCAATCGTCAACACGGCCGACCATGATGGTGCAGACGGGGCCCATGGTCGCGATGTCTTTATTCTCGCGCTCGCGACGCTTGAAGCCGCGCTCGACAGCTTCGGCGACGGCGATGGCCTGCGGCACGGAAAAGCTGACGGTGGCATTGATGCTGATGCCGAGGTAGGAAGCCTCTTCGATCGCGGGAATTCCCGCGGAGGTGGCGGGAATTTTCACGATCATGTTGGGCGCGAGCTTGCTGAATTCGACGGTCTGGTCGAGGATCGCGCGCGTATTGCGGAAGAGGCGCGGATCGGTCTGGATCGAGAGGCGGCCGTTCTTTCCTTTTTGCGCTTCGAAGATGGGCATCAGCTCGCGCGCGGCGTTTTTGGAGATTTCGCGAACAACCAGCCACGCAATTTCGTCTTCTGTCGCAGTAGGCATCTCGACGAGCAGAGCGCGGATGCGATCTTTCCACGTCTTCAATTCTTTTTTGAGGACGGAGAGAACAATGACGGGATTGCAGGTGGCACCGACAGCCCCGTTTTCGATGGAATAGCGAAGTTCCTCGACAGACGCAGAGTCGTTCCAGAGAACCGTGGGAGACGTCTGCGTCATTTTGTGGAGCGGGCTTTTGAAGGTGGAGGTTGTATCGGTCATCGTCCGTTCTCCCGTGGCGCGCGCCATGCGGCGGAGCGCGACCGAGGGCCCTGCTTGCTAGAGACCTTTCACATCGACTGTCTGGCCGGACTTATGCGATTCCTCGGCAGCGACAGCGATGGCGAGCGACTTCAGCCCAGTGTCCGCGCCGATCGCGGGCGCCTTGCCGGCGAGGATCGTGGTGGCGAAATCGCGCAGCTCTTCGACGTAAGCGTCCGCGAAACGTGAAAGAAAATGATCGGCGAGAATCGCGCTGCCACCGCTGGACGTGAGAAAGACGGCCGGCGTCTTTTCTACGGCGCCGATGAGTATCGAACCTTTCGAGCCGATCACTTCGGTGCGAACGTCGTAGCCGTAAACGGCCTGCGCGTAGGACTCGATATTGCCGATGGCACCGAGGCGATATTGGAGATTCACGACGCTTGCGACGACATCGCCGTACTTTGCAACTTCGGGACGAATCGCGATGGTGGTAAAAGCGTGCACTCTCGTGACTTCGTCATGCATGAGCCAGCGCGCGAGATCAAAATCGTGAATCGTGTTGGTATAGAAAATCATGCCGTTCACGTTCGATTCGTAGGCGGCGATGGGCGGTTGATCTTTATCGCGGCCGAGCGACCTGAAAATCACGGGCGTGCCGATTTCGCCGGCTTCGATGCGTTTCATGGCGGCGACGTAGGGCGGATCGTAGCGGCGCATGAAACCCATCTGAATGTGGACACTAGCTTTCTCGACGGCGTCAATGGCGGCCCGCGCCTCCGCGATGTTCAGGCCGAGCGGCTTTTCGCAAAGGATGTGCTTGCCGGCGCGCGCGGCGGAGGCGACGGCTGGGGAGTGAAATTTATCGGGCGTAGCGATGACCACGGCTTCCATGTCTTTATTTTCGAGCATCGCGTCAAGCGAACTGTACGCGAGGTCGATTTCGAGTTCGTTCGCGGCCAGCTTGGCGCGTTCGTGCGCAACGTCCGCGATGGCGACGAGCTTCGCGTTCGGGACGTAGCGGCGCACGTTCTCCGCGTGCCGGCGGCCCATTTCTCCCACGCCTACGACTCCGATGCCGAGCTTCTTCATTCTCCGGGTCCTCTGCCTTCGCTGATGCGACTGCGCACTCGCGTTGAGTTGCGACCTGTCGCCATTGTGCGGCGCCTTCAGATTTTCGCGCCGTCGCCCAAATCTTTCACCACGCCGTTAAGGTATTTCAAGCTCGCGGCGATGCTTTCGGCGGGCGGAATGGGTGTGTGACCAAACTTCACGTCCTGTTCGACAACGGACCAACCGGAGTAGCCATTCTTCACGAGTGTGCGGAAGAAAGCAGGGAAATCGATGTTGCCCCGGCCGATCACGGTGAACACTTTGTGCTCGATGGCTTCTTCGAAGGTCCACTTGTTCTTACGCGCTTCATCGAGAACTTTGTTGTTGCAGTCCTTGATATGGACGAATCGTAGTTTGTCTTTGTACTTGTTGGCTTCGGTCACGGAGTCGCCGTAGCCGTAAACGCAGTGGCCGGTGTCGAGGCAGAGGCCAACGTTGGTGTGCGAACAAGCGTCGTAGAAAAGTTCGCACTCTTCCGGCGTTTCGACGTAAGTCGCGACGTGGGGGTGAAAAACGAGGTCGAGGCCGAATTCCTGCGCGACTTTCTCGGCGTCAGCGACGATTTTGCCGATGTGCTTCCACTGTGCTGCGGTCAACGTGGGACAACCTTTATCGTAAACACGGCCGGAGTAGGCGTTCCGCTCCGGCGACTGATCGTCCGCCATCACGAGAAACGGTGCTCTCAGCGCGGCAAGGAGGCTGCCGACTTTGCGGATGCGTTCGATGACGGCTTTGCCCGCTTCGGGATCGGTCATTTTCACCGGCACGAAAGAAGCGAGTAATTTCAGGTGACGCCTCTCGAGCTGGGGCGCGAGAACTTTTGCGTCGGTGGGGAAAAATCCATAGGGGCCTAGCTCGGAGCCCGTGTAGCCGGCTTGCTCCATTTCATCGAGCATTTTTTCGTAGGACTGCTCCCAAGACGGGCCGGGATAATCGAGAACGCCCCAGCTATCAGGAGCGGACGCGAACAGGAAACGATCTTTTCTCAGGGTCATGCATGGCCTCTTTCGACGCGAATTGGATTCAATTATGAGAACCGGGCGACGCCTTCCACGGATCGATCACGACTTTCATCGAATCCGGCTGCACGGATTTCAGTACGGCCGATTCGACGTGATGCAAGTCAAACCGGTGCGAAACGAACTCGCGCAGCGGATAGTGTTTCATGTAACGCACCATCTGACGCATACCGGAACCGTAGGCAGCCGGCTCTTCGCCAGCGACGCCGAGAATGCGCACATTTTTCGCGCAGAGCTGGCGGTGCGGGCTGATCGAAACCTCGCCGAGATCGGAGAAATTTCCAGCTTCGACAAGGAGGCCGCCGACGCGAAGCAGATCGAGCGCTTCGGGAACGGCCGATGGGACGCCGGCGCATTCGACAACCATGTCTGCGCCACGGCCGTTGGTCAGGTCCCTGATAAAAGCTAGACGGTCGGACTTTGTGGTGTTCGCCGCGTTGAGCGCGTAGTCGGCGCCGAGCCGCTTCGCGAAATCGAGGCGATAGTCCGAAAGATCGACCGCGAAGATGGTGCCCGCGCCGAGCATGCGCGCCTTCATGAGGAAGCACATGCCGAGCGGGCCGACGCCGAGGACGACGACAGTGTCGTCGAAGCGGAACGACTCGTTCGGAAACGCGGACATTTGTTTCGCGCGATCGAGCCCAACCGAGACGGCAAAGATTTCGGTGAGCACCGCCACTTCGGAAGGAAGCTCGTCCGGAACTTTCACGAGGAAACTCCCCGGAACAATGTACATGTACTGCGCCCAGCCGCCGAAAAGATGCGGCGGATATTTCGCGCTGAGATTGTTGCCGTAATCAGTAGTGCGCTCGCAGCAATAGTAAGGAAAGTCGTGGCGGCAGTAGTAACAGTCGCCGCACGCAACGTTCGCTCCGACAACGACGCGATCGCCGACCTGAAGTGGGATACCTTCGAAGTCTTCGTACTTTCCGTCGCCGCCGATCGCGGCGATCGTGCCGACGTTTTCATGGCCCTGAATAATTGGAAACTCCAGTTCGCGGCTGCCGTATTGCGTGGTGTAGCCCTGGAATGTGTGTTTATCGGTGCCACAAATTCCGGAGAGCTCCATTTTGATGAGGACGCATCCCGGGGTGGGGTCCGGCATTGCGTACTCGCGAACTTCGTATTGCCCGGGCTTCACAAGAGTCGCCGCGAGCACACCACTGGCCGACATATCCGTTCACCGTTTGCGGCACCTGCGAACCGGCAGGAAAAATCCGCGGCGAGATGAAGTCCCGCGAGCGGCTGCTACGGCTGCCACCCGCGGGCCGAATCGTTTGCTACGACCAGGCGCGAGTTCAACTGAACGAGCTAGAAGTTCAGCTTCAGCGAAAGCTGGCCGATGCGCGCAGGCAACGTTCCCGGCACGGTTCCAAAGGACGACGAATTTAGAATTCCGTTCGGCGTGAGGAACTGCGCGTGATTGAACAGGTTGAAGAACTCACCGCGAAACTGAAGGTTGATGCTTTCAGTGATCGCGGTGTTCTTGATGATCGCCATGTCCCAGTTGTTGATACCGGGGCCGTGGAAGAAGCGACGGCCGGAATCGCCTTCGGTGCCCAGAGCGGACGAGGCGAATGCAGCCTTGCTGAAATACTGGCCGCCAGTGGCGCGCGGGTTTGTGATGTCGAGCGGGCCAACAAAGTCCGGCGTGTCTGCCGGCAGCGTAATCGGACCGCCAAAGCCGGTGCCTTCGAGCGACTGATCGTCAGTTTCAACCATGGTGACCGGGAGACCTGTGGCGAAACGCGTGATGCCGCTCAAAGCCCAACCGTGCGTCAGGCGCGACGGGCCGCCGAGCTTATCGATGGGCAGCGAGAGGTTGTAGCTCGCGACGAACTGGTGCGTGCTGTCAAACGCGGACAGGCCGCGGCTGAGGCGCGAGTTGAAAGGATTTATCTGCTCGCCGTAGCCGGACGAATCGTCGATCGCTTTGCTGTAGGTGTAGCCGACGAGCGTCTGTAGCCGGCCGCTGGTGTGGCGGTAGTTGATCTGGCCGGAGTTGTAGGCCGACGTCCCTTCGGTGATGAACCAGGAGTCGTTGCCAAACGGAACGATTGGCGTGCCACCTGGAAGAACAACTCCGGGAAAACGTGGGCGCGTGCCGATGACGAGCGTCCCGTCGGCTTTCGTGTAGATGTTGTTCTCGCCGCCGGGGCCGCAAGTGGGCGTGCCCGGGGCGACTTCGCTCGGCAGGTTGACGCTCAAGCAAGTGGCAGGATCGCCGGGGTTCGCGGAGAGCGACGAAAGCAGGCGATGGCCCTGCGTGCCAACGTAGCTGACGGTGAGCAAGTCCGAAGGCGTAAGCTGACGCTCGACGGAGAGCATGTACTGCACGGCGTATGGAATCTTGTTTTTGTTGAAAAACGCTGGCGAGCTGCCAATCGTACCGAACGCGTTGTAGAAATTGGTCAGCGTATCATACGGCGGAAAGTCAGCCGGGTTTTTTGCCGAGAAGTGCAGCGGCGGATTCGGAGCCGGGAAAAGATTCGTGATTGAGGTGCCCGACGCGCGGTTAGTGAAAGGTGCGGCGAAAGTTGGCTGGGTCTGGCCGGTGTAGTTGCCGAACGGAGCGTCACCGATTTCGTTGAAGTCGGTAGCGCCTTCGAAGGTGGCATTGTAGAGGCCCCAGCCGGCACGAATGCTGGTTTGACCCGGGCCACCGAGTAGCTTACCGAGGAAGCCATCGTGATAATCGGGTGAGTATGCGAGGCCGAGGCGCGGTGCGAAATTGTTCCATTTCGTGGGAGCGAGCGTGCTCGGGACACCCGGATCTCCGGGGAACAACCAGCCGAGCGGCGAACCAGGGAAAACTCTCGACTGCACACCGGGAATCAGCGTCTGAATCTGATTGTATTTTTCTTTCCAAGGAGCGCTGACGTCATAACGCAGGCCGTAGTTAAAGGTGAGGTTCGACTTCACGCGCCAGCTATCTTGCGCGAAGAAGCCCAGGTAGAAATTGATGCCGTAAGACGGGTACGACTGGCCTTGCACGAACTGCGAAGGCGCTCCGAGCAGGAAATCCGTAAAGTCGCTGCCGGTTTCGCTCGAAAGACCGTTGAAGGCGTTGCCGAAGAAGAAATTTCCGTTGGACACGTTATCGATCAGATCTTCTTCGAGCTGGTCGTAGTGATATTGACCGCCGAATTTGATCGAGTGGGTTCCGATGACTTTGCTGAAGTTATCGACGACCTGATAGATGTTTTCGATCAATCCATTCGGACGGCTGGGTACACCGATCACGAAGTCGTTGAAGTCGATTTCAGGAACGCCTTCAAGACTTGGCGCCAGAGGCACGATGCCGGGCGCACCACCTGCGCCGGAGGCGAAGCCGAGATCGGCAAGGGTGACGTTGGTACCGCCCTTCGGCTGGTTGAAGTGCGTATCGAGGCGGAAGTAGCCGAGCCGGAATTCGTTCACAGAGGCGGAACTGAAGGTTTTGGTGTCACCGAGATTGACGAAGTGATTTTGACCGTGGCCATCCACGTCGAAACCGGGATACACAGGCGCGTTACCAGACCAATAGGGATCGATGCGGTTGTAGCGATCCCAGTAGTAATACGCGGTGAGTAACCCAAACGCTGAGTTGGCATCGACCCGACCGCTGAATTTGTTGTCGCTCAGATCGGTGGAAAACGCGTTCGTGGTGTACGTCGGGCCTGCGCTACTTGTGCCGTTTGCGGGCAGGATATACGGCAGCAGGTTAGCGGATATCGAATTGAAGGCGGTTGGCGAAAGCTGGCCCCCGGGCAGCACACACTGTGCCGTGCTCGCGCAGCTTGCCGTGTAGTAGGGTTCACCCGCAGTTACGACATAGCCAAGCTGCTGGGTCAGTTGGGCGGCCCACGCGGAACCGGTGACCACGGTTGGAATCTTAACGTTAGGATTCGTCGGCGACGGCATCACCAGGTTGCCGACGATTGAGGACAAATCGCCGGATTCCATATCGGCCGTCGGTGCGCCGGTAATGCGCTGCGTAACGCCCTGGATGACGCGGTTGCCCTGATAGTCGGCGAAGAAGAATATTTTGTCGCGCTTGATGGGGCCGCCGATCGTGCCGCCGAATTGGTTCTGGTGATAGGCGCTGCGGCTTCCGGCGTCGAAGTAGTTGGCTGCGTCAAAGTCGGTGTTGCGAAGGAACTCGAAGATGTTGCCGTGAAACTGATTGGTGCCGGATTTCGTAACGACGTTAATCTGGCCGCCGGCGTAGTTGCCGTACTCGGCGTCGTAGTTATTGGTGAGAATGCGGAATTCAGCGAGAGAATCAAGGTTGGGAACGGCGCCCGCACCGGAAAAGCCGGTTTCCTGTACGAGAATGCCATTGAGCAAGAATCCGTTTTCAGACTCGCGCATGCCGTTGACGGAGAGCGCACCGGAGTTCAAATCGCCAGAGACCAGCGGAGCGGGAAAGCCGGCGGAGATGAAAGAACCCGCGTACGCTCCGGTCATCTGAGAAGCCGTGCCAACCACGCCGGGCTGAAGGGCGAGAAGGTCGGTATAGCTGCGAGTCACGAGCGGCACGTCCGTCATTTCCTTCCCGGTAATCACTTCGCCCATCTGGGTGCTTTCGGCATCGACGTGGAGAGCGGAACTGGAGACTTCGACCTTCTCGCTCGCCTCGCCGACTTGCAGGCTGACGTCGACCGTGAGCGCGGTATTAACGTCGAGGATCAGGCCGGTCTGCTGGTAGGCCTTGAAGCCGGCCTTGGTGACGGCGACCGAATAAGTGCCGAGCGGGAGAGCCTGGAAGGAGTAATAGCCCTGGGCATTGGTGGTTTGGGTAGTCGCAACGCTCGTCGCGATGTTCGTTGCGGTGACTGTGGCGCCCACAACGATCGCGCCGGACGCGTCGCTGACCGTGCCGGAAATACTGGCGGTGTCGCTGGCCAGAAGCGCGCGACAGGAGAACAGTACAAACGCAAATACGAAAAGACCAACCCACCTGCGGATTGCTGACATTCGCATCCCCCTTGCAATGGTCCATAGCGTTTCGCTTCGTCGCAACGATGAGCGCTGACGGGAGCAGCGCGAAGGAGCTCGATTCGTTCCACCCAGCGAAAAAGTGAATCGCTTCTAACCGCTTATCGCGTTGGGTCGGTTTATAGTGTAAGGCTGAATCCTTTGTCAAGGCATTTTGGGATTTTCGCAAATGCGTGGAACACGAGAATGCATACGGAGTGGTGCCGTTACCGATACAGTTCGGCACAAACGCCGGATTTCATCGGCACGAAAGGGCGTGTTTTGTTTAGGAAAATGACCATTATCGGACGGTCGGACACGCGCAGATCATCGGCGGAAGGCGGGACGCGGGACATTCGCGCGCGAGGGTTGCGACGGTTCGAGTGCACGGCTCCCAGTTCTGAACTTCGATAACCGTTTAGAATTGATGCCATTTGAAACGTGGATTCGAGCCTTCTGCGAAGCATTTCTGCGGCTGGTCGCGAACGTGGGCTGCACGGATTCGAACACACACACCGACGGTTCGAGGATCGGGACAGACGTTGCAAATAGCAAAAGAGAACGTGCAAGCTGGTGGCTGTGCCTGAATTGCCTGACATTACGGCGTACATCGTGGCGCTCGGGCCGCGGGTCGTGGGGCAACCGCTCGAGAATGTGCGGTTTGGGAGCCCTTTTCTGCTCCGAACGGTCGAGCCGCCAGTTTCAAAAATTGTTGGACACACCGTACTGCAGCTGCGGCGCGTCGGGAAGCGGATCGCGTTCGAGTTCGATAACGGACACTGGATGGTGCTGCACCTGATGATCGCAGGGCGCTTGCATTGGAAACCGGCGGGCGCGGCGTTGAGAAAGAAATTCGATCTTGCGGCGTTTGATTTTCCTGGTGGGACGCTGCTCCTGACCGAGGCGGGTTCGAAGCGGCGGGCGTCGCTGCACTTGTTCAGCAGCGCGCAGGACATGGAGTCGATCGATCCTGGCGGCGTGGAAGTTTTCGCAGTGAACCTCGACGGATTTCGTGCAGCGCTCACCGCGGAGAACCGCACGTTGAAACGCGCACTCACCGATCCCCGGATCCTGAGCGGGATTGGCAACGCGTACTCCGACGAGATTCTGCACGCGGCGCGGCTTTCGCCGATATTGCAGACGCACAAGATGAACGACGAACAGTGGGATCGGCTCTTCGCCGCGACGCAATCGACATTGCGCGAATGGATGGACCGGCTGAGCGCGGAGGCCGAGAAAACATTCCCGGAGAAGGTGACGGCGTTTCGCGAGGGCATGGCAGTGCACGGGCGCTACCGAAAACCGTGCCCACGTTGCGGCGATCCTGTGCAGCGAATTCGCTACGCGGACAACGAGACGAACTACTGCGCGACGTGCCAGACGGGCGGAAAGGTCCTGGCGGACCGCGGTCTGTCGCGGCTGCTGGGATCGGACTGGCCGCGGACGCTTGACGAGCTGGAAGCGCTGCGAAAAAAGTGAGCGCCCGTTCGTCGCCCCGGCGCTCAGGGTCGATTCGCGGTTAGTTCGCTACGACTTTATGCGTCGCCAAATCCACTGTGACGAAATCGACTCGCGACTGAGGCAGCTTCGCGCCCACTTGATGGAAACCAAGTTGGATACGCGATTTATCCACGGTGACGCGTAGGTAGCCGTAGTTCGAGTCGTCATAGTGATTCAGCGTTAGCCCCTTCGTCGCTACACCCGATTTCTGATTCGGATCGAGATAGGAGACGTCGGCGCCGAACTCCGGTTCCTGAGCTGGCTCTCCGCGCTTGCCCTTTACGAGCGGATTGACGTTGTGTCCGCTATCTCCGCAGATGATGAAGGGCACTTGGTAGTCCTTCCCTCCAAAATTCAGTGCGCGAGTGAAGCGCTGGTAGTTGTGGGCATGTCCAGACAGCACTACGTGCGGATAGACGCCCTGCGCTTTGCAGATCGTATCGATCTGGCGAAGCATATTCGGGCTGCCACCGTGATCGCCGCCTGCTCCCTGACCATTGCGCGGCGGCGAGTAACTGAACGGGGGGTGGTGGACGGCAAGGATGAGCGCGCCCGTGTATTTCTTCGCTTGCTTCAACTGCGCTTCGAGATAAGCGAGCTGCAGATCCGGCACAGTCGACCACTTGCCGTTTTCGCTGGAGATTACGCCTGGATCCTCGAGCGAGTTGCTGAAGAGGCCGATGATACGAACGAACGGCGCATCGAGAGTGAAATAGACGCCTGGCTGCGTCATCGCGGTGCGATGAAGAGATGCGGCTTCGGGCGTAAGAACAAACGATTGTGAACAGAAATTGCGGCTGAAGATCGTAAGGGGGTCTTCCGCGGCCGGTGTGTTTGGGACGATGAACGAATCATGGTTGCCCGGAATCGCGAAGATCGGGCCCGGATAGTCGCGGAACGGATCGTAAAACTGGTCGTAGTAATATCTCGATTCGCCGAAATCATAAACGACATCGCCGAGATGGTATAGAAATGCGGGGCGATTCGCGGGATCGGCGGTGCGACAGTCTGCGGTAAGCTGATCGCAGACGCGAAGCTCGTTGCCGTACTTGCCTTGGTTGGACGCGCCACTATCCCCAGCGGAGTGGAAAATAATCTTACCCGTCTTTTTGATGGCGCTCACGAGTTGCGAGCCCTGGGAGCCATATGCGTCCTCCAGCGTATAGAGCGTACCGGGCTGGCCGCGCATCGGGTTGAAGCTGACGACGTCTTTGGTGAGCAGGTTCTGAATCTCTTTGTATACCTGCGTGTCAGATGCGTGTTCGACCTTAAATCCGGTCGGGTCGGGAGTAACGCTTCCTTCGTTGAATACGGGCTGTGAAAGCGGTGTGATCGCATTGCGCGGCATTGAATCTCCTCTGCGACGTGCGCATCAGCGCACTGGCGAAAATGACTGACGCAACGTGGTTTTAGGGCCGTTTGGACCGAGCCACTCCGGAGTAGACGAAATGCTCGTAGCATTATATGTATATGTCAAGTCAATTCTCAATGAATAGCACGTGCGAGGCCCACGCTCGAGGGCGCGCAAGGGAGTATCAAATGTTCCGGCGGTCTGGGCGAGGGCGGGGTTCTACAGGCTGTAATTCGCCGGTGTGTGACGGCGAACGTTGCTCGTCGCAGTTTCAGGCGGTCTTAGTCGCGCTTCTTGGGCTTGCCGGGCGCGGAGAACGCGACCGAGGCTTCGGACGTTAGATAGAGAAACGTGAACGTTTCCTGGAGGTAGAGCTTCACGCTGGTGTCTGTGTGGCTGAGGTAGCCGATCGAAAGATCCTGGCCGATGTGGAGATCGAAATCGCCGCCGCGCTTAGTCACGATGAACGCGCCTTCGATGGCAGGCGCCCAGATGATGTTTTTTTCGTCGACGAGGCGCTTCACATGATCGAGAACTGGGTAGCCGTGGTCGCTCACTTCGGATAACTGCGTGTAGGCGTCGGCGCCGAGAAGAACTGCGTAGGGGCCGTTCACGCCGACCAGGCGGAGCTGGCTCAATCCCTGCGAGATCGCGTCGGGATACTGGCGAACGTCGGCGGGCAGCGTGAGCTTCGGGTTGCTGGTGCCTTCTCGGACACCGCCGATCCCTGCAGCATCGTAGCCGTCAAAAATCGCGCCGTCTTCGGCGAACGCGATTTCGCGCGCCGCGTCTTTAGCCGGCTGCCAGTCGGAATCGTTGGCCCCACGAGCGACGTCGTCGATGGCTTGACGCGTCAGATCGAATGGCACGCGGAGTTCGACGAGAGCGTTCACCTCGCGCTGGCGCGTGAGGATGCCTTTGCGGATCGGCGCGATGTTCTTCAAATGACCGGTGCCGACCGCCGAGAGGCTGACGCCTTGCGGCTCGTTCACGTCAACGACGCGGCGGCCGGCGAGATAGCGCTTGAATGTGCGCGCGACCTCTTCTTCGATTTGCTCCCAGGCGACGTCGGAAATCGGTGCGAGCTCGCGATGCAAGTTATTCATGGGAAGGCTCTCCTTTCAAGGAACCAATGCCGAGCGATCCGTCGCCCGGATATGTTGACGGCGCAGAACCGTCAGAGTTGGACGCGGCAGCCGGAGGCGCGGATTCCGAATCGGAGTCCGGGGGCGGCGCGTCGCTGACGTTTTCAAGGAACGTGGCGGACGGAACGAAAAAAAGATTGCCCGTGACGGCGGTGCTGAAATCAAGAAGCCGATCGTAATTTCCCGGCGGGCGGCCGACGAACATATTTTCAAGCATTCGCTCGATAATGCGCGGCGTCCGGCTGTAGCCGATGAAGTAGGTGCCGAATTCCCCGCCGGAAGGACGGCCGAACGGCATGTTGTCGCGCAGGATTTTCACTTCCTTGCCGTTTTCTTCGATCACCGTGAGCGCATTGTGCGCGAAGCTCGGCTTTGTGGCGTCGTCGAGTTCGACGTTCGAAAGTTTTCTGCGGCCAATGATGCGCTCCTGCTGCTCGACGGGAAGCGAGTTCCACCCGTCCATATTGTGCAGATATTTTTGGACGATGACGTAGCTGCCGTTGCAGAACGCGGGATCCTCATCGCCAATGAGGACGGCATCGACAGCGGCCTGGCCACGCGGATTTTCGGTGCCGTCGACGAAGCCGATCAGGTCGCGATCGTCGAAGTAGCGGAAGGCCTGGACTTCGTCAACGGCGTCGACGGCGTCGCCGAGGCGATCCGTTATTAATGTAGCGAGCTCGAAGCAGAGATCCATGCGCACCGCGCGAATGTGGAAGAGCAGGTCGCCGGGCGTGGAAACTGCGTGACGGCTGCCAGCGTGAAATTCACGGAAGGCGTGGAGCTCTTTCGGGCGCGGATTGCCAAAGAGCGAATCCCAAGCGTCCGATCCGACGCCCATGACGCAGGAAAGTTGGCCGTCGATATCGCGAAACTCGACAGTGCGCACGAGCGCGGAAAGATCGCCACAAAATGAGCGGACCGTCGAGAGATTCTGCGGGCCGGGCTTAATTTTGACGACAAGGAAAATCGCCGCGCGCGTGAGTTGAGCCGCGACGAGCTGCGCGATGCCCTTGATACCGCTGATTGTTTCGTCGGTGTTGTTGGGATTCTCGGCCATGGGAAATTTAGGGCTAAAGCTTACACAAGTTTGGCGAGCTGTTCATTAAGGATTGGGCGCTGGGTGGCGGCACAACATCTATTATCCGGCGGCGCCTTGAACTGGATAGAATCGCGAGTATGAAAGCCTGCGTACTGAAAGCGCCTGGTCGGATGGAGACGAATCCGCTGGCGTATACCGACGCGCCGATGCCGGAGCCGGGCAAAGGCGAAGTGCGGGTGCGCGTGTTGTGCTGCGGCGTGTGCCGGACGGACCTGCATGTGATTGAGGGCGAGTTGACACCGCGGAAGTCGCCCGTGATTCCCGGACATCAGGTGGTGGGACTCGTCGAAAAGCTCGGCTCGGGCGCAACGAAATGGAAGTTAGGCGAACGCGTGGGCGTTGCGTGGCTGTACAGCACGGATGGGACGTGCCGGTTCTGCACGAGCGGGCGGGAAAATTTGTGCGAAGCGCCTGCGTTCACCGGTTACACGCGGGATGGCGGGTACGCGGAGTACGTGGTCGCCGCGGAAGATTTTATCTATGCGATTCCCGCAGAGTTCACCGCCCTCGAAGCGGCGCCGCTTTTGTGCGCAGGAATCATCGGGTTCCGTTCGCTGAAGTTGGCGAACCTGCCGAACGGCGGTCGCATCGGCTTTTACGGGTTCGGCGCGGCGGCGAGCCTGGCGATTCAAGTGGCATTGGCTCAGGGCGCGGAAGTCTTTGCGTCAACCCGAGATGCGCGACACCAGAAATTGGCGCTCGAGATGGGCGCGAAATGGGCGGGAGGCACGCTGGACGCGCCGCCGGAAAAGCTGGATGCGGCGATCGTTTTCGCGCCAGCGGGAGAAATCGTACCGGCGGCGCTGGCTGCTCTAGATAAAGGTGGAGTGCTGGTTCTCGGCGGAATTCACATGAGCCCGATTCCGAGCTTTAGCTACGACCTGTTGTATCAGGAGCGCGTGATCCGGAGCGTGGCCAACAACACCCGGGACGACGGCCGCGAGTTTCTGCGCGTAGCCGCGTCAATCCCGATTAAAGCGCGGACTGAGATATTTGCGTTGAGCGAAGCGAACCGCGCGCTGAACGCACTGAAGAACGACGCCATACGGGGCGAAGCCGTGCTGCACGTCGCAGACGAGCCTGTGCGCTGACTTGATCGTTGTCGCGGTTTTAGCTCTCGCAATCACAGTCCCATCCCACCGGAAACTTCGATGCGCTGTGCGTTGACCCAGCGATGTTGGTCGGAAAGCAGTGACGCAATCATCGGGCCGATGTCTTCGGGGAGCCCAGCGCGACCAAGAGCGGTCGCTTCCGCGATGCGTTTGTTAACCTCGGGATTGTCGCGG
>Ga0210391_10002971_pt1 | contig 14466 bp, 13 predicted proteins | sample IncBWC12OmetaG_FD_160573 | JGI IMG/M metagenome (GOLD analysis project Ga0210391, IMG submission 160573) | Forest soil microbial communities from Barre Woods Harvard Forest LTER site, Petersham, Massachusetts, United States - Inc-BW-C-12-O ... | reverse complement strand
TTCGCTCAGTTTGTGCCGCGCGAGCTTGCGCGTCGCCTTCGACATCATGCGCCGCGCGGCCCACAAGCGGTCGCGCTGCGCCGCGTCCTGCGCGACCACCACGTCGATGCAGCCTGCGCAGGCCGTGGCGACGTCACCGACGCGTCCGATGCGCCGCAGCGTCTCGTCCTCGTCGTCGCCGTCGACCTCCACGAGCAGCATCGCGCCCGCGCGCAGGTCGACCGAGACGCCGGCGGCGCGGACGGCCCCGAGGGTCGCGCTGTCGAGCATCTCGAGGCACCGCGGGACGACCCCGGCTGCGACGATCGCCGAGACGGCGTCCGCCGCGGCGCGCACGTCGGAAAACAGCGCGAGCGCCGTGGAGGTCGCCACGGGCTGCGGGATGAGGCGCAGCGTGACTTCGCTGAAGACGCCGAGCGTCCCTTCGCTGCCGACGAGGAGCGCCGTCACGTCGTAGCCTGTCACGCCTTTCACCGTGCGCTTGCCAGTCCGCACGACGCGCCCACCGACGAGGCACGCCTCGAGGCCGAGGACCCAGTCGCGCGTCACGCCGTATTTGAACGCGCGCGGCCCGCCCGCGTTCTCGGCGACGTTGCCGCCGATGCAGCACGTATCGAGCGAGCTCGGGTCGGGCGGGTAGAAGAGCCCTTCGCGCGCGACGGCGCCCTGCAGGTCGCCGAGCACGACCCCCGGCTCCACGACGGCGACGAGGTTCGCTCGGTCGATCTCTTTGATCCGCGTGAGCGCATTGGTAGCGAGGACGATGCCGCCCGCGACCGGCACGGCGCCCCCCGTGCGGCCCGTGCCCGCCGCGCGCGGCGTGATCGGCACGTCGCATCGATCGGCCACGTCGAGCGCGACGATCATGTCTTGCGTCGACGACGCAAGCACGACCGCGTCCGGCGGGCGGCTCGCAACGTCGCTGTCGTCGTTCGCGTAGGCCGCGCACGCGCTCTCTCCCGTCAGAACCTTGGACGGACCGAGGCGGCGCTCGAGCTCGATCTTGGCGCGGTCGACCGAGGCGCGCGAAGGCAATCGGACGGTGGGAGCGGCGAGGAGCACGACGCTAACGATACCCCGCGGCCTGCAGCTCGAACATGTGCGCGTACCGCCCGTGCAGTGCGACGAGCTCGTCGTGCGTGCCTTGCTCGACGACGTGCCCGTGCTCGAGCACCACGATGCGGTCGGTCATGCGAACCGTCGGAAATCGATGCGAGATGACGATTGTGGTTCGCCCGTGCGCAAGCGCGCGAAACCTCTCGAACACATAGTGCTCGGCCTTCGCATCGAGCGCAGCCGTGGGCTCGTCGAGTACGAGGATGTCCGCGTCCTGGCGCATGAACGCCCGCGACAGAGCGACCTTCTGCCATTGCCCGCCGGAGAGCTCCGTGCCGTCGCGAAACCAGCTCCCGAGCGCGGTGTCGAGTCCGCGCGGCAGCGCCGCGATGACTTCCGCGGCGCCGCCTTCTTCGGCCGCGCGCTGTACGCGCGCGTCGTCGGTGACGTGCGGCGCGTCGCCGAGGCCTACGTTGTCGCGCGCGGTGAGCTGGTACTGGTTGAAGTCCTGGAAGACGACGCCGAAGCGCGCACGGAGCGCCGTCTCGTCCCACTCGCGGAGGTCCTTGCCGTCGAGCAGAATGCGCCCTTCGGTCGGCTGGTAGAGGCCCGTCAGGAGCTTCACGATCGTCGTCTTGCCGGCGCCGTTCTCGCCGACGAGCGCGAGGCTCGCGCCGCGCGCAATGGCGAGCGACAGGTCGCGGACCGCCCATTCGGTCTTTCCCGGATAGCGGAACGACACGTGGTCGAAGACGATCCCCGAGCCGGGCGCCGCCGGCGCGCTCGCGGTCCCCGCGGCAAGCGCGCGCAGGACGGGCGTCTCGAGGAACTCGATCAAGTTCGCCATGTAGAGGTTCTGCTCGTAGATCCCGCCGATCGAGCCGAGCACCGCCTGGAACGCTTGCTGCCCCTGCCGAAAGGAGACCACGTAGAGCGTCAGGTTGCCGATCGTGATGCGCCCTTCGGCTGCCTGGAGGGCCATCGCGAGGTACGCGCCGTAGAAGGCGATGGTCGCGAGGAGCGACAGGAGCTGCCCGAGCGTGCGCCGGATCGCGACCTGCCGGTCGTCGCCGTAGAGTTGCTCGGCGAACGCGCGGTAGCGCGCGAGCAGCGGCGGCCCCAGCGTGAAGAGTTTCACTTCCTTCGCGTGCTCGTCGTTCGCGAGCACGTGTTCGAGGTACGTCATGCGCCGCCACTCTTGCGAGCGGCGGTTCTTCATCTGGAACGTGAGCTTCGACGCGCGCATCTCGGCGAGGGTCGCGGGCACGGTCGCCACGAGGAGTACGACGACGATCCACGCACTGAACCGGGCGAGGAGCGCGGCATACCCGACGAGCATGATCGCGCTCTGCGCGAGGCCGAAGCTCTCGCGCACGAGCTGGAGCGGTCGCGTCGATGCTTCGCGCCGCGCGCGCGTCATCTTGTCATAGAACTCCGAGTCTTCGAACGCAGGCAGGCCGAGCTCCGTCGCCTTGACGAGGATGGCGACGTTCACGTCGAGCCCGAGACGCAGACCGAGGACCGTACTGACCAGCGTGAGGCCGCGCGCGAGCAGCGTCTGCAGCGCGACGAGCGCGAACTCCACCGCGACCCAGACGAGCGTCGGCTTCGTCGCGTGCAGCACCACGGCGTCGACGATGCGCTTGCCGGCCCACGCGGTCGCCGGAGGCACGAGCGCCGCGCCGAACGTCATCGCCGCCATGGCGATGGTGAGCCCCGGCGACGCCTGCCAGACCATGCGCACCGCGTGCGCCGCGTGGCGAATGCTGCGCCGGGTCTCGTCGAGGGGCGCGCCCGCCGTCACAGACGGATGTCGATGTACACGTTGCGCCGGAGCTCTTGCAGCCACTGCTTGCGCGCGTGCTCGAGGCCCTCGAGCAACGCCCGCTGCATCATCTCGTTCTTCACTTCGTCGTAGTTCGGCGTCTTCGTCTGCCCCATGGGCATCAGGATGACGAGCGCCTGCTCTTGCCCCGTCGTCACGCCGATCGGGTCGGAGATCGTCCCCGGCTGCATCGTCTTGATCGCTTCTTGGATGGCCGGCAAGAGGTTCGCCGTCGGCTGCGTGCCGTGGGATCCGCACGAGTCGCGCGTCGACACGTCGTCGCTGTATTGCGTGACCAGCGTGCAGAAATCCTCGCCTCCGCGCGCGCGGCGGACGAGCTCCTCGGCGAGCAGATAGCGCGCATCCGACTGGAGTCTCGTCGACGTCGGCGGGATGCGCAGCGCGAGGATGCGCACGTCGATGGGCTGCTGCTCACGCATCTCCGTGGCCCAGTGCTGGTAGGCCGCGTGCGCGTCCTGGTCGGTCACGCGGACGCGTGGCCGGACCCGCAGCTCGATGAGCTTGCCCTCGAGGATCTGCCGCCGGATCTCGTCGCGAAAGTCCTGCTCGGTGAGGCCGCGGCGGCGCACTTCGTCGAGCACATCGGCCACGGTCACCGGGCGCCCCTGCTGCTGCTGCGCCTGCATCGCGATGTTCTGCATGCCGCGATCGATCTCGTCCTGCGTCGCGGTGAGATGGGCGCGGTCCGCCTGCTGCTCCTCCAGACGATCGTCGATCATCCGGTTCAGGAGCTCTTTGTACATCTCCTGTTCCTGGACGCTGATGACGTTCTGGTCCTGCGTCTGCGTGCGGATCTGCACGCGCCCGGCGAGGGCCCGGTGCACGAGTTCCGTCCACAGAATCGGCCGCTCGCCGATGACCGCCACCACGCGCTCGACGATCGTCGCGCGCGCGGCCGGCTCTCCGAGCGACACCAGGAAGAAGAGCGCCACGCACGCGCCGATCCAGGCCGCTGCGATTCGCACCGGCGCTCTTCGCGTCCGACTCCGCCGCAACGCCACGGCCTTTAGCGCTTCGAGTACTGGAACCGCTTGCGCGCGCCGGGCTGGCCGTACTTCTTGCGTTCCTTCTTGCGCGCGTCGCGCGTCAAGAAGCCCGCCCGCTTCACCGCGCTGCGTTTCTCGGGATCGAGCGCAATGAGGGCGCGCGCGATGCCATGGCGCATCGCCTCGGCTTGCGCGCTCTTTCCTCCGCCGGCGCACGTGGCGGACACGTCGAACTGATCCTGCGCTTCGATGAGCTCGAGCGCCTGGCGGAGCACCATGCGCGACGTCTCGCGCTCGAAGTACTGGTCGACGGGGAGTCCGTTGACGACGATCGTGCCGCTTCCGGCCTTGAGCCATACGCGAGCGATGGCGGTCTTGCGTTTGCCGGTAGCGTAAGTGCGGGTATCGGTGGGCATGGGATTACGACGATTGCGCCGTGCGCGGCGGCAGGGGCTGGGGTTTCTGCGCGACGTGCGGATGATCCGGCGTCGTGTAAATCTTGAGCTTGGTTAGCATCTGGCGGCCGAGTACGCCCTTCGGCAGCATGCCCCGGACCGCCTTCTCGACGGGGAACGTGCCCTTGCGTGCGAGGAGGTGCCGGTAGCTCTCGGCCTGGAAACCGCCCGGGATGCCCGAGTGGTGGTAGTAGAACTTCTTGTCGAGCTTGCCGCCGGTGAGCAGCACCTTGTCGGCGTTCACCACGATGACGAAATCGCCCGTGTCTTCGTGGGGGGTGTACTGCGGCTTGTGCTTGCCGCGGAGCACCATGGCGACTTCGCTGGCCAGGCGGCCGAGCGGCTTGTTCGTGGCGTCCACCACCCACCATGCGCGCGAAGCCTGGGCTTGCGCTGCCGTCATGACGAAGGTTTTCTGAGGCCGGCGCGTGGGTTGGGACTCGGGGGATGACATGACGATGGCGACTTTCGCGAGGGCCGTCGGCGGGCGCGCGTATGCGCAGAGCCCCGCCAAAGGGCCGCGGAACCTACGTGGCGACGGCCGGCCTGTCAAGTCGACCCGCGCGGAAGGTCGTCCGCCGCCCGCGGCCCTCCACGTGCGCGCGCTCAGGCCCTCCTGAGCCTTCTACGAGCCGGACGCTTTTGCCACGCGCTGCGAGGAGACCGTTGTGGCGCCGTGTGCAAAACGCGTCGGTTCGGACAACCGGCGCAACAATTCGTAACATTTGGAAAACATTACGTTGTGCGCGCTTTTTGGGGAATCTGGCGGGCCCGCCACGGGTTTTGCTTCCGAAATGACGATGCCGTCCGTCTCCGTGCCCTCGCTCGCGCTCTCGCCCATGACTCATCCCTCCGATCGGAACCCTTCCGGCGAGAAGGATGAGGACGCTGGCAGCGAGCGCGTCGAGGGGGCACGCGGCGAGCGGGACGAGCGCGCCGCTCGGGCGGGGCAAGGCGAGGACCCGGGAGGGAAGACCCAGCGCCGGCCTCGAGCCCCGACGAACGACGCCGACGTCGAGCACCAGCTTCTCCAGCGCGATCGGATGGCGTCGCTGGGAACGCTTTCGGCGGGGGTCGCGCACCAGATCAACAACCCGCTCACGTACATCCTGGCCAATCTGGATCACGTGCTCCGGAAGCTTCGCACGGCCGGCGCGAGCGACGATCCTCTGGCCGTGCTCACGAGTCCCGAGGGCGAGGGACTCTCGGGGCTCGTCGAATCGCTCGAGCACGCCGTAAACGGAGCGCATCGCGTGAGGCAAGTCATGCGCGATCTGCTCACGTTCTCGCAAGGCAACATCGAGCAAAAGAAGATCGTCGACGTGCGCGGCATTCTCGAGAGCGCGACGCAGATGGCCTGGCACGAGATCCGGCACAAGGCCCGCCTCGACAGGCGGATGGCGGAGGTGCCGCCGGTCGAGGCGAACGAAGCGCGCCTCGGGCAGGTCTTTCTGAGCATCCTGATGAACGCCGCGCAGGCGATCCCCGAAGGGGAAACCGAGGACCACCAGATTCGCGTCGCCTGCCGCACCGACGCAGACGGGAACGCCGTGATCGAGATCGCCGACACGGGAGTCGGCATCGCCGAAGATCAGCTGCCCTTCGTGTTCGATCCCTTCTTCACGACCAAGGGCGACGGGACGGGCCTGGGCCTCGCCGTGGCGCACGGCACCGTGAAGAGCCTCGGCGGCGAAATCGCCGTCGAGAGCGAGCTCGGACGCGGCACGACCTTTCGTATCGCTTTACGGCCGGCGAAGACCGCGATCGCATCGAACTCGTCGCATTTGGTCGACGTGCGGTCCGCCGAGCCGTGCCGCGTGCTCATCATCGACGACGAGAAGCTCGTCGCGGAAGCGATCGCGCGCTCGCTCGCGGACGACAACCAGGTCGAAGTCGTGACCGACGCGCGGCAGGCCCTCGCGCGGATCGATGCCGGCGAACACTACGACGTCGTGCTTTGCGACTTGATGATGCCGGCCATGACCGGGATGGACCTCTACGCGGAGGTCATGCGGCGCGTGCCGAAGCTCGCCGCGCGACTCGTCTTCATGACGGGCGGTGCGTTCACGGCGCGCGCGCGGGCCTTCATGGAGAGCGTGAAGAACCCGTGCCTCGAGAAGCCGCTCGACATGGGGCGGCTGCGGAGCCTCGTCGCTCGCGCGGGCCACGCTTCCTGAGGCTCTCGCCGAGGGGCCCGCGCGGTGCTCCGGCGGTCGCGCCCGTCGAAAGGGCTTAGGCCTCCTGAAGCGTCCAGATCCCGTCCGGCCCGCGGAGCTCGTGCGGACGGAACGACGCCTTGTATTGTAGCGAGCGGCACTCGCGAACGCGGTACCCGAGATAGACGTACGGGCGCGCTTCGGCCCGCGCGTCGTCCACGAGAGAGACCACATTCGCGGTCCCGAGCGAGTGCTGCGCGTACGCCGGATCGTAATAGAAGAACGCCGCGGAGAGCGCGTTCGGCGTGGCGTCGAACAGTCCGACGCCGACGAGGCGGCCGCCCGCTCCGTCATCGTAGAACGCGGCTTCGCGGGCACAAGGGTGCGGAAAGGCGAATTCGAGCGCGTACCGCTCGCGCGTCTGCGGGTTCGCCTCCCATCCGCGCGCGACTTCGCGCGACGCGTGCCATCGCGCGTAGAGGTCGAGGCGCGCGTCGTCGACCTGCGGGGGGCCGACGACGCGCCGCAAGCTCGACGCGGCGCGCGCCGCCCGCCGCTGGCTCTTGCTCGGCGCGAAGCTCCCGGCCAAAACGCGCAGGCTAACGCACTCGGTGCAGCGCGCGCAGCTCGGGCGAAAGTAGATGGGCCCGAAACGCCGCCAACCGCCTTCGAGGAGCGACTCGAGCTCGCCCTCCGTGACGTCGAGCATCACGCGGATCTCGAGCTGCGCCGTCTCTTGAGGCAGGTACGCGCAGGAGCGGGGTTTCTCGCGGAATTGCTCGAGCAGATGCATGCGACGCGCCTCGAGCCGCCCGTGCCTAGGGTCGTGCTAAGGTGCGCGCCGGCCTTTGATTCCGCAAGCGCAAGAATGTGCTACCGCCGCGTCCGAGCACCCGGTCACCTATAGCGTCGTCGTCCCCGTCTTCAACGAAGAGGGGAACGTCGAGGCGCTCGCCGCCCGCGTCATTCGGACGATGGAGCAAGTCGGCGCCCCGTTCGAGCTTCTTTTCGTCGACGACGGCTCGCGCGACGGCACGCCCGAGCGCCTGCGCAAGCTCGCCGCGCGCGACCGTCGCATTTGCGTCGTTCGATTCACGCGCAACTACGGGCAAGAGGCCGCCGTCGAAGCGCTCTACCTGAACGCGCGCGGGCGCTGGCTCATTCAACTGGACGGGGACCTGCAGCACCCGCCCGAAGAGATCCCGAAGCTCGTCGCGAAGAAGGACGAGGGCTACGACGTCGTGTACGGCGTTCGCCGGCAGCGGCACGACTCGGCGTTCCGCGTGGCCGCGTCGCGCGCGATGCAATGGGGCATGCGCTCGATGATGGAGATCGAGCTCCCGGACGACGTGTCGACGTTCCGCCTGATGAGCGCTCCCATCGCCCGTCTCGTCGCGGCGCTTCCCGAGCGGCGCAAGTTCTTCAGCGCGCTGCTCGTCTGGAGCGGCGCGCGCATCGGCAGCGTCAACGTGAAGCACGAGGCCCGCCACGCCGGCGCTTCGCACTACGGGTTCTCCAAGCTCCTGAACCATACGTTCGACCTCATCGTCGGCTTCTCGAGCAAGCCGTTGCGCTACATCGGCACGCTCGGCTTCGCGTTCGCGGCGCTGGGCCTTTGCCTCGGCGCGTGGGTCATCACGCGCAAGCTCCTCTGGGACTACGGCATGATGGGGTGGCCATCGCTCTTCGCCGCGGTCGTCATCCTCGGCGGCGTCCAGCTCATGGCGACGAGCGTCATCGGCGAATACATCGCGCGCATCTACGTGCAGGCGCAGGCGCGGCCGCTCTATACGGTGGCCGAGCGGCTCAATTTCAATGAGCTGCAGGCTCCCGACGAGCTGCAGCGGCTCTCGCTCGCACCGGTGGGAGGGGCGCGGGCGCACGTGTCCGAGGGGCCCGCCTCGGAAGCCCCGCGTTCGGCCGCCGTTTCGTCGCAGGGCGCTCTCGCCGCGAAGCGAGCCACGTCGTGAAGCGCATCCTCGTAGTGGGCTGCGGCTTCCCGCAGCTGTCGCTCGTGCGCGCAGCGAAGCGGCGGGGCCTTCACGTGATCGGCGCCGACGCGAATCCGCGGGCGGTCGCGGTGAAGCACTGCGACGAGTTCGTCGAAGTCTCGACGAACGACGTCGACCGCCTTTGCGCCGCGCTGCGATCGTCGCGTGCCGACGCCGTGACGACGACCGGAAGCGAAGTCGCTTTGAAAGCGACCGCGGAAGTCGCCGCGCGCGAGCGCCATGCGTTTTACGCGGACCCCGATACAGTGCGTCTTTGCCAGGACAAGGACGCGATGCGCGCGGCGTACGCGCGCGCCTCCGTGAGCGTCCCCGCCTTCGCGCGCTGCGAAGACCTGCCCGCGGCCCGTGCGCTCGCGGGGCGTTACGGTTACCCGCTCGTCGTGAAGCCGGCGCGCGGCTGGGGGCAACGCGGCGTCGCCCGCGTGGACGACGAGCGGGATCTCGTGCGCGCCTTCGAAGAAGCCCGCGCCCACTCGGCGAGCGCCGGCCTCTCCGCCGTCATCGTGGAAGGATGGCTTGAGGGCCGCGAATATTCGGTCAACGGCTGGATCGAAGACGGCCGCCTCGCAAGCTATTGCGTCACCGAGCGCCTCACCGTGCCTGGCAAGAGACCGCTCGGCGTCATGATCGCCGAGCTGTATCCGTCGGGCCTGTCCGCGGAGGACGAGGCACGCGTCGTCGAAGAAGCGCGCCGTGGAGCGGCGGCGCTCGGCCACGTGCGCGGGCCTTGCTATTCGCAGGTTGCCCTCGGCCCCGGCGGACGGCCCACGCTCTTCGAGACGGCGGCGCGCCTCGGCGGAGGCTTCGATGCGGACGTGACGAAGCTGGCTTCCGGGGTGGACCTCTATGAGCGCCTCCTCGGTGTCGCACTCGGAGATCCCGCTCTCGAACGCCAGGGGGCGGTCCAGCCGGCGCAGCCCGCAGCTGTCGCCAAGTTCCTCGTCGCGGAGCCGGGGTTCGTGCGGCGCGTATCGGGCCTCGACCGCGCCCGCGCGGAAGCCGGCGTGCAGGACGTCGAAGTCTTCGTCCCGGTCGGCGGGCGCGTGTGGCCCTTGACGGACAGCGCGAAGCGCGCGGCCTACGTCCTGTGCGAAGGCGCCTCTCGCGCCGATGTTCTCGCCCGCGCCGACGCCGCCCTCGTGCGCCTCCGCATTGAGACGCAGACCGAGCCCGCCGCGGAGGCGACGCAATGACCACGCATGCGAACGGGGCCAACGGAACCAAAGAAACCAACGGCACCCCCCGAACGAAGGTCGCGAGCAAGACCGGTTCATCGGGCATCTTCCAGCTCTTCAAGGAGCGCCAGACGCGCACGGCGCTCTACGGGGCTGCGGCGTACTGGGACGCGCGCGCGTCGGCCCGGAGCGGCATGGCCCGATCGCTGTGGCCGTCCAACGCATTCAACGCGGTGTGGGACGAGCGCCAGCGCACGCTGCTCGACCGCGAACTCGGTTCGCTGCGCGGGCGCCGCGTGCTCGACGTCGGCTGCGGAACGGGTCGCATGGCGCGGTGGCTTGCGGAGGAGCGCGGGGCCGCGAGCGTCGTCGGCATCGACTTCTCGCAGGCGACCGTCGACGCCGCCCGCCTCGAGTCGAGCGCCCTCGTGTCCTGCGGCGTTCTTCGCTACGAGCAGGGCGACGTCGTTGCAGGGCTCTCGAGCGTCGCGCCTTCCACCTTCGACGATGCGCTCGTCCTCGGGTGCCTGTCGGTCGCGTGCCGCGATCGCGCGTCCCTCGAACGAGCCCTCGGCAACGTCGCACGGGCCGTGCGGCCGGGCGGGCGCGTCGTGCTTCTCGAGCCGATTCATCGCTCGCCCCTGCTCCGCCGTGTGCTCGATCTCGGCATCGAAGAATGGATCGCGTGCGCCAATCGCCAAGGACTCGCGCTTCAGCGCGCATCGCGCATGGGGTTCGTCCCGGCGCGGCTCGTTCTCAGCGTGCGCGACCTACCGCACTCATGGGTCGACCCGCTGTTTCGCGCGGGCGAATGGTTGCTCGACGCGGCGCCCTGGCTCGCCCCGCTGTCGGACTACAAGCTGCTCGTCTTCGAACGCGTGACGTCTTCGTAGCGGTCGCTCCGTCTTTCGTACATCGGATTCGCGAGCTCCGGCTCTCGAGAATCGGCGAGCTCCGGCTCTGAAGAGGAAATGCGCGTGACCCCACACGCACCTCGGATAGACATCCATCATGGGGCAAAACCGGGCGGGATGCGGTGGGGGTGGCGCGGGCGCCGGGACGGCCGCCAGTGCGTTCTCCGGGACCGCCGGCCATGTGGGCATCGGGAGAGCGGTTCATGCGGCGCGATGCGTCGTGGCGATTGCCATCGCCGGCGCGGCCTGGGGCTGTGGCAGCGGGTCTGGCAACGCACCGCCGGATACGCTGAACACGGGCGGGGCCGGTGGTCTCGGCCCCACGACCGTGCCAGTCGTTCCGTTCGACGGAGGGCCCACGGACGTTCCGCTGACGCTCTCGGCGATCAACCAGCCCGACGGCGACGGAGGCACCGTCTTCGCGGGCTATCGCCTCGGGCTCCAGTTCGGTCTGGGGGACGCGCCGCCCATCGACGCATGGCTCGACACGGGTTCCGAAGGGATCCAGGTCATCGGCAGCGCCCTGTCCTCGGAGCAGCGCGTCGCCATCCAAATGAGCGCGCGGTCCGTCAGCAGCGAGTATGCGGGCGGCGTCATCGCGACGGGCGTAGTCGGCAGCGCGACGGTGACGCTTGGCAATCGCACGACGCCGCAGCCCATTTCGATCATCGTATTCGAGGACTTTGCCTGCGCGCCGAATACGCCGTGCTCAGTCGATCAAATGACGACGGGCCAGATGGCCGACACCCTGTTCAACGGATACCCCGCCATCGTGGGGGCGGGTTTGCGCAATTTTCCCGGCGGCGCACCCGTGCCAGGCAGCCCGATTCCTCAGCTTCCCGGCCAGCCTTCGTTCATCGTCGAAGCGCCGGCGTACGGATCGAGCGGGACGGGCACGCTGCGGATTGGTCCGACGGCGGACGAAGTCGCGCGTTTCCCGATCCTGCAATTGCAGCCCTTCGCCACGGGCGGCGCGCTCTCGAACGGCACGCCCGCCTGGGACGATACGGGCGTACCCGCGTGCGTCGACGATTCGACGATTCCGATGAACTTCTGTTACCCGGCCATCCTCGATACCGGGGCACCGTTCACCGTCATCTACTTGGCCAACCAATCCGAGACGGCGGAGCTCGCGCCCGGCGACAACGTCTCGGTCGCCGTCGGGCAAACGGCGGCTCCCCTCGCGCAGTTCCAGGTCACGGTCTCTGCCGATCCGCAGCCCGGGCGTGATCTTTTCGCCGTCTTGCCGCCCGTCGCGCAGCTACCTAGCTCGTTGAACCTCGGGCTCACACTCTTCTTTCAATACGACGTCTACTTCGATCCCGTCACCGGGCAGATCGGGCTGCTCGCGCAGTAGTTCGCGCGAGACGCACTAACTCACCCACCGGGAGACAAGGGTCGTCGCGCGTGGCAGTTGGTCGTCGCGCAGACCGCTGGTGTAGACGACGAACGAAGCGCGGTCGCCAAAGGCGACCCTTATCAAACGGAGAAACTCCTCAGCCCGCGAAATGGCCACGTGGGTGCGCCACTCGCTATTCCAATGATCGGGCACGAGCGCCGAACGCAGTGCCAGCTCTGCATAGCCCCATCCGATGAATTGCCGTATCGCGCGCAAAATGCGGGTGCGCCCTTTGGGGGTCAGCGTGACCGTCCGTCGACGTGTATCGTTGGTAACGACGTCCCGCTCGACGTAGCCCATTTCCTCCAGCCGCTTGAGCATCCGGCTCACGACCGAGGGGCAGACGCCGAGCGTGCGCCACAACGCACCTTGTAGTGTCGGATATCGCCCCCTCTTGTGGATCACGTAGAGCATATCCATACGAGCCGCAGTGAGGCCCATCTTGCGGAGCGTCCGTCGCGTGAGCCCGAGCGTCGCGTAATACGCGCGCTTCAAACCGAAAAACACGGGGTGCATTTCTCATCATCGAAAACACATTGCGTGCCAGCGCAAAGACGCGCCTTTCGAGTTCGCGCATGCCGGCGGGGCGATTCTCGAAACCCGCGCGAAATCGGTCGAACTATAGGCGTTTCATTGCCTTGGCAATGGAAGGCCTATGGCCGAGGTGTCCGGCCGCGGGCCGGTCCCCGGGGCGCCGGTCGGGTGTCCTCGGCCGGCGCCGGGCGTCTTTCGGACAGCGGCTGATCGTCGCGCGACGCCGACGCGCTGTTTCGTGGCTTACGCCGCGGAATACGTCAGTGACACGCGGCGAGGCGCCAGAATACGAGGACGCCGGCGAGGAGCGCCGCTATGGCCAGAGTGGTGCGCTGCCTGCGCCACTTGCGGCGCCGCGTCCGCGCCGCGTCGAGCGCTGCGAGCTCCACTTCGGCGCCGCTCGTGCGATCGAGCGCACGCAGCGCTTCGGGCGCGAGGCCGCGGTAACCGCCGAGGTCTCCCATGCGGGCGAGTTCGAGCTGCCGCTCCTGGAAGGCAGCCGACAGCGCGCCGAGGCGTCCGCACGCGGCGACGCACATCTCGAGGAGCCGTTTCACTTCGCCGGGCTGCTCGATGAAGCCGCCCTTGTCGAAGCACAGCTCGTGCGCCGCCACCGTCAGACGGCACGGCCAGAACGTCAGCAACGCCGCACGAATCGGTTCGTCGAGGAGTTCGCGCGCCACCTCCGACGGAGCCGCTTCGATGATGAAGGCGTCGTCGAACGCGTCGTCGCCCAAAATGAGATCGATCGCGCGGCCCTTCTCGACGTGACGGAGCTCGCCGGGGGTCTGGGGCCGCAGCTCCATTTCGAGGCGTGGGCAGTCGGGCGGGAGGAGCGCCGTGCAGAACGTGCGGTTCGGCGTGTTCTTGCCTCCTGGTCGAAGTTCGTAGGACAACGGGGTCCCGCCCGCGGAGCCCATGATCGTATTGCCCGAGCTCACGGGAGAAGCGCCGAGAGCGCGCAGCTCGTCGGAGACGACGCGGATGCGCTCTTGCTTGGCTCCGTAAGCCGACACGAGAAAAGCGGCGGCCACACCGACGAAGACGAGAAGTGCCAGGATCGACATGCGTCTCGGAGAGCCTCCATCATAACCACGCGAGCGCTCGTGCGGCGATTTCTTCCCCGATGGCGAGCGAAGCCGTGGCCGCGGGGGAGGGGGCGTTGACGACGTGGACCATGCGCTCGGCTTCGCGCAGGGCGAAGTCATCGACGAGCGTTCCGTCGCGACCGACGGCCTGCGCGCGCACACCGGCGCCTCCGGGCGCGAGATCGCTGGCGGTCACTTCCGGCACGAGGCGCGCGCATGCCCGGGCAAACGCGCTGCGGCTCAGCGAGCGAAGCTGTTCGGCCATGCCTTCGCGCCAGTGCCGGCGGGCCATAGTCCAGAACCCCGGCCATCGCGCGATGGCGAGCGCGTCGCGCGCATGAAAATTCGTCCGCCTGTAACCTTCGCGCGCGAGCGCCAGAACGGCGTTCGGCCCGGCCTCGATTTCCCCGCCGATGCGCCGCGTGAAATGCACGCCCAGAAAGGGAAACGACGGGTTCGGTACGGGATAGATGAGATGGCGCACGAGGCTTCGGCGGTGTTCCGCGAGAGTCCAATACTCGCCTCTGAACGGAACGATCGCGACGTCCAAGTCGAGCCCCGCCATCCGCGCCACGCGGTCGCTCGCGAGGCCCGCGCAGCCGACGAGGACGCGCGCCTCGAGGTCTCCGTTCGTGGACGAGACCGCGACGCGCGGACCGCGCCGTGCGATCGCGGTCACCCGCGCCGACGTGGCGATCGCCGCGCCGCGCCGGGCGAGCTCGCGCCCGTAGGCCCGTGCGACCTCCATGTAATCGACGATGCCGGTATCGGGCACGAAGAGCGCCGCGACGCCGGTGGCGTGCGGCTCGTGCTCGCGGAGCTCCTCCGGACCGATCCGGCGAATG
>Ga0210391_10002970_pt1 | contig 14470 bp, 12 predicted proteins | sample IncBWC12OmetaG_FD_160573 | JGI IMG/M metagenome (GOLD analysis project Ga0210391, IMG submission 160573) | Forest soil microbial communities from Barre Woods Harvard Forest LTER site, Petersham, Massachusetts, United States - Inc-BW-C-12-O ... | reverse complement strand
AGTCCGCTGGGTATCCCTGCATCACCTGCTGCGCCACGCGCTCCGCATCGTCCTGCGCCTGCGCCACCGTCACGCCCGGCTTCAGCCGCCCCACCAATCCAAAGTGCCAGTAGGAGTCCGCCGATGGCGCAATCTCATCGGCTGCAAAACTCATCGGTACCCACATCTCACTACGGTTCTGCCGCCCCGGATACAGCGGGAATTCAAAGTCCCGCGGCATCACTCCAATCACCAGATACGGTTTCCGGTCCAGCAGCACCTTCGTGCCGACAACGTTCGCGTCTCCGTGGAAGCGCTCCTTCCACGTCGCATAGCTGAGCACCACCACCTGCTGCTTCTGCTCGTCTTCCTGGTCCGTGAACACACGTCCCATCAGCGGAGCCATGCCCAGAGCTGTAAACACCGACGACGTCATGCGCGTCGACACCACCTGGACCGGCTCGCCGATCCCGGAAACCTCGAATCCGTCCCACGCGTATCCTCCCAGGCTCGCAAATGACCGCGTCTCCCGCGGATAAATCAGTACCTCCGGACCCGTCACCGGTCCCGGATCATGCTTTCCCCAGTTCGTCCCGCTTAGCTGGTCGCCCAGCGTTACCAGCCGGTCCGACTGCGGGAAGGGAAGAGGCCGCAGCAGCACTCCATTCACAATCGAGAAAATCGCTGTCGTGACGCCAATCCCAAACGCCAGCATCAGCACCGCCGTCGCAGAGAACCCCGGTGTCTTTGCCAACCGGCGTAACGTCTGGTTCAATTCGTAGAAAATGCTGAACATTGGGTTCCTGGCCAGGATCGTAACCGCAAGTCACTGTGTGCAAATTGCAGTGCCGCAAACCGGCTTGCCGATTGCGCCAGCTTGTTGAGTGGGAATGAAGGATCAGGGGCCGTCTTCAGGTTCTCAGGATCGTTTCCCCTGCCACCGATTGAAGAACAGAACAGCCGCGATCAGTAGCGTGAATCCGCCGATCAGATCACCCCGCAAATACGCCCGCGGCGCCATCGCCACCGCCAGGATTCCCAGAGACAGAAAAGTAGCGGTGAACAATACCCGTGGATCTTTCATGTTTCCTCCCGCCTCCTGGAAAGCCCGTTCGATTGAAGTCCTGCGGACGCTGGCGAAATTGTAATTGAGAAAGTTGCGCCCTGCCAGCACTTCGCACCATTGCGAATTCTTCACCACCGTGCAAACATTCCGAGAACGCCCCCTGTTACCCTTCTCCTTTCGAGGCAATCGACGCATGGCAAAATTTCTGCTCGGCCTGATCATTGGCCTGCTCATCCTTCCCGCATGGGCTTTCTTCTACTTGCACCTCGGCCATCCTCCTGTCGCCGTCGCCGATCAACCCTTCCCTTTCGAAAAGCGGATCGTCAAAGTCCCTCTCGGCGCCCGCATCGATAAGGAAATGCCGGCCACCGCTCCCATCCAGCCCAGTCCTGACACCCTCATCGCCGGCGCGCAAATTTACCGCCAGCAGTGCGCATCCTGCCACGGGCTCTACGGACGCCCCTCGGACTTCGCCAATCACATGTATCCGCACGCCCCACAGCTCTGGGCCCCGCACCGCAACGGCGTCGTCGGCGTCAGCGACGACCCCGTCGGCGAAACCTGGTGGAAGGTCGCCAACGGTATCCGCCTCACCGGCATGCCTTCCTACGACAAGGTGCTCAACCAGACCCAGATGTGGCAGGTCAGCCTTCTTCTCCAGCAAGCCGACAAACCCCTCCCAGCCGAAGCCATGAACCTGCTCAAACAGCCCCTGGACGCAGCACCAGCGCAGTAATGAACTAATCCGGTGGAACAAGCGAATCCGGGTGCCCCATGTTCCTGGGTTGGGACATGGGCCATAGCGCGTAGCGCCCGCTTTGCTATGCCTCTTTGCAAGGTCAACTGAATTGATAGCAGCGACCAGCCGGCCTACTTTTGGGCCACCGCGTCAGCCGCTCTCTTCCCGCTCGGTGCAAACGAAAAATTCTTGTGCCCCAGAAATCCACCAATCACCGTAATACCCATCAGCATCGCTCCCGCCCAATAGGGTGCTGACCCCCGCGCCGGCGTCAGATGCCGCAGCCCGTAAACCACCAACGGCAGCGCTGCAGTCGAGATCGCGATCGCGCTGCTGTACACCAGCAGGCACCGCACCCACTCCCGCAAATAATTGCCCTTCGTTTTGAAGATGAACCATTTGTAGGTGAGAAAAGAGAACGTAATGTTCACGAGACCGGAAAGCACACTGGCTACGATGTAGGCGTAAGGAAGATGCGGCGTCAGCAGTAGTGTCAGACCCGCATAGCACCCATACCCAAAGGCCGTATTACACAACCCCACCACCAGATACCGCCCAAACTGCCCCGGCGGAAAATGATGGATCAGCCGCTGGATCAGGCGCGAATCCCGCAGCCGGCGGCGCGCACCCGGAGTCTCGCCGGAATCCGTCGAATTGTTGGAATCCGTCATGCCTTGAATTAGCCCCAGCATATAGGAACCACCTCCGGCCATCGGTCGTGAAGGAATGAGGCAGGTGTCGCAAAGTCCAAGATCGATAGGTTGATGACTCCGAACTGACCCCGCATCCATCTCACTCACCCCGTCCCCCCAAAATTGCTATCCGCTCCTAACCAACCTTCGGGTAAAGTGTTACCCATCCATGACCCTTCCCTGGCGCGCCGCAATTCCTCCACTCACCTTCGCGCTCATCGTGGCCATCCGATTCGCGTGGCTCGCCACATCCACCGCGGGGCGCACAGAAGCTGAGTCCCCGGAACGGACGGTTTCTCCGCGACTGCTGGTCGGGCCAGTTGGCTTTCTCCGCACTCTGCTCACCTTCGCCTGCCTCGCGCTCCCGCTCATCTGGTTGCAAAATTCCTACGATCCAGGGATCGGTGCGCTCGTTCCGCATCTCGGCTACGGCATCCTCTATTTTGTCTGGGTATTCAAAGTCCTCGGCCGCTTCGCGGACTCCGGACGAACCTCGAACCTGTACTGGCTCCCCTTTTGCCTTGCAGCGTCCGCTACGTCCGCCCTTCCACTTTGGATCGGGCTCATTAATCGGTACGAAGCACTTGCCTTGTTCCTGGTCGTGCAGACCCCTCTGGCGCTTTTGCCCGGCAAGCCTCGCCTCAAGAAACCGACTCCGGCACAACTCGTTGAAAGAGACTATAAAAGCCGACTCGCGCGTGAAGGAAAAAATACGGAACCCAATCGCATGGGGCCGGTCCCATTCCTTTGCGGTGTCGTGATCATCGCCGCCCTCTGCGGGCTGCTCCTCTATATGCAGAGCGGGTCGCGGGATCCCATTGTCCGGTGGTTTGCTCGGTGCGGTTATTTCGTCCTGGCTTGTGCTTGGTTCATGACCGCGGCAGCACGCTTTTCCGACGCTGGTTGGGACGTCGAGTGGCGTGATACGCAGTACGGCCTTGTGATTGTCGCCGCGTCCCTCATGCCGTTAGCCGTCCACTGGGTGAACGTCTACGGAGCGCTGGTGATCTTCGTCCTTGTCCAGGTTCCGACCGTCTTCCTGCGATCCAAGCAGGCCGCCGAAGGTGAAAGCGCGGACGCCCTTAAATCTTCGGCTTAACCGAATGAGGCGGCGAAGGCCCTCGCAACAAATACCAAAAAATGACATACAGGCGAGGGATTCATACTGCCCGCGAAACAACCGCGCGGTGGTTCGTCTCACGCAGTGACGGAAAGTCCTGTAAAAACGCCAGAACCCCAGCATTTCTCAGGAGTTTCTCAACTGAACTAACAGACTACCCAGCCCCGTTTCGGCCCTCCACGCGGCCCCCATTCCCAACCCAGCACTCCCAGCCCATTCCCCTCCGCAGTGTGACCTAAATCACAGAAAGCAACCGCCCAGACCCTTATCCTTCGCAATATAGGAGCGAAATGGTCGCAATTGCGCTATCATCGTTTTTTGAGGCCGAGACAGACGTCGATTTCGACCTGTCCGGAGCATGGAAGTTGAGCCTTCTAAGCGAATTGCCCATCGGAACCACCGGAGTCGTCGAATCTCTGGACCTCCCCGGCGAAATCCAGCATCACCTGATGCATATGGGCTTCGTTCCGGAGGCCAGAATCACGGTTGTCCGCCGTGCCCCCGCCGGCGATCCAACGGTGTACTCCATCGACGGTTTTGAAGTCGCTCTTCGCCGCGACACGGCTAAGGCGATTCGGGTTCGCGAGTACGAGGCAAAATGAGCAGCTGCTGCACCCCAGAGCCGATTGACCTCCCCAGCGGTCCCCGACTCCCTGGCCGCATCCATACGGTCGCCCTCGTCGGCCCGCCCAACTCCGGCAAATCCACGCTCTTCAATCGTCTCACCGGCCTCCGCCAAAAAGTCGCCAACTATCCCGGCGTCACCGTCGAGCAGCGCGTCGGCCGCCTCAACGGCATCGGACGCCCCGACCTCGTCCTCATCGACCTTCCCGGCATCTACGGTCTCGATTCGTATTCTGAAGACGCGCGCGTCGCCGTCGACGTCCTCCATGGCGAAATGCCCGGCACGCCCGTCCCCGACGCCATCCTTTTAGTTCTCGATTCGCTGCACCTCCGCCGCCAGCTCATGCTCGCCGCGCCTGTGCTCGCCCTTGGGCTTCCCACCCTGGTCCTGCTCAACATGAGCGACCTGATGGAAGCGCGAGGCGGACAAATCGATACCCTCGGTCTCGCTCAGGAACTCGGCGTCCCCGTCGCCAAAATCAGTGCCACCCGCGGCGCCGGCCTCGACTCCATCAATCAGTTCCTCAATCGCAAATCCGATCCCGACCCCAGCATCGTCGCCAACAAAATCGAACTTCCCGTCCTCGGCAATCTGCGCTCTTACCGCCAGTGGGCTCAGGGCGTCAGCTCGCGCACCCGGTACAAAGCCCCCATCTCCAACCAGACCACCAAACGCATCGACGGCGTCCTTCTGCATCGCATTTGGGGACCGCTCGTTTTTCTCGCCGTCGTCTTCGCCGTCTTTCAGGTTGTCTTCGCTATCGGCCAGCCGCTGTCGGATGGCTTCGGAAACATCATCAACGCCGCCGGCGACCGCATTGCGCCGCTGCTCGGTCACGGCTGGTTTGAATCGCTCGCGATCGATGGCGTCTGGCGCGGCATCTCCTCCGTCTTAGTTTTCCTCCCCCAGATCCTTCTGCTCTTCCTCTTCATCGGAGTCCTCGAAGACTCCGGCTACCTCGCCCGCGCCGCGCTCATCGCCGACCGCGTCATGCGCGCCATCGGGCTCAACGGAAAGGCATTTATCCCGCTGCTCTCCGCCTATGCCTGCGCGGTGCCCGCCATCATGGCTACGCGCACCATTGAGAACAAGCGCGACCGCTTCGCCACTATCCTCGTCGCCCCGTTCATGACGTGCTCTGCGCGCCTGCCCATCTACATGCTCATGATCGCGGCCTTCATCCCCAACAAGCCCATCCTCGGCGACTTCTTCGGCCTCCGCGCCGCCGTCATGCTCTCGCTCTACGTGCTCGGTTTTATCGCCGCCCTCGCCACCGCGTGGCTGCTCAAATCATCCATCCTCAAGGCTTCCTCCGCGCCGTTCATTCTCGAATTGCCGCAGTACCGTCTCCCCACCTTCCGCTCGCTCAGCCTGCGCCTCGTCGATCGCGGCAAGGTTTTTCTGCGCCAGGCCGGCACCGTCATTCTCGCCGTCACGCTGGTGCTCTGGATACTCAGCCACGTCCCCTTCCACGCGGAACTGCAATCCAGCATCATCGGCCACATCGGCCACGTGATCGAGCCGCTCATTCGCCCCTTGGGTTTCAACTGGAAAATCGGCATCGGCCTGCTCACCTCGGTCATGGCCCGCGAAGTCATCGTGAGCACGCTCGGCACTCTCTACGGAGCCGACCCCACCACCCACTCCCTCGGCCTCCAGGCCGCTCTCCGCCACGACCTCACGTTAGGCGGAGCCATGGCGTTAGTCGTCTTCTTCGCCTTCGCCATGCAATGCACATCGACCCTGGCAATCGTCCGCCGCGAGACAAACTCGTGGCGCTGGCCCGCGCTGCAGTTCGCGTACATGAGCGTCCTGGCTTACGTTGCCGCCTTGGCGACGAACCAAATCATCACTGCGTTTGTGCGGTAGATCCCCAGCGGTGTTCCCACCTTCAACATTGGCCCCTCCAATTGTTCAAACGGATGACTCCGAACTCTACACGCGCCCTAAATGAACAAATCGTCATCCACCCTGCATACCCAAACCGGCATCTTTGAACGAAGATAGGGTTGGGACAATGACAACGGCTTTCCGCAGAACGCTCGCTGTCCAGGCAATCGCCCTATCCTGCTTGATTCTCTCGGCCACCGGCCGTGCACAAACCGCCGCCGCAACCCTCGCCGACGCACCCGACCCAGCTATCCAGAACCAGTCAACGCCGCAAGCAACGCCCCAGCAGCAGCCCAATCAGCAGGACCAAACCAAACCCACCGCGCCCAACCTGGGTGATCTCGGCTTCACGCCCCAGCAAACCCAGGCCAACGCGCAGATGCAGGCCTTGCTCAACAAGCGGACCCACATGCTCAAGGTTCATCAAACCCTCGGGCTGCTCACCGCCATCCCCATGGCCGCCACGCTCATCACCGGCCCCCAGGCCAAATCAAAAGGCCACAACGGCGAGCCCATCACCGAGCCGACCGCGGGGAATCTTGACTTCCACATCGCCCTCGGCGGCGTCACCACCGGCATGTACTGGACCACCGCGTATTACTCCATCTTCGCGCCGAAGGTTCCCGGTGTGCAGCCCAAAGGCGCTATCCGCCTCCATCGCGCACTGGAGTATGTCCACGGCCCCGGCATGATCATCACGCCTCTCCTCGGCATCGAGGCCTACAAGCAGGAGAACGCTGGAGAGAAGGTTCACGGCCTCGCCTCGTATCACGGCACAGCGGCCTACGTCACCGCCATCGCCTACGGCACCGCTATCATCGCCGTCTCGTGGCCCATTCACCTCAAGTTTTGGGAGAAGGAATGAAGTCGACGTTCCTACTTGCAACACTATTCGCCGCGCTCCCGTTGCTCTTCGCGACGCCTGCCTCCGCGCAAGCCGACACCAAATGGATACTCGATCAATCAACCCTCACTTACCACATGTCACATCCCATGCATGAAGTGAACGGCGTCAGCCGCGCGGCCAAAGGCAAGGGCGTTTGCCACGCCGGCCAGTGCGACTTCCTCATCGCCGCCCCGGTCAAGTCCTTCGATTCAGGCGACAGCAACCGCGACCTGCACATGATCGAAGCCACGCGAGGCGCGCAGTTTCCCATGGTGATTGTGAGCACGCACTTCACCGAGCCAACCGCCAACGCGACCATCGTCGACGCCGATCTCGAAGTCCAGTTCGCCGGTCAGACCGCGCACTATCGGCACGTCCAGTTTCAGCGCACGGCACAGGGCAACCAGGTTCAGATCAGCGGAACCGTCCCCGCCACATGCTCCGACTTCAAAATCAACCGGCCGAGCTTCCTCACCGTCCCGATCAAAAACGAAATCCCCGTCAAAGTAGAAATGACCTGGCGCCCGCAGTGATTCGATTATGACCGCCCCATTTGGATAGGGGATGGTGGCAACGCGCTGCTTTGCTGCGTGTCGGATTTTGGAGGCGGTGGCAACTTGTTGATCTTTTCTCGCCGTGCTGCGGCGGTGCGGTTGCTCACCGCTAACGGTAATACTCAACCTCGAGAAGGCAATCATTTCCCTTATTCTTTTCAATGACAGCGGAAGAATTATTTATGTGCTAGTTGAACAAAATGGCAACGTGTTTTTCGGGTCTCTACGGCTTCCAGCATTGCGCAGTAGACGCTTCAGCCGTCCCGGCGTACTTTCGAACCAGGCCACAGGCCTCTTCGACGCGGGATAATCGGGAAGCGTGAAGAGGGCGATTGGAAGAAATCCACTTGTGGGATCATGCGGGCGGCCGTCGACTGTTGTGATCGCGGCCCCGGGCTGGACGCCGAAGTCGCCACAGAGATCGTGGTTTCTCTTGTTCGCGACCTGAATTCTGGATCGTCTAACGGGCGAATGGAGGCCAAGCGTGTTCTGCAGGAACTCACAACCTGGTGCGCGGGTCGGAAGTCATACCCGTTGGTGCCAGCAGGCAGTTTGGGCAGAGCCTCCTTCTTGAATGCCACGCCAACCGCCGGCCCAACCAAGCCATTTCTTCGCGCTTTGCCGATCGCAAAACCAGGAGATCTTTTCTTGAGCCGTACCAAGTATTTGCTTATCGTTCTCACGGCCGCCGTACTTCCGGCCGTGTCAGTCCGCGCTGGCTCTGCTAACGGCTCGCGACCAGGTGGGCTTAGCGCAGTCTTCTCAGTGGACATCCCCGACGCACCATCCGTTCTTGCTGTGGGTGACTTCAACGGAGATGGCGTTGCTGACGTGGTGGAAACAACACCACTGGATGGAGAACACTCGGACCTTCACTCTCTGACCGTCCTTCTTGGCAGAGCCGATGGCACATTCCTGCGCGTGGTTTCTCGCGACTTGATCGGCAGGAACCCGCGTGCGTTAGTCGTTGGCGACTTCAACGACGATGGCAAACTTGACGTGATTGTTGGGGACGCCGATGGCACCCTCCTTGAGTTTCTTGGCGATGGGAAGGGCAATCTGATTCGCTCGGGAAGAATCGCCACGGTTGGGTCGGTCGCATCCATCGCGGTCGGCCACTTTACTCGCGATGGCAACCTTGACCTCGCTGTTTCGGATCTCGAGTCGAATTCCGCCGTGGTTCTTCTCGGCGCCGGCGATGGATCGTTCCGGCAATCGTGGTCCTTTCCCTTGCCGCAAATGGGAAAGGAGTTCCACATTGCGGCCGCAGATTTTAATCACGATGGAGTTGCCGATCTCGTAATTACGAGCGAGGATGAAGGAAATTATGTAGTCATGCTCGGCAACGGCAACGGCACATTCACCTTCTCCCCAAAGCTGAGCCATCTGAAGGATCCGAATTCTTATTGCCCGACCTGAATTGATACCACTTGTGCCGCTCAGGAAAAGAGCCGGCGAGCCACCTGCTGGACTTCCTCGGGAAGCCGTTTCCACTTCTCCAGGAAGAGCAACTGCTGCCATATTCAGCGAGACTGTTCGCTCGACGACGAATTCCGGATGCGGCGCTCGGGAAGGTCCCAGGCAAAGAGTACTCCGCCGCTGGAGGTGACGATGTACTGCCGGCCATCGAGTTCGTAGCTGATGGGCGAGCTCTGCATCGGTGAGCCCATTCCCGCATGCCACAGGGTCTTGCCGCTGCTGGTTTCGAGGGCGAGCAGGTTCCCGTGACTGTCGCCGGTAATGGTGAGACCTGAGGCGGTGGTCATGACGCCGGCGCCCGAACCGCCTTCTCCCACCTCGTGGGTCCAGCGAATTTTGCCGGTCTGGTAGTCGATGGCATCGATGACGCCCTTGCCCCACAAGCCATAATCAGCTCCGGCCCAACCATAGGTGCCATCCGCCGGCTTGGCGAAATAGATGCTATAGCTCGGATGCGCATCAACGATAAATAGACCGGTGGCTGGGTCGAAGCTGGGCGCTCGATAGTTAGTGAGCCCACCTTCATCCGGCGCGATGAGACGACCGTCCGCCGACGGTTCTTTGCCTGGATTGGGGATCGGGTGGCCATCCTTGTCCACGCCAAGGGACCAGTTGGTCGGGCCATAGGCAGCGGTGAGAAGGCTCTTCCCGTTCGTGCGGTCGAGTACAAAGAAGAAGCCGTTCCGTGAGGCTTGCATGACCATCTTGCGCGGTTGTCCGTGAAACAGACCGTCAACGAGGACTGGCGTCTCAACGGCATCCCAGTCATGCGTGTCATGCGGCGAAAGGGAAAATCCCCAGACCAGTTTGCCTGTGTCCGGGTTTAGCGCGACGATGCTGCAGGTATACAGGTTGTCGCCCGGACGTGGTTTGCCGTTGAGGACGGGCGTTGGGTTGCCCGTTCCCCAATAAACGAGGTTCAGATCAGGATCGTACGTACCGGTCATCCAGGTCATGCCACCGGTAGCCGTGTCAGGCGTGCCTGCAGGCGGCGTGACGTCCCACTGCCACTGAACAGCGCCAGTGTCCGGATCAAAAGAGCGCAGATAGCCGGGGAGGTTGTCCATGTCCCCACCCACCCCGGCGATGACGTGATCCTTAACTACGAGCGGCGCCATGGTGCTCCAGTAGCCCTTATCCACGTCGGCGATGATTTTGTCCCACCGCACTGTGCCGTCCCTGGCGTTGAGCGAAATCAGATGCGCGTCGGGCGTGGTGAAAAAGATCCAGCTCTTATATATGGCGACGCCACGATGGCCAATGTGATCGCCTTTGGTGGCGACGCGATTGTAGTGCCAGATCACATGGCCAGAACGCGCGTCGACGGCCCAGATGTTGTCGGGCACGGTGAAGTAGAGAATGCCGTCGACGAGCAGGGGCGTTGACTTGATCTGCGCGGCCTGATTCGTCTGGAAAGCCCATGCCAGCGAAAGATCGCCGACATTCTGCGGGGTGATCTGCGTGAAAGGGACGTGCCGGCGGCCGGAGTAGTCGCCGTGATACATGGGCCACGAGTCGGGCGTGGGGTGAATGAGTTGTGCATTCTCCAGGTCCTGCGCAGCCAGCGATCCCGTCAGAGAAAGGCCTGCGAAGAGCGCAACGAACGTGAGAAGGCATCGATAGTGCAGCGGCTTCGTCAATTGAACCTCATATTCACGCGGCAGCGATCAGCGCAGTGTTTGAAGATATGCCATCAGGTTGTGAATGTCTTCGTCGGTGTACTTGCTAAAAAGTTCGACGTGCGCCTCCACCGGCGCATCGACGGTGTAATGAATCTTCTTTGCGGGCCAGGAGCGATAGACCCCATTCTTGTCGCGCAGCGCCACAGTAAACTCGTCGCGGTAGGCGAGAACGCCTGAGAATGTCTCGCCGGATGGCACTGTGACCGTGACCCGGCTCGGGGCGTCATGGGGATAGAGCATGCGCTCCTCAAGCTCGAGCCCCTCGAACCGGGAGGCAACGCCGGCCAGATCACCCTTCGGCGAATGGCACTGTCTGCATCCGCCTGCGCCCTCGAAGTAGCGCCTGCCCGCTTCGACGTTGCCGGTTTGCAGATCGGCGACGGCAACACCACGACGGCCACCGGGATGTTCGACAGCTTCGGCCTCTCGAGCGTGAATAAAAGCGATAATGCTGCGAACCTCCTGCGTGGAGAAATTGAACGCAGGCATTTTGTTATCGGGACGGCCTTCATGGATAACCCTGGCGATATCATCCCCGGTACGATCGCGGCGGACGAGCCGGGATTGAGTAAGATCGGGACCCGTCTCTCCGCCCTGGGCGTCGCGGCCGTGGCAGAAGGCGCAGTTCTGTTGAAAGAGAGCTTCGCCCGCCGCGGAAAGGCTCGAATGCTCCGCGCCATTGGTCGCCATTTGTGGGGAGGACCCCGCGGTGTCGAGGAAGTGCAGCAGCGCGTTCAGTTCGCTGTCCTGCATACCTGGAAAGCCGGGCATGCGTCCTTTCCCTGAATGGATCAGGTCGGCGATTTTGTCGTTGGTCATGCGATGCGTTATGCCCAGCAGAGGAGGGAAACCGGGCAGGTTGCCCTGCCGCTGATCACCGTGACAGATAGCGCAATGCTGCGCATACAAAGCCGTCCCGGGGTCTTGAGCAGGGGTTGTTCCTGCTGAGGGAAGGTTCTCCGTCTGCCAGGGGGCGCGCGCCGAGCCATGGATGTGCGGAACCGGGAAGAGACCTGCACTGGCGGTGGCTAAACAGAACGCGACTCGAAACCTCTTTGCCTTGATCAATGCGACGACCCCGGAACCTTTGATTTTTCGACCAGCAGAACGCCTTCGATCCGCTAAGTCGCGTACCTGATGAGCTGCATGAAACCGTAGTCCATGTGGAGTTGTTGGTGGCAATGCCACAATGTGTCCCCAGGATTGTCGGCGATAAAGTCGACTTCGACCGTGTCGAGCGGCATGACGTTGATGACATCCTTCCTCAGTCCGCTCAGACGCTTTTCGCCGATGCGCGTCACCTCGAAGGTGTGGCGATGCAGGTGAAGCGGATGCTGATCGCCGCTTCCATTACGGAACACCAGCCGATAACGCCTGCCGGCGTGGACCGTCAACGGTTCGATCCTGGGCCAGGATTGGTTGTTAATGGTCCACGTGTCGAATTGCGATCCGTGCTGTGGGCCGATATCGCGGAAGATAAGTTCGAAGGACTCATCGGGCTCGGGCACGGCCGCAGAGCTCGCAAATTGCGTGTAATCCCACACAGCGGGAGCTGGTTTGTTCCACACTGGAGCACCCGACTGGCCAGCGTACTCGATCACAATTCCCAGGCCCATCTTCCGTGATTCTTGGAGCGTTGAACCGAGGATCCAGACGCCCGGCTTGTTCATCTCCACCAGAGCATCCACGCGTTCCCCAACTGCCAGAGAGAGCGCCTCGACGCTGGTTGGCTTCGGAACAGGGTTGCCGTCCATCGCCATGACCGTAAAGCGGTGGCCTGGCAATGCGAGCACCACGTTTTCCGTGGCACTTGCATTCAGCAAACGCACCAGAACACGCTGGCCCTCTTTGACGCGAATCGGTTCGCCCGTACCCAGCATGCGGTCGTTGATCGTGGCGTATTTGTAGCCAACGTCGGAACCATTCGTCAGCGGCACATTCGCAGACGCGGCGCGCATCGTCTCGACCATGGGCACAAAGGACGGCTCCCAGTGGTGGATCGCGAGGTTCACTTCCATATCGTAGTGAGGGAGCGGCTGAGCACCCTCGACGATCAGGAAGCCGAACTGCCCCGTGTAGGTCCCTTTTGCCAGATCGCCGTACGCGCCAGCATGGGTGTGATACCAGCGCGTGCCCGCAGGTTTCGGCGTAAACGTGTAACGATGGGTTTCGCCAGGGGCGATCATGGGCGAGCCCTCTTCCATTGCGCCGTCGTTGAGCGAATCGATAGCCAGCCCATGCCAGTGGACGATGTCGGCGCTGGAGGCGGCATTCGTGACGTCGATGCTGACCGGGACCCCTTCGCGCAACCGCAACATCGGGCCCGGCACCCGGCCATCGTAGGCGATTGTTTTTACGGTTACGCCTCGACCGATCTCAAGTTCGCAGGGCTCGATACGCAGTGTGTGGTCGGCTTTGCCTTCCCGATGTACCTGAGCGTGCAGGTTACGGCCGAGAGACTGACTCGCGAGCAGCATCCCGGCCGAAGCAAGAAAGTCTCTGCGACTGATGCGAATTTGCGCGTGAGGTTTCAATCATTCTTCTCGCAATGGATTGGGGAATGCTGTTGCAACGCGAGACGCGGATCATTTTCGTTGGATGATGGCGTGAATATAAACGTCTTCCTCCAGCAGAACGTGTCTCGCAGGACTCAGGTCGAAGAAGGCACAATACGCTATTGCGGTGATGCAGGCCGCGGATGGCTCGCCGTGCTTCCATCGGTCATCCACAGCGCCCATTTGATGGCTTCGAAGTACATCTTACGAATGTCAGGGTCGTCCCAGGATTCTTCGGTATGCCCCAGGGTCGAATAGAAGACTCGTCCTTTGCCGTACATCTTGCTCCACGCAATGGCAAAGTCGTGATCGGTGCGATGGATGCGCGGGTTGTTCTCGTAGTCGAGCTTCGTGGGGTCGAGGCTGAGCAGTACATTGACCTTCGCGCGTGACCAGTCTTTTGGCTGGTAGATTTCGTCGTACTTCACGAACGATTTGGGTAAGTGACGGACCGCAGGAAAATCCGGATCTTCATTGATGATAGGCGCGTTAAAGGTCATCCATGGATGCTGATCGAACCAACCGCCAATCATTTCGCCGTATTCCGGCCACGTATAGTTCGTGTCAAGCGCTGCATGAATGCCCACGAAACCCTTGCCGTCATCGTGCACGAATGAAAGAATGTCCTGCTTTTGGCTTGCGTCCAGATCAAGTTCGCCTGTGGTGCTGGCGAAGACAATCAGGTCGAAGGCATTGAGATTTTTTGCATTGCGGCCAAGGTCCTTCTTCGTCAGCAGCTCGGTGTCGGTGCGCATGATCGTATCCCACAAACCGCTGTCCTTCCCCATGTTGTAGATCGCGGCCATCGCATCCGAAACGGAATCGTGCTCAAATCCCTTCGTTTGCCCGATCACGAGAACATGCTTTAGGTGGATCTGCTTCGCGTGGGGAGGCGGCGGCATCTGCGCCGCACTACTCATGCGCGGGGTGACTGCAAGAACTGCAAGCAGGCCGCATGTGAGAGTCAGCAAGCTGGTTTTGAGTCGCAATGATCCTCCTCTGAACTCCCGGAACTTTTGGTACCTCGTCAGTTTACAGTGGGCTGATTGCGATCACCGGTTGCGCAGGTCGTATGGGCGAGATCGCTCTTTAGCGGAGAAGCGACAGGTCAATGCCGTCAGCGATCGCGCGATGTCCTGCGTCGTTCGGGTGGAGATGATCGCCGCTGTCGTAGGCTGGCAGGAAGCGGGTGGGGTGGGCGGG
>Ga0210391_10002966_pt1 | contig 14482 bp, 9 predicted proteins | sample IncBWC12OmetaG_FD_160573 | JGI IMG/M metagenome (GOLD analysis project Ga0210391, IMG submission 160573) | Forest soil microbial communities from Barre Woods Harvard Forest LTER site, Petersham, Massachusetts, United States - Inc-BW-C-12-O ... | reverse complement strand
CGCGTGACAGTAGTGAATGTTCCGTGAGTGCCGACCAGAATGTTCTCCGCCGAGTATTTCTTCATCAGGGTGCGGCGATAGTTTGACAGCAGCACGGAGACTGAATCCGCTTTCAGGAGGACCCATGTCGCCATGTTGGTACCCAGGCGATAGACTTTCTCGCGTCGGACGCCGGCGTTGGCGAAATTGACGTGCTCAATAATGTGGTGCAGTGTGATGTGGGTATAGAATCCGGCGGCGCGGGTCAGGGCCGGCACCGAGAGGCCGGCAAATGCGGCGAAGGGGTTCTCAGGCGTGCCAAAGCTCGAAAACACCAGGTTGAACCACACCACATCTGGGTTCACGCGTCGAATGGTCTTGAGCAAGCGCACCGGGGTCGCCATGCTCCCAAATTTCCAACACCGAATCACGTTGAAGCCGGGCAGTTCCTGCTGCTTTTCCACGTCGAAGCCATTTTTTTGGCCGTCCGCAGCGGGGGACTCGTCGAGCTCATCCGCAAGAATGGTCAGCTCAATATCCTTGCGCCGCTGAATCTCGCGCGCAATATGGTACGAGTACTCGTTCAGCTGTCGCATGCTGGGTGGAAACGCTGCGATCAAGCAAATCTTCATCGGGTCCCGCCTCAAAAGAGAGTGATGCTCACATAAGGGCGAAACTGCGAGTTCGACCCATGCGTGAAGTTGGGGAAAGTCTCCTGCTGGATCCCTCCAGAAAAGCGAATCGGATATTTCAGATGGACTTCTCCGGTTTCGTCGTTGAACGTGCGACCGAACGGACGCATGTAGGAGACTGTGATCCCGTTCTGGGTCATGTCGTAAAGGTGGTAGCTGCGCGTGTTCTCGTAAGCCGTGGACAGCTGGATGTCCCAATTCCGCGTCGGGGAGAAGTCGATCGTTCCGGCAGGACGCAACGCCTGTGCGGTGCCCGAATTAACGACGAAATCGGAGGGGTGAATCACAAACGGCACGACGCGCCACGAACGCACGTCTTCCGCAATCGCATTGACACTTAGATGCGTCGAAAAGCGCCGCGTTAGGCCAATATAGGAAGATGTGTAGTAGTTTTGGGTGTTTCCCAGGGTCGACGACGTAAAGTTCTGCTTATTCGACCCCCAGCCGGTAATGAGCGCGGTTCTGCCCCACGGAGAACCGACGCGGAAATCCACAGCGCCGCTGAGCGTGGCTTCGCTGAGCGGAGTTTCCGTGAAGGGACCGAAGTCGCGAATGATGTAGCCGGTAACAGAGACCGCATCGAAGAGCGAACTTGTTGAGCCGAATGTGAAAATACGCCCGATATTTTGGTTCATCTGCACGGGTGAGCGCGAATCGCGGCGGATAGTCTCCTGGAAACCGCTGTTGAATGTCACGACGCCGGACCCAATATGCAGCACGGGCGCGACGCCGAAGTTGAACGTTGTGTCAGTCGTGTCGCGATTCACAACGCCGATGGCGGGAACGGAAATCGTTCCACGATCATTGCGTACCTGGACGAAGCCGCCAATGGTGGGCATCTGGCCGAAGTGCAAATGGTAGGCATTGGTCCACTCGATGTCGTCGGAATAGCGCGGCGGCGGCAACAGCGCCGTATTGACGCCGCCACTGGTAATCGCCGGAGGATTGCCGAAGGTCTTAGCATCCAGTTCGTAGACGGTGCTGTCTTCAAAGATGGGCTGGAAGATGAGATTAGACAGAGCGCTCAATTCCGCACTAATGCGGTAACCCTCGTTGGCGCCAGCCTGGAGCATCGACTGCTCGGCCGTGGGATCGTCGCCCGCCGTGCTGGCCGCCTGCGCAAATGCGGATACGGCCTGGGACCCGCGGTGCTCCTGCTGATACACATTGGCTTCGGCGAGCAGGTATTGATAATCGGAGCGCGTGCCGTCCGACTGGCTGACGGCAGCGAGCTCGGCAGCGGCGCGGGTGGTATCCCCAAGCGCCAGATAGTCGTTGGCCAAATTGACGCGCACCTTAATGTCAGAAGCGCCAGCGGATCGGGCTTTCTGCAGGTAGGTCTCTGACAATTCGTACTCGTGCAGCTCCTGGAGAACGCCCGCGGCAGCAAGGTACTGATCGCCGCTGACGGGCGGCGTGTCTCCGGCATCCGCTTCCATCTGGGCCAGCGCCAATTGCCGCTCTGCATCCGTCGCGTGCCCTTGCTGCGCCATCATCTGGGCAATCGCCATACGCACGCCGGCGCGGTTGGCGTTGGGCGCGACCAGCGCTTTGCTGAATCGGTCCATCGCCGCTTTATCGTCGCCCAGGGTGCTGAGCGCTTCGCCGGTGGAGACATAAATATCGCTGATCAGCGATCCTGTGCCATCCGTTGGCGCAACCGTGGCATTGGGTGAGCGAGCGGCTGACTCCTCAGCAAGCTGAACGTTGCGCAGGGTCTGCGCACGGTCACCAAGGTTCGCGTAAGCGCGCGCCGTCATCGCGTAAACTTGCGGATTATCCGTCAGGTACTTTTGCGCGGTCTGCAGATTCTCAATCGCTTCGTGATAATGGCGCTCGGAGAAATCTATATTGCCTAGACCCAGGTAGAGCGTCCCGTCGTCTGGCGTAAATTTCAGAGCGGCGCGATACTCGCCCTCTGCCTTGGTCAACATGCCTTCGCGGCCATAGGCCGTAGCGCGGATGGTATGCAGCATCACCGAGTCGCCGAGCGCATCCTCAGCCAACTGCGACTGGTGCACAGCGTCGTCATTGTGATTGAGGGCGAGGTCGGAGAATGCGAGGCCCAGATGCGCCTGGCCGTCCTTCGGGTCACGACGGAGGGCTTCTTTGAAGTCGAGTTCTGCCTGCGCGGGCTTGCCCAGGTCGTTGAACACATAGCCGCGGTTGACGTAAGCAGTCACGACGCTGTTGTCGCGGTTCAGCGCCTCGGTAAAGGACTGCACCGCCTGGTCACGATCGCCGTTGTGCTTGTAGACGTACCCGGCAAGGAGTGGAATGTCGGGCTCTTTGGGGAAAACGGTGTCGTACTTTTTCGTCAGCGCGAGCAGATCGTCGTATTTCTCGAGGTTTAGCTGGTCGTAGCCGAGGTAGACCACCACGTCGCGATCCTGCGGCAGCACTTTGATGGCTTCCAAGCCGACTTGATACGACTGCTGCGCATCGCCCTTGAAGTAGAAATACCGCTCCTTCTCGGCCAGGATCTGCGGCGCAGCGGTCATGGCGGGCGTCACGCGATTCAGCCAGGTGGCGGCCAGATCCAGATTGTGCCCTTCAATGGCGGCGTTCATGCCGCCAGCCACGATGGGCATGTCGGTCGGAGCGATTTTGAAGCCTTTTTCGTAGAAGCCTTCGGCCTTTTTGTAGTCGTGCTTCTGGGTGTACATATCGCCAAGCGCGAGGTAAGGAACGTAGAGGGAGGGATAATCCTGAGCCAGCAGTTCGAAGTATTTCTCCGCATCATTGTCGTTGCCGGCGGCGCGCGAGGCATATCCCATGGAGGTGAGCGCGAAGCGATTTTTAGAATCGATGGCGAGAATCTTCTGGAATACCGCGATGGCGTCCTGTGGACGGTTCAGCTTCAACAGCACGTCGCCGTCGAGTTGCAGGCTGTTGGGATCGTGCGCGTTGAGGGCGAGCGACTCTTTCATGTCGTTCAACGCGCTGTCTTCCTGCCCGGCATTCATTTCGATGAGAGCGCGCAGGCGCAGGAAGGCTGCCCGGTCCGCACCATGTTCATCGAGCGCACCGATTTGCGATTGCGCGATTTGTAACTGCTTCTGCGCGGAGTCGTCGTCGTTCAGACCGTGGTAGAGCGCCTGCAGGTCCATGTGGAGCTGAATGCCGTAGAGAGGTCCTTCGACCGGAGAGGCGGGCAAACCTGCAACAGCCTGCTTGTATTCCTGAACCGCGTCCTCGTTATGGTCCTGCATTTGCGCGATCTCGCCGCGGATGGCGTGCAGGCGATAGTAGCCGAGATCGATTTTGGCTGCGCGATCCAGAAACGGAGTGGCCTTATCCATCGCGCTGTCGGCCACTTCGGCCTGGGCTGTAGCCAATTGCAGGCTCATGTCGCGTGGCATGGCATTGGCGGCCTGCACGTAGGTCCGTGCGGCTTCATTCAACTGGCCGTTCAGTCCGTAGGTGTAGGCCAGTTCAGCTACGACGTCGGGTTTAGGATTACGGATCGCTTTCAATTCGCCGATGGCTTTGGCGTCGTCGCCAGTCTCGCGGTAATAGCCGGCCAGCGAGCGCTCCACGTCAGGATTGTTGGGAGCGCGGGTTTTGGCCAACTGTAAATAATGGCTGGCCTGATCCATTTGATTGGTGCGCTCGTAGCAGAGGGCCAGCAGCAACTCCGAGCGCGCATTCGGCGCGTAGCGTTCCGCCTGGCCCAGCGTTTCGAGCGCGCCGGTATAGTCAGCGCTACGCAGCTGGATGTCGCCGAGCAGCATCAGGTCGTCGTTCTGTCTTGGATTTGCAGCGAGTGCCTGCTTCAACAGGCGCTCCGCGTCAGCGTTGCGGCCCATCTGACTGTAGGTCTGCGCCAGCCCGGACATGCCACTGGCCGACGAAGGACTGAGCTTGAGGCCCTTCTGATACGCGTCCGCCGACTGCACCAGCTTGCCGTCGAGCCGTGCCGCATAGGCCAGCAGGAACCACAGTTGGGGATCGTTGGGCGCTGCCTGGGCCGCGCGCTGCGCGTATTCAAGCGCAAGCGCGTGATCGCCGCGCTGGAGCGCAAGCTCGGCCGCGCGCGCCAGCCGCGCGTTCTGAATATTCGAGCCCCAGCCCAACTGCTGCCCGGCGTCCTGTTTTGGCCCGGCTTGGGGTTGAGGTTTCGTTGTAGCGTCAGAACCTACCTGGTAGGTCTGCGGATGAACAGGATAGGCAAGCGCGACGAGCAGAAACGCACACGCAATCTTCAGGCAATCAGGTCTGGCAATCAAACGGGTCACCAACGTACCTTGCGACTTAAGGCCGTTGGATTCGCGGAAGGCCAGTTGCGTTGGCTGAGTACGTGCTATCTGGTCTTAATCGTGTGCATTCGCAAGCTTTGGAGCGAAGTGTGGAGAAAGGCAACTAGCGGGATTCAATCGGAATCCAAGCCTCTTTCAAGAGGGGTTCCTTGTCAAGCACTGAGACCGTTCCCAAATCATCGCGCCCGATACCGATGAGCCTCATCCTCATGGTGGCGGTCGCAGTCCATTTGCCACTGCTGCTGATGCAATTGCCGCTGAAGTCGTACGACACGAATTTCCACATCTTCTTCGCGTCGCACTACGTTCACCACTGGTTCAATCCATGGAATGTGAAGTGGTTTGCTGGCTTTTCGCAGACCACCTACCCGCCGCTCTCGCAGCAGTGGGTGGCCATCGCGTCGTGGTTCATGGGCCTGACCATGGGTTACATGGCGGTGCAGTTCGTCGCGATTCTGCTGCTTGCGGTGGGCGTCTACCGTTTCTCGCTGCTATGGGTAAGCCCGCGGGCGGCGTCCATTGCGGCACTGGCCAGCGTGCTGCTGGGCTCAGAGAGCTTCCTCGTCTATTCCGCTGGTCAGCTGGCCACCACCTGCGCCGCTCCCGTTTATCTGCTGGCGCTGCCCTACTTGTACGAATGGCTCCGCTTTGGCAGTGGACGAGCGTTCCTCAAGGCGCTGGTGCTGTTCAGCGCAGCGGCTGCGATTCACCATGCCACCCTGATCTTTGGCGCGGTGCTCTTCGCGGTGCCCGTGGTCGCGCTGGCGTGGATGGACCGCGAGGAAAGCGACGAATCTTCCACCTCCGGCTTTGCGTTTCGAGTGGTAACCATCGTTGTGGTGACCGGCATCGCGATCGCTCTGGTGCTGCTGCCCTTCTGGATTGGCCTTTACCGCTATCCGGTCACGCAGACGCCGATTCCCCACCCCAGCCGCGCGAATTACATTTTGAGCCCGCAGTGGGGCATCAATTATTTCGTTATCCCCTATGGAGCGATGATTCTCGCGCTGCCATTCATCATTTGGCGCGGTTCGGTCGTGCCGCGGCTGCGGCCGCTGATGCTCGGCTTCTGGCTGACGTTCATGTTTGGACTGGGCGGCACAACGCCGCTGGGACTTTGGCTGCTGCGCCGCGCCTTTGACGTGCTGACGTTTGAGCGATTCAGCTACTGGGCGACGCTGCTGGCGCTGCCGATTCTGGGAGTTCTGATTGCCGACCTGGTGGAGCGCTTCCGCCTGAAGGCTGCGGTGCCTGTCGCCCTGCTCGGCGCGGCTACCTGCGCCATGGCTATGGCCTGGTCCACGTATAAACCGCCGGACGCGCAGAACTTCGATGTGCGGCCTATCGCTGCATGGCTGAATCGCGATGGACACAACGACTATCGCTACATGACGCTGGGATTTGGCAACAAGCTGTCGCGGCTCGCGGTTCTGACCGATGCCAACAGCGTCGATGGCGAATCGAATTCGTCGCGCATGTTGCCGGAACTGACCGCCTACGGCGGCGGCGCGCTGACCGATGCGAAGTATTTCGGCACCGGAGGCCTGGATTCGCTGCGCGCCATGCTGCACCACGCCGATCATTACGGGTTGAAGTGGGTCATTGTGCGCGATCCGTACTATGAGCCGCTCCTGGTGTTTGCCGGATGGCGGGAAGTGGATGCGCTGAACGACAAGACCATCACGATTTGGGCCAAAGACGGAGTGCCTCCCGCTGTGGCGATGAATACGGCCCAAATGCCTCCGGCCTGGCAGGGGTTGCTGTGGGGTACGCTGCCCATTGGGAGCAGCATCCTCGCCATCCTGGTGATGTTCATTCCGGATAAGCGGCGGCGCGGCCTGCGTGAAGACGACGCGACCGTGACGCCGATTTCCTCGGAACTTCCGGCTGAAGGGAGGATGGTCTCGTGATCAAAGGAGTGATGCTCGCCCTTCTAATGGCCGTCCTCACGGTCGTTTTCCTGGTGATCGGCACGCTCTCGCCGGTTCCCGCCGCGGTGTATTATGCGGGCGGAAAAAACCTCCTGCGCGCCTCCAGCACGCCGCAGGCGGCGGTCGATAACCTCGCGGTAGACCTGAAGCAACGCGCGTGGGAGAACGCCTACAACAGCCTCGCGAATAAGGCGGAGTTCACCGAACCGCAATTCGTTCAGGACATGACCGGCAACACGCTCAGCCTGCGCACCTTTGCGGACCTGGAAAACTACGAAGTGCGGCCGCTGCATGCCTCGGCCGACGATGCCGAGATGACCCTGAAGCTGCGCTGGTCCACCGTGGTGGGGCCGTTCGAAACCTCACGCGACCTGCACGTGGTGCGCAATGGCGACCACTGGGCGGTAGATTGGCCGCTCGTGAAAATCCCCTCGGTGCCGCCGCAGGTGATCCCTGTGAACTATCTGCGCTGGGACGTGATCTATCGCGGACCCGGCGATGAGTGGGGCGCGCAGGACGTGCAGAGCCCGCGCATCCGCATCGTCGACATGCACCCGGTGAGCCGGGCGGAAGGCGTTGTGGTGATGGGCGAGTTACTGAACGAAGATATTGTGCCGGCCTACGTCACGGTGAGTGCGACGCTGCTGCGCAAAGACGGTTCGGCGATCGCTCGCGAGGGCTCGTTTGACATGATTGCGCACACGCTGCTTCCGAAACAGGTGACGCCCTTCTCGATCGTCTTTCCTAACGCGGACATCTCGGAGGTTGGCGCCATCCATATGGATCCGCAGTCGGTGCTGGTCTCCGCTTCCGCTGATCCGGTGGTTGAGATTCAGAACCAGAAATTCGATCCCGGACCGGGCGCATCGCTCAGCGGGCAGTTGTCTAACCAGAGCGGCCAGACCGTCAACATTGCGCACGTGCTGACCACCTTCTACAACAAGAATGGGCAGCTGGTGTGGGTGGCCGGACAGTATGTGGATCGCGCTCTGCTGCCGCAGACGCCCGTGGACTTCACTGTGCCGGTGCCGCAGGATCTCGCCAAACAGGTGAGCACCGAACGCACAATTGTCTCCAACTACAGCTCGGGGAATTCACTGTGATCGCCAAGAAAGCTGGAAGGTTGCTGGGCATCGCGCTGGCTCTGGCTCCGTTGGCCGGTGCGCAGAATAGCAATATGACGGTGCCGGCGACGATTGAAGCGGGCAGTGCGTTTTCGATCCCAACCACGGGCAGCGGGCAGGGCGTGCTGTACATTGTTGGCCCCGCACAAGCGTTGCGGCGCGATGTGCAACTGGGCGTTGCGGTGCAGTTTGCCGCAGGCGATTTGTACAACGCCGGACATTACGTTGCGCTGCTGGTTGAGGGGTCCTCGACCGACACCGCGCAGTTTGACGTGACGCCGAAGTCGCAGCCGGATACGCTGAGTTTTTTTGCAGAGCCGTCGCGCGTTCCCGTAGGCCTGCATAACGGCATCAGCGGCACGGTGTACGCGTTTGACACGTACCACAACCTCATTACTTCGCCGTTGTCCGTGTCGTTCCAGCTTGCCGGAATTTCCGGCACGCCGCTGGCGCGAACGGTAACAACGCGCGATGGCGTGGCGTGGACCGCGATTGATTCAGCATCGAAGCAAGGCTCGGCAAAGTTCATTGTGCAGGCCAACGGCATCACCACCACCCGGGTCATCGCGGAGGTTCCCGGCGATCCGTGTGGGCTGACGATCAGCGCTCATCCCGATGGCCAGAACCTGACCGTGGAGACGGCGCCGATTCACGACTGCAGCGGCAATCCGATTCCTGATGGAACGGTCGTGACCTTCACAGAGAGCTACAACGGCATGCAGTCCACCGTCGACGTTCCGGTGAAGCAGGACGTCGCGCGCGTGGATATGCCCGCGCACCCTGGAGCGACCATCTCGGTGGCCAGCGGCGTAGTGGCCGGTAACGAGATTCGATGGGGAGGCGGACGATGAAAAAAGCGATTCTCGCGATGGGATGCGCATTGGCTGTGGCGATCCCGGCCCTGGCGGACCAGCCGACGGTCCAGGTGCAGCCTCCGGATCTGCATGGATCGCGGCCGTTGGAGAAGCTGACGGAATCCGCCGTGATTCGCGATTATCTGGAGTCGTGGGAAAAACTGAGCGCGGCTCTCGATCAGAACCATGTGGATCTGCTCAATTCCGACTTCCTGGGAACAGCCCGCGAAAAGCTCGCAGCCACCATCGCGACCCAGGCGAAGATCGGAATCCACACGCATTACCAGGACCTGAGCCACAATCTGCAAATCGTGTTCTACTCGCCGGAAGGCCAGTCGATCCAGATGGTGGATGCGGTTGAATATGACGTGCAGGTTTTCGATCACGACAAGCTGATGGCGACGCAGCACGTGAAGGCGCGCTATGTGGTGGTCCTGACGCCAGCCGAGGTGCGCTGGAAGATTCGCGTGTTCCAGGCCGAGCCGCAGGCCTGAACGCGCCTACTGACTTCATTCCAACCTGCAAAACGCCCCTGACCCGCATGCGGAACAGGGGCTCTGTTTTGCGGAACGCCGAACCGGGATGGCGCGGCAGGCCGTCGCGCTATTGCTTCGCCTGCTGCGTGGCCGGAGTCTCTTCCAGACTTTGCAGCGTCGTGGGCGGCGGCTGATCGTTGCAAGCGGGCAGCCCCGGCTCGATCGCTGAGCCTTCGTCGTAATCGTTCCAGGTGTCAATCAGCAAATACGGAATGACCTGGTCGGCGGGAAAATCTTTGCGCCAGTAGTTGAGCGTATCGCGCAGCGTCTGCCCGCAGCGCGCGTTGATGTGCCGATTCAGACCCCAGGAGGCCTTGCTGTCGTCGAACTGCGACCACGCGCCGCCCACGATCACCTTGTCCGGGTACTTTGTTCCCATTGTTTGGTAAAAAAGGCTCAGATGCCCGTCGCCCCAGTGGCTGCCGTCGGCCGACCAACCCTGCGGGCCGGGGTTGATCCACGGATAGAAGCCGTCGAAGTCCGCCGCGTCGTTGCCCGGAAGATTTTCTTCAATCAGCAGTGGCGCGGGATTCCATTTGCTCACCACGGCACGCACTTTATCCCAGTCCGTATGGCCGGATTTTGGGAAGATGAAGATCACCGGCCGGCCGTCGAAGGTCAGGTAGGCCTCGTGGCCAGGCGATTTGGGTGACAAATACGTCTCGTGAAAGGTGGTGAAGTCGGCGATCGCCACGTCCGTTGCGCCGTTTTCATCGTTGCCTTCGTCGTACATCATCGCGACGTGGAAGTCCTTCTTCGCAGCGAGTTTTTGCACAAGCGCGTAGCTTTGGTCGACGTACTGGTCGCGGTCGCCGTACCAATCCACCACAAACGCGGAGATGCCCATGCCCTGCGCTTTGCTGATTTGTTTGCGGATCTCGTCGGAATCATGGGACGAATAGCCCACAGAAATATGGCCAGGCTCGCCGAACCATCCTTCGTAGACCGCCAGCAGCTCCGGCGACGCGCCCGCCGCCTTATATTTCAGCTGGATCGAAGGATCAGAACATCCGTGGAACATCAGAAGAAGTGAAAGAATTGCAGTGCTTGCTCGACCGATCATAAAGATAACCGTTAGAAGCACCTTTCGAGCGCCCGGGTTGTCGCCTTTACAGGCATTTCCAGACAGCCGCAAACCCCGTTCCAGCATCGGATGTTATAGCCGTGTTACGAGACCGAATTCCTTCGAGTCTCCGAGCCCTATCCGGCCGACCAGGTTGCTCCTTTCCCGAGCCATCTGCGCTCTTTTCAGTTCGCTGGAGACTCAAGCACTTGTTGAAAGATTCGTCTCTCAAATCGAAGACACTTCAGGCCCGCATGGTTGCGGGCAGTGTTGTTCTGCTGTCTGGATCGACGCTCGCCGCGGTTCTCAACCTCGCTTACAACGTCGCCGTAGCGCGCTTTCTGGGCCCGAATGGATTCGGGCACGCCACCGTCGTCTACACGCTGCTCACGCTGATCTCCGCCGCAACGCTTGCGTTTCAGATCATCGCCGCAAAGGTGGTGGCGCAGCAGAGCACTCCCGAGGGCAAGAGCGCCGTGTATCGCGCCCTGCACAGGGATTCGTGGGCTTGCGGGATCGTGATCGCGCTTCTGCTTGTGGTTTTTGAGCATCAACTCACGAACTATCTCAACCTGCCCAATCCGTGGCTGATTGTGCTGCTCGCGGTGGGCGCAGCGTTTTATGTCCCGCTGGGAACGCGGCGCGGCTACAGTCAGGGAGAATTCGGCTTTCGCAGTCTGGCCACCAATTTAGTGCTGGAAGGAGCCGTTCGGCTGGGCGGGTCGCTGCTGGCCGTGCTGCTGGGGACGGGCGTAACCGGCGTCATCGCAGCGAATGCGCTGGCTATGGCTGTGTCCTGGTTTGTGCTCGCCCCAAAGCTGACCGGTAATATCCCCAACCCGATTCGCTTAAGCGGTGCATTCCGCGAGCTCTCGCAGGCCATGGTGTTCTTTGCCGGCCAGGTGCTGATCAACAACTACAGCATCGTGCAGGTCAAGCACTACTTTCTTCCCACGGATGCCGGTCTCTATGCGGCTGTAGCCATGGTGGGGCGCGTGATCTTCATGTTGTCGTCGGCGGTGGTTAACAGCATGTTCCCGCTGGTGGCCGGCACGAGTGCGGAAGAGCGAAAGAACCACAGCGTTCTGGCGACGTCGCTGCTGCTGGTTTTTGGGATTGGCTCCATCGTGGCTCTGGGGCTGCGGGTCATGCCGGCACATGTCTGGACCCTCTTCTTCGGCTCAAAATTCGTGCTCACCGGCCCCTACAGCTTGTCGCATCTCTTCGCGTTGTTTGCCTTCACCACGGTTATTTACTCGCTGAGCGTGGTGCTCATCACGTACGAGATGTCGTACAAGATCGCGAACACCAGCTGGGTGCAGCTTGCCTTCAGCGGCGTGCTGATCGCGGCCATCGTCCGCTATCACAATTCGCTGCACCAGGTGATTGCAGTGCAGTTCATTCTGATGTTGCTGTTGCTGGTAATGGTGGGTGTGCCGTTTATGCGGGCCGCTGTGCGGAACGCCGGCACGCTCAGCAGCGCAACCATGCCGTCCGTCCGCATGATTCGGCGCGTCACAGAGGATGAAGTCATCTCCGAATTCCTGAAGAGCGACTACGAACACCCGATTTATCGCGATTATCAGGAATCGATGCGATCGATTATTCTTGGTCCCAATTGCGACAATCCATCGGAAAACGCGAAGCGCCGCGCCCTGCTCTTTCTGCGCCATCTGTCTTTGTGGCAAGAACTTCCCAACGACACCGAATGGTACGAAGTGGAAGTGAAAGAGGCCAACCTCGATCAAGTTCAGGTGTTTCCGCGCGCGCAGTGGCGAAGAATCGCGCGGGGCAATTATGTCATCACAGACGTAGTGGAACGTCTCGAAGCCCGGCAGGACGCCGCAGACAACCCTTTCCTTGCCAAGATTGCGGCCATTCGCCAGCGACTCCAACAAGAGGAGTCGATCCCTGGATCCGTGGTGCTGATCGGTTTGAACGAATCGGCCCCATTCACCATTCTCGATGGGAATCATCGCTTTGCTGCGGCGGTCCTCGAAGGCAGAACGCATCAGCTCCGTTTTCTTTGCGGACTCTCGCCAAAGATGACGAAGTGTTGCTGGTACAGAACTAACGTGCTGACGCTTTCTCGTTATGGGCACAACCTGCTGCGGCAGCTCACACATCGTCCAGAAGCGGAGCTGGCGCGGCTTTTCGAAAGTTCCTGAATTTTTTTGCACAGATGTTGGGCAGAGCCCGATTTTGGAAGACTGATTGCAACTGAGATGGGAATGAGCAGGTTTCGCACTTGCAGGAAGAATTGAAGGTTTTTGCCAAAGAAGGGATTCATACAAAGAAATGATCATAAAAATGCGTGCGGTGACAGTACATGAGGTGCCGGAGCACGTAACGGCAGCGGCAGAAAAGAAGTTTTTGTGTGAGTTGCAGACCTATGTGGAGACAGAGCGGCCACGTCTGGTGCTCGATTGCTCGCGCATCCGGACGATGGATAACGCCACCATGCATCTGTTGCTCTCCTGCCTGGAAGAGGCCATGAAACGTAACGGCGATGTGAAGCTCGCCGGTGTACGCGCGGAGGCCCAGGCGTCGCTGCTATTTGCTGGAGTCAGCCGTCTTTTCGAGGTGTATGCGACGACCGCAGAGGCCGCGCACAGTTTTCGTCATCGGCCCAACGCCGCGCTGTTCAGCTCGTTCGAGACCGCACCGGTCGAGCAGACAGCCGAGAATGTTGCATGAAAGCATCCGGGCAATCGGAGCAGAAAGACCCGGTAAGAAGCAAGTTCGGGGGTAAGAAATGAGCAAGTCGATTTCCTGGATCGAGAGGCCGATTGCCTGTGTACTCGTGATTCTGCTGGTGGCCCCGTTGGCGGGAGCCGCGAATCAACAACTTCCATCAGCGCCGCTGCCGCAAGTTGCGGCGAATCAGAGTCCGGCGCAATCGAATCCTCAGCGCTCGGGAACGCCATCTGCTGGTCAAAATCAGCAGGCTGGTCCTTCTGCCAACCAGCAGAACCCTGCGCCCGTGGGAACCGCGGCCGCGCCCATGGTGACGACTGCAGGCGCTCCGGGATCGCGGCCGGCCGGAGCTGCCATTGCGCCCGCAAAACAGCGGCGCACGCATACCCTGGCCATTCGCGTTGCCCTGATTGTGGGCGCGGGCATCGCGATCGGAACGGTCGCAGGGGCCACGCTTGGCAGCCCGTCGCACCCGCACTAGAAATCCATCTCTTTTCGTCAGGTAAACGCATGAACGCCGATTCTCTCCGCAGGTCCCCGCTTCTCGTCAGCTTCTCCGGGATTGATGGGGCCGGTAAAAGCACACAAATTGCAAATCTTTGCGCATTCCTGGGAAATTCCTCGCTGCGCGTCCGCCTGGTCACGTTTTGGGACGATGTGGCGACCCTAAAGCCCATCCGTGAAGGCGCTGGCCACACGATCTTCAAGGGCGACATAGGCGTCGGCAGCCCCGAGGCTCCAATCGAGCGGCGCGACAAAAACGTCCGTTCGCCGCTGATGACGATGGTCCGGCTAGGGCTGTATATGCTGGACGCCATGTCGCTGCGCCGGGCCGTGCGCCGGGCCCTCCGCTCCGGCGCGGATGTGGTCATCTTCGATCGCTACATCTACGACGAGCTGGCGAACCTGAATCTGGACAATCCGGTCATGCGCTTTTACCTGCGCTCGCTGTTGAAGCTGGTGCCTCAGCCCGACATCTGTTTTGTGCTCGACGCCAATCCGGAGCAGGCCCGCGCTCGAAAGCCTGAATACCCGCTCGATTTCCTGCACATCAACCGCAACGCCTATCTGCGGCTCAGCCGGTTTGTCGACGGCATAACGGTCATTCCGCCCCTGCCGATATCGCAGGCGAAGACGGCGGTCGTCCGGCAGGTGCTTTGCCGGCTGCCGGCTCGGGAATCGGTGACCAGCATGGTTCCGGTGACCGTCGAGACCCTGGCTGCCCCCCAAAATGAGATGGACGGGCAGGAAGCCCGTCCAATCGCATCGTAATCGTAATCGTAGTTCCCTGCTCGCCGGCTGCCCAGCGACCCGGATCTACCAGTAGGTGACGTTGAAGTCGTCAAG
>Ga0210391_10002963_pt1 | contig 14486 bp, 10 predicted proteins | sample IncBWC12OmetaG_FD_160573 | JGI IMG/M metagenome (GOLD analysis project Ga0210391, IMG submission 160573) | Forest soil microbial communities from Barre Woods Harvard Forest LTER site, Petersham, Massachusetts, United States - Inc-BW-C-12-O ... | reverse complement strand
CCGCTCTTCGTTCTCGGCGGCGGAAGCAACGTCGTCGTCGGCGACGGCGGCTTCGCGGGGGTCGTGCTTCGCATGGCGCTTCGCGGGATCGTCGCGCGCCCCGAGGGCGCGAACGTCGTCGTCGACGTGGCCGCGGGCGAGGAGTGGGATGCGTTCGTCGCCTGGGCCGCCGCGCAAGGGTGGACCGGCGTCGAATGCCTGAGCGGGATCCCGGGTCGGGTCGGCGCGACGCCGATCCAGAACGTGGGCGCCTACGGGCAAGAAGTGAAGGACACGATCGCGAGCGTGCGCGTGTTCGACTGCGTGACGAATCGATTCGTGTCCATGACCGCCGATGAGTGCGCGTTCGGCTACCGCACGAGCCGGTTCAAGAACGACGATCGATTCGTCGTCGTGAACGTGCGCTTCGTCCTGCGGGCCGGCGGGGCGGACGGGAGAAGCGTCGGCAGCGAGTCGGCTCCGATTCGCTACGCAGAGCTCGCGAAGGCGCTGGCGGTGCCGGAAGGGCAGTCGGCGCCGATCGCGCGCGTGCGCGAGACGGTCATCGCGCTCCGGCGCGGCAAGGGCATGGTGGTCGATCCCCAGGATCCCGAGTCGGTGAGCGCAGGGTCCTTCTTCGTCAATCCGGTGCTCGACGCCGCGGAGTTCGCGGAGCTCGTCGCGCGCGCGCAGACGGTGACGGGCCAGCGGCCGCCGGGCTTCGACGCGGGGGAGGGGCGCACGAAAGTCGCGGCGGCGTGGCTCGTCGAGCGCGCGGGGTTTCCGAAGGGGTGGGCGCTCGGGCCGCTCGCTCCCGTCGCCGTCTCGCGCAAGCACGCGCTGGCGCTCGTCCATCGCGGCGGCGGGACGACGCGGGACCTGCTCGCCGCGGCCCGCGCGATTCAAACCGGCGTGCGCGCGCGGTTCGGCGTGACACTCGAGCCTGAGCCCGTGTTCGTCGGGTGCTCCTTCGCGTCCGAACCATAGTCGACGACCCGCGGGCACTCGGGGTCGGGCCCGAACGCGCCGCCGACGAACGACGCGACGACTTTGCAGCCCCCTTTGCAGACGGGCGCCAGCGAACACGCGGCGCACGGCTCGGGCGGGCGCGCGGCGTAAGCCCGCCAGCGCGCGAGCTCCGGGTCGCTCGCGTAGCCGTCCGCGAGAGCCGGCGCCGCGAGGGACGTGGGCGGCGCGAAGCTGCAGGGCGAGACCTGCCCGCGTGCATCGACCGCCGCCAGCGCGCCCGCCGCCTCGCAGCCGAAGACGCCGAACCGCGCGAGAACGGCGGGGTTCGCCGCCAGCGCGGCGTCGGCCGAGAGAAACGGCACGAGCGCGCAATCGATCCGCAGACCGAACGCCGGCGCCCCCGCCGCGGTCGCCGCGAGACCCTCATCGTTCACCGCGAGATCCTGCACGAGCCGTCGAAGCGTCGGACCGAGGCTGCGCGCCTGGGCCTGCGAGAGGCGTTGTGCGTAGTAGTCGAGCGAGGCCGCGCGCCCGGCGGGCTTGTACCGCAGGAGCTGCGCTTCGCGTGCGCCGAGCGAGCGGGCCCGCGCGAGCGTTTCCGCGAGGCGCGGATAGCTCGCCCGGGTGAGGACGACATTCACGCCGACGCGGATTCCCTCGCTCGCCAGCGCGCGGACGGCGCTCTCGGCCGCCGCCGCGCCGTCGAACCCGCGCACGCCCGCGTACGTGGCGCTCGCCCCGTCGTAGCTGACGTTGACTTGAGCGAACGCGCGGAGCCGCTCCACACGGGCCGGCGAGAGCCCTAGGCCGCTCGTCGTGAGGACCGGCGTCAGGCCTCGCTCGCGCGCGGCGAGGGCGAGCGCGGCGAGGTCCTCGCGCATCGTCGGCTCGCCGCCGCCGAAGGCCACCGTGAAGACGCCCGCGTCGCGCATCGCATCGAGCGCCTCGCAAAGGGCTTCGTACGACGGCTCCAGTCCGTCGGGTCGCGCGTCGAGGTAACAGCCGCGGCATCCCGCACCGCACCGTCCGGTCACGGCGAGATGCACTTCGAGCGGCGCACTCGGGCGCGCGTCGTCGCCCCGTTCGGCCCACGCGTCCCCCCCATCGAGGCCGAGAGCGCGCACGCCGGCGCGGTCGATCGCCACGATGGCCGCCGTCGATTCGAGGCGCACCCACGCGCCCCAGGCTTCGTAGCGGACGATCACGGCGGCTCCGGAGGGTCCCGCGGATCGCGCGGTTCCGGCGACTCGCGCCGGCCGCTCTCGTTCGTGGCGTCGCCCGCGTCTCTCCGTTCGCCGGGTGCGCCGGCGACGCGAACGGACTCCTCGCCCAGGGCGGCGACGACGGACGCAAACACGGCGCCGCCGACCGTGGCCATCGCGAAGATCGTGTCGACGAGGCTCCCGATGCTCGAGCAATTGGCGCCGTGCCCGAGCCGCACGCGAAGGACGTGGCTTTCGCAGAGACGTTCTCGCCCGGGCTCCCGCTCCGGCGCCTCCACGGCCGCAGTCTCGCCGGGGTCGCTCGCCGGATCGCTCACAGACCGAATCCGTCCAGATACGTCGGATTGACCACGTCGAGCAGCACGAACGCGGCCGCGACGACGCTGACGCCCGAGAGCACCGCGCGCGCGGCCCGCGCGGGCGCGCTTGCCCTGCCGACGGCGTTCCAGACGTGCGCGCACAACACGAGCGGCACCGTGACGGCGCCAAGCGCGAGAAACGGCGCCGCGTTCCCGGACTCGTAGCGCGAGGCGAGCGCGCCGCCGACGAGCGCTATGTATGCGCCGAAGCCGGCCGCGATGGGGCCGAGGCCGCGCAGCGAGCCGCGGAGGCGCTGGAGTCGAACGCCGTCGCTCGCGCGGCGCACCGCCCGCGCCAGCGCGCCGAGGGTCAGCGCCAGAAAGAGAGCGATTTCAGAGAGAGCCACATAGAGGAGGGCCCGGCGCCGCGCGAGCTTGTCGACGCGCGCGACGAACCGCGGATCGAGGCGCACGGCATGGGCATGCGCTTCGGCGCCGGCTTCGCGCAGCGCGCCGCGGGTGATCTCCGCGTCGACGATTTCGCGTTCGGCGAGGCGCGCCGTCAGCGGATCCGCGTTCGGGTCGCTCTCGACGAGGCGCAGGGGAGCGATGGCGAGGTCGGGCCGATGCAGCCGGCCGAGCCATGCCTCCGCGACGAGCATGCGGGCCTCGACGCGCACGCGGCCTGGAGGAAACTGCGAGGCGCGCTCGGCGAGCCCGGCGATGACGACGGGATTGTCGGCGGCGTCGGGATCGCGCCGCACGCGCTCCAGCGCGGCGAGCGGAGCGAAGTCGCCTTCGGATCGGGCTTCGAGCCACTCGATGCGGCCCTGCGCGCGCCGGGCCCAGGTACTCTCCGGCAGGGCGGCGATGGCGGCGCGGTCCTGTTCCAGCGCGGCGCCGAACGCGCCCGCGTCTTCATCGAGTTGACCGAGGAAAAAGTGCGCTTCGGCGACCGCCTCCGCGTCGTCCGCAGCGGCGATGGCGCTCGTCGCCGCCGTCCGCGCCGCGGTTGCGTCCGGACGGGTCTGCGACAGCGTCTGGTAGGCAAGCTCCACGAAGCGACGCGCTTCGCTCGCGCGGGCATCGCGGGCCGCCGCGAAGGCGGCGAGGGCGAGGGCGACGGCGAACACGAGAGCGCGAGCAAGAGCGCCAACGAGAGCATGGGCGGCCCTGGCACCCCACGCCGTCCCGGCCCTCACACCGCCCTCACGCGGGAAGCCTTTCATGCGCGCCCGGCGTTGTCTATGCAGACACTCCTGCCATGGCGCTTCGCTTCGAGCGGTTCACACGTTTTACGCGCCTTGCTTTCCGCGCTCCTTGGGCCTCTCCGGTCCTCGTGGCTCTGCTGGGCTCGGGGTGCCGCGGCTGCCACGAGAACCATCCGTACGTGCCCTACAGCGTGGGCTCGAGCGAAACCGGAGACGCCTCCACGAGCCTCGTGACGGCGGCCGGGACCGACGGCGGTCTCGCCGTGGATGCCGGCGCTCCATTTGCGGGGCTCGAGGGCGTCTCCGCGCCTCCCGGTCTCGTCCAATGGACGATCGACGGCGTCACGCTGCGCGCCCCGGACGGGTGCGTCTTCGTGGAGGCACGCACCGGCGACGTCGACGGCGATGGCCATCCCGACGCGTTTGCGCTCGTCGGGCCGCCGCGCGACGGAGGCGACGCGTTCGCGGACCGCGTCGTCTTCTACCGGGGCCTCGGATCCGCCGAACCGCTCGACGCCGCCGCGGCGTTTCCGTCGCCGATTCACGCGCCGGCGGACGCGAGCTGCGCGCCGATCGCGCGCCTCGTGAGCGCGGGCACCGCCTCGGTCTTCGCCGAGATCGGCGCCCATTGCACGGGCGCTACACCCCGGGGACCGGACCGCTGGGTCGCGGTCGTCTCTGCGGGCAGCGCGCCGCAGGTGCGCATCGCCGCCACGATCGCCGATCCGCCCGGCGCGCCGGGGCTGGCCGTCGATGCGGACGTTAGCGATCGCGACCACGACGGACGGAGCGACGTCGCGCTCCGCGTGACGCTCGTGCCGGGCGACGCGATCCCGGCGTCCGCGCGCCCGCTCGCGGCGACGCTCGCTTGGGTCGACCGGCCTGCGGGACTCAGCGGGGACGGGGCGGCGACGGAGTCGTCGTTCGCGGCGATGTCGTCCTGGGCCGCGGCCCGCGCCGCGCGCGCCAAGGACGCCGCGGAGGTCCCGGCGTATGTTGCGGGCATTCGCGCACTGTGGCGCGCGGTCTGCGCGGACGGCGGATCGCCGCGCGTCGTCGCGGTCACGGGAACGGGAACCGTGACGTGCGGATCGGGCCGCGCGCTCGAAGAAGCAGGGCTCGCGGACGTGCATGCCTACGCCGCGCTCGGCGACGCCGTCCGCGCCGCGCTCGCGTTCGATCGCGCGGAGCGCCCGCCGGCGACACGGACGCCCTCGCGGGCGACCGAGGCGCAAAAATGGATCGCCTCGGTGGCCACCCCGGCAAGCGTGCGCCTCTTTCGCGCGGTTGCCGCCGTGCCGATCGCGCTGTCCGTGCGAGAGCCGTCGTGGGGGCCGCTGGCGTTCGAGCCGAGCGGCAAGCTCCTCGTGAAAACGCGCGCCGGCGTCGTGCGCGTGGATCCGGACCTCGGCGACGAGGTCGACGCCGGCGTCGCTCCGTGGAAGTCGGCGGTCACGTCGCCGGACGGGATCGCGCAGTGGATCGAGGCCTACGACCCGTGCGACGGTCTGCCGCTGCGCGCGACGTTCACGCTCAGCGGCGGAAGGGACGAGCGCGATCTCGAGCTCCCGATCGCGCCCCCGCTCTCGGGCCGGTGCGCGGGAGCCCGCGGAGCGCCGGCGCGAACGACGCCGATCGCATGGGGGCCCGCAGGCCTCGAGGCGATTGTGGCGGGGGAGCTCGTTGCCGTGGCCGCGGACCTGGCCCACGGCGCGCCGCTCGCCGGTCTCCTGGGGCAACCGTACACGCCGGGCTCGCCGCGATCGCCCGACGGAAAGGCGTACGTCCTCGCGACGGGCGCGGGGCTGCTCATCCGGAGCGCCGACCACACGCGCCTCCTGCGCGCGTCGGAGATCGACGGCACCTACGGCGACCAGCAAGGGTGCGCCGTGAGCAACGACATGACGCACGTGGCGTGCGTGCATGCAGGGACCGCGTGGGTCGGGACGTGGGATGCGCCGTGAGGGAGCTCGTCGTGTCGAGCGGAGAGCCGGTTCTCTCGGCGTGTGCGCTGGCGCGCACGCCGCGCGGATCGCGTCTCGACGTCGTGCGGATCGCTCTCACGCCGTCCGCAACGGCGCTCTCGCGCGGTGGCGTGCGTCTCTCTTCGGGAGCGCCCCTGGACACCGGGTGAGCGAGGCTCATGACGTCGCGGGCGACGGGCATCTGCGCGTGCGCATCGCCGCGGTCACGACGAGCACCGGACTTCTGTCGACGAGGACTTCAGGAGCCAACGAGAGAAGCTCTCTTCTCGTCGGGATCTGCGCTTCGTACGAACGGAGCGGGCTTCGCACGAACGGAGCTCGGCTGATCTGCTCGGAGGAGGCGGCGCTCACCGCTCTCCGAGGGGCGCTCGGTCGTTGCTGGCACGCGCTCTGCGGCGGAGAAACGGCTCGCTGCGGGTGAGCAGCGCCTCGCTCGGCGGCCGGGGCACCGCTCGGTGCTGGATGATCGTCGCTCTCCCCGAGAGAGGCACAGCTCGACGCGAGCCAAGCGCCGCTTCGCGTTCGCCCGTGACCGCTCGCCGCGAGAGACGCGCCTCCCTGCCCGAGCCGAGGCGCGCTCCGCGCGTGATGCGTACTTCCCTCGGCGAGGGCTTTGCCCAAAAATTAGGCCCGATCCCTGATAAAAAAGTCAGCTTATGGAATTCTTGGGCAGGCTTCGGCCGCAGCGATCGGAATGAGTCTGCCACCATCTTGCTCAAGGCAGATGGAACGATTCAGCTCACCGGCGATGGGCCCGAGGTGGGTCCCTATGGACTCGTCATCCGTCCAGACGCGTCATTTTTCGCGGCTGCCCCACTGTCGATCTCGATCGACGAATGCGGCGTGCGCGTTAGGCGGAACCGCCGGAGCCACCAGTGAGACCGATCATAGACGCCTCAAGCTCGTCTGCCTTTTCGCGCTCCGTCTTCATGTTCTTTCGTACCAACTCGCGGTTGGCACCGATCGTCCCGCGAAACTTTGCCAGGTCCACGCGGCTTTGCCCCGAAAGGGGCGCCTGCCTCAGAAGTCCGCGGACTGCCTCAGAAGTGGGGCACACCAGATGACTTCGCTAGCGGAACTTCGTCTCGACAATTTTGTTCGAAGCCGAGTATCGGGCCGCAGAGGTCGGTTAGCATCGCCAGCCACCATGAACGTTACCGATCTTGTCGAGGTGCTGCGATTTATTGAACGAGGAATCGGCAATCTGCCCAGCAGTTATGCGCAGATTGCGGCGGCGATGAACCAGGCCAGCACGCTACGGCAGTCCGCGCAAGCTGCGCAGCAGGCGGCCCAATTGCAAAATCTCAGTGCGCAAGTCAACGCTACCAGGAACGCAGTTTTGGAGTCGCTAGGCAGATCGGATCCGCCCTCGGATTGGCCAGAGGCCAAACGTCGCGCCTTTGACGCGCTAGGAGCGAGAGAAGTGCTAGGGAAAGAAGCGCGAGCAACGTTCGATTCCGCATTTGCGAATGGCGTTGTCGATGCTGCGTCTGTCGGACAAGCGATGCAGCGGATGCAGAACGCCGCGCAAGGTCTCGCGGCCAAGGTGACAAACATATTACCGACGCTTGCGAATATGGCTCCAGAGCGGAGCGCTCCGCCTCCACAGACTGGTAGCGCGGTAGTTATCCTTAGTTTTGGGGACGGCATCCCGATCGAAAGCCTGGCGGATCTGGCGAAAGCCTCAAACGAGTGGGACAACACAATAAAGACGTTCGCAGAGGTTACCCACGCGCCACATGAATCACCAAAGCTTTTGGACCTGCAAAAAGGCTCACTTGATGTGTACGTGTTGGCCGCGATGACAACCGCCACTGCGTTGGCGACGACTGTAACCGCCATCATGCAGGCAGTCGACAAAGCGCTAACGCTCAAAAAAACGGCAAATGAGCTTCGGCAGTCGGGGGCGGTTCGCGAATCAGTCCCGAAGGAGGTTGAGGACGCGGCCGACAAGCAAATCGGGGAATCGGTTGCGAAGGCAGTAGGAGCCCTGATCGAGGACAATAAGTGGAACCCCGCCTCAGGAGACACAAATGAGCTTCGAAACAGGGTCCGTCTTAGCGCCGATCGTGTCGCCATGTTTGTTATAAATGGCGGCGTCATCAATCTTAGGCTCCCACCCGCTCAGCCAGATGCGGGGCAGCCCGGCGCAGATCTCGAGAGGCTCGACAACGCGCGGAAGGAGCTTGCTGCGATAATGCAGAAGGTCGACCGAATTGCCGCTGAAGTCGGAGGAATCAAGCAGCTCCCGGTCAAATCGCAGGCGGAAGACGACGACGCAGCCCATGCAGCAAAAAGAGGCGGGGCCTCGTAGTGCTACGAATCACTTACCGCAATGGGGGCAAGTCCCCGCCGGGGGGAACTTCCCGGTGAGCACGTCATCGACGCCCACCCCGGCCAGCTTCGCGGTCCGTACGGCGATGCTCGCGCTGACCCATCGTCCAGCGATAGCCGCGCGCACCGTCGTTTTGTGCGCGCGGAGTACCTTCGTATCCGTTCGTCCAATCGCGTTCCTGAGATCGGACGCCGGATCGCGTACGACCTGGGACTGTGGAACGAGCGAGCCGGGAGATTTGGGTCGGGCGTATAGCGCGATGGCGTGAGAGCGGAGCCACGGCGACGGAGTTCGCGCGCAGGCTCGGCGTGAGCGTGTCGGCGCTCCGCTGGTGGAGCTGGAAGCTCGGGTCGACGCGGCGCCAAGGCAAAAGCGCGAAGGCCACACTGGTGTCGCCGCTGACGTTCGTGGAGATGACGTCGGCCGTTCGGCGCGAGCCGATCGAGATCGTTCTCGCGACCGGGACACGGGTGCTCGTACCGGTGGACGTCGAGCAGCCCGTCCTGGAGCGCCTCTTCGACGCGATCGAGCGACGACGGTGATCCCGTCGCAGGTTCGCATCTTCGTGTGCACCGAGCGCCAGGATATGCGCCGGTCGTTTGACGGGCTGGCGCTCGCGGTTCGCGAGCGCCTCTCGCTCGACCCGGAAAGCGGCGCTCTGTTCGTATTCGCGAGCAAGCGAGGCAATCGGCTCAAGGTTCTTTGGTTCGATCACAACGGGTACTGCCTTCTCTACAAGAGGCTTCATCGCTCGCTCTTCGAGTTGCCGGAGGCGACGGGCGCGGACCATCCCGTCGTGTCGATCGATGCACGCGCGCTCGCGGCGCTCCTTCGCGGCGTCGCAAAGTGATCTCAAGAATCGAATCGAATTGACCTGCGATCGCGCATCGATCATCAAGAGCGCGTGACCCGCATCGAGCAGATCGCCGCGCGACTCGACGAGCTCGAGAAGCGAATCGCGACGGCCGAGCGCGAGCGCGACGAGTACCGGACGCTGTACCTCGAGACGATGGAGCGATGTCGCAAGTTGGAGATCGGCCTGCTCGCGCCGAAGTCGGAGCATTTGCCGGAAGGCGGCGCGCAGCTCTCGCTCGACGTGCTCACGATGGTCCTGAGCGAGCGCCAACAAGCGGAGCTCGAAGCCGCCCTCGATGCGGCCAACGCCGAGCAAGAGATCAAGGGCCACACCCGCCGAAAACCGACGGGACGCAAGCCGCTCCCGGAGCATCTCCCGCGCGTCGAGATCCTCGTGCTGCCACCCGAGGTCGAGAAGAAGGGTCTCGATGCATTCGAGCGCATCGGCGAAGACGTGTGCGAAACGATCGAGCGCCGTCCCGGGTCCATCGTTGTCGCTCGCGTCGTCCGACCCAAGTTCGTGGCCAAGGATCGAGAGCGCGATGCAGAGACCGACGTCTTGATCGCGGAGCCCCTGGAGCTGCCGATCCCTCGCGGTCTCGCCGGCCCCGGGATGCTCGCCGATACGATCGTCAAGCGTTGGCAAGATCACATGCCGCTCAACCGCCTCGAGGACATGTACGGGCGTGACGGCCTTGAGCTCGCGCGCTCGACGATGTGTGGATGGCACGCGGCGCTCGCGGACATCGTCAAGCCACTCATCGCGGCGATGCGCGAGGACGCGTTCGCGCAGCCCTATCTGTGCGTCGACGCGACCGGCGTCCTCGTGCAGCAGAAGGAGCGATGCAGGACGGGACACTTCTGGGTGATGGTCGCGCCCGCGCGGCACGTGCTGTTTGAATTTACGCGCGACCACTCGAGTGACGCCGTCGACGACGTTCTTGCCGGGTATCAAGGCTACCTCGTGGCCGATGCGCACGTCGTCTACGATCACCTCTACGCGACGGGTGACGTCATCGAAGTGAACTGTTGGGCGCATGCGCGGAGATACTTCTTCAAAGCTCTCAACTCCGATCCGGACCGCGCGAAGGTTGCACTTGGCTTCATCGGTGCGCTCTTCAGGATCGAGCGCACGCTCGCCGACTCGCCGCGCAAGAAGAAAGAGAAGATCCGCGACAAGCGCTCACGACCGATCGTCGACGCATTCTTCTCGTGGTGTGACGCCGAGGCGACGAACGTGCTCGACGACACACCGATTTCGGATGGCATCCGCTACGCTCGCAATCAGCGAGTCGGTCTCGCGCGATTTCTCGATGACGGGCGTTTGCCGATTCACAACAACATGAGCGAGCTCGCGCTCCGCCGCGAAGCCGTCGGTCGTAAGAACTGGTTATTCGTCGGTAGCGATGACGGCGGCACCGTGAACGCGATCTTCACGTCGCTACTCGCGAGCTGCCGACTCTGCGACGTCGAGCCGTGGTCGTATCTGCGCGACGTCTTTTGTCTGCTGCCGCGATGGCCCGAGCACCGACTCCTCGAACTCGCCCCCTTCATGTGGAACAGGACGCGCGCACTCGGCGACGTGCAGCAGCTTCTCCAGCAGAACCAGTTCCGAAAACTCACCCTCGACACGGGCGGCTGAGGGCTGCGCGCGTCGCGCTTTTCGCGGACGCGTTTCGTCGAACGGTTACGTCCCAAAGGTTGCCGACGCACTGTTCGGGGTAGGTCGCCGCGGTGCACGGGACGGCCTGCGGGCCCAAGCAGGTGGACGAAAGCAAGAAGAACGCGCAGGTCCCGCCGCCGGCGGCGCAATCTTGGCTTTGCTCGAGGCCCGATTCGCACGATACGAGGACGTTCCCCGCGCAGACGGGATTCGACTCGGCGTCGCAAAAGTTGCCATCCGTACACCCCGCATTGGGGCCGAGCTGGGCGCAGTGCATGCCTTGGGCGGCGCAGTCGAGCCAGGGGACGCCGAAGCCTTGCGGCTCGCTGCAGACGACCACCTCGTCGCCGTCGCATTGCCACAGGACCTGGGACTGGACGGTCAAGCCGCGCGTCGAGCACCACGACGCGCAGTACCCATCCGTCGCGCAGGCCAACCATTCGTCGCACGTCTTCGCGTTCCGGGCGCACGCCGTCCCGTTGAGGCCTTCGAGGTTCCAGTCGGTGAGGCACGAATTCGGCGCCTGGCCGTTCGAGTGGTCGTAGGCCCACCAGTCATTGACGCCGGGACACGAGACGTCGAAGGCGCAAGCGCGGAGCTCGTCGGGGAGATAGTCAGGGTCTTCGTTCGAATACGTCACCGGAGCCGGTCCGGCGCACTTGGGCGCGGGAGGCGGCACCGGCGCGGCTCCACCTCCACACGAGGCGGCCAGCGTCGTCACGAGGAGCAGGGTGATCCCCGCGGTCCGACCCACGCCGATCTCCGATCGTCCCCGCATTCTACTATTCTATCGCAAAGCTAGACCCATTCGCGTGCGACATCGCGCTCTACGAGCGCACCAAGAAAAAGCTGGTGCGTTCCGAGGTCGAGCGCGCACCGTTTTGCCGCACCGGGCTGCCGATTGCGCCTCAACGTTGACAGTCGCACGATAGGACCTTTGCGCTGCAGTAGTAGCGACCGGTAGCCCCGTTGAGGCATGTGCAGGGCTCTCCCGGCTGAAACCCCGCCCCAGAAGCTTGCGGGATCGACGAACAGCCGCCGCAAACGTTTGTGAAGCTCGCGCACGTCACGCTGTTCGGGCCACTGCAGGTCCAGTGTCCGCAGGTCCCGCAAGAAGCTCCAGGCCGTCCGATGAGCGCTCCTGTGCCGCCGCACGCGTTCTGGCATTGACCGTCCACGATTGACAGCGCCGCGTTCTTGCAGCCGCAACTCGACGTGAAGGGCGTCGCCGCGTTCGTGGCGCTGCTCTCCGTGAAGACAATCCCCGGCAAAGGAGTGCCAAAGGGACAGCACGGTGGAACCAGGGTCAAACTGTTCGTCTCCGCCGTGGTGCCGGCGTCAATGGTAGCCGGACCGATGCATGAAGGTGCATCGGTCACACCGTCCTCCACGACTGTCCGAACTACGAGAGTGGCGCCCAAATTAAAACTAGCCAGTGAGCGTCCGCCGTCACCAAATATGTTGAATTCCCCGGTTCGCCATTGACCCGCGAGGCCTAGAGCGCTGTCCGATGCTTGCGCGTAGACGCCTTCCCCACTGCGTGCAATCAATACCGTATCATTCGCTGTCGAAACCGTGCCCGTAAGGCTCAACTGGGCCAGGTCTGCGATGGTGTATGGGCCAGCGGGGATTGCCATCCCACTGTTTCGATAGCACGAATTGGCCACTTGGAACCAGCCGGACGGGCACGTGCCCACGACGTTGGGCGGCCAAAATATCCAATACTGTATGTAGGCGGCCTGATAGACGTGACTCGAGTATACGAACTGCTGCCAACCCTGACAGTCCTGGACCGGCGTGCCGCCCGGCCCGTGCACACCATTGCACACCGAAGTTGAAAAATAATTTGAATTGAGCTGCAGCGTAAACTCGTTCTGCACCGGTTGCCCGCTCGGGCCCTGCTCACTTTCGCTCGTCACGCCGGTAACGCTGACGAATGATCCAGTCGCCTGTGTAATAGGACGCGCCGTCTGAACCAAGAAGTCAGTCCCAGAACCGACTGTGTCAGGTGTTGGCGAAGGCTTTTGCAGCCGAATTAGCGGCAGCGGTCGGGTTTGGATCGGCGTGCACGGGACGGAGGTCCACACGGTACTTGGATAATAGGCTTTGAAGCACCCGCTACTCGGCACGCGAATCCGAGAGATGGATTTACGCCAATCCTCCCACGGCTGGGAAGGCGCCGGCGACGCAGGAAGAGGAGTCGATGCCGGCGGCTCGGATCGAGCGGCAACCGGCGCAACGGGGGCGAAAGATCGCTTTGCACAAGCCGGGTGGACGATAGCCGTAAGCATCGCCAACCAAGCAATCCTTATTGTGCGCCTTGATGCAATCCGCATGTGCTTATTGGTTCCGACCGCCCCCCGAACACGGCAGGGCATTCACTCTTGACAGAAGATACCGCATCGGTATTGAAATGCATTATTTTCCAATATCCAACCGCACCCTACGGTGCAGGTGGCGCCGGCACGGGGCAACAGTGCAGGCTTGACGGGCGCACCGGAGTCGGGACGGGCCAGCCCGACGTCATAATTCGACGACATAGACGCCCCGTCGAGACGAACGGAATCAAGTGACAGGTCTGCGGTAAATCCGGGCAGTTTCATGATTTTGTCCTTTCTCATCGATCGTAATATGTAGCCAACTTGGAGACGAGGAACGGGAACTCTTCGGTAACGTCTACGCGCACGAAGTGCTTCTCGCTGACGTCGGTCGCGCGGCTCGTAAACGTGAAGATAACGTCGAGGACGCGGCGCGTCCCGGCCAGGCGCGAGGGACGTGTCTCAACTGACGTGAGCGCCGCATTTCGCGCGAACGCATCAGCAGCCAATGCGTAGATAGCGTGGTACCGTACGGCCAGATAGTTGAGCGCGCGGTGCTCGTCGAGACCGCCCCCGTTGTCGGCGAGCTGCTGGATGCGAAAGAAGACCTCCTCCGCGGACTGGACGAAGTCCGACTTTCCGTCCTGTCCGGGGATGGCTTTGATGAGCGTATCGACGTCGAAGGAGTAGAGCTGATCAAACGCGACGATCGGGACCTGCAGGCCGTTGCATACGCCCGGCGAGGCGATGGGGCCACGCCACCCGATCACTACGTCGACGTCGGTCGGACGAGGCGCGGGACGAAGTGTGCCGATCAGTAGGTCGAGACCGTTCGGGTCACGGGGCTGGAGCAAGTAGGTCGGGAGGCCCTCGACGGTGAACACCCAGCAGACCTGACGTGCGAGATACCGGTTGTGGGGCGCCGCAAGGGTTTCGGCGAGCGTTTTGCGGTCGGTGTGGCCCTTGATGTCACCACGCGTCACGACCTGGGCGTACTCTTTCTCCGTGCCGAGAGTCGGGAAGCGAACTTCGACGCTTCCAATCGCATATACGGGCGATGGCTTGATCGCTTCGCTGCCGCCCGAATTTGCGCCGTCGCCACAACTGCAGCCTGCGGCTTTGACGACAGCCGCAGCCGAAGCCGCTGGCGGCGCTTCTTCACTCCTTGTCGCTGTGGTTTGCGACACGCTCTCGCTCATAGTCTTCGCTCCTGTCTGTGAAAGAATTTGGTGGGCAGTCCAGGCATCAAGCAATGGCGGGATCAACCGCCGGGGTGGGCGGTCGCCGGCAAGGGCGCGTCGCATATCGCCAGCGCTTGCGAGCGGGAAGAGCGACCACAAGAGGGCGGCGGTGCCGCTCACGAACGCGGCGGCGACGCTGGTGCCGCCCATAATGAGGGGCTTGCCGTCTCCGCCGATGCTGGTCACGCCCGCACCAGGAGCAAGCAGGCCACGCTCGCCTATCGAGCGAGCGAGGTTGGTCTCGGGGGTGGCGTGGCCAAGTTCGTCGCAGGCGGCAACGGGCAGCACCGCCGGGTGTCGCGTCAGCGCCGAGGTGCCGACTGTGCCTTGATTGCCCGCCGCGGCGACGACCAAGGCGCCACGCCTCCATGCCTCTTCAAGCGCCGCTTCGAGGGCACGGAGCGCCGA
>Ga0210391_10002961_pt1 | contig 14490 bp, 10 predicted proteins | sample IncBWC12OmetaG_FD_160573 | JGI IMG/M metagenome (GOLD analysis project Ga0210391, IMG submission 160573) | Forest soil microbial communities from Barre Woods Harvard Forest LTER site, Petersham, Massachusetts, United States - Inc-BW-C-12-O ... | reverse complement strand
GCGGCGGGAATTCACGCTGCATTACCAGCCGAAGATCAAGCTGAGGTCCGGAGAGATCACCGGAGCAGAGGCGCTGCTACGCTGGACGCATCCAGTTCGAGGCTCTGTCTCTCCGGCGCAATTTATTCCTGTTGCAGAAGATTGTGGTCTGATTCTTCCAATTGGTCAGTGGGTCCTCCGCGAAGCATGCAAACAAGCCCGCGCATGGTTGGATGCCGGCCTTCCTCTAGGAACGATGGCCGTGAACATCTCTTCGATGGAGTTCCGGGACGACAATTTTCTTGAAAGCGTCTTCACCATTCTCAGCGAGACTGGCCTGGATCCCAGAGCATTGGAGCTTGAGCTGACCGAAAGCGTGCTGATGAAGCGGGCCGAATCTGCCACGTCCGTCCTCAAAACGCTGAGAGCAAGAGGCGTACAGATTGCTGTCGATGATTTTGGGACGGGCTACTCCAGCCTGAGCTATCTCCGAAAGTTCCCGATCGATGCGCTGAAGATCGACCAGTCGTTTGTCCGCCAGATCACCTCCGCTCCTGACGATTCGACAATCGTGACGGCAGTAATCAGCATGGGCCGGAGCATGAAGCTTCGTGTTGTTGCCGAGGGTGTGGAAACGCGGGAAGAGCTGGCTTTTCTTCAGACTCATCAGTGCGACGAGGCGCAAGGCTTCTATTTCAGCCGGCCGGTCCTTCCGCATCAATTCGCTATGTTGCTTAAAACCGGGATCCCCGAGCAGGCCGTTGTCGTCCATCGATGAGTATTCGCCTCGCCGACGGAATAGCGAGAACTTGCGCTGGCGCGAGTGATCTTCGCGGGCTTGATACTGTTGCAATTGAGGCATATCCAGCTCTGGAAGTTGGATGATGGAACTGCTCAACAAAACGATATATGGTCAGCCGCCTCCCTCGCCCGTTGAGCCTGTCGAAAAACGCAGCTGTCCTCGTTATCCATTTTCCCCTGCCGTCGAAGCGTTCGATATTCTGGCGGATATTCGAATTAAGGGGCGGCTTGCCGATATAAGTAGAAACGGCTGTTATGTCGATACCATCAACCCATTTGCAAAAGACGCACCCGTCACGCTCACCATCTCAAGAGACAACCAATCCTTCAAAACCCAGGCAAAGGTTGTTTATTCAAAGATGGGCATGGGCATGGGACTCTTGTTCACAACCGCTGAACCCGATCAGCTCCGCGTACTGGGTTCTTGGCTTAATGAGTTGAGCGGCGGGAAAGTCGACGGAGAGGAACAGTCGAACCTCTTTCTGCAACCTGAACTCGCAAAGGGTTCAGATTCCGATGTGCGAAAAATCGTTAGCGAACTGATTGCTCTCCTGAACGGCAAAAACCTTCTGAATGATTCCGAGGCCATGGGCCTCTTGCGAAAACTTACCAAGTAATTGCCTTTGGACGCTCCATGCGCCACGATGAATACCCGAAAGCAACTTTCGCGCGAAGGAGTCAAAACCGCAGGCGAAAAGACCATGAGCACACCCGAAGCCAACTTCCAAGCTAATTCCTGGAGCAAAACCAAAGCAAATGACATGCCAGTGGGCAATCTGATCGGTTTCGAAACAATAGAAGCCGCGGATGGTCGTGCCGTTGTGAGGCTGACAGCGGGAGCGCAGCACACAAACCCCATGGGCACACTCCATGGCGGAATCTTGTGCGACATTGCTGACGCCGCGATGGGGATAGCCTTTGCTAGTACCCTTGCCTCCGACGAATCCTTCACCACAATTGAGCTTAAAATCAATTTTTTCCGTCCCGTCTGGAAGGCCTTGTTAAAGGCTGAGGGCAAGGTGATCCGCCGAGGAACTACCGTAGGTTACGTCGAGTGCGAAATCTCCGACGAAAATGGCAAGCTGGTCGCAAAGGCAGCCTCGACTTGCCTAGTTTTGAGAGGCGAACGCGCAAAAGGGCGTTGAACCGAGTCTGGTCTCGGGTCGAGTAACAGGTCTCGGGCCGTCGGGCTCTAGGGAGAGATACCCTTTTTGCGGTACACTTTGCGCTCTTGAAGCTGGACGACTTGTCGAACATGGCAACCAGGTTGAAGATCACCAGACCATCGAGCAGTTTCGCGATCTCGATCAGTCCCGCTAGATGGATTAGTTTCAGGCGAATCGCCGGGGCGGGCGTTTTGTTACTAATGTTTGTCTTAGCGGGCTGCCAGCGATCTTCTCAGGAGCCGGTAACGGTGACGTTTCTGGATGTGGAGTGGGATACCTCCACTCTAAACCCGGGATTAGGGCATGAGTTACAGGACTTCACAAAAAAAACGGGGATCCAGGTCAATCGCCTTCCTCGCCCTGACGGCTCACTCAATCAACTCGCTCTGTGGCGCGAGCTGCTCCAGAAAGGTGCCGCCGCTCCTGACGTAGTCAGCATTGACGTGATCTGGTCCGGCATGCTGAATCCATATCTTATGGATCTGAAGCCTTACTTTGCCGAGCGAGTCTCTTCACAAAATCCGGTGGTGCTCGCGAGTTACACCTTGGGCGACAAGTTGGTGGCTATACCGCACCACGCCTATATTAGTGTTTTGTATTATCGTCCGAATCTTCTTCGAAAGTACGGTTATCGGGAGCCCCCCAAAACCTGGGATGAGCTTGAGAAGATGGCCACTCGCATTCAAGCAGGTGAAAGGGCCAAAGGCGAGAAAGACTTTTGGGGCTACGTTTGGCAAGGTGGCGTCACCGAAGATCTGACCTGCAGCGGCTTGGAATGGCAACTCGGCGATGCCGGCGGGCGCATCATCGAGGACGACCGGACAATTAGCGTGAATAATTTACAAGTGATTCGCGCATGGCAGCGAGCCGCGCGCTGGGTGGGTTCCATTTCACCGCCCGGGGTGACGGCCTACGGATTGTGGGATGCCCAGAATCTTTGGGGCTCAGGAAATGCCGCCTTCCTTCGTGGTTGGCAATCCGACTATAGTGTGATCACTGGCGGCTGGCCTTTTGGTGGTTCATCTTCGCCTGCTTCCACGAGCAATTCGCCTGAGATTGGTCTAACCAGTGTTCCGGGCGGCGTAACAGGGCGAGTAAGCACCTTGGGTGGCAACGGACTGGCGATTTCCCGAACCTCAGCACACCCTCGCGAAGCACTAGAGCTTATCCGATTTCTTTTACAAGGAGATGCCCGGCTTACCAGCGGTAAGGAACCATCCGTGCCCCCCGAGGGGTTTGAGTTCTATGAACTTCCTGCGATGTTAGATCCTTACCCTCAGATTGCCAAATTTAAGCAACATGGGGCCGGCCTGGCTGCGCGACCTTCCATAGTCTCTGGTGAGAAATACGAACAGGTCAGTAGGGCGTACATCGGTGCAGTACGGTCCGTCTTGACCGGCGAAAAGATACCGTCTGTAGCCGCAGCGGACTTGGAGAAACAATTGGTTGGAATAACGGGATTCAGCCCGGGACCGCCCTCCAAGCTGAATTAATGGTCCCGCGAACAGAGGTCTCTGAGAGCTTCGATTGTCTTTTCATATATCTCGGCTTCCAGTCCATGCTCTAGTGATCTCGGCCAATCGTAGTCGAGTCAGGCAATAGGGAGTCAACTGTGGTCGCGAAACTTGCAGGATGGACGAAACGAGTTGCCAAGAAATCGTTTCGCCTCCATCGTCTCAACATCGGTCCACGTTTGACGCTATGCTTTGTCTTCATCATCCTGGTCATGTTGTTGGCAAACGCGGTGTTGCTCTGGCAGTTCCATCAGGCTCGCGTTCAAGCGGACCATCTAAACGGCGTCGACCAAGAATTGATAGTCGTTTTGCAAGCGCATACCAATCTCATGTCATTTTATGAGCGCCTCGATGTGCTTGCCCATTCTGAAAACACCGCCGAACTTGTGACCGAAGCGGAACTTCTCCGCAACGACCTCGTCGAAGAGAGTCGGCGCACCAAAAATGCCCTTGCGAGTTTTCCACTGGAGCTAAAACTAGACCCGACACTGCTGCCTACCCTCGAGGCGATTCAGGACGAACTGCCAGCCGAGCTCGACGCCATCTCTAACTTGGCCAAATCAAGGGACTGGCAGGCCGTTCGCCTTCGCCTAGCCAACCAGATCCGCCCCCTGGAATCCAGGACTTCGGCTTTAGTCAATAACATCGCTCAACAAGTTACTGAGGACCAATCAGAAGCCGCTCTGCAGGTTGTGCTCTTGCAAAGACGAGTACTTCTTATTGTCCCGCTTACGGCCGTCTTTACTTTGCTCATCGCAGCTTTCCTGGGTTTGGCCATCACTCGCAGTATTACCGGGCCGCTCGGACTGCTTGTGGAAGGCTCGAAAGCATTGGCACGAGGTGAGTTTAAACATCAGGTTTCGGTAATCGGCGACGACGAGATTGCCCAACTCGGTCAAGTCTTCAACGCTACGGCGACGAGACTTCATACACTCTACGAGACTTTGCAGAGCAGCGAGGCGTATCTCGAAGAAGCCCAAAAGCTTACCCACACAGGGAGTTGGGTCTGGAAGGTAGCGGGAGGGGACGCATTACATCTCTCCGATGAATGGTATCGCATCTATGAGTTCGATCCAGAAAAGGGTATGCCGGGCTGGGAAGAACGGCTTCAGCGCCTTCATCCAGAAGATCGCGATAGGTGGCAAAAGACTATCGACCGGGCCATCCGCGAAAAGTCGGAATACGATATTGAATTCCGAATACTCCTGCCGAATGGCACTGTCAAATATATTCACACCGTCGGCCATCCGGTCTTGAATGCAACCGGGGAATTGGCGCAATTCGTAGGGAGCTCGACCGACATTACCGAGCGTGTGCGCGCGGATCAAACTCTGCGTCGGAGCGAAGGATATTTAGCGGAAGCTCAGAGATTGAGCAGGAGCGGCAGTTGGGCGTGGAATGTGCGGACGCGTGCCCTCTTTTGGTCGCAAGAACACTATCGTATTTATGAATATGACCCTGAGAAAACGAACCTCACGTGGTCCCATATTCTGGAAAGGGTACATCCAGAAGATCGGACAGGAGTTCAGCGGAGAGCGGAAATGGAGTCCACACAGAACGAGATCGTGGATTCGGGCGGAGACTACCGAATTGTACTTCCAGACGGAAGGACCAAGCACCTTCACTCGATCGCGCATCCCGTAATGAATGAACTGGGCGAAATCACGGAAGTGGTCGGCACTACCATGGACGTCACAGAGCAATACGAAGCGAGAGTAGCTCTGGAGTCTGCTTTTGAACAAATAAAAGAGTTAAGGGATCAGCTCTATAAGGAGAACATTGCCCTCCGCGAAGAAGTCGACAAGGTCTCTATGTTCGAAGAGATTGTCGGCTCCTCGGAACCCCTCCGCCGAGTCCTTGTACAAGTGGCCAAAGTGGCGGCGACCGATTCGACAGTCCTCATCCTCGGCGAGACAGGGACTGGCAAAGAAATGATTGCTCGGGCCATCCATAGGCGGTCCAAGCGTGCAAACCGCGCCTTTATCCGTGTGAACTGCGCCGCGATTCCTCCCACTCTGATTGCCTCCGAACTCTTCGGCCACGAGAAAGGCGCCTTCACAGGGGCTTCCCAACGGCATCTCGGACGCTTTGAGCTGGCTGATGGAGGTACGATCTTTCTCGATGAAATCGGGGAACTGCCTGCCGAAACCCAGAGTGCCCTTCTTCGGGTGCTCCAGGAACGCGAATTTGAAAGAGTGGGGGGAAGCCAGTCCGTATCCGTCGACACAAGGGTGCTATCGGCCACAAACCGCGATTTGAATACGGCCGTCGCTGCCGGTACCTTCCGGCAGGATCTTTTCTACAGACTGAACGTTTTCCCCATCCAGCTACCCTCGCTTCGCGAGCGCGCGGACGATATCCCCCTGCTGGTGGAGTACTTGATTGAGCGATACGCGAAAAAGGCGGGAAAAAAGCTCCGCAACATTGACAAGAAGACCCTTCAATTATTTCAAGACTACAACTGGCCTGGCAATATACGGGAACTCCAAAACGTGGTTGAGCGGGCTGTGGTGTTGTGCGATAGCGAGACATTTTCCGTTGACGAGACATGGCTAAAGCGTGAGCCGACCCACCAATCGTTGAGGCTTGACCCTCTTTCTAAAGGACTTGGGCGCTTGGACGTGACAAAGGAAAAGGAAATCATTGAAGCGGCCTTAGCGCAAACCGCAGGCCGGGTTTCGGGCCCCGCTGGCGCGGCTGCTCTGCTCGGTGTCCCGCGGCAGACACTAGAGTCCAAGATCGCTAGTTTGGGAATCAATAAGCATAGATTCAAGTCGGTCTAATTTCCCGGCAGGATTACCTCATATATTCAACGAACTGGTCGGATAAGCGTTCCATTCTTTATTTCCTATTCGAGCCGCCCGACTTCAGGGTATCGCTCTTGGTCCCGCTCATGGTGCAAGAATCCCGCCTGAAGCCTTCAGTAAAACTGCCGAAAATCAGCAAATGCCCGTTTCGGGCATAAATAAATGGCCAACAATCATTTGTTTTCAATCACTTAAGCGGGGCCAGCGAATTGCACCTGATGTTTGCGTTGAAGGGGCGGCATGACGCTAAGAATTGAAAGAAGTTCTGGAGCTGGGAAAACGATTCTTCGTGTCAGTGGACGAATCAGTTTGGAGTATCTCGCGGATTTGAAGTCGCAAACAGAAGGTCTGGGACCTGGAACCGTAATAGACCTCGAGCACGTAACGCTGGTCGACGTGGAAGGTGTGGGTTTCCTAAGCGAATGTGAGGTAAAGGGAATCGAGTTGGCGCACTGCTCACCGTATATCCGCGAGTGGATAACAAGAGAACGACAAAGATAGCGAAATACTGGGGGGGATATGGCTTGTCAACGTGTGGCTGTTTGTACAGAAGAGAATCTGGTGATGGAGGGTCTCGCGCTCAGGGATGAGTGCGAGCGGTTGGATGAAAAACGTTTGGTTGCGGCCGCCAAATACGGGGAAAGTGTGGCTTTCGATGTGTTGTGTGAACGGCTGGCGCCCAGGATTCTCAGGTCTTTGCTGCGGATCACCAAAAACCGCGAAGACGCAGAAGATGCTCTCCAGGATTCGCTCTTGAGCGCCTTCATTCACATCTCGGAATTTGACGGAAGGTCGGCCTTTTCCACTTGGCTGACTCGCATAGCCATCAATTCAGCCCTAATGATTCTGCGAAAAAAGCGCACCTCTCGTGAAATTTCACTGGATAATACCGCCGATTCCGAAGAGAAGTCGCCGTCCTGGGAAATGCCGGACCACGCGCCCAACCCGGAGAAACGTTTCGCACAGAGCGAGCGGGAAAACATTCTTCATGGCGCGATCAGCGCTTTGCGGCCAACAGTTCGCAAGGTGATCGAGCTGCAACAACTGCAAGAGCATTCCATGAAGGAAACGGCTGCGATAATTGGCATCTCTGTTCCGGCAGCGAAAGCGCGTCTGTTTCACGCAAAAGTCGCTCTGCGCAAGGCGCCAAGACTGAAATCCATCAGGTACGCCCGCACCAAACACTCCAATTTGCCCTTCATCGTTCGTTCGACACGGGCAAACAGCCGGCGAGCAATGAGCGCGGTCTGATTCTTTGATAGATAATGTTGAACTAAATCGATGTTGGGCCTGGTAGCAGACACTAGAATTTGCAAATCAATTGGTAACAGTAATTCAAAACGTGGGAGCTGCAATGAAAGCTATACAACCGCTAGGCAAAGCGCTTCAGTCACTCTGCATCGTTCTGCTCCTGCTGACTTGCTGCACGCTCTCAGCGCAAAATGGAGGGCAACGCATACGGAATATTGTTCTGGTTCACGGCGCTTGGGCAGATGGTTCTGGCTGGAAAGGTGTGTACGACATTCTTGTGAAGGACGGCTACAACGTCAGCATCGTTCAAGAGCCGGAGACGTCTTTTAAGGAAGATGTCGCGGCCACGAAGCGCGTCCTCGCCCTGCAAGATGGTACATGCATTCTAGTCGCGCACAGCTACGGTGGAGCAGTAATCACGGAAGCCGGCACGGATCCATCTGTCGCCGGATTGGTGTACATCGCGGCCCACATGCCGGATGCGGGCGAGAACGAGGCTGACGACGGAAAGCGTTTCCCAAGCGACCTCAGCAAGTCGACGGCGATAAAGAAAACCGCGGACGGATTCACATACCTCGATCCAGCGCAGTTTCATGAGTACTTCGCAGCTGACCTGTCTGCTGAGCAAGCCGCTTTCATGTCGCGCTCTCAGGTCCTCAACTTTGCTGACAATTTCAAAGGAGTCATCACCACGGCTGCGTGGAGAAGCAAACCAAGCTGGGTGCTGGTCGCCGGAGCAGACAGAACCATCAATCCAGAACTCGAGCGCTGGTATGCCGCACGAGCCAAAAGCCACGTTGTTGAAGTTGCAGGCGCCAGCCATTCGGTCTACGTCTCCAGGCCGAAAGAAGTTACATCTTTGATCGAAGACGCGGCGTCTCACTCACGATAGAAGAGAAAACAAGATACAAATGGCCCAGAAACAAGCTAACGTACACCCTATTGATCAAACCGGGCACCGCATCTCGTTTTTGTGTGAAATCCTTGGTGGCTTCTAGATGTTTCTGAAACGCCGATCGTTCCGTAAATATTTTCCGTGTTCTTCAGGAGGTTGGCATGGCTCCGGCTCCAGATAACGGAATGCAGCACCTCGGCAGTCCTTACTCGGTTCCAGAAACTCTCAAGCGCGTCGAAGCTCTGTTGCAGGAAAAAGGTTTGACGATATTCTGCCGCATTGATCATAGTGGCGAGGCCGAGAAAGTCGGCTTGAAGATGCATCCCACGCAGCTGATTCTTTTCGGCAGCCCCAAGGGCGGTACGCCTGTGATGGTCGCTTCTCCGACGATCGCCATTGATCTTCCGCTGAAGGCTTTGATCTGGGAAGATGCTAGCGGCAAAGTCTGGGTTTCCTATAATAGCCCCGAGTATCTCCAGGAACGGCACAATGTCCCCGTCGATCTGATAAAAAATATCAGCGGCGCCGGCCAGCTTCTTCAATTAGCGCTAAAATAGCTGAGATTTGGGGCACACGGGCTATCTCTAGAGAATTTATGCCTGAAAAAATAGTAAAGGACTCCGGGCTTTCAACCAGCAGCAATCCCAACCTCGCCCGCGATCATCTCGCCAATGAACGCACGTTTCTCGCTTGGAACCGCACCGGGATTGCTGTCGTTGTTTTCGGTTTTGCGATTGGCCGTTTTGCTATCGCTATCCGACAATGGATGCAGCTCGAAGGGCAGGGGCATGTCATACCAACGTCCGGGCTTTCTGTGTGGTTCGGCACTGCGGCAATCATTGGCGGAGTACTGGTTTGTGTGACGGGGCTAGTTCGATATCGGCGAACGCGCGATCAAATTGACGCCGGAAACTTCCAGCCCGCCGGTTTCATCATCGATCTCGTCGGAATCGTAACCGCGCTCTTTGGTTTGGCCCTCGCCGCATATCTGGTCTACATCGACCTTCACTTCTAGCGTTCTCTCCTGTAATGCTCCGAATAATAATTCCATCATGCGCGACATTGTAGCGGCGGGGCTTGATCGGCCCGGGATAGACTAAAGCCGACAGATCAGCAATTCTCTCTCATACACCATTTCTTTCGGCAAATGGTCGTGGAGGTCGATGAACAGCTCTTCATGCTCAATCACTTCCCTGCGCCAGGCATCGCGGTCAAATTTCTGTAGCTCTTCAAACTTCTCTTTGGAAAGATCCATGCCTTTCCATTCCATGTCTTCGTAGCGCGGCATCCATCCGATGGGAGTCTCGCGGGCCAAAGCACGGCCCTTCGTGCGGTCAACAATCCATTTCAAGACGCGCATGTTTTCCGAAAATCCCGGCCACATGAATTGCCCGTCTCCATCTTTGCGGAACCAGTTCACGTGAAAAATTCTCGGTGTTAAGGTGAGCGATCTTTGCATTTTAATCCAATGCCGGAAGTAGTCGCCCATGTGATAGCCGCAGAAGGGAAGCATAGCCATCGGGTCGCGGCGCACTTTTCCAACCGCGCCGGCTGCAGCCGCCGTGGTTTCCGATCCCATCGTCGCTCCGATATAGACCCCGGAGCTCCAATTGAAAGCCTGAAAAACGAGTGGCATAGTCGTTGCTCTCCGCCCGCCGAAAATAATCGCGCTGACTGGGACGCCGCTGGGATCTTCCCAAGCCGGATCGATCGTCGGACATTGTGAAGCTGGTGCAGTGAACCGCGCGTTGGGATGCGATGCCTTTGCTCCAGTTTCTTTCGCAATTTCCGGAGTCCACTTCTGCCCCTTCCAGTCGAGGCATTCCGCCGGAGGCGTGTCCGTCATGCCCTCCCACCAGACGCCACCTTCGGGAGTAAGCGCGACATTTGTAAAAATGGAATTTTTTGCAAGCGTGGCCATTGCGTTCCGATTCGTCTTTACGGAAGTGCCTGGCGCCACTCCGAAGAATCCCGCCTCCGGGTTGATCGCACGTAGAAGACCGCGTTCATCCGGACGAATCCACGCAATGTCATCGCCAACCGTCCAAACTTTCCATCCGTCAAATCCCTTGGGGGGGATGAGCATCGCGAAATTTGTTTTTCCGCAGGCGCTGGGAAACGCAGCGGCCACATAAGTTTTTTCGCCAGCTGGATTTTCCACGCCAAGAATCAGCATGTGCTCCGCCATCCAGCCTTCGTCTCGAGCAATGTTAGAGGCGATTCGTAACCCGAAACACTTTTTACCAAGCAGCGCGTTTCCGCCGTAACCTGAGCCGTAAGACCAAATCTCACGCGTCTCCGGGAAATGCACGATGTATTTTTCTTTGTTGCACGGCCACGGCACGTCTTTCTGGCCTTCAGCCAGCGGCGCGCCAACCGAATGCATGCACGGAACCACGCGCGGGATGCCCGTATCGATTTGCTTAAACACAGGCAATCCAATACGCGCCATGATGCGCATATTGACGACCACATACGGCGAGTCTGTCAGTTGCACACCGATCTGCGACATTGGTGAGCCGAATGGCCCCATGCTGTACGGCAGCACATACATCGTGCGCCCGCGCATCGCGCCGTTGAAAAGACTCTTCAGCTTCTTCCGCATCTCGTACGGATTTTCCCAATTGTTTGTCGGGCCTGCGCTGTCTTTCGAGAGCGAACAAATGAAGGTTCGATCCTCGACGCGCGCAACATCATTCGCATCGGAACGTGCGTAATAACATCCTGGCCACAGTTTTTCGTTCAGCTTGATCAGGGTCCCTGCCGCAACCATTTGGCGTCGCAAAAGCTCGATTTCTTCTTCCGAGCCATCGATCCAATGGATCGCCGCTGGCTTTGCGAGATCTGCCATCTTTCCCACCCAGCGCAACAAGTGTTCATTCTTGCTGAGTGGCACTGCGGGATTTCGGCCTTGCATGCGTGTGGTGTCCTTTGCCACTGCTTCGTGCATGATAATAAATAATCTCCGCTATTAACTTTACTAGGTGTGTCGATGAAAGGGAACTGAGGCCCTAGTCTTGGACGGCTTATGTGCGCAGGTTTTAGATGGCTGTTGCCGGCTCGCTCGCGGCCATCGAATCACTCTGCAGGAAATAATTGATTGCCGGTGTAAACACCAGAGACAAAACCATGGAGCTCAAGAGGCCACCAATAACGGTAATCGCAAGCGGCTGCAACATTTGCGATCCTGCGCCGATAGCCAATGCTAACGGCAACATCCCTGCGATAGTGGCCAGCGCGGTCATGGCAATGGGCCGAAGCCTGCGGCGGCCCGCCTGAAGCATCGACTCCGCGGAAGAAAAACCCAGACCACGAAAACGCTGTTCCGCGTCGAGCAGCAGAATACCGTTTTTAGCTACGATGCCAACGACCATGATCATTCCCATAAACGACGCAACATTAAAATTCGTGCGCGTCACGAGTAGGGCCAAAAACCCACCGAAGGTGGAGAGTAACGCTGATGCAAGAATTGCTACCGGGGCGGAGAAAGTGCGGAACTCGAAAAGTAGCACGACAAATAGAAGTGCGAGCGCCAGGAAAAGGACCATCGACAAATCGCGGAAAGACTTTTGCTGCTCCTGATACTGGCCGCCATATTCGATGCGGATCGACGCCGGCAAGTGAAGATCCGCGACTACCTTTTGTACTTCCGCGATTCCTTTTCCCAAGCCCACATTTTCAAGTCGCGCTGTCACTTCGACTAGTCTCTGAAGATTTTCTCTCTTAATTTCTGTTTCGCCTGGATCCGTTGTGACTGTCGCAAGCGAGCCGAGCGTAGCTGTACGGTTAGTGGAACTGACGAGCAATGTGTTGGTCATCTGCTCCAGCGATGTACGGATGCGCTCGGGAAACCGCACGCGTATGGGATAAGCCCGATCGTTCAAAATGACTGGTGTCGTCGCCGGTTCGCCTTCGAGGAGTGCTGCGGCATCGGTGCTGATTTCCTCGGCGGAAAATCCGGAACGCGCCGCGGTCGCCGGATCGATTTGAAAAGTAATCGCCGGACCGCTAATCGTATTTTCGATGCCATCGAGGACGTCGACGACACCGTGAATGTTTCCGATTGCGTCGGCTACTTCGGGTGCGGATTTAAGCAGCAGCTTCGCGTCTTGCGAATACATTTTAATGACTACTGGCTCGGGCTCATTCGAGAGGTCTCCGATCATGTCTTGAAGGACCTGCACAAACTCGACGTCCGCGGCTGGTTCGCTTTCCTTGATTTGCCCGCGAATATCGTCCATGACTTCATTGATGTCACGTTTGCGGTCGCGCTTCAGACGCACTGTGAAGTCTCCGCGATTTGCTTCCGTGACCGCCGCTAATCCCAATTGGAGCCCAGTGCGGCGCGATGTATTTTCCACTTCTGGCGTGTCACGCAGAATCTTTTCAATTCGCTGCAGGATGCGGTCCGATTCGGCTAAGGAACTTCCCGGCGGAGTGAAGTAGTCAAGAATAAATCCTCCCTCATCCATTTCCGGCAATAGATCCGTTTCCAGCAACATATAGCAGAGGCCTGCGAGAACGACGATTGCCGCAGAGCTGGCTATGAGCAGGATAGGGCGACGGATTACTCTCTTCATGCAACGCTCGTAGAAATTCACGATTCGTCCGAACAGACCTCTAATATGGGCTTCTTCTGCGACCATGAGAGCGCCAACGTCCTGCGGTTGCGACGCCTGTTCAGCGGAAGGTGACAAATCTGTCGCCGAACTCTTTCTGCGGACAAAATACTGGCTTAGCGTGGGTGTCCACGCCAGAGCGAGCACCAATGAGCAGAGCAAGGAAACAGTCATCGTGATAGCAAGCGCACGGAAAAAACTCCCAGTCACTCCCGTGATGGACACTAAAGGCAGAAATACAACGATCGGCGTAATGGTGGAACCGATCAGTGGGATTGTGATTTCGCGAAGCGCGCTCTGGATGGCCTGTGCGCGTCCTTCACCGGCATCGCGATGCAACACGATATTTTCAAGCACGACGATGGCATCGTCGATCACTAAGCCGACCGCAGCCGCAAGCCCTCCCAGCGTCATCAGATTGAAACTTTGGCCGGTGAACCTCAGCACGATAAATGTGAGCAGCAAAGTGGCGGGAATCACCAATCCCGCGACAAGTGACGTTCCCCAATCACGCAAAAACAAAACTAGGATCGCAGAGGAAAGAATGAGACCGAGAAGCACTGCATCGCGGACGCTGGCAATAGAGTCGTGCACGATCATCGACTGATCGTAAAAGGGTTCGAGGTGTACACCTGGCGGCAGACTCGCAGCGAGCTCTTGAATCTGCGCGTGGACTTTATCGGCAACTGCAAGCGTATTGCTTTCCGGCTGGCGATTGATGCTTAGCAGAACTGCCGACTTCCCATTGGCGGTAACAATCGTGTACACCGGCGCAACCGATGGTCCCACCGTTGCGACATCTTCAATGCGCACAGCAACACCCGCCGGCGTGTTCTTGACGACGATCTTGCCAATCTGTTCTGGCGTTCGCACTTGGCCACTCACGAGGCCAAGTACGAGTTGATGATCGTGTTCGAGCAAGCCCGGCGAATCGATCACGTTGGTTCGTCGAATAGCCTCGAGCAATTCGGTGACGGTAACGCCCGTCGAAAGCAGTCGCGCGGGATCCGGCGACACTTGAAACTCCGGCACTCGCCCTCCCTGGATCAAGACGGAAGCGACGCCATCCAAGCGGTTGATGCGTGGCTTGATGTCGTAGGTGGCAATCTCCCACAACTTATCTTGCGAAATCGCTTCAGATGTAAGGCTGTAACCAAGAATGGGAAAGCTCGCGAATGTGAGCCGGTGCGTTTCGAGCTTGGCTGTTGGCGGCAGTTCACCTTGCAGTCGCGCAACGACAGCGTCTACCCGCTGAAGCGTCAGCACCATGTCGCTCTTCCAGTCGAAAAAAAGGTCAACCTCCGCCGATCCTCGGCTCGTGGTGGATAAAACTCTCTGCAATCCAGGAACACTGTTCACAGCTTCTTCGATGGGACGCGTGATCGTCACCAGCATCTGATCGATCGGCGTAACGCCGTTGTCGACGCCGATTACGACTCGCGGAAAATCCGTGTTAGG
>Ga0210391_10002959_pt1 | contig 14492 bp, 12 predicted proteins | sample IncBWC12OmetaG_FD_160573 | JGI IMG/M metagenome (GOLD analysis project Ga0210391, IMG submission 160573) | Forest soil microbial communities from Barre Woods Harvard Forest LTER site, Petersham, Massachusetts, United States - Inc-BW-C-12-O ... | reverse complement strand
CGGAATGCTGACAGCAACAAATCGATGGTGGCCCCCTTGGAATCGATGGCCCGATACCAGGTAGCACCAGCGACCCTTCACGCGAAGGTAGGTTTCGTCCACTCGCCAGGACTTGTTGGTCGGCTTGAGATGCCTTCGCAGTCGCTGCTCCAACTCCGGGCCGTAATCCTGCACCCAGCGCCAGACGGTGGTGTGATCGACATCGAGACCGCGCTCTTCCAGCAGTTCCTCAACATTGCGCAGCGACAGAGAATAGCGAAGACACCACCGTACCGCACAAACTATGAGGCCGGGTTCGGTCTGACGCCATTTGAAGATCGCAGGTCGGGTTATCATTTCGCGATTCTTTCACGTCACCAGCCAGCAGCCCTGAAGGTTGCAACACATCCGTTATGATCAATCTGCCTTTCGGCGTTTACGTGCTACGAAGGGCGGTGAGGGAGAAGTGGATTCCGTCGCGAACGGTATGGCAACTGATCGCCATAGCGCTCGTGCTGCATATCGCGGCTTTGGGCAGCTTGCTGGCAGGATAAGCGAAGCAAAATGCCCCGATAGAATGCCTGCGCGCACGACCGACCTGTCACCGGCTTCCGGAAAACCAAAACATTTCAGGGTGGATCGACATTAAACCGGAAGTTATGTGATTGCGTGTAGTAAGTCGCCATCTCGCACTCAAAGATGCTGACTTTGCTTTATTCCTTCTTCTCGTCCTGCGGCGGATTCCGTTTCTTGCGCATGGACGCGCGGCGCAATTCGATGCGATGTCCATTCCTACGACCAGTGTCATGTCATGTACGAGCATACGCAGGGTATACGGATCAGCGGCGCATTAAGAAATCTCTTCGCGTTACCTCCATTTAATATCTCTCCCTAACACAAAGAACTGATATATCACGCCGATTCGATTATCCATCAAACGACACGGCACTTACCCAATGGAGTAAGTGCCGTGAACTCCAGGTAGAAGGCGGGAGAAGTTAAAAGATAATCTTCGCCGACAGTTGAGCGTTGATTGGCTCTCCGGGACCAATGCCCGGATTGCCAAGATAGACTCCGATAGTCGAGGTGATCTGGCCGCCTTCGCCGGTGGTTGGAAAACCTACCGGCGCGAGGTTCGTGCGGTTGAAGATATTAAAAATGTCGGCGCGGAGCTGGAGGCTGACTCGTTCCACGATGTAAGTGTTCTTGAGGATGGAAAGGTCCACGGATCCATACCCGGGATTGTAATTTTGCCCTCTCTTGGTAGGTGAATAAGTATTGAGCGGAGCGTCGACAAATGCGGTCGGACTGAACCACTGAACGACTCCGGGACTCACCGCGCCAATGCCATGCGGCACAGAGTTGGGACTGGTTTCTACCTGCACAGCTCGGTCGGCGTTTTCTCCGTTTCCACTTGGATTGCTGCTGGAGGTCACGGTGTAAGGCGTTCCGCCGTGGAATGTGAGGCCCGAGTTGAACTCCCACCCCTGCATCAGTCTTTTGGGTCCGGCGAAGGTGGGTAAGGCGTAATTTACATAGCTGACAAAAGTGTTGCGCACATCGTAGTCGGAGTTGCCGCGTTCCGGCGCTTCGTTAGTCGGGTCTTGTGGCAGATAGGGCAAGAGGCCGGTCTCATAGTCGAGAGCATGGGACCAGGTGTAGGCAAACTGCGCGGTCAGGCCATGGTAGCCCTGAAGCCGGAGGCTGGTCTGCAGGGAGTTGTAGATGGAGCCGAGGTTGCTTCGGGCCGCATCGATAACAGAGAAACCTGGGAACTGGCCGAAGTAGGGGCGGGAGCACTGCAAATCATTCCCTGGGGTTGTTGGCGTGGCTCCGCTATATTGCGGTCCGCACGTCGGATCGGTGTAGGAAACCTGCGTGTTGAGCGCGCCCAACGCGCCGGGGTTGATATCGAAGAGGCCCATGAGGTGGGTGCCCTTGGTGCCGACGTAGCCTATCTGCCAAATGACCGAGGGGGTGAAGCTTTGCTGCAGATTGATGTCGTACTCCTGGGTGTAGGAGGGGCGGAAGTGTTTATCGAAGGTGGAAATGGAAAGTGCGCCGTCACCAGAGAGAGCAGTCTCCAATGTTTGGAAGAAGGGCTGGCCGTATTGAATGACGGTATTCAAGCCTTGCGCGTTAGCGACGAGGTTCGAGCCGGCCGGGTTCAGGCCCGGGCCGAAGACCGAGATGTTCTGGGCGCCATTGTTTTGCAGCACCGACTTCATGTAGATCGAATCGTAATAGAGGCCGTAGCCGCCGCGAATGACGATTTTGCCGTTGTTCTCAGGCTGGTAAGCGAAGCCGACGCGCGGGCTGAACGCTCCATAGAACTGGTTGTAGATGTTGGCCACATTGACGCCCGCCACGGCGAGCCCGGTGGGCTCGGACGGATCGAAGACGGACAGGTTTGGATATTGAGAATGCGGCGGGCCTTCATAGTCGTAGCGCAAGCCGTAGTTGATGCTCAGATTGGGCTTGATCTTCCAGTTGTCTGCGGCGTAGAGATCCCAGGTATTTACGAAGACCTGACGCTTGGGGTCGCCGAGGACAATTGTAGAGGCCGAGGGGTCGAAGCACCCGGCGAGGAAGTCGGCCAGAAAGTAGGCGTTGGGGTCGGTTGGAAGAGAACTGGGCGGGGCGACGCCCTGGTTCTTGGTGGCGAGCGCCGAGCACGGAGTGCTGGTTGAGCTCCACGGTCCCTGAGTACCGTCAAAGTAAATGCTGCCGCGTTGGCCGGTCTGGTAGAAGTCGTCCACCTGCGCCTGTCGGAACTCGCCGCCAAAGACGAATTGATGGGCACCCTTTGTCCAGGACAGGTTCTCATCGAGATGGCCGGTAATATCGTTTCGTCCGGAGGCTGCTGTGACTCCTAACGGATCAAAGCCAGTACCGCCGGCGGTAAGGCCGACACTGGCGCCGTGTGGGCCGATGACAATATGCGGGGAGCCGGTCAGAGTAGGAGAGGTCACACCGGTATTCAGGCCCAGACCAATCGGGTTTAAGCTCGTGTTCGCGTCACTAAACACCTGATTGAAGTAACTGACGCCAGCCGACAACTGATTGGTGATGGTGTTCGAAAAAACATGGTTGTAAACGATCGAGTAGTTCTGAACGTGGATCGGTGCGACCTCATAGTAGTACGGCAATTCAGAGGAGGTGGGCGCGGTCTGCGAGCCCTGGCCGACAAACCACGAAGCAGCGAGGTGGTCTTTCTCGGTGATAATGAAGTCGATCTTTGCTACGCCGTTGTAGCTGTGCCCCATGAAGCTGCCGTTCGATTGATAATTGGCCGTGTTTGCTGGGCCTGTCAGGGCATCCGCAGGCCAGAGCGCCGCATAGGATCCTGAGCCGTTGAGAAGATTCGTGGCCACCGGGCTGACCGGCACCCCGTAGAAGTTTAGGATCTGTTCGGAAACCGTCTGGTAAGCAGCGGAGGGCTCGGTGGCGAGACCCGAGGCCCCAATTTTAAATTGCTGCTTTTCAAAGGCGATGAACCAGAAGAACTTGTTCCTCAGAACCGGACCGCCGAGGGAGAAGCCATAGTTTTCATTGCGGGTTTCCGGTTTGGTGGTTGAGAACGGATTGGTGTGCTGGAAGAATTCGTTGTGGTTGAAGTAGTAGGCGGTGCCGTGAATCTGATTGGTGCCCGATTTAATGGTGATGTTGGCCGTGCCGCCGGAGTTGCGGCCCAGGCCGGTTGACCCCGAGGTTTCAAAGGAGAAGTTGTCGATCGCGTCGACCGGGAAGATCACACCGGCGATAGAGTTGACGCCACCCTGGTTTACGGCGGGAATGTTCCACCAGAGGTCGTTGTTGTCGGTGCCTTCGATCTGCCAGTTGACGGAGTTGGAGCGTGTGCCGTTGACGCTGGCAACGCCCGCGCCACCGCCGGTGGAATATCCAGCAAAACCGGGGGTCTGCGAGAGCATCTGGGTGAAGTCGCGCGCGCTATTGGGAAGGTTCTGCACGATCACCTGGGGGAGCACCGTGGCCTGGGTGTCGGTCGTGGTGTCGAGGGTGATCGCATCGGCGGTGACCTCGACCGTCTGCGAGGATGATGCCACCGAAAGCTTGACTGACATCTCGTAGATGCTGCTAGCTGTCACCGCGACCTTGTCGTACTTCGCGGTGTTGAAGCCCGGCGCAGTGACAGTGACGGTATAGGTTCCTATCGGCAGGTTGGTGTAGTTGAAATCGCCGGCGCTGGAAGAGATGGTGTCGTTGCTCGTGCCAGTGGCACCTTCCGTGGCCTTGATGGCCGCGTGTGGAACCGCGGCGCCGCTCGCATCTGTCACTGTACCGCTGATGCCGCCGCGGAAGTTCTGTCCGTGCGCGACGGTAAAGGGCACTGTGAGGAAGAGGATTGAGAAGAAGATAGATACTATACGACCATTGAGGTAACGCATACTAAAACCTCCGGAGTGTATGAAGGAAATGGGCCATCCTTAGAGTTCGGGAGACTCAATGGATACAGCTCTTTGCCGACGCTAAAGAAGATTTGGGAAAGCGCTTGGATGCGGCAACCAGACAAGGTTGAAAAACGCCTGGGCCGGCGCCCCTAGGTCTTGCTTAGGGAGTTCTGGACAATGCAACAACAGTGATTGCTGAGTGTCATAACTCAAACTATGGACGCAATCGATAAAATTGCAAGAATAAAATCGCTTTCCTGTGCATATTTCACTCATCTCGTGCGCCGTAGCCCTCGCCAGTAGGTGCGCAGTTCTTCGAGCAACGCCGGACTCAGCATCACGTCTCGAGCCTTGCGGCCCTTGCCGCCGCGGATGTGAACCACCATCCGCTGGCTGTCGATATCGCTCACCGTCAGGCGAGCAACTTCTGCCCGGCGTGTTCCCGTGGCATAGGGCGTCAAGACCAGCAGGCGCTGGAAGGGAGTCTCCGTGGCATCGATCAGACGTGCTACTTCCTGCTGGCTGATAATCTCCGGAAGATGTAGTACCTTCTTCGGATACGGTGTCTCGGCGACGCTCCAGCCTCGCTTCAACACCTGGATATAGAGGAAGCGCAACGCAGCCAGCCGCTGAGTGATCGTGTTCGGAGCGAGCTTCCAGATGCGGAACATAGCTGCCTGATACTGACGAATCTGCTCCGGCACTAACTGGTCGGGAGCACGATGGAAGTGCCGCAAAGTGCTCGACCGTGCGGATGTAAGCGCGAATGGTGGACGGAGCGTAGTTGCGACGCTCCAACTCTTCCAGCATGATCTGACGTAGATGGGTCACAGAGAATCCTCCTTCTCTGCGACACAACCGACCTCAACGCCCACAAACACGCGGTCAGCCACGCGAACGCGTCCGCCGCACCAGCTGGCTTCGTTCAAGTCGGCTTCTCGGAAGTTATGCGCAATGCCTGAGACCGAGACTGCTGCCCCTGCACGGCGGAGGTCTGCACAATCGTGGATGGGTTTGATCATGGTATTTGCGCGTGCCCGTCTAGAGATCGCGCCAAGATAAATGCGGACGAGCCAGGTGCTCGCCCCGCGCGCAATAATCTGCCCTGCTTTGCGGGCCATAGTTCACCTCCGGACCGCAATTGGGCACACAAGCGGCGCACAGCGCCGCGGAGATCAAGTTTTACAGGGGTTTGAGAGGGATGTTAGCGACAGAGCAATTCAGGCGCCTAACGGCATCACGAAGCCACCAGGTTCTAACAGCCACCGAACTGAACTCGTTGCTCACTCCAGTCGACCGGTACATCGCCGCGGAAGACCTCGAGTGACAAGTGCGAAACGTGCTTGCCTTCAAGAATCGCTTCGGTGAGGTCGGGCGCAAGAAAGGCGGACCCACGAGTCGAAGTGACCCAAACACCGTTTTCCGGGAGCTACAGGAAATCACCTGTGCGAGAAGCAGATTACACACGGCGAAGTGACGAGAAGCGCGTTTTCTGGGTACTAATCCTTGGAGTCATCACCCTAACTCGATGAGTGCTTTGGCCTATCAGCAACTGAATTGAGTGAGGATGTTTGCCCAAGTCCATGTACCCCCAGTGTCTGGCATGAAGTTCGTTTTCGATATTAGAGGCGGGTCCCCAGCCCAACCATTTGCTAGGGAGCGGAGCGTAATGCATTGATTGGATCCGCGGAGGCGGCGCGAAACGCAGGAACGGCGGAAGCAAGGAAGGCAATGCCTATCATGAGGAAGATGCTCGCGGTGTAGATCCACGGGTCAGTGGGGCTGACGCTAAACAGATAAGAGCGAATCAGGTGAGAAGTTGCGAGCGAGGTCAGCGCGCCCAATGCACTGCCCACAAGCGCCAGCCTCAGTCCCGAATGAAGCACTAGCTTCACAATGCCTTTGCGTTGCGCCCCAAGAGCCATGCGGATGGCAATCTCCTGAGCCCGCAATGTGACCGAGAAGGACACGACTGCATAAATGCCTGTGAGCGCTAGAATAAGGGCGGCGCATGCAAAGAAGCCAATCAACTCTGTCATGATGCGACGCGGCTCCTCAGTCTTGGATACAACGTCCGCCATGGAACGCACATCGTCGAGCGCTTGCTGCGGATCAATTTCCGCGATGGTGTGACGAAGGGTTTCAATGATCTGCTCGGGAGGTATCGCCGCACGGACAACGATGGAGCCGCCGGCGGAAATGGCGCGGGATTGCGGCAATGCGGGTCCAAAGAGAATAGCTGGTTGCCGAGCCGGCGCGTACCAGTGGTCATCGGCTTTTTGATCGCGCGAACCGATCCTCGTGTCGCCGGCAATACCCACCACTGTAGCCCAGGGCAGCTTTTTCCCGGGGTTGCCCACATGCATTCGCTTGCCGATAGGGTTCTGTCCAGGCCAGGAGTGTTGAGCCATCGACTGGCTTACGATGATGACCAGAGGAGAATCTGCACGGTCTTCATCCGTGAAGGTGCGGCCTGCGATCAAAGGAATGCCGAGCGCCTGAAAGTAGTTTCCGTCAATGGTTCCGAATGCAGCGAATTTTAGTTTCCACCTCTCGGCGGATTGCCCCTCGATCGTGTAGGCGGCCATGCCGGAGGATGGAAGATTATCGCCGATCCCTACAGCGATAACACCGGGTTTCTTCGACAACTGCTCGATCAGATCCCGATTGAACTTCTCCACAGAGGCATCGGTGGGGTATTGCTCCTGGGGGAGCCGATAGCCAGCCACCAGCACATGCTGGGGTTCAAATCCCAGATCAGCGGAGAGCACTTCTGATAGCTGCGCACAAAAGCAAGGGAGGCAATGAACAAAACAAGTGCGACCCCAATCTCCGTGACGACAAGTACTGAACGCAGACGTGCGTGACTTGCTGCGCCTGTGGTCGTGGAGGCGGTATCTTTGAGACCTGCGATCAGCTTGGTTCGCAAAGCTACAAATGCAGGTACCAGGCTGCAGAGAACTCCGACTGTAATTGCGATACCCAGCGTGAAGAGTGTTACCGGAACATCGATCGATATCGAATCGACACGCGGCATCGAATCCGTGAGTGCGTGCGAGGCGATGCGGATTGCCATCCCTGCAAAGACTAAACCGAGCAGTCCTCCGCTAAGACTCAAGAGCAGTCCTTCCAGAACAGTGTCGCGAAGGATCGCACTGGAACGAGCGCCGAGCGCGAGGCGAACTGCATATTCGCGATGATACCGGACCGCTCGCACGAGCATGAGAATTGCGACGTTGGCACAAGCAATCAAGAGGACCACAGAGACTGCGATCCACAACACGCGAAGGAGCGGTCTAGTGTTGCCGGTAAGTACCTCGCTGAGCAGTTGGATATCGCCGCGGATGTGAATCTTCGACATCGACGGTGGAAAACTGCCCATGATCTGCTGCGAAACTCGATCTGCATCTTGTGCAGCCTGCGAAAGGGAGACGCCGTCTTTTAGGCGTGCGACCATCCGATATCCCCAAAATCCGGCCTTTTCCTCGGACAACTCCTCGGAAGTGAGACTCATGGGAACCCATAACTGCGCCTGATTCAGTCGACCCACTTGGAGGGGGAACTCGAAATCGCGGGGCATTACACCGATGATGGTGTAAGGTTTGCGGTCCAGTTCCATGGTGGCTCCCGCTGCGTGCGGATCGCGATGATATCGATCTGTCCACAGCGCATAACTGATGACAGCGACCTGTGCTCGCGCATCTTCTTCCTGCCGTGAGAAGACGCGACCAAGCAGAGGCTCCACTCCGACGGTTGCAAAGACGCCGGATGTCAGGCGCGCCGCAGGGAGATTTTTAGGGGAAGGACCATCAGAGAGTACAAAACTGGTTCCGGCGAAAGCGCGGTGGACAAGAAAGCTTGAGCTCCAGTCGAATAGGCCCTGATGTCTCGCGCCGTAATCCCGATCCCCGGGTTTTCCCCGACATGTTCCCCCAACTGCACCAGGCGGCCGGGGTCACGAAACGGAAGCGGTCGTAGAAGAATTCCTTTGATGAGGGAGAAAATTGTCGTTGTCGCACCGATGCCCAAAGCCAGCATCAGGGTGACGGTAATAAAGAAGCTACGCGCTTTTGCGAGGCGCCGTGCAGCGTGTCGAAGGTCATTGACCCAGAAGCCCATGAAATTCTCCTGCTGGCCTTACATTATGCGCCGATGTCCTGAGTCGCTATCCACGGCATCTGCGCTTCGGCCTGCAAGACGAACCCGTGGTAGAGGATCACAAGACCGATCGCGGGGAATTTGAATTCGGGCGTCGCACGCAATCAGCAAAGGCTGCGCCTACCTTGTTGCCCAAGATGATGCAGGTTCCGTGTGGGAGGGAGGAGGCTGGTTGGAGCAACTTCCATCCAAAACCGTCAGCAAGTTACTCGCAAGTTGGCATGCTGGTGACGAGGAGGCCTTGCGCACTGTGGTTCCCCTCGTTTATGACGAGCTCCGGCGGATCGCCCATCATTATCTGCAGAAGGAACGTCCCGGCCACACGCTCCAAAGCGCCGCCCTGGTGCACGAGGCCTACCTGCGCCTGAATAAACAAGACTCGCCTGAGTTCCAGAACCGGGAGCATTTCTTAGCCATATGCGCCCAATTGATGCGGCAGATTCTGGTCGAGTACGCGCGTAGCCGCAATGCCGCGAAGCGGGATGGCGGCTATCGATTGACGCTGGACGACGTGCTGCTATTCAAGTCTCGGAGCGTGGACATGATCGCGCTCGATGACGCTCTGAACGAACTGGCTAAACTTGATCCGCAGCAGAGTCGCATTGTCGAGCTGAGATTTTTCGGCGGCCTTTCCATCGATGAAACTGCGCATGCGCTGAATCTCTCGCCAACCACGGTGAAAAGACATTGGGCTACGGCCAGGCTTTGGCTGCATCATGAGATCAGCAATACAGACGCATGACGCCGGAGCGCTGGCAACAGATTCGCGATGTGCTGGAGAAAGCGCTGGACCTCGCGCCAAACGAGCGCTCCGCCTTTCTGGAGCAAGCCTGCTCGTCCGATCCATCCCTGCGGCGGGAAGTCGAAACGCTGCTTGTCTCAAGCCCTGATGTGAGCTCCAGTTTTCTGCAATCGTTCGCGCTACGAGTCACGCTCACATCGGGTACGAAGCTGGGGGACTATGAGGTCAAATCGCTGCTTGGTTCGGGCGGCATGGGCGAGGTCTATCGCGCCCGCGATTCGCGGCTGGGCCGCGATGTGGCGATCAAGGTCTTGCCGTCGTTCCTCTCCGCCGATCGTGACCGGCTGCGGCGCTTCGAGCAGGAGGCGCGAGCGGCCGCGGCGCTGGACCATCCCAACATTCTGGCGGTGCACCAATTGGGCAGCTACGAAGGTGCACCGTATCTGGTCTCGGAACTGCTGGAAGGGGAAACCCTGCGGGAACAGCTCGGGCGTGGCCGCCTGTCGGTGCGCAAGGCGATTGACTACGGGGTGCAGATCGCCCGCGGGCTGGCCGCGGCGCATGAGAAAGGCATCGTCCATCGCGACCTGAAGCCGGAGAACCTGTTCGTCACCAAAGACGGGCGGGCGAAGATTCTTGACTTCGGGCTAGCGAAGTTGACGCAGTCGTTCAGTCTAGGGCCAGCCCGCCAACGATAGGCGAGGGGACGAAGGCGGGAGAAGTGATGGGCACCGTGGGATACATGTCGCCGGAACAGGTGCGAGGGCAAACTGCCGACCATCGGGCCGACAACTTTGCCTTCGGCGCGATTCTGTATGAAATGCTCGCGGGGAAACGAGCGTTTCAGAAGCCGACCTCGGCGGAAACGATGACGGCGATTCTGAACGAAGACCCCCCGGGATTTTCCCAGATCACCGTAAGCGTTTCCCCAGCGCTGAAACGCGTCGTACATCGTTGCCTTGGAAAGAGCCGGGAACAGCGCTTCCAATCGGCATCGGACCTGGGGTTTGCACTGGAGGCGAGTGTCGCAAACCCTGAAGGGGGAACGGCACCTCTGTCCTCCGAGCAAGGAAGCCCCCAAGGCACGCCCTCGCAAAAGCGCCGCCGTGTGGCCGCGATAACCGGCGCGGTCGTCGCACTGCTCTCGGCTGCCTCTGTCGCCCTGTTTTTCTTCCCGTTTCCCTGGCGTCACGCCAGCGCCCCGTCCCACAACGCGTGGGTGCAGATCACTCATTTCGCTGACTCGGCAACTCAGCCTGCGTTGTCGCCTGATGGACACATGATTGCCTTCATTCGCGGCCCTGAAACCTTCGTTACACCTGGCCAGATTTACGTGAAGATCCTGCCGGATGCCCAGCCGGTCCGGCTGACCCATGACGATCTGCCGAAGATGGCTCCGGTTTTCTCGCCCGACGGATCGCGCATTGCTTATACGACTACGGACGCGAATTTCGGATGGAATACCTGGGTTGTACCGGTCCTGGGCGGTGAAGCTCAAAAGCTCCTGCCCAATGCAGCCGCCCTCACCTGGGCTGACAACCAACACGTGGTGTTTTCGGAGATCAAGACAGGGATTCACATGGGCATCGCTACTGCCACGGAGAGCCGGGCGTTAAAGGTTTTCTCCAGGATTACTCCTCGGAAGCGTGCAACTGGGCTTGGCCAGACAGGATGCAAAGGAACGCGAGTCGAGCGATGATGGGCGGAGCTGGTCGGATGACAGCTACAGCCCGCGCCGACATTGGTGCCCGGTTGGAAGCCCGACCGTGAAGCGTGGGTCTGGGGTTGCGTACAGACGTGTGATGACGTTTGTCGGTTTCCGACGACGATCTCGATTGGGAGTTTGCTCTGTGCCCGCGCCCCGGGCATTCGGCCGGCATGATCGGAGGAGCAAAATGGCCAAGAAGGGCAACAGAAGATGTGACGCATTGCCCATCCTGCATCCGGATGCTGCTGGATTGATGTAGGCGCAAGTGAGTTATACGTCGCCGTCAGCGCTGATCGAGACCCACAACCCATCCGCTGCTTTCCCACATTCACTCATGATCTGCATAGGCTCGCTGATTGGCTCGAGCAGTGCGGGATTCACTCTGTCGCCATGGAGTCCACAAGTGGGTACTGGATTCCTGTGTACCAGATCCTGGAAACTCGCAGCCTTGAAGTCTATTTAGTCAACGCGCAGCACGTGAAGAACGTGCCGGGCCGGAAGACAGACGTTTCCGATTGCCAGTGGCTTCAGTATTTGCATTCTGTCGGTTTGTTGCGTGCCAGCTTTCGCCCGCCGGGATTCATATGTGCCATACGATCTCTTTGGAGACATCGCAGCAGCTTGATCCAGATGGCAGCTGAACACGTCTTGCATATGCAGAAGGCTCTCGACCAGATGAACCTGCAGATTCATCGTGTACTGAACGACGTCACTGGAATCAGTGGCCTCAAGATCCTGGATGCGATCCTTGTGGGCGAACGAGATCCTCTGACTCTGGCACGACTCTGCCATGGTGGCGTGAAGAACAGCGAGGACACTATCGCAAAATCCCTCGAGGGCGACTACCGTCCAGAGCATCTATTCGCCTTACGTCAGTCCTTGGCGGCCTATCGCTACTATCAGAAGCTCGTTGTTGAAGTTGATCAGGAGATTAAGCACCAGCTGGGCGAGTTGAAGACAGCCGCAACCGCAGAGAGCATAACACCCGCACGAACGAAGGCTTCCCCGTATCAGAGGCGTCGATACGAGCCAAAGACATTTGATCTTCGTGGGGAACTATACCGCATCTTTGGCGTGGATCTTACGAACGTGCCCGGGATCAGCGCAATCACAGCCCAAACCATCTTGTGCGAAATCGGTACGGATGTCTCCCGATTCCGAAATGCCTCTGCGTTCGCATCCTGGCTGGGCCTATGTCCAGAGAAAAAGATCAGCGGCGGCAAGGTTCTATTTACCAAGAGCCGGCGCGTTCGAAGCCGAGTTGCAACTGCCCTGCGGATGGGCGCCCAATCTCTTCACCACGCCAAAGACTATCTGGGTGAGTTCTTCCGACGCATCACGCGAAGGCTCGGCAAGCCCCAAGCAACTACTGCCACGGCCCACAAACTTGCTCGCATCGTGTTCCACCTGTTGAGCACAAAGCAGGCTTACAACGAGAGCGTCTTTCACAAGTCTGAGGAGGAAACTCTCCGACGCGCTGAATATCGGCTTCGCAGACAAGCTGCCCAACTCGGATTTCAGATCATCCCTGCAGAGATCGCTTGATGTTCCTTGGGAGTCGGCCAGGCTTCCGTAAACGAATTCTGGTTTGAGGCTGAGCGATTGGCGACGAGATGGGCGTTTCTCAGGACTAATTTCGATCAGGTCGCGCAAAGGGCCGCCGAGGAGTGCGTTGGGGCCGATCGTCAACCGAGAATCGAAGTTACCTGAAAGGCGACTTTTCGGGAGTTTGGACGGGAATCGCCAGCCCCTCTATCCCCTATCATTTCCCCGGACCTCGCCGTTGCTCCGATACTCTGTTTCAAAGATTGATCGGCTCTATCTCTCTTTGATCAAGAGGATTGCCCCTAGCATGAGAAGCACGGCGAGAGTGAAGACCACGCCGTGGATGAGCGTGCTCGGACGATGCAGATGCCATGAGTCAATGAACAGGAATCCAGATGACAAACACACTGCTACAGAACTCAACCGGGCCCAGAATCTTGAGGCTCTAAAAATCGACCTTCGCATAATATGCCTTTCAATAAGCGGATCGCTAGGACCAGCGATAGCCAAGCAACCAACTTTAGGCTTGCGAAGCCCGGAACATACAAGGCCGTTGGAAAGACCTTGCCACAAGCCGACTTCTGACAACAGACCTAGCTGGGCGTCGTTCAGTAAACAAGGGCACGACCACTACCATGTAAATTCCACCGTATACTCGAAACGTAGATCGGGAAGGTAAGTATCGGTCGTCTTACCGTCAGGCGGCTGACCGAGAACGACCTTTATCCTTGACAAAAGCCTGTGAGAATAAGAACGATTCGGTTGATATCGATATCTTGACCCCCTTGTATACCCCCTCAACCGGTGACATACAGTGTCTTACAACATAGTGTCCCTACCGGCGAAAACGTATCGGATCGGTCGTCATCAGTAACCGGAAAACGAGGTGGTCGCCATTAAACTCCTGAGTTTTCGGCCACACGGAAGTTGATCGCAATCCGACAGTCGCTGTCGAAGCTCCCTGCAAAACGGCGATTGCGGTAACTTGCCGGGTTTCTCGGCTCGCTTGGGAGCAAGTTACCGCAAACGCGACTTTGCAGGCGGCGTTCAGTTCTGACTGGTGAGTGGTAGATGCAACGCTTGACTATCAACATTCGTTCAAAGGCAGATTAAGCGCAATACGAAAAGGCGCGCCGTGCCGTCGCACAGGGCGCCTTCGTGGCCGCTTGCCAACGAGCGGAGATAGATACCGAACTAAAGAACAGTCTTATAAAACGGCGGCGATACAATCCACTTCAATATCAAACCCGCCGTACCAAGCAGGAATATTAATAAAGATGCGCGCGGGCGGATTTTTCGGGAAATAACGCCTGTAGACGGTATTCACCGCAGGGAACATGTCTACTGAGGTGACGTAGACATTCAGCTTCAGAATGTTTTCCAGAGAAGAACCTGCCGTTTCGACACAGAGCTTGAGTTGATCCAATACGATCTCCGTTTGACGCTCAATCGGTCCCTTGAAGATTTCTCCTGTTTTGGGGTCGAACGGCGGAGCACCTGAGACGTAGATTGTGTCGCCGTGCTTCGTCACGGCTGAAGCTGGGGCCTTGTATTTTTCCAGGTAGGTGTCCAGCGGCTCGACGCGAATGATTTCCCGTTTCATCTGGAATCTCCTTTTTCAGTCCTGATTCGCTCGAATTATAGGCTCTTCAGCCGTATGGCAAGGGTAAAGCTGGAATTCCGGTCGAAAAACGGAGCGATTCGCTGAGAAGCCAGCCACCTGACCGAAGTTCCCCTAAACGGCGTTTCAGGTAAGTTCATTCCTTGGCGCGGCGAACTTACTCAAAATCCGACTTCACAGGCATTTCGGGATTAATTCCGGATTGCCGGTAATACGTCGAGCGCCGGGATAAACCGGCATGTTGTAGGGGATGAAAGAGCCCTACAGGAAAGGAATTGAGCGATTCCATCCTGACCTCTAGTCTTGCAGGCGGCATCGTGAGGTGTC
>Ga0210391_10002958_pt1 | contig 14496 bp, 9 predicted proteins | sample IncBWC12OmetaG_FD_160573 | JGI IMG/M metagenome (GOLD analysis project Ga0210391, IMG submission 160573) | Forest soil microbial communities from Barre Woods Harvard Forest LTER site, Petersham, Massachusetts, United States - Inc-BW-C-12-O ... | reverse complement strand
AGTCGTCATGGGCCCCGACCGCCTCATGCGTGCGATCTACAACGTATTCGGCGTTCTTCACGACCCGGGTGTTCGCTACGCACTCCCTGCCGTCGAAGGAACGAGCGAGCCCGTGCTCCGGCGCCGCCTCGTTGCTTGGCTCGAGCTGGACCGTATGGCGGCGAACGGCGGCGAGCCAGTGGCGATTCTCGAGGTCGGAATCGGTACGGGAGCGAACCTCGCCTATGTGGCCGACGCGCTTCCGCCCGATCGAGCGGCTCTCGTCTGGGGAGTGGATCTCAGTCGAACAATGCTGGCGCGATGCGCGCGGCGGGCCCGAACCTCGGGGCTCGATGTGCGGCTCGCCATCGCGGATGCCCACGCTCTCCCGTTCGCAAACGCAACGTTCGACCGAGTGTTCCACATCGGCGGGATCGGGAGCTTTCGTGATCCGGGCCTCGCGCTCGCGGAGATGGCGCGGGTGGCAAAGCCAGGCGCCTCGATTGTCGTGTCGGACGAAGAGCTCGACGGCCGTGCGCACCATGGCCTCCTCGCACGTGCGGCCTTTCGCGCGCTGACGTTCAACCAGAGACGTCCTCGCGCTCCGGTAGACGCACTGCCCGCAGAGGCTACGGATATCGAAGTCGATTTCTTATCGACCTTTTACTTCGTTCTGCGCTTCAGGCGCGCGGCATGAATTGCGCGTGCCGTCACACCGGCCTGCGCCGTAGGCCAAAAGCCCTGATCAAATTATAAACGTGGGAACGTGTCAGGTCGATCGCGGCCGCAGCTTCGGTCACGTTCCAATCCGTCCTTTCGAGGGTCTTTCGCAAGAGTTCGGCTTGGAACTCACGGGTCGCATCCTGAAAGCTCGTCGGCCGCGATGCTCCGCCCGGTGCGGGTTCGGGCTCGGGAAAGAGATGCCGGCGTTCAAAACGCACAACGCCCGCTTCGCTCGCCGCGATCACGACGGCGCGCCGGACAACGTTCTCGAGCTGCCGGACGTTACCGGGCCACTCAGCCGCTTCGGCGGCGCGGAGCGCTCCCTCCGAGGGCTCGATCGAGCGACATTTGTATTTCTCCACGGCACGTTGCGAAAAGTAGCGAACGAGATCAGGGATATCGTCGCGGCGCTCGGCGAGCGCCGGCACGAGCAACGGCATGACGTTGAGTCGATGAAAGAGATCTTCGCGGAACAGCCCCTTTTTCACCGCGGCCGGCAGGTCGACGTTTGTCGCCACAATGATGCGTACGTCGGCTTGCAAAGGTTTGGTCGCGCCTCGCGGGTAGTACTCTTTGGAGTCGAGGAACTTGAGCAGTTTTGCCTGCGCACCGTGGGGGATCTCCGCCACTTCGTCGAGAAACAGCGTTCCGCGATCGGCAACGCGAACGAGCCCTATCTTCTCGCGATCGGCGCCCGTGAAAGCGCCGCGCTTGTGACCAAAGAGTTCGCTCTCGAGGAGCGGTTCATCGAGGGACGCGCAGTTGAGCTCAACGAATGGCTCCGCTACGCGTGGACTCGAATCATGACACAATCGAGCAACTCTCGTCTTTCCGGTCCCCGATGGGCCGACGAGCAGCAAGTCGAGATCGAGGGGTGCGGCGACCGCGACTGCCTGGAACAGTCTAGCCATCGCGTGGCTCCGCCCGATGATCCCTTCCGCGCGGAGCGCACGACGGTGGATCAGCGTCGGATCGGCATCGCGGCGCAACTTGTGTCGCGCGAGAAGACGGTCGGCAAAGACCGCGACGGTTCGGGCGAAGGTCTCCGCCAGCTGTCGGTCATGCTCGGAAAACGGCCCGGGAAGCGTCCGATCCTGGAGATAAAGCACCCCCAGGGGCGGGGCGCCGATGGGTGCACATAGTACCGCCTCGATGCGATTGTCCCGGACGCTCCCGCGGTCGCGAAAACGCGGATCGGCGATCGCAGAGATGGTGATGATGGTCTCGCCGCTCGCGATCGCCTCCGCCACGACCCCGCGCGAGAACGCCTTGCGAAGCTGCACGACGTCGTCGTCGGAGTAGCCGCGCGCCATCCATCGGAGCGCACCCTCGGGAATCCCCTCGCCTCCGGTCCCGTCGGGATAGGGAAGCTCCAAAAATCCTCGAACGGCGCTTGTCACCGTGGCGATCAGGTCGAGCGCCTCTTGGAGGAAGGGCTCGATTTCGTCTCGGTGTCCTAGGTCGAGCAACTGGCGATAGAGGTCCCTCTCGCGTTGCGTTCGGGCGGCATTCTCATCACCCGCAAGCATCAAAGCAGCGTACCACTAATGTCAGACGCAACCGCGGGAACTCGATGCGGCTCATCGCCGCGATGCATGTAGGGCATCACGCCCGTCGCGACGGGAAAGATGATCCGCGCACCTTTCCGGGTTGGGCCGGCACGCGATCGTTGATTCTTGGCGCGCTGGTGCCCGGGGCCGAAGAAGGGCCCGTCGGGGTCAGCGGAGCGGTCCCCGTGTCCCGAGGAATAGCGGCGCTGCTCGCGACGATGGCGCTGCCTTCGTAGGGAGTCCCGCCGTCGACCCGTCTCGAAGGACGCGGTCACACTGAACGTCGCCCCCGACTTGCGAGCGCCGATCGGCGTGCACACCGACATTCTCAATCCCGCGGATCTTCCCATGTGGATGAATACGAACGAGCCTCGTGTTGCTGCTTGGATCGAATACACATCACGTCACGGTGCATTGCCTTCGCGGTGAACAACACCAGCAGACCTGCGAGAAGGAGCTCTCCTTGATCGGGGTCGAGGAAGAGACGATGCACACGAGCACCCGGCAACCGGCGACCTCCGGTCCACCACTGGTCGTGCCGTTTGCGTTCGTCCTTTCAGTGTGCAGCCACGTGATTCCGCTGGGAAATCGCCATCAATGGAAGCATTGACGACAGGGCGGAATGCGATTTCGGCGGGGCCTGACCACGACGGAGCCCCGCATCGACACATCGGAGCCTATTACGTGTTGACAGCGTGATCGGAGCGCCGTGACGCGTCCCGCGTCGCACAAGGTGGTGCTTTCGAACGTGGCAAGCTCTTCGCGCGCGTCACCGTCGCACCGAAGAAACGGCGCGCCGTGCTCCTGCCGTCGAACGCCACGCTCGAGCACGCAACTTCCTGCGCCAAGCAGATCCAAGATCTCGTCGACCGCTTGCACGAGGCAGGGCAGGCCCACGGTATCCACAAGCCCCTCGCTCTGGCCGCGAAGCTCAACGCGGAGGGCCTGCGAAGGCGCGCTCGCCTCGTGGAGCGCATCGTCACCGGGGAAGGAGCCCGCGCCGGCAAGCGCCGTCATGACGGCCCAGGTGATGCGGCAGGTGCGGCAGCTCGCCGAGTACCCCGCAAAGCTCATCGAGCGCAATCCGATCCCCGCGAACGCGATGCCTAGGGTCCACGCGCAGTTAGCGCTCCCGGCGAACGGCCGAAGCGAGGAATGGATCCGCCGGCGGACGGGCCACACGTCGCGCGCCCTCGAACGCTACCGGCGCGTGGCGAGCACGCTGGCCGAGCTGACCCCCGGCGACTGGACGCCGCTCGACCGAGCCATCCCCGAGCTGGCGGCCGTAGCGGCAGCGGGAGGCGGTTTTAGCGGCAGCAGCCCGCAGAGAACCGACGGGCGAAATCACCAAAAGGTCAATGATTCCGCCCAGTCGGGGCGGCGGGATTCGAACCCACGACCCCTTGACCCCCAGGCGGATTTCCCAGGCGTCTTCTCGCACGATTCCGCGGGATTCTGCGGGTTCGGAGTTCCAAAAAGAGCGGATGATGGCAGCAAACGGTGACGTGCTGCCGCGTGCGGCTGCCGCGGAAGAAGATCGCGGAATGCCTCCGACGGAGGAGGTGGCCCCGACGGACGCCGAAGTGGAACGGGGCATCCTGAACGCCCTCTCGAGAGGACTCGACGGGGTCGCGAAGACGCTTGCGACGCTACTCGACGATCGCCGACGAGAGAAAACAGCAGACGTCATCTCGCTCTACGAGGAGCGAGCGCGCCGAGGTTGGTACGCGCGATACCGCACCCTTTGTCGAAGACGCCGGTGACGCCCGGGACCGGCAAACAGCCGACCGCGTGGGCGTCGCGCGCCAACCTCGTAACGCCGGCCGTGTAGTTGGACGAATAAGATTTACCATCAGCGCCGATGGTATCCGCAGAAGGCGTAATTACCCACCCGCGTAGGCCGAGGGCGTCGGTCGCGGTGGAGCCAGCGGCGTCGGCGCGCCAAGACGCGTCCCGCTCGCTCGAATCGTTCACAGGCGTCGTCGAATCCGAACAGCCCGCATTACGGGCGAGGAACCTTGGCGATCGCTTCGTTGTCGATCCAATACAAATAGGTGGCGTCGATCGCAATCGCAGCCATTCCGCTGTCTGTGGGCGTGTACTGGCTTCGCCCGACGACGGCGGGGGTGGGCGTCGCCGTCAACGTCGAGAAATACACGCCATATCCGGGATTGAAGTAGAGACCACAATCCGCCGACACAAATGAATCGACAGGAATTTGAGTCCCGAACGGCGCCTGCACCTCGCCCGCGGCGCTGTCTCCGAGGTCGAACCACTGAATGTCGAGGTTGAACTCTGTACCAAAGTAGGCGCGCGTCGCATCGACGGCGATGGGTCCAAAGCCATTGATCTGACCTCCGAAGACGCTCTCCTGTCCCGTCGAAACCGAAATGCGAACCGGTATTCCAATGTAGGGGAGCGCAGAAAGTCCCGTAAGCTCCGCCGTCAAATAGCGCTCCGCATATAGAGTGACCCCGTCGGTCACGAGTCTGAGATAGGTGTACGAGGGCACTTGAGCAAAGATCGTCGGCGTGCCTCCCATCTTGGGCACGGTTTCGATCGCCCCATTGCCGTCGACGAAGTAGACCATCGTTCCGACGAGGGCGAGGTCCCCGGGCTCGGTCGGGGAAGCAAGCACGAGTGGCGGACCGCTCCCGTCCTTCGGAGCTCGTGCGACGGTTCCGTGCGAGTCGATGTCGTTCCAACCTGTCCAATACACGAATGCATCGTCGAGAGCCAGCGAGCGCGGATAACCGGAAACATAGTCTTGAATGGGTGCGATCGTTTCGACCGCACCTCCCATCTTCGACATGGTCGCGATCCTGCCGCCTTCACCGCCGTCGTCCTCGAACACGCCGTCGATCCAGAAGACGTTCGTCGCATCCACAGCGATGAATTCGGGATCGTTCAGGTCGGTCGCGATGTACTCCGCACCGTACGGAACGCAAACTCCGGCGATGCACACGTCTCCTTCGTCGCACGCGACTCCACATGCTCCGCAGTTATTGGTGTCCGTCTGGATGACGACGCACCCCTCGATGCCGGGGTCTCCGTCGGGCTGGGGGAGGGGGCACGACGTCCAGCCGGGCTGGCATTCCTGAATGCAGGTGGTCGCAGTGCACTGGGCAATGAATGCGTTTGATTCGTTTGCTTGCGAACAGCCTTCCAAACCGCAATTCAAGCAATTCTGGACGGAGGGGTCCGGGTCCGCGCAGGCGAGGACGCCGCCCCCGCATGCAACCTGCGGCGCGTTGCACGGTTCCGGCGGCGCACAGACAAGACCGGCAAAACAGCTGAAGCCGCGAGAACAGGCGACTCCACATTCGCCGCAGTCGTCCTGCGAGCTCGTCAGGTCGATGCACGAGTCCCCGCACGCCGTTAGGCCGCTCGGGCAGGAAGCCGTGCATCCTGCGGGGCCACAGAGCGGAGTGCTTCCTGTGCACCCTCCGTCGACGAGGCAGGCGGCGTTCGTAGCATTGACCTCGCATCCGTCGGAGGCATCGCCGTCCGCATCGATCCAGCCGTCATGGCAACGAAGGATCGCGCACGCCCCGCCGCTGCACGTCGCGTCGGCGTTCGGAAGCGCGCAAGGCGTGCACGAGCCGCACCCCATGGTGGGCTCAGTCGCAGAAACACAGAGTCCGCTGCAATACCCGAATCCTGGCGGGCAACCCTGGCAGAAAATCGATGTGCGGCCCCCACCACCCTCGCCTCCCGCACTGGTATCCGCTCCGGAGTCCCGCTCCGCGCTGGCGCCACTTCCATCGGGTGGACTCGCGCCCGCGTCGACGGCAGCTGCCTCGACGTCGTCCGGTATCGACCCGTCCCAGAGCCCGCCCGACTGTCCCGCCTCCGCAACGACCGTCGCGTCCATTTCCTGCACACCGTGGGCGTCCGGAGACGCCTCCAGCGTCCCGTCGAACGCCGGCGCGGCGGTGGCCTCTACCGTTCCGTCGCGTGAGAACACGTCGGCAGCTGGCGAAGCGTCATCCGCCAGCGACCGCGACGTGGATGGCTCGCCTCCGCAGTGCGACGCGGCGAGCCCGAAGCCGGCGAGCACGTAGCCAACGCATCGCGAGGTCCAAGGCGCCATCCCCCGACGGCCTTCCATGGCTACGGTTAGTTACGCGCGACAGCGAATTCATTCAGAGGTAGACGAGGTCGACAACGCTGGCCGACCGGAGCAACCGCTCGATATCTCGGGAACCGACGGGGCAGAAACCGAAATCCTCAGTGATTCCGCCCAGTCGGGGCGGCGGGATTCGAACCCACGACCCCTTGACCCCCAGTCAAGTGCGCTAACCAGGCTGCGCTACGCCCCGTACCATGCCGCGCGCGCCTTTTGGGCGCCGAAGCAGGCCGCGCACAGTAGCCGAGCTGGGTGAGCACGCAAGGCCCGCGCTCTCGTCGATGCATCCGGCGCCTCGACGCGGGCGGGGTCTCTCTGGCCGATGGGGCAGGTTCCACCTTCGAGAGTCCGGAGGGCGGCCGTCGAGAGCGGCGAGTCTTCGCGCGGTTCGAGCGTGGCCGCGCGCAGGGGTATGGCTGTCCTTTCCCACCCCATGACGGACGCGAAACTCTGCGGGCATCCGTGGGGAATGCTCACCCGCTCGGCCGTCGCCGTCGTGGCTTGCGCCATGCTCGGTTGCAGCGGCAGGACCGCGGAGACCTCGCGCGAGCCCGATGCCTCGGACGCGGCGCCCATTGCGAATAACGTGTTGTCGATCGACGCGTCGACCGACGTTCTAACGGCTTGGGACGCATCCGCTGGGGACGGTGCCGTCCTTGTCGTCCCTCTCGATTCCGGGTCGTTCGAGACTTGCCTTCAGCCGGCGTCCGCGCCAAGCGACGCGTGCGCCGTCTGCGAGACGCTCGACATCGCGAGCATGACAGCCAGCGGGACTCACCTGGCCTGCAACGTCGAAGGCCTGCAATGCGGCGTCGGGTGCACGGTTGTTTGCCGATGCAACGACGCCACCTGGATATGCGCCCCCGCGCCCCCATGTCGCTGAAAAGCCAGCGGCCCAAGCCGGCTTCTCCTCCGGCGTCACGGCGCCTTCGCGCGCGTCGGCGCGACTGCCGCGGGTGACGGCGCGAGCCTCCCCAGCGATTCGCCGTTGCCGTCCGTGTCGATCCAGATAGCCCCGGTCATGGCCCACGGAAGGATCGCCGCCGCGTCCTCCTCGTGCGTCCCCGCAGCGCCCAGCACGGGGGTCATCGGCGTTCGCCCGGAAGCCACGACGATGAACGCATCATCCTTCGAGGCTTGCAGCGTGAACGCTACGTCCGCACCGACGGCGCCATCCGCGAGTGCGATCTCCTTCACGTCCTTGGCGTCGGTCGTTCCGTTGGCCTTCGCGTCGGTCTTCGCCGCGTTCTCGGACCCCTTCGCGTCCTTCTTGTCGTCGGCCTTCGCCTCGATCACCGCGGCGGAGACACGCCGAATCTCCACACGATCGACGCGCACCCACGGCGCGCTCTCGACGTGCACCTTCACGCGCACCGAGCCGCCCCGCACGATCCCGCCGACGGGAACGCCGTTCGCCGTCACGCGGAGCATCGGCCCGTTCGTGAGCACCACGTCGCGCAGCGTCTTCACGCCGCGGACGACGTCCTCGGTGCGCGCCGCGTCCCACGCCTCGAGCTGCCCGTCGTCGGCCACGCGAACGAACGTGCGGGGATAGCCTGCCTCCTGCCCGACGACGCCGTGCGTGTCCGTGTCCGCGGTGGGCGTGACCGGATGCGACGTACGGAGCAACGCAAAGAAATCGTCCAGCACCTTGGCGCGCGCGTCGACGTTGCGGCCGTTCCACACTTCCACCGTATCGAAGCGGGACTCGTAGTCCGGATCCGTGCCGACGCCGGTCTTTCGGTCGAACTTGTAGAGGTCGAAGTACCCGTTGCTCCCGGACCGCGGGTGGTTGATCTGGAACACGAAGTCCTGCGGCTCGCTCTTGCGCAGGCCGTCGACGAGGTCGCGCGGGGGGATGTCGCGCACGGCGGGTGCGCCTCCGCGCGGATCGCTCGCGACGAACGCCATCGGCCAGGCGTTGGCGTGACCCCAGGCATGCCGGCTCGCGTCGCTCGTCAGCTCGTCGCCCGGGATCGACACCAGGTCGTGTTCGAGGTGCAGCGACTCCACGATCGGCTCGAAGTTGGCGATGACGTTGTGCTCCGTGGCGACCGCCACTTCCACGCCTTCCGCTGCGTTCGCGATGACGCGATCGCGCGTGCCCACCGGCGCGTCCGCGCCGAGCATCGTGTGCTGGTGAAAGTCGCACCCGAGATAGCCGGCGGTGTCGAGCACGCGCCGCGGCGATAAGCGGATTTCGGAGTCTGCGCCCGGGGCAAGCGCCAGCGGGGCCTGATCGAGCGCGTACTCCGGCCCGCGCGACGCGGTCACCTGGTACGCACCCGGCGCAAGCGGGACGGACACGATGCCGTCGGCGGTCGTGACCTGGTTTTTGGCTCCGCCGGCGACGTACGCAGGCCCGAAGCTCGGTGCGGGGCCGCCGTCGGTGCGCTCGAACGTCAACTTGCACGGCATCGGCGCGCCGTCCGCGGTCACGCAACGCACGCGCGCCGAGGCGGCCCGCGTGACCGCGAGCTTCGCGCGCGCCGCGATCGGGCTCGGGGTCCGGCTGTCGCTCATGACGTCGATTGGAACCGGCGCGGCGCCCGCCCGTCCGCCTCCACTGATGTACGCCAGCGTCCAGTGTCCGCTCGGGAGCTCCGCCGCGAGCGCGGGCGGCGACCCCGCGGCGTGAATCGTGAGCGCGTCTCTTCCCTCCGCGTCGCGAACGACGACCCGCGCGTCGTCGGGGACCGGCACGGTCCCCTCCCCGTCCTGCCCGATGAGGTCCACCTGCACCGGAGCCACGCTCTGCCCCGACGCTTTCATCAGCTCCGCCACGAGGCTCGACGAATCGGCGCGCTCCCCGACGAGAAGAATGCGGGCGTACGTCGACGTCTGGCCCGGCGCGAGCGTTTGCGCGCCGTGAATCGTCGTGTCGGTCCAGGATCCGCCGCTCACGCCGTCGACCGATCCCTCCGTCGAGGTGAACGCGTAGCTCACGAACCGCCCAACGCCGCCGACATAAGGCCCGCTCGACGTCCCCTTGAATCCGGTCGTCTTGCCGGGGGCGATCTTGTCGGCGCCCCCCCACTGGATCGCGTCGCCGAAGGAAGGGATGGCGATCGGCGCCGGTCCCGTGTTGGTCACCGACGTCTCGATCAGGAGCGCACGATCGGGCGCATGGAGCGTATAGCGGGTCGCGACGACGAGCCCCGGCTCGTAAAGCTCGCGGCCACGGACGTCGATCCATGCGCTCCCGTCGGGCGAAGTCCCCGTCCCCAGCGCGTCGTACACGGCCTGCCGCGGGAAGACGCCAAAGTACGTGAACACCTGCCCGAGCTCGTCTTTGCGGAGAACCGCGTCTGCCGCATCGACCAGATTGCCGCCGCTCTCGGCGAAGCCTGCGCTCGACCCCAGGCGGTCGACCACGAACGCGACCTCGTCGTTCTCGAGGATCCAGTCGCCGGGACGGCCAATCGCGTTGGGGCCGCCGAGCTCCTCGCCTTCGCGCATCGCGTGCACCCGCGCAGGCTTGACCGCCGTCGACCCTGCATCGGGACTCTGGGCGCCGAAGACCTGGCCCCATCGCGCCGCGGCACCCGGGACGACGTGGATGGGCGGCGTCGCATCGGCCGCCGGCCGGCACGCGGACGCGAACACGGCCGCGCAGGCACAAGCCCGTGCGAGCCACGTGGCGAACGGGGGCGCGAGCGAGCGGGCGGACGAGCGCGCGAACGTGCGCAAGGACCTCACCCCGCGCTCCGCTCCGCCAGAAAGCGCGCGAGGGCCTGGGCTTTGGGGACGAGCGAGGCGAGCTCGATGCGCTCGTCCGTCGTGTGGAAGCCCGTTCCGCGCGGGCCGAGGCCGTCGATGGCAGGAATGCCGAGGGCCGCCGCGGTGCTCGCATCGCTGCCGCCGCCGACAAGCCCCGCTTCGTCCGCGCCGAGGCCGTGCGTGCGCGCGCACGAGGCGTAGGCCGCGAGGAGTGCGACGCTGGCCTCGGTGCGCTCGAGCGGCAAACGCGCGATGCCGCCCTGCAGCTCGAAGCGCGTGCCCGGCACTTCGCGCACCGCTTCGTCCGCCGTGCGCCGGAGGGCCGCGACGAGCCGATCGCCGTCCGCCCGCGTGGAGAACCGGATGTCGACATGCGCTTCGGCGCGATCGGGCACGGTGTTCTTGCTGTGGCCCCCGACGATACGGCCCACGTTGACGCTCACGCCGCGCGGCATGTCCGTCAGCCGCTGCGCGCCGTCGATGAAGCGCGCGAGCGCCCAGATCGCGTTCGCCCCGTCGGCGAGCGCGTTGCCGGCGTGCGCGGCGCGGCCGTGGGCAACGACCACGAGGCTGCCCGTACCCTTGCGCCGGGTGATGATCGCATCGGCGAAGCGACCCGCTTCAAACACGAGGCACGCGCTCGACCCCGTGATGGCCGCGGAGATCACGCCCGAGCCTTCGGGCGAACCCACCTCCTCGTCGCTGACGACGACGACGCGCAGCGGAACGACCGCATCGAGGCCGCCCGTCTCCGCGAGCGCGCGCATCGCGAACGCGATCACGACGAGGCCCCCTTTCATGTCGAGGACGCCCGGCCCGAACGCATGCGTGCCGTCCTGCCGGTAGCCCTCGAACGCGCCCGGCGGAAAGACGGTGTCGAGGTGACCGACGAGCGCGACGGCGGTCTTGTTGGGCAGCTCCACGCGCGAGCGGAAGACCCAGTGGTCGGCGAAGCGCTCGCTCGGTCGCGCGGTGGAGATCACTCCGGGCATCTCGAACAGGTGCGCGAGGAGCGTGCCCGTCTGCCGTCCGCCTTCGGGGTTTTCCGTGAACGAATTCACCGAGACGAGAAGGGCCAGAGCTTGCTCCATGGCGCGCTGCTTGTCCGACAGCCACGCCGTCGCTTCGTCTGCGTGCGTCCGCATGCGTTCGGATCCTACCACCGCGGAGACCGCGCGGGTCCCCGCGTCGTCGCTCTCCGACCCGGTGAGCGCGGGACGGCGAAGTCATAGTCGGGGCTACGAGGCAGGCGATTTGCGCCGGCGTTCACGCAGTCTGCGCTTTGGCGCGATCCGTGCTGTCATGGGCGCGGGGACTGAGGGCGGGTCTAGGGAGAACGTCGGGAGGGACCATGAATCGAGGAGCACTGGCGGCGGGCGTCGCGGTGGCATGCGTGATCTCGCTGCTGCGCGTCGACGACGCTGCAGCCTGCGGCGGGTGCTTTCAGCCGCCGGTGCCGCCGACCCAGGTCGCCTCCGACATTACGGACGAGCGCATGCTCCTCTCGGTTTCGACGACGCAGACGACCCTCTATGACCAGATCGAGTACTCGGGGTCGCCGTCGTCATTCGCGTGGGTGCTGCCGATTCACGGGACGGTGACAGTAGGCCTTAGCGCCGACATTCTCTTCGACGTCGTCGACGCGCTCACGGCGACGCAAGTCCACGCCCCACCTTCGAATTGTCCGCCGCCTCCGAACTGCTCGGGAGGCTGTGGACTGGGCGGCTCCTCGGCAAGCGCCGGCGGCTTTGCCAGCGCGGGGACGGACGGGACCGTCAGCGTTACCAAACAGGGAAACGTGGGCCCTTACGCGACCGTGCAGCTCCACGCGACGGATTCGAGCGCCCTCGATGGTTGGCTCGCGCAAAATGGGTTCGAGGTCCCGGATGCGGAGGCCCCCGTCATTGCCCAGTACGTGGCCGAAGGTTTCGATTTTCTCGCGATGAAGCTTCTGCCCGACGAGAGCGTGAAGGCGATGCGGCCCGTGCGGGTGACCTCCACAGGCGCTTCGTTCTCTCTGCCACTTCGAATGGCCGCCATCGGCACGGGCACGACGGTTGGAATCACGATTTGGGTCTTGAGCGACGGCAGGTACGAGCCGCAGAATTTTCCATTTTTTCATATCGCGGACAGCAATCTCATTTGGGACTGGAGCACCAGCCTGAGTAACTACACGGTACTGCGGGCGCAGAATGAGGCCGCGCTCGACAACAAAGTGTGGGAGATCGAGAGCTCGATCACGCTGAGCCAGGAGCTCGTCGTCAACGGCGTTCTGAGCAGCGGCGCGTCGGTCAACGAGGGGAGCGGGGCTCTCGGAGGGGCCATCTCCGACCCGGCCCAAGACTATCTCCCCGTCAGCGCGAGCGGGACCGACGATGGCGGGAGCGACGCCGGCACGAGCGACGCCGGCACGAGCGACGACAGCGGAGGGGGGTACGCGGGATCTTCGGCCCCCACCATCCTCGAGAGCGCAGAGCAAGTCCGCTCCGATGACCTCAACGCGCTCTTCGCCGGCATCACGGCGCCGAACGTTCGCGTCACTCGGATACGCAGCGACATCGCGCACGTGGCGATGAACGTGGATCTGGTCCTCCAGGCGTCCGCCGACCAATCGGAGCTCTCCAACGTGCGCCAGGTGACCCGGAGCACGAACGAGACGTGCCCGATCTACGACGGGTGCAACGTCGTGGGGACGGGCAGTCCCGCCCAATCGGTAGCGAGCGAACACGGAGGCTGTGCGGCCACGACGCGAGCGCGCACCGGCTCCCCATGGTCATGGGGTTCGGTTGCCGCGCTGGGCGCGTTCGCTTTGTTGCGCGTGCGGCGCAACGCGCGGCGCCGGTAGCCCGGGACGCGCCATGCACGTCGCACGGTCGCGCTCGAACCGCTGGCCTATTTCGCTCGCTGTCACGCTGTCCGTGGCGTGCGGCGGGGGGCCTTCGCCTCGTGTCGAGAACGCGCCGGACGGCGCGGCGAAAGGGATGGCGTCGAACGAAGCCGGTTTGCCGGACGCGGCCTCCGACGCGCCCGACGTTCGCGCAGCGGGCGGCGACGGGAGCACGGCCACCGATGCCGGCGCTCCCGCTGACGCGAGCGCGAGTGGCGACTCCGCGGACGGCGCCGGCAGTGTGAACAGCCACCCGACCGTGTCGTCATGGTTGGGCACGAACGTCGCGGCCGACCTGCCGCGAGTGGACGTCACGTATCAGCTCACCCCATTCGATACCGTCGCCTCGCAACTCGACGCCAACGGATACCCGGTGGCGGGTGCTTCGGGCCAGAGCTCGACGGACATCGGATTCATTCTCCCGAGCGGCACCTACAAGATCGAATACACGGGCACGGGGGCCCTCTCCGTCTCGGGCATCGGGGTGCTCGGCGGCGCGTGGCAATCGGTCAACGGCGAGCAGCGCAACACCCTACAAATCACGGGGACGCCCGGTTCGTTCGGAAATTTCCTCACGCTCTCCATCGCCAACGGCGCGGGCCAGACGGTGCAGGGAATCCACATTTACTATCCGGGGTTCGACTACGACGGGACGACGACGTTTCTCCCGCAATTCGTGTCGATCCTTGGTCCCTTCCGCGCCATGCGCTTCATGGATTGGGAGAGCACGAATGGGAGCACCCTGGCCGATTGGGCCGATCGCCCGGCGGCGGCGCACTTCGGCCAATCGAGCTTCGGCGAGCCGTACGAACACATCGCCGAGCTCGTGAACGAGACGGGAAAAGACGGCTGGCTCACGGTGCCCGAGCATGCGACGCCTGATTTCATCGCGCAGTTTGCGGCGTTCATGGCGCAGCACCTCGACTTCACGCGCATCCAAGCCGCGCGAAATCAGGCGGGGTTCACGACGCCGTTCCAGCTTCTCGTCGAAGACAGCAACGAGACATGGAATCAAAGCTTCACCGCGTACGCGACGTTCCTTGCCACCGCGAACGCCGACGCGGCGCGCTACCCCGGCACCTATTCGGGGAGTTACGGCCCGTCGTGGATGACGCAGTCGTCGGACCTCATGAAAGTCGCGGAGGTGCACGCGGATCGCATCGTGGCGATCGGCAATGCTTTCCGCACGGCGTTCGACGCCGTCGGGCACAAGAGCGCGGTGGCCCCCGTACTTTCGGGGTGGGCGCTCGGTCCCGGATACAGCGACGCCGGCCTCACGTTCATCCAGGCGAACTACGGCGAGCCGAAGGACTACGTGACGTACGTGGCCCAAGCGCCGTACTTCGCGACCGCCGACGATACGACGACGGGATCGCTCGATACGCTCTTTCCCGCGATGCAATCGAATATCGCGTCGATGGACGCGACGTTTCAGGATTTTGCGATGCTTGGAACGCAATACGGGATTGGCATCGTGGCCTACGAAGGCGGGCAATCGCTGTCCGGCA
>Ga0210391_10002957_pt1 | contig 14497 bp, 12 predicted proteins | sample IncBWC12OmetaG_FD_160573 | JGI IMG/M metagenome (GOLD analysis project Ga0210391, IMG submission 160573) | Forest soil microbial communities from Barre Woods Harvard Forest LTER site, Petersham, Massachusetts, United States - Inc-BW-C-12-O ... | reverse complement strand
CCAAATTCTCCAAGAGGAGATCGCGGCGAGAACGAAAGAACATGATCACCGGAACAAGCAGCAGCTTCACCAGGCACAGCATGCGAGAAGTTGTACACGGAGACAGTCCGCATTGGATACTGGGCTCATTCGTCATGATTCCACAGCAGATCGCTATTTTGGCGAGCGACAGCTTGACGCAGCCCAATCAATACGGCGAGCGACCCAATGATCGGCGGACCCGTTAAAAAGCCGCAGTAGCCGATCGTAGCCGTGGCGGAGATGGCCGGACCGGCTCCCATTCTCGTATCGCGACCTGCCACATCCCAGATCACGGGAACAATGTTTGCGACTCCTGTCCCAGCGAGCATGAGGTGGAATCTCCGCGGCGTGACCGGGCCGAGAGTTCAGGATGCGGTTCATCACTTCACCATCGAACCGTCGCCTGTCACCACTTTGATGATGCGTTAAGTCCAGATCCTAAATGGTGCGTAGCCAAGCTAGCGACGTCCAGCCCCATTTCTAGAGACGCCAGGGCGAGGGTTTTCAGATCGCGACGCTGCACCTTACCCGTAAGTCCTTTAGGAAGGACGGGGAGAAAAACAATCCGCTCCGGAGTCTTGTAATCAGCGATGTGATTGCGGACTAAGTTCCGCAACTCCTCCTCGCCAGCCGTGAATCCATCTCGCAAGGCAACAAATGCAATCACCTTTTCCCCGTGGATCGGATCAGGCGTGCCAATGACACCAGCCTCAAGAACGGCGGGGTGGCGATACAAGACTTCTTCAACTTCCTGTGGCGAAATGTTCGATCCGCCCCGGATAATGATCTGCTTGAGCCGCCCTGCGAACCAGAAGAAGTTGTCGTCATCACGTCTCACGAGGTCACCTGTGCGCAACCAGCCGTCGTCAAACGTATCCGCCGTGGCCCGGGGGTCATCCCAATATCCCACGCAATTTGCAGGACTTTGCACCTGCAGTTCTCCAATTTGTCCGTCAGCCAAGACGTTCCCGGCGTGATCCGCCACGCGTACTTCCACGATGTCCAGCGCAGGGCCCACGGAGCCGGTTCGAAGCGAACCTTCGCGGATGCAGGTGACAGGCACAGTCTCAGTCATCCCGTAGAGTTCCCGAACCGACGTTCCAAAAAGATCTCGGAAGCGTTCCTGCAAGGCTACCGGTACGGTGTCGCCCCCTGCGATGCATAGACGTATAGAGCTAACGTCGCGGGGATTACGGCCTTGCTCCTCGACTACAAACTGCAACATCGCCGGCAGGATAAAGAGGTATGAGCATCGCCAGCGTTCGATCAGTTCCAGGGACTGCGCAGCGTCGAACGCTGGAAGTAGAACCACGGTTTTCCCGCGGGATATTCCTGGCAGCAGGACGCAGCTGAGCGCCCCAATGTGCATCAACTGCGTTACCGCCAGCAAAGAATCGGCTTGGTTCACGCCTAGCGACGACATCATCTCAGCACCACCGATGAGAGAAACGTGGGTATGCATCACTCCCTTAGGGCGCGCTGTAGTGCCCGATGTATACAGGATGGCAGCTACCCGATCGGCAGTAACATCGGGCAAAGAGAACCTGTCCGATTCCGAAGCATCCAGCTGAGGGAGCTCAGTGTAGATGCTCTCCAGATCTGGGCACTGCGTGCGTACTTCCTCGCAAAGCGGAGCCAACTCGGACTGGCTGAAGCACAACTTAGCATTGGAATGTTTCAGGATGTAGGCGATCTCAGCCGCCTTCAGCCGGTTGTTGAGCGGTACCGCGATCAGGCCGGCCTTGAAGCACGCGAAGAAGAGAGTTACTACTTCCGCGGCATTGCACCAGTGTATGGCCACGCGGTCTCCGATTTCCAGACCCTCGCGCAAGAGCGAGAGTGCCAGAGCATCAGTTGACCGGTCCAACACTTCGTACGAGACAACTTGGTCGCCGCAGATGACCGCGGGTTTTTGCGGAGATCTGCGAGCGGAGTGACGCAACATCCCACCCAAATTTACAGGTTGGGCGTGGAGCCAAGAACTATCAAAAGACGACATGCTTACCCTTTCGCGCTAGTGTGAAAACTCGAATGAAAACGATCAGATGCGCCCATTTAAGCCTTTTCGACTATTCCCTGATATGGAACGGTTTGGACTCGATCACCAACTGGCCCTTTGAATCAGACCACTGGGTTCGTGGCCTGTCGTAGAAAAGTTCGATCCTGTTCCATGACACCGTCGACGCAGATGAACTCCTGGTTAGTTATGGTGACAGTTCCTTGTTGCGATGGTTGGATGGAAACTGGCAATGGGCAACGGCCGAGGCTCGATCAACGGGCGCACGATCAACTGGAAGTTGAATCAGCTCGCAGGTCATTCTTCGTCCGCGCTCCTTCTAAGTGCCTTTGGTTGTCTTCTACGGATGCATTCAATGCCACCACCATCGGTCTTGTCCCCACTAGAGAACATCGGAAACGGATGACAAAAGACGACAGGGCTCCTGTTATTCCATCAATTTGCGTTTTTTTTAAAAAGGCGAGTGGGGTACTGTGCACCGAAACCGCGAAACTGCAAGAGAAGAAGTGCACGCCTTCCGGGAAGTGAGAGCCTGCGCGACCCCTTCGCGCACTTTCTTTCAATAGAGAGTGCGACATGGTGCTGCTGGTCGATTGATGACAATCGCCACGGCACTCAATGAGTCACAGCGCCCAAGTGTCCCCGTTGTAACGAATTGTTGAAGGTTGCGAAATACCATCTGTACCGCTCACCTCCGGACAACCCACCGTACCCATTCGGGCAAAGCTTGTTGATTGGCGGCGAGTGAGATGGCGATTTTGAGGCAACTCAAATCGAGCCTTTGCGAATTTCCATTCAACTTCTTGCCTTTCATCTGCCCACTCGGACACCGTGATTCTTCATCGACCTGCTGACTGTAAATTTAGTGGACAGCTTACCGATGACGCACGATCGCACGAAAAAAGACTCGGAGATGCTTGTCTCCGGGTCACATATGGCGAAAACCATCAACTATTGATTGAGTGCGACAAATACCTGCTTATCTTCATTGACATGTGCTCGCTGGAGTCGGGCCTTGTCCTCCATCTTCGAAGCATGCAATTCGAGATTCAAATGGATCGATGGGCAGAGAATCTCACGAAGAAAATACTGGTCGCCATACTTGTTGAAGACTAACCGGTTATTTCTCGATCGATCTTCGTCAGCAACAGCGCTTCTCAGTATAGTGGCGTGCTGGGTGCCGTTTTGAATGACGACTGTGATGCGGTCGTCCGAAGTGATTGTGTAGGTTCCGGCGGGCAAGAATGCACGGCCAGCGGTGAAGTCGAATGGGATGTTTGCCCGAACTTCGTAACTTTGCGCCGATGCAGTGCCCGCCATAACAAGACCTGCCAGTGCAAAGAGCGCGATTGCGATGATCCGTTTCATGATGTTGTCTCCTTTTTGAAGGCATTAATTGCTGCAAGTGCCCCAGGACTCTTCGCAGTGCAGCCCGAACTGAATTTGTTTGCCAGCTTGCCAAGGTTGTTTCGTTGAGAGCTCTTTGCGAAAGGCAGTCTGCGGCTCGAAGAACTCTCGCCTTTGTGATGTGGCTCTTCTGATTGCTGCGAACTACGTATCAGCGTTTGTGACTTGCGATCTGGCTCCGATGCTCCGACGGCCCAATTGCAGTGGTCTGTGCTGTCACTTCACTACAACTTTCACTCTCATCCATGGGTGGATGCAGCACTGAAAGTAGTGCTCACCTTTTGACAGATTCGCGACCTGAACGGTACTGCCCTGAAGGATTCGCGTGCTGGCCACGGCCACGTTGGAAAACCCACCTGTACATTCCGGAACTGTCTCCTCTCCTGGCGCGTTGAGGCCCGGAACGAAGCCTCCTCCGAAGTGAGCCACCTCGGTGAAGGTGTGAGGCTCACCGCCCTGATCCACGACACTAAGGATGGTTCCTTCTTTGATCTTCATGGCATCAGGTTCGAAGTCCCAGCCCGGGTCGGGAGTTCCGGCAGTTGCCTTCGCGAACAAGTCCGACAGTGTGGTGAATGCTCCCAGTGTGACGTTCTTACAGAAGTCAGGTCCCAGAGCGGCGTTGAAGGTGGATGGGTCGCATTCGTCCAATGCGACGATCTGGGCGGTATTCGTCTGAACGTCCTGCTGTGAATGTCGATATCCTGGATAGCGTTGCTCTGCAGGTATCTGTGCATTGACGAGCGCAGCGCTCGTCAATATCAGACAGCCAGTGAGCAAAGCCAACTTCGTCTTGGTAATCATCGTTGACGCCTCTGTCGCTTCGAATTTGGAAGCGCTGCCGCGGATCGTGTTTGATGGCAACCGGCGTAGCGCTTCACCCGAGATATCGAAAACGGCAGGACAAATACGACAACCCGAAGAAGGATCGATTTCGTGGGCAGGTATCTTGTGAAAGGGTGAGCGCATTACTTTGGCGGAGACAGGACTTTCTCGATGTCATGGTTTAACGCGGGCAGATGGTCGCGCTCGAGGACTCTCTTACTAACGACGAGGCCAATTGTGTGAGTATTTCGTACAGTGAGACCTGCTACATACCGAACCTTTGCCGATAGGCGCTCGGCGAGACGCCGGTATGGCGCTGGAAGATCTTGCGGAAGAAGACCACATCCTGATAACCCACGGCGTCACTGATCTCCGGCATGGTGCGATGGTCATTTTCCAAAAGCCGCTTGGCGGCGGCAACACGCAGCTTCTGCAAGTAGATCAGCGGACTATCCCCGGTGGCCTTCTTAAAGCGGCGAACAAAATTCCGTAAGCTCATGCCGACGTGTTCGGCCGGGGTTTCAAGTGGGAAAGTCCGTTGAAAGTTCTTATGCAGCCACTCCTGCGCGGCCGAGATGGCCTCGTCGGAATGCACAGTTTTCAGTGGAACGATGGCAAAACCAGCCTGCCAGGCGCGAGGCATCTCGATCAGCATGGCCTTGGCGCTTTGCATGGCTACGTCGTGGCCGCAGAAGCGTTCTACCAGGTACAGGCTCAGATCCAGCGATGCGTTGACCCCGCCGCCGCAATAGAAGCCGTGGTCTTCGGTCACCATCAGTTCCGGCATCCACCGCACCTGGGGATATTTTTCACGGAAGCGCTCAGCCAGGCTCCAATGTGTGGTGGCGCGTTTGCCGTCAATCCCGTGGCTGCGACCAGGCCCACGCCCGAGCAGACGCTGGCGATCGCGGCTCCGCGCTTGTGCCAGCGAAGCAGCCAGGGCACAACCGGCGCATTGCGCTCGACGGCGTCGTCCACGCTCAGGCCAGTCGATGGAAGGAAGATGAGATCCGTGTTGCGAACATCTTTAAGGGCCACCGCAGGCTGGATATGAATCGGCCCGTCACACCGTACCGCGCGTCCGTCGACCGATGCTGTAGTCACTCGAAAGTGACATACAGGCGGCATTCCCGTGAAGTTGTTCCACAGTGTGCCGGCATGACGAAAGACTTCCATCGGACCGATAGCGGTGGAGGAGAATGTCTCGTCGAGAAACAAAACTGTGACATTAATCATGACAAATCTTTACCTTTGGCTGAATCACCTACCCATAATGGCCAATCTGCCGTCTTGTTGCAAGGGTTTCTCACCTCTACTCTTGGGACAGACTGGAAGCACAAGTGCTTTTGCACAAGATGACAAGGAGTAAGTATGAAGAAATACATTATCGAGCGCGAGGTGCCAAACGTCGGAGCTCTCGCACCTGAAGAAATGCGCCAAGTTGCTGTGAAATCGAATGATGCGCTGAGCCAGCTTGCCCCTCACGTGCAGTGGCTGGAGTCATTCGTTGCCCCAAACAAAACCTTCTGCATCTATCTGGCCGAAGATGAGTCGTACATTCAGCGGCATGCGGAACTAAGTGGAATACCCGCAAACGAAGTAACGGAGATCAGCCAGATAATCGACCCGACGACTGCCTCGTCGTGTTCATAGGCCCTGATATAAATGATTGTGCGATCTGCCCTCGCATAGCGAAGACCATCGACGCTCAGTAGAAAACTACAGCGCCGTTTCGACAGTTCACTCCTTGGTCCTCGCGCACATTCCAGGCGACACGAGCGTTTCACCCTCAGGAGGGAATTCCATGGCTTCGATGATTTCCCCGCTCAACAGCGTTGCTGCGGGCGGGGACAGTACGGCTACCGATGCTTTGTTCAGTACTTTGTATTCTGAACTTCATCGATTAGCCAAACGGGAACTTGCAAGGCAGTGGGCTCCTATGAGCCTCAGCGTCACTACACTTCTGCACGAAGCCTATCTGGATATGGCGGAACTGGACGGGCCGTCTTTTCCCGACCGTGCACGCTTCATGGGATATGCCGCACGTGTGATGCGCGGACTCATTATTGATCATGCCCGGAGCCGCAAAGCTACCAAACGCGGCGGAGATTTTGACATCACATCGCTTGAATTCGATGTTATCGAGAATGTCGCAGATGCGAAGGAGCTAACCATGATCAGCGATGCTCTGGACCAACTTGCGAAGGTTGAGCCAGAGCTTGCTGAAGTTGTCGACCTGAAGTTCTTCTGCGGGTTCTCTTTTGCCGAAATCGCTGTAATGCAGAAGGTGTCTGAACGGACGGTGCAGAGAAAGTGGGAAAAGGCGCGCATTTATCTCTATCACGACATCCGCACAGATCTGCCTTCCTGAGGAACTCAAAATGCCTGGTTTGACATTGGATGAATGGCATGTGTTGAGTCCCCACCTGGACAAAGCACTTGGAATGACCGACGAAGAGTGTTCGACCTGGCTGTCGCAACTGCGCACCTACAATCCACGCATAGCGAACCGACTGGAAGAACTCCTCTACGAGCAACGTGCTCTGGCCGAGGAGGGTTTCCTCGAGAGGCGCGCCGTCGAATTGCCAAGTGCGCTGACACTGGTTGGTCAATGTGTCGGCGTCTACAGATTGTTGTCGCAGATCGGCCAAGGCGGCATGAGCGGCGTCTGGCTGGCAGAACGAATTGACGGCCGGTTCGAGCGGCAAGTGGTGGTAAAGTTCCTCAACTTCGCACTGGTGGGGAGGGTCGGCGAAGAGCGCTTTAAACAGGAAGGTAGAATACTCGGCTTGCTCGTTCACCAGCACATTGCTGGAATGCTCGATGCCGGAGTGACGCAAACTGGACAGCCCTACCTTGTTCTCGAGTACGTAGAAGGCGATCATATCGACGGTTATTGCGATCGCAGCATGCTCGATGTTCGAGATCGTATTCGGCTTTTTCTCGATGTACTGGCGGCTGTGGCGCATGCACACGGCAACCTGATCGTGCACCGAGACCTTAAGCCTTCAAACGTTCTGGTCCGAAATGACGGGGAGGTGAAACTTCTCGACTTCGGCATCGCCAAGCTACTGGAACGCGACGGACATGCTGAGCAGCCGACCCAGCTCACGGTCGAAGGCGGCCGCGCCATGACTCCTGAATACGCGGCTCCCGAGCAACTGACAGGCGCGGCAATTACAACAGCCACCGATGTGTATGCGCTCGGCGTGTTGCTCTATGTTTTGTTGACGGGGCAGCATCCAACCGGAACCGGCCGGCATGCGCCCGCGGATCTCATCAAGGCGATCGTGGAGACCGAGCCCCCACGGTCGTCAGACACCGTGAGTTCAAAGCGAGCCGAGGGCGAGATCACCATCAACGCTGCTAAACGTGGCACTGCGCCGGATAAGCTTCGTCGCCAGTTGCGCGGAGATCTCGACACAATCATTGCCAAGGCGCTCAAGAAGGATCCTAAAGAGCGCTACCCATCGGTCACAGCTCTGGCAGATGATCTGCGCCGGTACCTGAGGAGCGAGCCGATCAGCGCCCGACCCGACACCTTTGCGTATCGGGCGGCCAAGTTCGTACGCCGCAACCGCACTGCGGTGGCCCTTACGACACTGACGGTTGCCGCCACGAGTGCCGGCCTGGTGAGCACACTGATTCAAAGTAGCAGTGCGCGCTCGGAACGAGACTTCGCGCTGAGGCAGCTATCGCGAGCAGAGGCAACTAATGATCTGAACGAATTTCTACTTTCCGATGCGGCGCCTTCAGGCAAACCCTTTACGGTCAACGAACTTCTTGTGCGAGCAGAACACATCGTCGAGCGGCAGCAGGACAAGCATGACCCCCAACGCATAGAAATGCTCATCTCCCTGGGTCGTCAGTACAACGTATTGGACGAACAGGCCAAGTCCCGCCAACTGCTGGGGGAGGCGTATGACCTCTCCCGCGCGCTGAGCGACCGCTCCATCCGCGCTAGAGCGTCTTGTGCGCTGGCGAGTGCTCTTGCCATGGCGGGCGAGAATGATCGCGCCGAAAAATTAGCTACTGAAGGCCTCCAGATTCTCGGCAGGGAATCACGGTTTGCCTCCGACCAGATGTTCTGCCTGTTGCGTGGCGCCGAAGTCGCCCGGGAGCGTGGCGATTCGCGAGAGGCCATCGTGCGAGTGGAGGCGGCGCAACGGACGCTGAAGGGGCTGCAATTTGAGGCCGGGCTTGTGAATTCGCAGCTCCTGATGGAGGTCGCGGAATCGTACCGCTTTGCAGGGCGATACGAGGAAGCGAGCGCCGTGTTCGAGCAGGCGTCAAAACAGCTAACAGCGCTCGGACGCGACGACACTCAGACCGCAGTGACGCTCTTCAACAATTGGGGTATCACCCTCTATCTTGCCGGGCAGCCGCGGGACAGCGAGAAGGTTCTTCGACGCGCGCTCGAGATCAGCCGCGCCGGGCAGACGGAGGATGCGGTTTCACCAATGCTTCTTGTCAACTACGCCCGCTCACTGCGTGAGTTAGATAGGATCGACGAAGCAGCCGACTACGCTGAACGGGGCTACGCGAAGGCGCTGCATTCCGGTGCCCAAGTAGTGGTCGGTCAATCCCTGTTGCTCCGTGCCGTGATCTATACGGATCAGGGGAATCTTCCACTTGCCTCGGCAATGCTGGACGAGGTAGAGCCTAGACTGCAAAAGGGTCTCCCAGCGGGGCACATCGCTTTCGGCACGCTCGCATCTGATCGAGCGCTCGTCGCGCAGGCGCACGGGGACTCGCAGGGAGCCTTGGAGTATTCGAATAAAGCGGTAACCATCTCTGAGGCGGCGATGAAGGCAGGCCGGCTCGGCGGCGACTATCTGCCCATCTTTCTCGCCCGCCGATCTGACGTGGAGTTGCAGCTTGGCCACCCAGACGAGGCAGAAGCCGATGCAACTCGAGGGTTAAGCATATTGCAGACATCCGGCCATCTGGGGAAGTTTTCCAGCCAGATTGGCCGCGCCTATCTGGCACAGGGCCGAGCCCTGCAGGCCCAAGGCAAATCCGAGAAAGCGCGCAAGGCATTTCTCTCGGCGGCTGAAAATCTGCAAGATTCCCTTGGCCTTGATCATCCCGACACTCGCATGGCGTGGCGACTGGCAGAATCCGAAGCCGTGAATTGATTGTGGACAGAGCTGTGTTTATGCTGGTTTCGCAAAACCCCTATGTGGGCAAGAATGTGGGCAAAAGTCGTTTTCCTCCCAAAAGGTGCATCCGGTGTGAAGGAGAACGTCAGGCCGCCGTTGAGTGCGAAGAATTCCAGCCCATAGAGCACAAAGGTCACCGACATGACGGAGTCCGGGCCGGCGTGTCCGAAGCGAGTGATCCTACCGGGTTTCGAGTTCTTGAAGATCGAAGTGTAGAAATGCATGGCCTCCGCGGCCTTGTCGTTGAACCACAGAAATGGGGCAACCTTCTGTATATGGACCTCCGCTGTCCACGGCAATCGAGCTTAGCCGGAATTTGCGGCGAAGACCATATGAAGCAGGAAATGAGCTTCCTCGTACCTTCGCAGCTTTCTTGAGTAGCCTGTCGTCTTTGGCCCGGGATTTTCGATTTCCTCCAGTAGGGACCCAAAGCGGCTCCTCAATAGCTGACAAACGAAAGAGGAAGCAGATTGAAGTCAAAAATTGTCACCACAATGTGCATGTTGGTCGCCCTGGTCAGTTCCATCCCCGCCTTCGCGGCAAAGCATGAAATCGATCAAGCCAGCGTAAGGGTTGATGGCGGATTTCCATTCAAAATCACCAAGCCTGGCAGCTACAAGCTGACCAGCAACCTTGTCGTTCCCGCGAACACGGATGGGATCGATATTCTCGCCAGCGATGTCACGCTCGATCTCAATGGCTTCAGCATTATCGGGCCACTAGTTTGCACGGGAAATGATCCGGCCACATGCCCTGCGGCGACTGCCGGTGTGGGGATTAAAGCCGGCGGCGACGAAGGCACACCCGGCCCGGGTGACGTGAAGGTTTTCAATGGGTCGGTGCGGGGTATGGGTTCCAATGGGATTTTCCTGACTGGTGATGGCAGCCTGGTGCAGAAGGTATCTGCCGAAAGCAATGCCGGCGCCGGGATAATCGTGGCAGGCAGCGTGATCGATAGCTCGGCTATCGGAAACGGTTCAACCGGCATACTCGCCTCCATAGTGCGGGACAGCGAAGCTGCGAGCAACGTTAAGGACGGTATCATTCTTGACGGCAGGGGTGGCGTCGCGACCGGCGACGTCTCCTCCCTCAATGGTGGACGCGGGATACTGGCACAGAACGGCAGTGTGACCGGCAGCACAATGACGCTGAACAAGGGAGCTGGGCTATCTGCCGTTTGCCCAAGCGCCATCCTCAACAACACCATCGTTGCCAACGCCTCGAGCATTGAAACGGAAGATGCTGGCTGCGTGCTGGAAAACAATGGAACGCGGCCGTAAGCTCACGGTCCTTCCGTTCATCTGAATCCCTTCCCCTGAACTGCAAAACGCCAGTGAACCGTCCGTTCACTGGCGTTTGGTGTGAAGCAACCCAGGGATTCTAGTAATCGCCTCCGAGGTCTCCGTATGCTAGGTTCTCAAACCGTGTGTACTTCGACATGTAGCAAGGTGCACCGTGCCGGTCGGGCTGTTGCGCTGCTTGTGAGGTCGAGCCAACCCATCCGCCAGCGACCGCCCAGACTGAATCGGCGATCCCTTTTAACACTTCAACGGCAATCATGTTAAGGTCGCGTGGCGAGGTTCTCGTGGCAGATCCAATCATGGAAGTGCAATATGAGTGGGACTTTCCAACTGATCTTGGAATCGGTGCTTCCCAAGTAATCACGGTATATGCCTACCAAATCAATGTGCCTCTGAACCTTCCTCCCTTTCCCGGCGGAAACATTACTCTCATCGCTCATAATCTCGCGTTCGCCGACGGGGCCGTCCTCGACGTCAGCGGAGCGCCGGGTCAAGTGCCGCCTCCGGCCGCTTCCGCGAACAACACTGATGAAAGCGGAACGGATGGGGCGAAGGGTCAGAGCGGCCAGGACGGTGGCTCCATAAGCATCTACGCGCAAGTAATAACCGGGAGTGCAACGTTAAGTGCGAACGGCGGAAGTGGCAGTCCGGGCGGAGACGGTGGTAACGGAGCATCGGGAGCGGCCGGCACTACGGGACAGGATGGCGGAAGCGGAAGCGATGCAGGTGGCGGCGGGCAGGGCGGTGATGGTGGTACAGGTGGAGCGATTGTTGTGAAATGCGGAGATGAAAGTGGCGCCGTGCTCTCGCTGTCTGCAGCGGGCGGCCCTGGAGGGGTGCCCGGCAATGCCGGCCAGCCCGGCGCGGGCGGAGCAGCGGGCGAACAGGGAGGCCGATGGAGTCAATCGCCTCCCGGTACACTGCACCCTAATTTATGGTGGATACCCGGGCCTCCTACATACCCCGGCAAAGCTGGCTTTGCTCGTCCTTCGGGAGGCCCGGGTGTAAATGGCGCAAACGGCACGGCCACTTCAAATGCGGACCAGGCCGGATTAGTTGCTGCGATCGTTCCGCTCCTCCCTGCTACCTACTGGAACATGCTTTTGTCGAGCGCAACGGAGTTTTACTACGACGATGACTATCCCGACGCTGGTAACACGCTGGGATGGATGAATGCCCTCGGTTCCAGCGGAACTGCTTCGGTCGAAGCCGAAGTAAAGCGCGCGCGCGTCCTGATCGCACAAATGCAGTCGGGATTCGACGTATATGGCCATCCCCGGAATTATGTTCAGGCGCTGTCGGTGGGGACCTACGAGACGAACAACGCTGCCCTGGTCGGTGACGGAGTGGCCCTCGAGAATGCGCTGGCCGCGTATCAGTCTCAGCAGGTTGAAGAGGCAACCCAAATTACCAATCTGCAAAATTCCTTACACAAGGCAGAAAGTCGGGTTGCAAAGAACGCAACCGACCGGGCAAACCTGATCAGCCAGGGAGGTTTGCTCGGCCAGCAGTTGGAGGCGTTGCTGACCCAGCAGATGGCTGCCATGGCGGTGGTGAATGAAACATCCGCGGAGCTACAAGAGGCCCTGTCTGCAGGGCATGGCTGCACATTCTCTGAAATCATCAGCGCAGTTACTCTGATCTGCACAGTTGCAGCCAGTTTCGCCGGCGCAGCGGCCGCTATCGCATCCGCTGCCGCGCTGGCGGGCGAGCTGGCGGAGACGCCGACGCTATCCGGCTTTCAATCCCTCGTTAAGGACATCAAGCTTATTGGGAGCGCAGCCGGAGCAGCGGGGAATGAGGTCACTCAACTAGAGACCGCTTATAACAACTTGAAGACCTCTCTCGGTGGTAAGGCGCCAGACCCGAAGAGCGACGACATCAAATTCATCATGACCGACACGGATCTGGCGACGGTGCGGGCTCAGTTTGAGACGAAGGTGAAGCAGCTACCGGACTCGCCTGAGAGGGATAACTATGAGAATGCTGTCAACCAATATCTGGATATAGTCCAGCTGAGAAACCAGCAGCTACTTAGCTTCGATGGATTGGCGTACAAAGTGGCGAGCCTGGACGATAGCACCAGCACATTGCAAGACAGCATAACGGCTACGAATACTGATCTGGTCAACATTCAAGCGCAAGAGGAAGTTGTGGCCGCGGTCGTGCAGGATCTTACAAGCGTGAAGAACGCTCTCCTGAAGAGCGCATATTTTGAACTGCTTCAACAGTCCAGGGCTTTGGATTTCTGGACATTGAATCCGCAGGATACTGCCACGGAATATGACGATTTCGACGCACTCAGCAGCATTCTGGCGGCATTGATTGCACGCAAACTGGACGCTCTTCAGACGTTTGCCAATCCGCCGGCGACCTTTTCTTCCGCCCCAGGTGGATTCGTCATTCCATTGACCTCCGCAGATAGAACAGCCCTGGCTAAGACGGGCATATATTCATTTCTTATCAGCTTGGATCATCCGGTCTTTTCTAACCTGGCACAGGTATTAGCCGATCAGGTGAGCCTGACGTTTGTGGCAGCGGATGGGTCGGCAATATCGCCGCTCAGGCTAAATCTCGAACATTCCGGGTATCACAAATTCAGGGATATCAACGGAACGATTTTTGAGTTCCTGACACCCCCTCGGACCGTGGTCCAGGATACAGGTGGCCCGATTCAGACCAACGCACAATTCTCAGGGGTTGATACCAGTCTCGATCCGGGGGATCCAGCGGCAGCAGCCTATGTTGGAGTGAGCCCATTTACCCGATGGAAGGTGACGGTCGTGAATGATCCAGGAGTCTATGCGGCTTTGGGGAACGCCAAAGAGCTAAGTCTAGGTATCTCGGGAACCGCTCGCGCTCTTGTCGGGAACTCTTAGCGGCTGCGTTCACCGGCGACGAAGACCGATCGTACCCATGTGCCGGCAAACCGGAAAACCTCGTACGAATGTGCTGTCAACGAGTGCGAACTCTAGTGCCGTATCGACAGTGTTCCGCGGGCGGGAATTGAGGGAATGGTTGGCTGCTGGTGCGGAGTACTGTGGATACGGCGATTTGCGCTAAGGGGCTAGCGCGGGTGGTATGGGGATTGAATGTGCTCTGCTCAGCGATGTGAATGGTGGCCGGCCAGCAAAAAGGAGGAAGATGGCCTTTTCAATCGTGCGCAACAGCTCGACTATTTTCGGCGCTCCGACCTGCTTGTAGTCCGGCGATACCAGGCCGAATGTTTCGACCGTGTCGTATTTCCGTCCCTCGCCGTTGGACTGCGTGCCATTCAGCGCCCAGTAGCTCCACGCCGCGTCGTCCTCCTTCAGATAGCGCACAAACAGCCGGAACCAGTCCGAGTTCGCAGCCGATCCGCCACTTTCAGCCGCACTGGCAGCTTGTCGAATCCCGTGAAACAGGTTTATGACGCGCGCGCGGGATTTCTTCTGAGTGTCTTTGGTTGTCTTTCACGAATGCATTTACTGCCACCATCGAATTGAAGCCACTAGAGAACATCGGAAACGGATAGCAAAAGACGACAGGGCTCCCGTTTTTTTTCATCTTCCTGGGCTCTTTAAGCGTAAACAGGGGTACAGGTGGGCTGGGTATTGAGCTCCGAAAAGATGCAATCAGGACGCTAACGCTTTTGCATTGGTGGAAGGCAATATGGGTGGGAGCGATATCGCAAGTTCCTGCTCGGTCCTGCGTAGTCGTAGACCCCAGACACGCCTGGAAGCTTCATGCACGAGAACCGGGAGACCTCGGAGACGCCTGCTGCC
>Ga0210391_10002956_pt1 | contig 14503 bp, 9 predicted proteins | sample IncBWC12OmetaG_FD_160573 | JGI IMG/M metagenome (GOLD analysis project Ga0210391, IMG submission 160573) | Forest soil microbial communities from Barre Woods Harvard Forest LTER site, Petersham, Massachusetts, United States - Inc-BW-C-12-O ... | reverse complement strand
GGACGCGCTCTTGATGTGATCCCCGGCCAGCACTCCCAGGCCGCCGGAATAAACCGGCAGCGATTCGTGCACGCCAAACTCCGCGGAGAAATACGCGACCGGGTGCGGCCGCAGGACCCCGGCGTTCTTCGCGCCCCAGGTGTGGTCCGCTTCCAGATACTCCAGCATGCGGCGGTAGGCGTAGTTAACCCGGCTGTGCAGCATCAGCTCGGCGGCGCGGGTTTCGAGTTTGGCGAGCGGCAGTTCGCTCAGCAGCGCCACTGGATTGTGATTGAGTTCGTTCCATCGCGCCGGATCCAGATCGAGAAAAAGGCTGGAAGAATTGTGATCCCAGCTCCACCACAAATTGCGCGCCAGCGCCCACAGCCGCTCCTGCAGCGGAGCAATGAAGCGATCGAGAGTGCGGGCTTCGCTCACCACCGGAGCGACCTGCGTGGCCGCCTCGGTCAGCATGCGAATTTCGTCCTCGCTGAAAATCCGCGCGTCAATGGTTTGAACCACCAAAACGCCCTGCAAGACTCCGCGATCGATCAACGGAACGCCCAGAAACGACTGGTAGGCATCTTCGCCAGCGTCCCGAAAGTATTTGAAGCGGGGATGGGTTTTCACCTGTTCGACTGAAACCGGACGCACGAGTTCGGCCACCAATCCGGTAAGCCCTTCGTTGACTGCCATCCGTAGGCTGCCGACACACTCCTTGCGAAGCCCGACAGTCGCCGCCAGCACCAGATTGGCGCGATCCGGTTCCAGCAAGTAGGCCGAGCACACGTCGGTCCGGAACCTCTTGGCGATGAGGGCTACGACGTTCATCAACGTTTCTGCAGGCTGGCCGCCCTCGGCGGCAAGATTCGCAATTTCTTCCAGGGTGAGAACGTTTCTGACTTTGCCTTCATGCACTGCTTGTTCCATGGGTTCTGCTACTTTCTCATATCCTTCCAATCGGATTCACCAGCCTCCGTGCGGGTCTTGACCCTGAAATTTTATTGTCCCTGCTGGACGGCGTCGTGGTCGACCGAGGTTCCCCTATTGTAAGGGGTATGTATGAAAATCGTGAATGATCTCCAGATTTTGGTAGTGCCCACGGTAATTTGCGGCGGAGCGGCGCGCAGCTGTTTCGGATTTCGGAACAATGACAGTTAAGGAGCAGCCAGCCAAAAAGATTGAACCCGGCGGATGCTGCGGCGAAGGAGCAGAAAGGTCGATGCTCTCGAAGCCTCATTCATGATCCGCGAGCCCACATTCTTCCAGCCACTCAAACGCTAACCACCGGGAGCCCGTCTCTCAACTGCGATCATGTTCGCCTTTTGTAACAACTTTCAACCGGATTAGCTAGAGTGCCGTGAATCCGCGAAAGTATGGTGCGGGGCGGAAGTAGTCTTGGAGAAACGTCTGGCCTCAACCGGCCGGAAGAGGGCGGTTCAATCCCGCCCCGCCGCCCCACGCCTCCTCAAGACCCCGGTACTGTCGCCGCTTCTCCGCTGAAGTCGGGTGCCAGACTGGCCGCGAAAACTTGTTTGCGTTGCGCCTCGAATAGAAGTAAAATCAGCGGCAATCCAGCCAACCAACGGGAGGCATACGTCCACTTTCTGTTGGCGTTTCGAACTTATAAGTTGGGAAGATCATCAGCCTGAGCGGAGTATCAGTCTTCCCGACGCGGCTTGACCACAACCGGCTGCGAAATCGGGTTACTGGGAACCAGGACGGATTTGACGACGCAAAAATACTCGAGCACCGCCCGCAATTCTTTGCATCTCGCGCGAACCACGGAGTCAGGACAATGAATGGTACTACCGCACGATTTCTCCGGTTGGGTGTGGCTTTGTCTGGATTGGCGGTATTGGGCTGGGTGTTGACCGGCCATGCGTCGGAACCGGCCCGCGAAGGAATGCCGATCGACTGGTCTCACCGGCATGTCATCTTTTCCGAGCCGTCAACGTTCGAACAAATCGCGCAGGTCACGAGCGATCCGCGCTACTGGCAGCAGTGGTACCGGAACAATGTGCAGCGCGCCTTGCCAACGGATGCGAATTCGGCGGGCGACGCGACGGCCGCGGACAGCCTCACTACGGAAGCGAGCTCGGCGGGAGCGTGGTCGGAGAGCATGGGCAGCGGTGCCTCGGTCGGCGCGGGCAACTATCCCGCAAAGTATGTGTCCCACATCAACACGGCAAGTTGCACTGATTATGTCGTATTCAATACCGGCTTGGCGGGTTCGGCAACCCAGGCCAGCGTAGTCGCCTACACAAATCTGTACGCCACCGGATGCGCGGCACCCAACCCGAAGACCTACTGGGCCTACAACACCGGAGGCACGGTTCTGACCTCACCCGCGTTTTCACAGGACGGAACGCAAGTTGCGTTCGTCCAGACGAATGGTTTACTCGGAGCTTTAGTCCTGTTGAAATGGAAGGCTTCAGCTATCGAGACTGTGAGCAACCCCGGGGCCATGGGCTTCGTCTCGAACGCCGCGTACCGCACCTGCACTGCCCCGTGCATGACTAGGATATTTCTAGTCGACGGCAGCGGAACTCAGATCAATGACACTACTTCATCGGCTTTTCCTGATTACAACCACGACGTACTTTGGGTAGGCGGAGCCCTGGGTTGGCTGCACGAGATCAGCGGCGCGTTTCTTGGCACACCGGGCGAAGTCAGAACGGGCGGATTCCCAGTCCAAGTAAATAACACGACGTCTATTTCCAGTCCCGTCTACGACCGCACCTCTGGCAACGTTTTTGTCGGTGACGCCAGCGGGTTTTTCTACCGGGTGAGCCCGACAGGAGTAGTCACGCAATCCGGCCAGATCGATCATGGCGCCGGCTTGGTCGCAGGGCCGGTGATTGATTCAACCGCTGAGAAAATCTACGTCTTCTCCTCGAGCGATGGCAGCACTTCCTGCGGCGCAGCGCTGCCCTGCTCGGCGGTCTTCCAGTTCACTCCGACCTTCGCCGCCGGCTCGACCGGCTCGAAAGCGATCGTGGGAACCAGCCAGGTCGCTCCGCCGAATCCCAATGCTCTGTATGAGGGCGCTTTCGACAGTACGTACGAAGTGTCGGGCACTGCGACCGGCAACTTCTACGTTTGTGGAAATACCGGAGGGGCGCCAACGATATATCAGATTCCAATCGCGGCCGGCGTCATGGGGACGCCCATCGCTGGGCCCGCGCTGGCTGGCGCCACCACCGGATGTTCTCCGGTCACCGACATTTCCAACCCCAACGCGACTGCAGGTATTTCCGAGTGGATTTTCGCCAGCGCTCAGACCAGTGGCCTGGGCAATAGCTGCGCGACCGGCGGGTGCGTCATGAACTTCAACGTTCAGCCCTGGCTACCCTCCCACGCTTATACGGTGGGCCAGATCGTGTTGGATTCCAACCTTAACGTACAAGTGTGCAGAGTAGCTGGAACATCGCGAACCGCGGTCCAGGGGCATCCCGCCTGGAATTTGGTCACCGATGCGAGCACGAACGACAACACGGTGCGCTGGACCAATCAGGGCGCCCATCGGGCTTCGCATCTGGCCTGGCAGCCGAGTCACGCCTACGCCCTCGGCACGGAAATTATAGACAGCAACGGCAACGTACAATGGGTACACACGGCAGGAACCTCCCGAACAGCCGCACAGGGCCACCCTGCCTGGAGTGTGGCGATCGCCGGCACGACCGGGGACGCTACCGTGAGCTGGCGGATGGTGGGACTGCCCGCCACTTTCAGCGTGGCAGCCGCGGGCGGCACTGGCGGGATTATTATCGACAACAACGTCGGTTCGGGCACCCTGGCGGGCGCGTCGCAAGTCTATTTTTCGACGCTCAGCAACCAGACTTGCACAACCTCCGGCACCACCGGCGGGTGCGCGGTACAGGCATCGCAATCGGCATTACAATAGACAGATATAAAGACAGGTCTCCTCCTATGACTATGAACGATTCGTCCCATGACAACCCGCGCACTCCGGTCACCCGGCAGCCGTACGAAAAACCATCTTTTCGCTACGAAAAAGTATTTGTGACGACCGCGCTTTCGTGCGGGAAGATCGGCACTTCCTCTTTGTCTTGCTCCCACAGTTCGAAGGTGTCATGAAGCGTTCCGCTCAAGCCGCAGACGACGCCCATACGCTCCGGCGTGAACTGGCCGGTGAAGTGTTGCGCTCCTCCGGCAGCTTGCATCTACGAGTCACGGGATGGAGCATGCTGCCGACGGTTTGGCCTGGCGATACGCTCGTGATTGAGCCCGCCAGCGGCGACCAGGTTTGCGAGGGTGACATCGTCCTGTTCAGCAGCAGTCGCCGGTTTGTGGCCCATCGCGTGGTGGCAGTCAACAACGTTGATGGCTTGAGCATTCAGACCCAGGGCGATGCCCTTCCCTACGCCGATGCCACGCTGGCCGCAAGCGACATCATGGGCAAAGCTTCCCTGATTTTTCGGGAGGGGCGGCGGAACGAGAACTCGATCCTGCCAAGCCGGCGAATGGATCTTTCCAACCGCGCTGCCGCGGCTTTCTTTCGACGTTCGTCATTCGCTGCCCGCGCGGTCGTCGGCACGCGCTCCATGCTGCAAAAATTGTACGCCCCTTCGTCGGATACAACGTTGCGGGTTCCAGCATCACAAGTTCAAGGCGCGTCGATTTAAACAATTCGATTTTGAACACTATTGAGGATCGAGCCGTCCCTTGCCTGAGTTGACCACTGAAGTCGAACGTCTGAGTCTGATCATTGAAATCGGCAGTATGCCGGTGCGCGTGCATACCACCGACCCGGCCTTCCTCAGCCTGCTGCGAGAACGCTATGACGGTTTCGTAACTTCCTCGGAACGTGGAGAGGCCGAGATTGACTTCGACATTGAACTCATTCCCTCTCGCTTCGCCGATCCCGAGGCCATCTTACGTGTGACCCAACACCGGGGCCGGTGGACCCTCGAGCGCGGAGATTTTCGTGCCGAGTGGGAGCCAGCATCGCGAAGAGGATCGATTCGGCAGACCGCCAATCCCTATTCCATCGACGCTGTGCTGCGCATCGTGCACACTCTCGTTCTGGCGCGCCAGGGAGGCTTCCTGCTGCACTCCGCCAGCGCCATCCGCAACGGCAAGGCGTTTTTGTTCGCCGGTGTTTCCGAGGCGGGCAAGACGACCATTTCCCGGCTGGCTCCTCCCGACGCCACGCTTCTGACCGACGAGATTTCCTACGTTCGTGAGCAAGACGCAGGCTACATCGCCTATGGCACTCCGTTTACCGGCGAACTGGCGAAGCTGGGCGAAAATGTTTCCGCGCCCATCGCCGCACTGTACCTGCTGGCCAAGGGCGCTGAGAATCGCATCGACCCGATTCCGCCCGCCGAGGCAGCGCGATCTCTGCTTGCAAATCTGTTGTTTTTCGCCGAGGATGAGGAACTGGTGCAAGCGACTTTTCATTCCGCGTTCGAGTTTGTCAGCCGCGTTCCGGTTTCGCGCCTTACGTTTGTGCCCGATGCCCGGGTCTGGGAGTTGATTGGATGAGCAGGCTTTATATGGCGCGCAACCCGAAGGTCGCCGCCCGCAGTCTGGACGGCGAAATGATGATCATGTCCGGCCGGGACTCAACTCTGTTCACCCTGAACAAGACCGCTACGATTCTGTGGCAATCCGCCGACGGCACCACGCCGCTCGACGAAATCGTGGACCGCCGCATCTGCACAGAGTTCGAGGTTGAGCCGACAGAAGCTTTGCGCGACGCTGAAACACTGGCGCGGGAACTGGCCAGCCATGAGATACTGCAACTTTCAGAGGAGCCGATTCCGCCGCATAGCACCGTGGCCGGAGAATCCCGAGCTGGGGAGTCAAAATGAGCGGACTGCTGCAGGAGATGACCGAGAAGGCGCAGCGGCTGAACATTCCGTTCAACGTGCAGCTTGACCTGACTTACCGCTGCAACGAGCGCTGCGTTCATTGTTATCTCGATCATGACGATCATGGCGAGATGACCACCGCGGAAATCAAGCATCTGATGGACGAGATGGCTGAGGCCGGCGTCTTCATCCTGACCTTAAGCGGCGGCGAAATTTTCCTGCGCAAGGATTTCTTCGAGCTTCTCGAACACGCCCGTCGCCTGATGTTTTGCGTGAAGCTCAAGACCAATGCCCTGATGATTCGCGAACGCGAGGCCGCCCGCATCCGCGACCTCGGCGTCGAGTCGGTGCAGATCAGCATTTATTCGCACCGGCCCGAAGTGCATGATGGCATCACCCTAATTCCAGGCTCACTCAAGCGCTCGATCGACGCGATCCGCTTTCTCAAGTCTCAGGGACTGCGAGTCATCATCGCCAACGTTCTGATGCGACAGAACATGCAGGACTATCCCGGCGTACGCGCACTGGCCGAGGAAATGGGCGTCGAATGCACTCTTGACCCAACCATCACGCCCATGATGGACGGCAACCGGTCGATCCTGGATTTAGGAGTCGATCAAGGCACGCTGCGGCAGGTCTTCCGCGACACCGCGCTGGTGGGAGATGCGGACGAGTTTTGCGCAATCCCCGCGCCGGCGGGTGAGAGCGAACTTGAATCTACGCCTTGCAGCGCCGGCCACACTGCCTGCTATGTCTCGCCCTATGGCGAAGTTTTTCCCTGCGTGCAGTTTCCGCTGCCCACGGGAAACGTGCGCCAGCAGCGCTTTGTCGACATCTGGCGCGATTCCGACCGGATGAAAGAAGTCCGCTCCATCCGCCTCAAAGATCTGACGACTTGCCCATCGTGCACGCACGCGGGCACTTGCACTCGCTGTCCCGGCCTGGCGTACCTGGAAGGGAACATGCGCGGGCCGTCGTCGCAGGATTGCGAAAAGTCTTTCGCGAGAACCGGCATTCCCTCGGCCAACATGCTGGCCAAAAAAGACGCTGCGGCAACTCAGGCGCGTAACCTGGTGCAGATTCGAACGCTATCAAATTTGGCAAGCGTTAGTGCATGATTCGGACTCGCGTTCACCGCTCCAGCCGGCAACATGTCCGCGACTAGCTTCTTGGCCAGCAGCGCCACACTCGCAGCCGAGTGGTCCTTCCTGCTGACCGCATGTTCCCAGATTCGTCGTGAGGAAAAGGCCGAGCGCCTGCGTCTGCTGGCGCGTGAGCCGATCCGTTGGGAACTCCTTTTCAACCTCGCCGACCGGCACGGCACTCGGCCGCTTCTCTATCAGGCTCTGACTGACCTTGAAGAAGCAGTTCCGGCTGCGGAAATGTCCGCGCTGCGGCAGAGCTATCAGACCAATCTGCGCAAAGCTCTATTCCTGTCGCGGGAGTTGATTCGGATCGTGGCTCAATTGTCTTCTCTCGGCATTGAGGTTCTGCCCTACAAAGGCCTGGCGCTGGCGGAAGCCGCGTACGGCGATATTGCATTGCGACAGGTGGGTGATATCGATCTGCTGATTCACGCGCAAGACTTGTCTCGCATTCGCGATGCGGTGCGCGAGCTGGGCTACACGCCTCACCTGACTTTTTCCGCCGCTGAGGAGCGCGCCTATTTGAAATCAGGCTACGAGTGTGCCTTCGATGGCGCCGCCGGTCCGAATCTGCTCGAAGTGCAGTGGGCGATTCAACCTCGCTTTTACGCCATTGACTTTGACATGGACGGCGTATTCGGCAGGGCAGAGACGATCACGGTCGCAGGCCGGGCGATGAAGACGCCGTCGTCCGAGGACATGCTCCTCATCCTCTCGGCGCACGCCGCCAAGCATGTGTGGGCCCGCCTGGTCTGGCTGTGCGACATTGCGCGGATCATGAGCCTGCCAACTTTGAACTGGAACTGGATCGAATCGCAGGCGACCGCCCTAGGAATTGTGCGCATCATAGGCATCAGCATGCTTCTCGCGAATCGACTCCTGGGCGCCGCAATTCCGCCAGGAGCGCAAGTCAGCCTCGTGGACGATCCCGCTTCGGTCCCACTTGCTAACGAAATCCAATCTCATGTCGCGAGCGGGGCGGCATTCAATGTGGAGTCGTTCGCATACTTTCGACGGATGATGCGCCTGCGGGAACAACCCGCAGATCGGCTGCGCTTCCTCCAGCGTCTCGCCTTCACGCCCGGACCGGGGGAGTGGCAGTCAGTCCGTCTTCCTGGACCACTGTTTCCGTTGTACAGGCTGGTTCGGTTGGCCCGGCTGGCGGCGAGGCTTGTCCGCGCTTAGACCGCGGGCACACCGGCTTTCAGTTCTGCTTCCGTCATGCTCCACCCTCTCAGGTAGAGAGCAAAAATCGCCCCACATCCGATCAGCGGCACGGCCAGTCCCGCCTCGAGGCTTCCGAAACGCGTCGACGCAACGCCCACCATCCACGGCATCAGTCCTCCACCGATATTCGACAGCGTAAACATGATGGAACCCAGACGCGAGGAGTCATCGCCAAACTCCCGCGACAAAAGTGAAATCGTAATGGGATAGACGTAAGAGAGCCCCAGTCCCGCCAGGCAGGCGCTCGCCATCACCCCGCGCAGACCGTGCGACATGACCAGACCGGTCATCCCGGCACAAGCAACCAGCAGTCCGATTTGCACCAGCCGAATTTCGGTCGCCAGGCGCAGCAGCAACGGCGCCACCCACCTCCCGAGTGTCATCGCCGCGTAAAAAAATGATGGAGTCATGAGCGCGATGGTCGGCGCCAGGCTGCCCAAGCTCTTTGCATATGAAGCAACCCATCCGCCGAAACCATTTTCGACACCGACGTACAGAAAAAAAAGCGCAGCCAGTACCAGAAACGCAGGCTGCCTCCAGGGAATCGACCAGCCTGAATCCCGCGCTGCGTCCTTGGTCGGAACTGGCTCGACAATCGACGCGGGCATAATGCCGATCCCAATCACCATCAGCAGTGCGAACGCGGCCACTGCCGCCAGAAACAGTTGAATGTGCTGTCCCTTCGCTGCCGCTGCCACAAGAAATGGGCACGTCACGGCTCCGGCGCTCCAGCAAAAGTTGAGCACATTCAGGGTCGCACTGCGCCGGAGGGGATTCACCGCCGCCACCAGCAAATTGCCCGCAGGAACGGCTAGCCCCAGCCCGCCTCCATACAATCCAATGCAGACAATCCCCATCGCTCTGGGACCTACGAGCAGCAGGCCGACACCCGCACTCATCAGCAGAAGTCCCGTCTTGATGGCGAATCGAAATCCCCAGCGTGAGACCATCACTCCCGACAGCGCCACGGCCACGGTCGAAACCAGATACTGCGCGGTGAACAGAGCGCCTTGTTGGGAATAGTTCAACGACCAACGCGTCGACAGCGTCGGCAACATCGGACCAAGCAGCACGGTCGCGATCCCGATCGGCACGAACGACGCGTAGGCAGCAAACGTAAGCGCTCGAGCCGAGGTTGAGGCGTTGGGTGGGTGAGCCGAGGGCATGAACTTTATGACGAGAGACTCTGCGGCTACTATAGCGGAAGCACCGTGCTACAAGGAACCGTTGGCCTTCGCCGTCGATTCCCGCACAACCAGTTCAGGCTCGATCGCAATATCAGCGGGATATTCTTTTTTGTCCTGAATTCGTTCCAGCAGCACCTGCGCCGCGACTTCGCCCATTCGGTTCAGCGGCTGTTGCACCGTGGTCAAACTCGGAGTGTGAAACGCGGCTCCCGGAATATCATCAAAACCCAGCACCGAAACATCGTGAGGCACGCGCAGTCCCTGCTCCTGAAATGCGCGAATCGCTCCGATGGCCGAGATGTCGTTGTAGGCAAACAGCGCCGTGAACGGCCGCTTGCGCGCCAGCAACTGCTTTGCAAACGGATAACCCAACATTGGTGTCGGAACATCGGTGTCGATTTGCACCGTAAGTTCAGGATCGATCTTCATCCCAATCTCGGCTGCCACCTGGCAGATCGCGTCCCAGCGATCCGTCGCATCCGAACTGAGAGGATTCCCCTTCATAAAAGCGATCCGTTGATGCGAAAGATCCTTCAAATGATTTAGAGCGAGGACGGCCGCCCTTACATGATCGAGGGTGATGTTGGTGACGCCCTTCAGCCTCTTGTGCCCGGCAACGGCCACGGTCGGCAGCATGGGTTCGTCCTGCACGGTCGTATCGACGGTGATAATTCCCTCGACTCCGCGCTCCGACAGCAATTGCGAGTAGCGGTTCAGCAGCTCAGGATTGTGGCGGTGCACCACCGTCAGAAAGAAGTAATCGCGCTTCCTTAAATATTGCTCGATGCCGCTGATGATTGCGGAGCTGTAGGAGTCGCCAATCTCTTCCGCAATCACTCCGATAGTGTAGGTCCGTTTGTTGCGCAACGTGCGCGCGAAGAAATTTGGCCGGTAGTTGAGTTCCTTGGCGGCCGCATGGATTCGGTTCTTGGTCTCCTGCGGAATGGAGCGGGCCGACGGCGAATCGTTGAGGACCGCGGATACCGTGCCGGGCGTCAATCCAATATATTGGGCAACGGCCTTGAGGGTAATCACCTCTGGCTTTTGGCCAAGCTTCTTAGTTTGCCCCATGAGCTTTCTATCTATCGATTACTCAATTCGTTCATAAAGATCGTCGAACCATCTTAACCGCTTTGTGATGCGCAGTTACGCCTTAGCATAGCGCTGGCTGTTCGGCTTCGAGCCGCTCAAGGCAAAGAACAGAATGTATAGGTAACAAACGACCGGGAGAAAGAATGCATGATGAATGCCGATTCTGTCCGCAATCGCACCCTGCAGCACGGGAATAATCGCTCCCCCCACAATCGCCATGATCATAACTCCAGAGCCGTCGCCGGTAAGCGGCCCGAGTTCAGCCACGCCCAACGTGAAAATACTGGGGAACATGATCGAATTGAAAAAGCCCACGAGAATGATGCTGTACATCGCGGTATGCCCGGTAGTCAGCATGGAGATCGCGACCAGGGCCGCCGCGCAAACAGCGCAAACGCCCAGCAGGACTCCCGTTGGCGTAACCAAGCGGCCGCCGCTGACCGCGATGAGGATGGCAAGAATAGCTGCCACGACGGCAACCAACGCAAAGAGTGGGCGGGCCGTCACCAAGATAGAAACGAGCGCCCAGAGAACAGCCACCAGACTAAAATGGCCCGCCGGAGCGGCAAGCTTATCAGCCCAGGTGTGGGCAACCCAAGTCGAGAGCAGAAAGGCGAGAACACCGGCAACCGAAGCCAAGGCCATGTAAGCTGCTTTTGCTCCGCTCAAGAGTGCTGATCCGAAAAAACGGCCGACCATGGCACCACCCCAGTACAGAGCAACGAAGCCAGCGGCCACCTTCTCTGTCAGCCCACCAATCTCTGGCTGGCCGAAGTAGTTCACCAGGAAGCTGCCGATCGCAACTTCACCACCGACGTACACGAAAATAGCGATGGCTCCGAAAATCAGATTTGGGTGCCTCCAGATCGAGTCGTTTACCTTCTCTCCGACTTTGTGCTGCGCGTGTTCGATTTTCGGAAGCCTGAAACTGCCGATTGCGATCGCCAACAGGACAAGAGTGATACCTAAACCCACATACGGCATCTTGACGGTCGCCGCTTCGCCCACGCGGTAGGCGTGCAAGGTATCCGGTGCCAAGGCCCTTATCTGGTCCGTGGACATTGTTGCCGTCGTAAGAATCAGCAGCCCGCCGAAGAACGGCGCCAGGAAAGTTCCCAGAGAATTGAACGCCTGGGTAAGATTCAATCGGCTCGACGCCGTCTCAGGCGGCCCCAACACCGTGACGTACGGATTTGCCGCCACCTGCAAGCAAGTGATCCCGGCGGCCAACACGATCAACGCGCCCAGGAATAATGGAAACGACGGAACGCTCGCCGCCGGCACAAACAGGAACGCTCCCAGACCCATCGTAAGCAGGCCCACCACCATCGACCGCTGGTAGCCGATCCAATCGATGATCTTCGCCGAAGGAATCGAGAAAATAAAATAAGCCCCAAAAAACGCAAACTGAATCAACATGACCCGGAAATAGCTCAGGTCAAAGATCGATTTCAGGTGCGGCACCAGAATGTCGTTCAGGCAGGTTAGAAATCCCCACATGAAAAACAGCGTGGTCACCGTAGCCAGCGGCGCGAGGTAGCTTTGCTTAGTTCCAGGCGCGGTAGTCGTGGTAGGAGTGTTGGGAGCTGCGATCGCCATGAGTGCTGTATCCACCCTTCGAAGAGCGTGCGAATCAGATTACGGGAATTAACGGACGCGCCATCATAGCATCGCCGAAGCGCGATTCTACCCATTTTTCTGAACGCGGCATCGAATTCGGTCCCTAGAAAATCGTTTCTCTAACTTGACAGTGCTTGACAATCTTCTTCCCTTGCCCGAGACTGCAATCGTTTCCTCAGCCGAATCTTCATCGGGCCACACTCATGCTAAAACCTGCGCTCTTCGCGGTCGCCTCCTTGTTTTTCCTGTTCAGCCACGCTAGACTCCGCGCCCAGTCCGGCATGTCCGCAACGGTTGTGTTCGGCGAACCCGGTTTTCCAGCGGCTGACTCCGCGGGCCCGTCCTCGCAATTGGCCACGATCTTGCCCGGGGCTCAGGTCGCTGATGCCGATCACCTTTCCGCTGCGCTTGCCGCAGACTCATCCCGCTTACTGGTGCTTCCGTACGGTTCATCCTTTCCTGAAAACGCCTGGCCCGCGATCAAACAATTTCTTGACCGTGGCGGCAATCTTCTCGTCTTCGGCGGCATGCCATTTACACGTGCCGCTTACCGCGATGCCGGCGGCTGGCATCTTCGCGACTACAGTGTCCGCTTCATCCGCCCGCTGATGATCGACCAGTACCAGCAAACTGCCGGCTCCGGCGGACTGCAGTTCCAGCCCAATCCCGAGTTGCCGTTGCAACTTCCGGCGTTCGCCTGGAAGCGCGCCTTCAGTCCGGTCATACGACTCAGCGCGGTGGACCTTTACCATCGCGGCGGCGCTGCCGGCTCCATCGACGCCCGCCTCGACGCTCTCGCCTGGGGCACGCAGAATGGCCGCAAGCTTTCCGCGCCAGCCATCCAGGTCGATCACTACCGGAACGGCTTCGACGGTGGGCGCTGGATTTTCGTCAATGCCGAACTCACGCCCGAATTCTTCGACAACGCAAACTTCGTGCAATCCCTTGCCAGACGTGCGCTGCAAGGCGCCGAAGAATTTACAGTACGTCCGGCCTTGCCGCTCTACCTGCCGGGAGAGCCCATAGAACTGCAAGTGCAGTGGCACGCGGCCGAGGCACCCACCACTCCTGCCTTTTTGAAAATTACGACGTATCCCGAAACGCAGCCTTCGAATCGCGCTAGCGTCTCGGCCTCACCGAACGAACCAATCGCGCTGCCGGCCCCCGCCGGCAAGGGCCTCTACATTGTTGAAGCTCAGTTGATGGAAGGCGGCCACATTCGCGCCATCTACCATTCCGCGTTCTGGATCCGCGACGAGTCGTTCCTGCGCTCCGGCCCGCATCTCGGTGTGAACTACGACTACTTCGAACTCGATGGCCATCCCCTCGCTGTCGTCGGCACGACGTACATGTCGAGCGAGGTCCAACGCCTCTTCTTCGATCATCCCAACGTGTACGTGTGGAATCAGGATCTCTCCCAGATTCACGACGCCGGACTAAACATGATCCGAACCGGCTGGTGGAGTGGCTGGGATAAATTCTTCGACGAAAACGGCCAGCCTTACGAACGCACGCTGCGCATGCTCGAAGCCTATCTGATGACCGCCCGCAAATATGACCTGCCCGTGCAGTTCAATTTTTTCGCTTTCCTGCCCGATGTTCTCGGAGGGACGAACGCCTTTCTCGATCCCGAAGCCGTGCGGCGTCAGCAAACTCTCGTTTCATCCGTCGTCACACGCTTCCATGACGTGCCTTACCTCGCGTGGGATCTGATCAACGAGCCTAGTTTTTCGCAGCAGCTCTGGAAGACACGCCCCAACGGCGATCCCATCGAACTCGCAGCCTGGAACAACTGGCTGAGCCAACGTTATCCCGACCGCGCGAAACTCGCCGCACTGTGGAATGTTTCACCCGGCTCCGTCGCAGGAACAATTTCTCTTCCTGCGGAAGATGAGTTCTCGCCACGCGGCATGTACACCGGAACAACATCACTCCGGCTGAACGATTATTTTCTGTTCGCGCAGGAATCATTCGCGCACTGGGCGCGCACCATGCGCGATACGATTCGCGCGACCCGATCGCGACAGCTCGTAACCGTCGGCCAGGACGAGGGCGGCATTCAAGATCGCCTGTCCCCGGCTTTCTGGGGCCAGTCTGTCGACTTCACTACGAATCACTCCTGGTGGCTCGACGACAACATTCTGTGGGATTCGCTGGCCGCCAAACAGCCCGGGCAGACCATGCTGATTCAGGAAACCGGACTGCAGCGCCAGTTGAACCTCGACGAAATCGCCCGCCGCACACCGGAGAGCGAGGCGGCCCTTCTGGAACGAAAAATCGCGACGTCGTTCATTCAAGGTTCGGGCGCCATCGAGTGGTTGTGGAATACGAATTCCTACATGACGGAGAGCAACGAAACTCCGATCGGCGCCATCCGCACCGACTACACCGAGAAGCCGGAGGCCACCCTTCT
>Ga0210391_10002954_pt1 | contig 14514 bp, 15 predicted proteins | sample IncBWC12OmetaG_FD_160573 | JGI IMG/M metagenome (GOLD analysis project Ga0210391, IMG submission 160573) | Forest soil microbial communities from Barre Woods Harvard Forest LTER site, Petersham, Massachusetts, United States - Inc-BW-C-12-O ... | reverse complement strand
ACGACAAATTCCAGCACGGTCAGTTCGAGTGGACCGTCGGGCCGTCCCAGTAGGTCCGGTGTTTACGGCTGCGGCCGCACCGGCTGCAACTGCCCCCAATTGCCTGTGACCTCTCCGTTCGGATTGAAGTTGGCGTCATCGGTTACGATGTACTGGTCGTTGCCGTTTGCCCAGGCGTGATCGTAGAGGTTACTGAGCTCGACGGTGCGACCGGAGCTGGGATCGCGAAACGTCTGCACACCACGGACCAGCTGATCCGCTCCACGAGCCGCCTGATTCGCGCCACGCTGCGCGTTGGCCGTCACGCCCATGATCGTCTGCGCGACATGCTGCTGGAATGCGGCAATCATGGCATTCTGCTGCTGAATCGACTGGGCTCGTGCGGCATACAGCTTGCTGATCATGCCGCCGCTCCAGGCTTCAAACTGAGGGTCCGGGCGCAGGCTGGTCGCCATGACCCGATACAGCTTGTCGTAACCCTCGATTTTGCCTCGCGGCGTCTGCAACACCGTCGTCTGCTCGGCGTGCCAGTCGTATCCCACTCCGCGTCCGCCCACAGGAACCAGGTGCACAACGATGGCGGCCGACCACCACTCGTCCACCGCAGCACCTTGACTGTTGGTCGTGGCCACACGCACGCGCGCCGCCTCGACTCGGGTCGAGCCATCACCCGCATCCTGTGCGGGCAGCCCCAGACGTTGCCGGACCAGTTGCTCAAGTTCGGGGAACGGCGCTGCCGTCACCTGCGGCCGGTCCTGATGAAATTTCCAGATCAAATGGTCCCGGATGTAGTCGGCTGCATGCGTCGGTGCCAGGATCGGGCAGCCCTTGAGGTGGAACTGCGCATCCTTGCCATCGCGCTGCTCCATCTGCTGCCGCACCGCCGGATCGTCCGCGTATCTGTACGAGGACTGCGGGACTACCGCCATGCCATAGGCATTGTCGCTGCTCTTGACCGTGCCGTTCATCTGGATGAGATCGGAGAAGCAGCTGCCCGCATCCTTGTTATTGATGAAGCCGCCCTCCAGAACCCACTCGGTCGGCGCGAGCAGCGTGTAGACCGTCATGGGATGACTGGGATCCTGCATCTGCGCCTTATCCAGCTTCAACCGGTAAAACCGCGCTGCGCCACTCTCGGCGCGCGCGACCCGGTGTGTGGTTGCAGTCGTTACCGGCGCGGTGGGCGGCGCCTGGCTGAAGGTGCTCGGCGGCGTCGCAGCAGCCGGCGCGGCTGCGGGTGTCGCGGCCGCGCCGGCTGGCCCCTGCAGGGCGGCCCTGACGGCCTGCTTGCAGCCGGCGGAGACCTGGTCCCGATGGTCCTTGAGGCACGCCAACAGGCGGCCACCCCCGGACTGGACGCCCGCGCAAAACTGCTGCAGATCAGTCGCACAAGCGCCCCGCGCTGCCTCCAGCGGCGACTGCTGCGCAATCGCGGCCAGCTGCACGGCGAGACTCAAAGCACCGGACACTGCGCTCCAACCGGCCATTCGCTTCGTTCGGCGCATCTTTGAATCCTTCCATTGACGTTGCTTTTGTCGCGACTCGTTACGAGTATATTGCGCCATGTCCGAACTAGAGCCAGAAATTGCACACGGCAACGACGCCTTCCACATCGAGATCCGCGGTTTCGACCATATTCCGGAATCGGAACGCAATATGTCCCTGCGGCAGGTCGACTACCTGTGGGTGGGCACGAGCGTCAACCTGCTTTCGTTCGCATTGGGTGCGCTCACCATTACGGTCGGTCTGAGTCTCTGGCTCGCGCTCGCCGCCTGCATCATTGGCACGGCGACCTACGCCCTGGTCGCGATCGGATCGATAGCCACGGTGCGGGCCGGACTGCCGGTGAGCACCCTGGCTCGAGCGGCCTTCGGGCTCAGGGGAAACCGGTTCAACGCGCTGCTGTCTTGGGTGGCATCGCTGGTATTCGAGGTGATCAACACGGTCTTCGGTGTCGAGGCGGTGCTGGCACTGTTCCAGCTGCTTGGCTGGAGCGAACCCGGCGGTGCCGGCAAGCTGCTGGCGGTCGTTCTGCAGCTGCTGCTGTGTGGCAGCATTGCCGTGTTGGGGCACGCCACCATGGTGTGGTTCCAGCGCATTTTTGCCATCGTGATCAGTATCGCGCTGCTGCTGGTGCTGGCATTTACGCTGCCCAGCGTAAATTGGGCGCACGCCGGCGTGGCGCATGCACAGTCGACGACCACCACCACGCTGGCGGCGTTCTTCGTTGCGACGGCGATCATCGCATCGAACCCGCTCTCCTTTCTCTTCAACGGACCTGACTGGGTTCGGTATCTACCGTCCGGGATGCCCCCGCGAGACATTTTTTCGCGCGTTTTCCGCTCCAGCTTCCTGCCTTCGGTGGTGCTGACCGCGATGGGTGCCTATTGCGCGACGCTCGGCGACATGTCGGATCCGGTTGCGGGAATGAAGCCGTTCGTTCCGGGCTGGCTGTTCATGATCTACATCGCGTCGGTCATCGGCGGTTCGCTGGCCAACAGCGTTCCCACCTACTATTCCTCGGGACTGTCGTTGCAGGCGCTCGGACTGAAGGTGCACCGCTGGACTGCGACCACGCTCGATGTCGTGCTCTCGACCCTCATCACGCTATACATCGTCTTCGTGCAGGATTTCACGACGGCCCTGAATGATTTCATTTCGCTGCTCGTGATGTGGGTGGGCCCCTTCGGCGGCGTCTGGATCGCGGATGCCTATTTGCGGCGCGGACAATACGACGCACTGGCCATTCATGGGCGGGGCGCGTTTGCGGCCCGCTACTGGGGCTGGCGCGGCCTGAATCCGGCCGGCTGTGTGGCCTTGGGCATAGGGATGTTTGCCGCGGGGCTCGCCATGAAATCCCCCTTATATGATGGGCCCCTCGCCCGTCTGCTCGGGGGCGCTGACATCAGTTGGGCGCTCGGATTTCCGCTCTCGGCCGCCGTGTATTGGGCCCTGACCAGGAGCCGTCAGCGAACACCGGATTGAATTGCCGGGGATCCGATCAAGACGCTGATCTTGTCCATATCCGCCGGGGTCGTGGGGTTGTAGACGACCATCGTCAGGTCCGGCCGGCCATCGACGGCGAAGGCCGAATACTCAAAGGCAATCGGGCCGAGCACCGGATGACGGATGTGTTTTTCGGCCTCGCCGTGCGCGCTGATATTGTTGTCGCGCCACAGCGCTGCGAACACCGAACTGAGCCGACACAGCTCATCGACCAGCGCGCCCACTTCAGCCGCGGCGCCGGCCCGCGCCACATCGACGCGGAATGCGCCCACGATGAACCGCGCGACACCCTCCCAGTCGTGATGCATGGCGCGCGCAGCCGGATTGAGAAAAATATGGCGCAGCAGATTGCGCTCCTGCGGCGCCAGCGCGGCAAAATCGGCCTGCAGCACCGTTGCACCCCGGTTCCAGGCGACCACATCCCAGATCGCCGTTCTGATGAGCGCCGGACTGGGATCAAGCGCATCGAGCACGCGCTGCAGCCGCGGCGTAACACCGGTGCTTCGGTGATAGCGGGCTTCCGGTGGCCGGCCCAGTCCGAGCAGAAACAGGTGCTCGCGCTCGGTGTCCGTGAGCATCAGCGCCTGGGATAGCCGGTCCAATACGTCGGCTGAAGGCGCACCGCCCCGGCCCTGTTCCAGGCAGGTATACCAGGTCGGACTGATATGGGCGCGCTGCGCCACCTCTTCGCGTCGCAGACCCGGCGTCCGACGCCGCCGCGACGGCAGACCGAATGCCGCCGGATCAATCTTGGTGCGGCGGTTCTTCAGATAGCTGCCCAGCACATTGTCTGTGGTGACTTCGCTCATCCTGACACCAATTATACCACGATATTGTCACTACTTTACCATGATACGGGTCGAGCGGACACTGCGGCTCACGACGACATCCAGGAGATTTTCGACATGCGTATTTTTCTCACCGGGGCGACCGGCTTCATCGGTTCGGCCGTCATTCCGGAACTCATCAATGCCGGGCACAAGGTGCTCGGACTGTCGCGGTCGCAGTCAGGCGCACAGTCGCTGATCGCGGCCGGCGCCGAGGTACATCGCGGCGACCTCGAGGACCTCGAGAGCCTGCGCAGTGGCGCGGCCAGATCCGATGCAGTGATCCATTGCGGCTTCATCCATGACTTCTCGAGATTCAAGGAAAACTGCGAGACGGACCGACGCGCGATCGAAGCAATCGGTTCGGTGCTGGCCGGCTCCGCTCGTCCCCTGATCATCACCTCGGGAACGGGAATGGGCATGGCTGAGCCGGGGCAACGCGCAACCGAAGATTACTTCGACAGCCACCATCCCAATCCCCGCGCGGCGTCCGAGTTGGCCGCCGCTGCGGCCTCAGCGCGTGGCGTCGATGTAAGGGTGATGCGACTGCCACAGGTCCATGACCCGGTCAAACAGGGCCTGGTCAGCTACCTCATTGCCGTCGCGCGCGAAAAGGGAGTCTCCGCCTACGTGGGTGAGGGGCGCGCTCGCTGGCCTGCAGTGCACCGGCTTGCCTGCGCCCAGCTCTACCGACTGGCGCTGGAGAAGGGAACGGCGGGAGCCCGATACCACGCGGTCGCCGAAGAGGGCGTGCCTGCGCGGGACATCGCCGCCGCGCTCGGCAGGGGTCTGAAGGTACCCGTCGTCTCCAAGTCACCCGAACAGGCCGCCGAACACTTTGGTTGGCTTGCGATGTTCGCGGGCATGGACATGCCGGCTTCGAGCGCACTGACTCAGCAGCGGCTGGGATGGCGGCCCACAGGGCCCGGCCTGCTCAACGACCTCGAGCGCGTGCAATATTGAGGCTCAGTGCACCTGCGGTCCTGCGACGCCGAGTTGTCGCAGGACCCTCTCGAACACCGCTACCGGCTGCCCACCTTCGATCAGGTGTCGATCGTTGACGATGATGGCAGGAACAGCATTGATTCCCTGACTGCGATAGAACTGCTCGCGCGCGCGCACCTCAGAGCCAAAGCGTCCCGATTCCAGGATCTCACGGGCGCCCGTCTGGTCAAGCCCGGCGCGGGCGGCAATCTCGGTCAGCGCCACGACATTGCTCACGTCGACGCCGTCGCCGAAGTAGGCGGCAAGCAGTGCCTGCTTCAACGCCAGTTGCCGACCTTCAAGACCCGCCCAATGAAGCAGCCGGTGCGCATCGAAGGTGTTGTGGATGCGGGTGCGCTTGTTCATGTCAAAGCGAAACCCGAGCTCGGCGCCGCGGGCGCGGATCATTTCCTGACTGTGCGCGAACTGCTGCGGGGAAGACCCGTACTTGTGGGCGATATGCTCTGCGATATCCTCGCCCCCCGGCTCCATGTCGGGGTTGAGCTCGAAGGGTTCGAAGTGCAATTGCTCCGCAGGGCTGCCCAGGCTCCTGAGCGCGGCGAGCAGCGACTGCAGTCCGATCGCGCACCACGGACAGGACACATCGGACACAAAGTCGATCTTAGCCATGCGGGCCCTCACTCAAGGTGGCGTATAGGCGTAATGCCAAGGTTCATAGGGGGATTGGAGCGGGCCTACGAAGGGCTTGCCCGAAGCAGCAACGGCCGCCTGCAGCTTGCGGGTCCATCCGGCTTCATCCCAACGCTGGTGAGCCGAGGCGGCCTCGAGCCCCGCCACAACCTGGCCATTGCGCGCCACGGCAAAGTCGAACGCACGTCCCTGCCCGTGCGCCGACAGGCCCGGAGCGGCCAAGGCTGCGGCACTCTCGGGTGTCCACTGCATCAGCGCGTCGCGCAGCTCCGCTGTCGATGGGGAAGAAGTGCGAGCCAGACGCCGCTCGAGATACTCGGTCAGTGTCGCCGCCACGGCGGCTACGGACGCATTGTCATTCCAGTGAGCCAGCTGCACTTCGAGACTTCGGGGTTGGCGATTGACCTGCAAATCGTATCCCGGGTTGGCCTTGCCGAAGGCCGCCACCACGGCGTCGATATCGGCCGCCGCGGCCATGCCTTCGGCGCTCGTCGGATACCGGGTCAGTTGATCCTGGGACCAGCTCCAACGCGCCGCCAACGAGTCTCCCGCGCGCAGGTAAGCGCGCAATGCCAGCAGCTGTCGCTCAGCGCCCCGGATCCGGTGCAGCGTATCCACCACCGGTGCATCAAGCCCCGCGCTGGCAGTGTCGACCCAATGCCGATGGCGGGACTCGGAAGCTCCGGCATCCGCCCGCGCCTGGACGGTGGCCGCCAGCAAGAGCGCGAACAGCACCGAATGCACGCGTCGCTGCAAGATTCTCATATTCAATTATCTTGAGTTCCTCAAGGACTACGCAAGAGTAATCCGAATGCCGCTGGCTGCCGTGAGATCAACGGCGCAAGACTGCGCGGCAAACCCTGCCAGCGAAACGGCGCCGCCCAATGCCCAGTACCAACCCACGTTCCACCGCAACTCTTCGTTCTCTTCCGGTGCACGCCCTGCTGGTTCCCATACCGTTGGTGTGCTTCGCACTGACTTTCCTCACCGATCTCACGTATTCATTCACTGCGGCCATGCTCTGGGCGGATATGTCCGCGTGGCTGTTGTCGATCGGCCTGATCGTTGCCGTCTTTGCGGTTTTGGCCGGCCTCGCCGATTTCCTGGGGGATGCGAGCATTCGCCGGCTGCGCGCGGCCTGGATTCATTTGCTCGGCAACTTCGCAGCGCTGGTGCTGGCGATCCTCAATGCCCTCATCCATACGCGGGATGCCTACACCTCGGTCGTCCCGGGGGGACTGACCCTATCTACGCTCGTCGTAGTGATTCTGGCGGTGACCGCCTGGAATGGCTGGATGATGGTTCATCGGCACGCGGTAGGCATACTGGAAATCCGTTCATGAAGTGCGTGCTGTCGGGAATGGGGTTGATCATTCTGCTGCTGCTGGCGGCCTGCGGGCCCAGGCCGATCGATCCACGGCTTCAACTCGGCCGTCACCCCTACCTGCCTCCCCTGCATCAGTACCTGCTGCCGCCGATGCATGTGGCAAAAGTCGTCGGTTGGAATGGCGCGGTTCCGACGGTCGCGCCCGGCCTCAAGATCCAGGCCTTCGCCTCGGGGCTCGCCAATCCAAGATCCCTCTATGTTCTGCCGAATGGCGACGTACTGGTCGTCGAAACCGGCGGTCCTGCGGCCCCGGTCAGTCGACCGAAGGAACTCGTCATGAACTGGGTCGAGAAGATGGCCCATTCACGCACCAAGCCCGGCCAGCGCATCCTGCTTTTCCGTGACACCAAGGCAGATGGCGTGCCCGATCTGAAAACGGTCTTCCTCGACCACCTTCATTCACCGTTCGGCGTGGTACTGGTGGGGAATGATCTGTATGTCGCGGATACCGATGCGGTCGTCCGCTTCCCCTACACGCCGGGACAGACCCAGATCACCACTGCCGGCACCACCTTGTGTGAACTTCCGGGTGGTCCCATCGATCATCACTGGACCAAGAGCCTCACGGCGAGCCCCGACGGCACCAAGCTCTATGCCGGCGTCGGCTCCAACAGCAACATCACTGAAAACGGCATGCAGGCGGAAATCGGCCGAGCCTCCATCTGGGAGATCGACAGGGCCACCGGCGCCCATCGTGAATATGCAACGGGTCTGCGTAATCCGAATGGTCTGCAATTCGAGCCGCAGACTCACATCCTCTGGGCCGTCATCAACGAGCGCGATGAGCTGGGGCCCGATCTGGTCCCGGACTATCTGACCTCGATAAAGGACGGTGCCTTTTACGGCTGGCCGTACAGCTACTATGGGCAACATCTGGACCCGCGCGTAAAACCGCAGCGACCTGACCTGGTGGCCAAGGCCATCGCGCCCGATTACGCGCTAAGTTCGCACGTTGCCCCCCTGGGACTGGTTTTCTACGGCGGCGCTAATCTGCCCGTCCGCTATCGCGGCGGAGCGTTCGTCGGCGAGCACGGCAGCTGGGATCGCAGCATCCTCAATGGCTACAAGGTCATCTTCCTACCGTTTGAAAACGGCCAGCCCGCGGGCCTGCCGGAAGATGTCGTCACCGGCTTCCTGGTGGATGGCGACAAAGCCCGAGGCCGACCGGTAGGCCTCGCGGTGGATGCTGCGGGCGCGCTACTGATCGCCGACGACACCGGCAATAGCGTCTGGCGAGTCTCCGCGGCCGACTAATCCGTCTTCCGGCGACCGCGCCGCGCGCCGCGTTGCTCCATCCCGCGGGGCTGACTGGGCAGCCCCGTTCGGTCAATCCGGCGCCGGTCGACGGCACGCCGATCGGGCAGATGTTTGTAGCGGCAGTTACAGGTCGGCGCGTCGCATCCGGGCAAGGGCAGACGCGGCGCCTCGGCGCACAGCCAGCGCCTCTGGGTCACGCTTCGAGCCATGCGACAGGAACGTTCACCCGGCACGACACTCACCGCACGCCAGGGCGAATGTGAGGCGTCGGTCGGCGACCTTGCAGCAGGCTTCCGCGGCAGCATGGCCACAGCATGCACACTGGAGCAAGAGTCGTCTGTAGGGGTGCTTCGCTCCCGCTTCGGTAACAAATCCGACAACGAATCGCGCCTGCGGTCAGAAATTTCCGGCAGGCGATCCCGTTTCGGGCCGCTCCCAAGTGTCCGAGGTAGCGGCAATTATTGCCGAGGCTGAGCGAGGTGAGCCATGGCGATCCGAAAGACCCAATCGCGCACCGCCCCGGTGCGCAAATGGTCGGCTGCTGTTGCGCGCAAAAGCGACGCGCTTGACCTGAAACCCGGGATCTTCAAGGCACGCAGTGCACGCCGCATTGCGCTGTCGCTGAAGCAGTCCGCACAGGCCAGTCACCGCCGCAAAGCCGGTCCGTTCCAGTCGGCGATGTCGATGTTGAATTTCGAAATCAATCGCGGCGGCCGGGGTCTGAGCGACTCGCGGCGGGCGATTCTCAATCGCGCCAAGAACGAACTGCGCAAGGCCTACGGCCGACCGATCAGGCCTCGATGACCGTCTTAGCCGCCGGTGAAGGAATCGCTTCGACCTTCGCGGGCCGGTCCTTGCGGTCGACCATGAAGGCCGGCAGGTAAAGGAGGAACGGCAGCGCAATCAACGATACGGCGCCGTTGGCGATTGCCATCGTGCTGAACTGCAGATGATAGCTTTCCATCGCTTTGGCGCCGAGCCAGTCGGCACCGAAAAGCGAGAGATTGCGGACGCTCACCATCAAGGCGAACCCCAGCGCTTCGCTTCCTTCAGGTGTAGCGCGCATGTACAGATCGGTCAAGGCCATGTCCGCGGATGCCCAGCCCAGCCCCCAGAGGCTTTCGATGATGTACGCCTCGGTCATCGAATTGTAGAAGGCGTAGCCCATCTGCGCGATGGCGCCGGCGAGAATGCACCAGAACAGGAGTCTGCGTAATGACCAGCGCTTGGCCGCGTACGTGCCGTAAACCGCCGCGACCGCGACCGCAAAGCCGCCGTTCAGAAACAGCATCAGGCCCTGCTGTGAGGTGCTCATGTGCAGCACGTCCTGCTGCCGGTAGAAGAGCGCGGTCTGAATGCCCGGCGCGAAATAGAACAGGAAGCTGAAACCCGCCGCGGCCCACATCGTCTTCGCTTTGACGATTTTCTTGAGCTGCCCGCGCGCATCCTGAAGCAGCAGCTGTGAATTGACCTGGGCGCGTTTTTCCCTGAGGAAGAAAATCGCAGCGGGTATGGGCAGCAGCATGATTGCCGCGCTGGCGAAGTTGGTCCACCCGAATGCCACCGTGGCCAACAAGCCACCCAACGGGCCTCCGAGGACACCGGCCATCTGATAGGCGACCTGGAAAATGGAGGCGAAGCTGCCAGACGCCTGCAGCGCCTGCGCCTTCTCCGTCATGTAGCCACCCACGGCAGTGCTGGTGATGACCATGAAAACGTTGACGGCGATACACATCGTCATCAAGGGTGCATACGCGTGAGGGGTGAAGATCAGTCCCAGGAAACTCGCGACGGACAGCAGTGATCCCAGCAGGATGTAGCTCTTGCGGCGGGTGCCGAACAGCGGAAACGCGTCGGTGAAAATGCCGAAGAAGGGCTTGAAATACCAGGCAATGCCCAGCCAGAAGAAAAAGGCGGCGGTCGCGGACTTGCTTTCATGCAGCTCATTCTTGAGAAGATTCTTGAGCGGAACCAGGCTGATGGCGTTCTGCTGACTGAGTGTGACCGCCGTGATGCCCAGAAAAACGACGAGGAACGAATAGATAAGCTCGCGTCTGTACTTGCCGGCGCCGGGATCCGCGACGATGTCCCCGCTCGGCTGAGCTGATTCTTCGTTCCTGTCGCCCCCATCCTTCTAGTTGTTAGCTGCGACAGTCCGGTGCCAGTTGGGGGATTTTGGTGGAAAGGAGGCAATAGCACAACACAGCACGGCCGATTCCCGCACCGCATAGGCCGGCAGAACCGTAGCCGGTAACCGGCCGAGGCCTTTCGGGCTCTAGCGCCTGCCCTCGGCTCCCGGATTGTGTTCGCCGCCGCCATCATGACCCGCATTTCCGACGTGTCCGCGTCCATCTCTGGCTTCGTTCGCGTGGAAGTGAGCGAACGGACGCTCACCCCGAGCGGGCTTGGGTCCTGCATAACCGTTATGGGGATCATAGCGATTGTCCACGTGTCCGTAGAAACCGCTCGGACCCCGAAACCAGGGTCCCGCTCCGATAAACGCGCCGCCGACGAACCAGTCGGGCCCATAGTACCCGTAGGGGGCACAATCGTAGGGAGCGTAGTCGTAATAGCCGTAGGGACAATCCGGAGCGTCCGGAGCGATTCCGACACCCGCTGAGACTTGGGTCGAATAACTACCCGGGACGACGCACCCCCCGCACAGGGCGGCTGCGCAGGCTACAACAGTGACCGCGGAAACCTTTTTCATGGGGATATCCTCTGGCTGGAATGAGGCCCAATACACTACTCCTCGCACCCGCCGGGTCTGTCAGTTTCACTTGCAATTCGCTGTCGGCCACTCGGGCGAATTGCGATCCGGACAATATTCGAGCCCCTGGTACGTCCTTACCTGCTGTGGCTGCTATGAAAAAGACCAACGCCGCGAAGATACGTCGCGCTGCGTTGCACCCTGACAGGCCGGGAAGCGAGTGCAAAGCCGAAGCGCGCTCCTTTGTGCCCGTCATCGATCATGCGAAATGCGAAGGCAAAGGTGACTGTGTTGAAGTTTGTCCGTATGACGTCTTTGACGTCACCCGAATCAAGGACGTCGATTTTCAGACTCTATCGGTGCTTTCCAGGCTCAAAGTCGCAGTTCACGGCATGAAGACCGCGTATACGCCCCGTGCCGACAAGTGCCTGGCCTGCGGACTGTGCGTCGTCGCCTGTCCCGAGCAAGCGATAACACTCCTCGCGCGTTCAACCGCCCAAAATTAGCCGCGGCTGACAGATACGCTGGCCACGGGAGGTGCCTGGCGGACGCTGATCTCGCGAGCGAGATATTCGGCGTCGTGCCAGACGCCCCAGATGAACGGTGAGGCCCTGCGGGACAGCCACGACAGGCCCAGAAAGTACAAACCGGGCACCCGTGAGACGCCCCGCTGATGTGCCGGTCGGCCCTCATCGTCGAAGGCATCCACCTTCAGCCAGCCAAAATCAAGTGCGTAGCCGGTCGCCCAGATGATCGACCTGATACCGGTCTGCGCAAGGTCCATCCGGGATATCGGATCGGTGACGCACGGCGGATCCGGGGCAAACCTGCGCGCAGCCGGCTCCTGGGGCAGATCGAGCCCGTTGCGCGCGACATAGGCATCGGCCGCGTCCAATACCGAGAGATAGTCGGCGTCACCTCGAGCAAGGTTTCTTTGCAGATCGGGCAGGAAGTGCATGACGCCGTCCTGGCACGCATCGGCTCTGCCCACCAAAGTCATGCCACGCGCCGCGTACTCGCGGAAATCCACCGTGTGACCGCCCTTCGCGCCGCTCACCGCGATCGTCACATGCTCCGTGCCGGGAGAGGCCGCCTTGGCATCCCACTGACCCAGAACCCCCAACCACCAGACGAAATCCCGTCCACGATAGCGCCGAGGCGGTCGGTTGTGCGGGCCGACGGACAGGTAAACATCCCTCCCGGCGCGCAACAGCTCATCGGCGATCTGCGCACCGGATGCCCCGGCACCCACGACCAGCACCGCTCCGTCGGGCAGCTGGCCGGGGTTGCGATAACCGGAGGAATGAATCTGGATGATCGGCGAACCGGCTGGAACGACCGGGGGGATGATCGGACGCTGAAAAGGTCCGGTAGCGACCACGACATTCGTCGCCTCGAGGGTTCCAGCACTGGTCGTCGCATAAAAGCCGGAACTATCGGCCTTCGACTTGAGATCCTTCACTTCGGTACCGCAGCGGATCGGGGCGCAGATCTGCTTTGCATACGCCTCGAAATAATCGACGATCTGGTTCTTGGTGGGGAAGCTGTCTGGATCGGTGTCGGTGAATTCCATTCCGGGAAACCGGTCATGCCACGCCGGGCCGTTGGCGACCAGAGAATCCCATCGTTCCGACCGCCAGCGCTCGGCAATCCGATGTCGCTCGAGGATCAGATGTGAGGCACCGCGCTTGCTCAGATGCTCGCTCATCGCCAACCCGGCCTGTCCGCCGCCGATGATGAGCGTCTGCACTTTCTCTGATGGCATGTTTCCCAGTATCGCTGGCGATGAGATCGAGTCCAACTACGCAATTCGTTGGCGCTGCGTCAGATTTTCCTAAGCACTATTGAGTGGCCGTGAGGATTGCAGCCAATCGCTCGAGTCCCTTCCGGTCTGCGTCGTCGAATCGGTTCAGTTCCGGACTGTCGATATCGAGCACGCCAATGAGTGCACCGTGGCAATGCAGGGGTATGACGATCTCCGACCGCGAGGCGGCGTCGCAGGCGATGTGGCCCGGAAACCGATGCACGTCGGGGACGACGATCGTGGTGTTGCGCACCGCCGCCTGACCACAAACCCCAGCGCCCAGCGCGATCCGGACACAGGCAGGTTTGCCCTGAAAGGGGCCGACGACGAGCCCGCCTTCCTTAAGCAGGTACACGCCGGCCCAATTGAGCCCCGGCACCGTTTCGAATATGAGCGCGGAGGTATTGGCGGCATTGGCGATCAGATCCCGCTCGCCGGCAAGCAGCCCCGTCAGCTCCGCGGCGAGTTGCGCATAGTCGGCGTCCTTGTCCTGAAAGTCATAACGCCTGCTGGTATGGTTCACGGCTGGAATCCTGGTCGTTCTCACGGGGACTACACACCTTACCCGTTCTGCGGTCCGACGAGGGGGTCCTTCAGGTTAAGCGTGACCATGCCCACCGGGCGCAGGGTCCCCAACTCCGTAGATCAAGCTGACCTTGCCATGCGCAAGAGGCTCAACCTTGCGCAGTTCGAGACTCCGGCTGTGGGTCGGGGCAGCGAACAGCGTCATCCCGGGCCCGGCGATGAGCGGGTGGACGATCAGCCTCATTTCGTCGACCAGCCCGGCTTCGATCAGCGTCACGGCGGCGCGGCCCCCGCCCATCAGATAGATGTCCTTGCCCGGCTTCGCCTTGAGCGCGTAGACGTCATCCACGCTTCTCAGGAAGGTGGTATTCGGCCACTGCGCCTGCGTCAGCGTCCTCGAGAACACGTAGTGCGCAGTCCGGGCGGCGAAGCGGCCCCAATCAGATTCTTGGGGCGTCGCGATCTTGCCGGTCATGGGCAGAGGACGATCGCCGGCGGTCTGTATCGAGGTCCAGTACTTTTCATAACCGGGATACATGCCGCCGCCCACCAGGCAGGCATCGATCTGCGATGACAGTCCGTAGTCCTCGGACCAGGCTTCCACCCAGTCCGCATAGCCCTCCGGGCCGGTGATCTTGCCGTCGACTGAGATTTTGAACCCCGTGATCAACTTTCTCACTGCACGCTCCTGGGTGACACAGAGGCAGAGCCTAGACTCGGATTGACCATGAATGAAATTCATAGTTAGCATGTATCACATGCACGATCTGAATCTTCGGTCGATGGACCTCAATCTGCTGCCGGCGCTGGATGCGCTACTGCGAACTCGACATGTCACGCGCGCAGCGCAGGAGATCGGTCTCAGCCAGCCCGCGATGAGTCACATGCTGGGGCGGCTGCGCGGCGTTCTCGGGGACGAGCTGTTGGTACGCGGTCCGTCCGGACTCGCCGTGACTGCACGTGGTGCAGCGCTTGCGCCCCTCGTGGCCGCGGCGCTGAACTCAGTCCGGTCGGTTTATCGGCCAGTACCCTTCGAGATTTCCAGGGTACGGCGTGTGCTGCACATCGTCGCATGCGATCTGCATTCAATTCTGTTCGGCCCCGCGCTGCTGGCCCGGCTTGAACGGGAAGCACCGGGGATCGAGCTGTCGATGGAGAACTATACTCGCGACGTATTCAAGCGTCTCGAGGACGGCAAGGTCGATCTCGTCTTCGCCGATACCGACACGCCGTTGCCCCCGGGGGCAGTCTCGACGGTGATCGGCCAGGATCGGTATGCCCTGGTCATGCGCGAGAAGCACCCGGCCGCGTCTCGAAAATGGCGGCTTGCCGACTACGCCAAATGGGACAGCGCGGTAGTTTC
>Ga0210391_10002952_pt1 | contig 14516 bp, 18 predicted proteins | sample IncBWC12OmetaG_FD_160573 | JGI IMG/M metagenome (GOLD analysis project Ga0210391, IMG submission 160573) | Forest soil microbial communities from Barre Woods Harvard Forest LTER site, Petersham, Massachusetts, United States - Inc-BW-C-12-O ... | reverse complement strand
CCACGGCCCGCCGATCGTATTTTTGCACGGCGGGATGGTCTTCTTTGACAATAGCTTCGCCAAGCAGCGGGATTATTTCTCTTCCTTTCGTACGGTCATAGGCATCGATCAGCGCGGGCATGGCCATAGCCCGGACGGCCCATGGTCTCTTTCTTATAAAATGATGGCCGCGGACACAGCAGCAATTATCGAGAAGCTTGGGCTCGGCCCCGTGGACATTGTGGGCCATAGTGACGGTGCGGATCTCGCCCTGATTCTAGTGCGGGATCACCCAAATCTCGTCCGTCGATTGGTTATCTCAGGCGCGAACATCCGGGTAAATCTGTCTCCGGAAGAAAAGCTGCGCAGCCAGTGGTCGCAACAGCAATTGGATGCTCATCTCCGGAAGTTGGCCGCCGCGCTTCCGCCGTGGTTCTTGGCTGATTATGCGAAAGCCAGTCCCGACGGCCCGGATCATTGGATGACGCTATTGGCGAAGTGCTACGACATGTGGCTTCAGCCCGTGGTAATCGAACCTGCCGACCTAAAAATGATCTCGATACCCGTGCTCGTGATGGCCGGCGACCACGACTTCACATCGATTGAAGAAAATAGCGAGATATTTCGGGATCTGCCGCGCGGGCAACTGATTATTGTGCCGGCGAGCAATCACGGAACATTCAACAAGCGGCCCGATCTGGTCAATCTGGCGATACACGAGTTTCTCGACCAAGCCGACAGCGAGCCGACAGCGCACTAGGGCTAGGAATCAGAACGACGCTGCGTGCGAATGCTAGGGCAACCTGCAATCGCGGTGCGGCATGTCGTGACGGCGAGACGGTTGACACGGGTCCGACCCCATGAGTATGGTCCGAACCGCGCAGAGGCCCTATGCACTCGACGTGCAAAGTTGCGACTGTTAGTGACTTCTGCGGCGCCGCATTTCGAATATCCCGCCCATTGTTCCTATTACGCCAAACGTGAGGAACGGAAATGACCAAAGGACAAACAGCCGCCTGCAACATTTTTACTGGAATTGTTGCAGCAATGACATCGTGCGCCAACACGTCCAATCAGCCGGCGACACCGCCGGTGGATCCCGGGGTGCGCGCCGGTGCGCCGGGTGCCGGCACTGCTCTGAAAGGCCTGACTGCGGACGAAACCGCGTTCTTCCAAGATGGGCTCGTCAGATTTTCCCAAATCGAGTCCGTGACCGGAGGCCAAAACAATGGACTCGGGCCTCGCTTTAACTCCAACAGTTGCCTGTCTTGCCATGTGCAGCCGAATGTCGGCGGATCCAGCCCTGCAACCAGTCCCTTGATCGCAATCGCCACTCTCAACGGAGCAAAAAACGTCGTGCCATGGTTCATTGCGCAAAACGGGCCCATCCGCGAGGCACGCTTTAAGCGCAATCCCGACGGCACCAACGACGGCGAGGTCCACGATCTATTCGTCATCACCGGCCGCACTGACGCTGCGGGTTGCAATATCGCCCAGCCGAATTTCCTGCCCGCCGGTCAACCACAATCTGGCCAAGGTGGAAATCCGAACATCATTTTCCGCATACCAACGCCCGTCTTTGGTGGAGGACTCATCGAATCGATACCCGATTCAGCGATTCTCGCCAATATGAAGGCGGACTCGAATCTAAAAAAGCCGATGGGAATTTCCGGACACCCGAATGCGCACCTGAGCGGCAATGCGAATCACAGTGCCAACGACGGGACAATCACTCGGTTTGGGTGGAAGGCGCAGAACAAATCCCTTCTCATGTTCGCGGGTGAAGCATACAACGTTGAGATGGGGGTCACGAACCAGTTGTTCCCGCAGGAGCGCGATGAGACGCCAGGTTGCGTCTTGAACCCCACCCCGGAGGACACGCTTAATTTCACCACCTCGACGTCCACCCCGAAGCAAAATACTGCCGTGGTGTCAGATATTGAGGCGTTTGCCGACTTCATTCGGATGCTGGCGCCGCCAACGCCTGCCCCTGATACTCCGTCCATCGTGAATGGAGCGGCGGTGTTCGCCAAGGTAGGCTGTGCCTTCTGCCATACCCATTCGTTTACCACGGGTAAGGCAATTGCGAGCGGCTCTTCGACAAACCCGAGCGCAGCGTTGTCCAACCAACCGGTGAACCTCTACTCCGATCTGCTCGTTCACCACATGGGCGAGCATCTAGCGGACGGCATCACCCAAGGTGGCGCAGGCCCGGATGAGTTTCGAACCGCTCCTCTGTGGGGTGTTGGGCAGCGCGTTTTCTTCTTACACGACGGACGAACGAAGAACCTTGTCACGGCGATTGAAGCCCATCGAAGCCGCGGAAGCGAGGCGAATATGATCATCGAGCGATTCAATCGGTTGAGCATCAATCAGCAGCAAGACGTCATCAATTTCTTGCGCTCGCTCTAGTTATAAAAAATAAGGCGGCGCCGGTCACTGCATCGCTGCAGTATCGTTCCGCGCCTTCGGGGCTGCGCTGCAAGGGGCCTTATTTGAGCCCGCGAAGTGCGAGCGGGTTCTCCTGCAGCTCCTTCTGCAGCGCCCGCAGGTCTACCCGTTGCACCGGCACCCCGGCGTCAATCGCCAGTGAAGCCGCTACCGCCGCGGACTGGCCCAGCACCATGAACACCGGCTCCATGCGGATCGAGCCATAGGCGATATGGCTGGCGGAGAGCGCCACCGGCACCAGGAGGTTGGTCACCTCTCCCCGCTTGGGGGTGATTGAGCGGTACGAGATCGGATAAGGGTGAGGTACCGCCACCTCCACGTTCCCCTCGTTCTTCACCATTCCGTTGACCACCGCGCGTTGGACATTGTGCGAGTCCATGCCATAGGCGGCCATGCCGATCCCGTCGTCTACGGTCACCGTTCCGCGGGCGTTGTGCTCGGTCATGACGTACTCGCCCACGAGGCGGCGCGCCTCACGCACGTAGAGCTGGTGCGGCCAACCGCCGGTATCGAGAAACTCGTCACGGCAGTAGCCCCAGCTCTCCATCTCCTTGCGAATCGGCTCGGGCACGCGCGGATCGGTGGCGATGAAGTGGAGCAGCCCTTTCTGATAAGCCTCGTGCTCCTTCCAAATGGCGACGCGGCGGGCGTAGTCGGCCCCAGGATAGTTCCAGCTCTTGCCGATGTCGTCCGTGGAGAAGCCTCCCGCGTTATTCCAGTCGGTCTTGCCGTTCGGCAAGCGACTGATGATGAAGCCGTCTTGGAGACTCTTCCACGGACGTTTCTCCATGAGGCGAATCAGAAGCTCGTAGCGCTGGGAGTTGTAGTTCTCAGGCTTCTCTAGAGGAAGGTGATTTTCGCCCTGGCATAGCGTCATGCGGAAGTTGTAGGCCTGCACGTTCCGGTCGCCCGTGCCGTCTGGGGCCACGGTTACGCCGGTGATCTCAGGAAGCAACCCGCTGGAAGGATTTCCAGGAATCACGTAGGGATCGACGCCATCCGGAAACTGGTGGCCCGTCATCAGCTGGACGCCGTTGATGGTTTCCCGGTATTGGGTATTCGGCTCGCGCCCGATAGTGTAGGAGGCGCCCGCCTGGGCCATAAGATCGCCCTCGTAAGAGGCGTCGATGAACTCCTGGGCCGCCACTATCAGGTCGGCCGATCCCTTGCCTTCGCCCGCGTATTCCAGGGTAACGGTGCGCATCAGCGTGCCTTGCTTCGCGACGCTCTTCAGCCGGTAGGAGAAGAGCACCTCCACCTTGGCCTCTTCGACATACCGCTTGAAGACCTGTTCCGCCGCGTGGGGCTCGAACTGCCAGGCTTCGAAGCGGCCGTAGTACTTGCCCATGCGGCGGTAGAAGTCGAGGCCAAGACCGGTAATCGCGTTCTTGTTGCCGATGTCTGTCGCACCGAGTCCTCCGGAGCTCATGCCGCCCAAATGGCGGCCGGGCTCCACGAGGATGACGCTCTTGCCATACCGTTTGGCCGTGTAGGCAGCGATGACGCCGGCGGAGGTACCGCCATAGACCACCACGTCCACGGCCAGCCGAGGATCAGCTCCCGCCGTTGCACCGAAACCTGATGGCAATGACAGAAGGAGAGCAGCCAGGCAAAGACCCCGTTTGATTCCCTGCGCCTTCGCCATGCTATGGCACCGCAAACGTGCGAGTTCGGTTAGCCTGCTGGAACCTGATAACGGGTAACTCAATATCCTCGTCGTGTAGGCGTAAGCGTAAGGCCACAAAAAACGTTTGTGCCGGATCGGGCGTGGCAGTATCGAAGTTGAGCCACATATAGAGGCACGTTCGAGCCGCGAGGGAGATCGACGTCACGGCGACGGGTCGTGTTGGTGGTCGCGGCTTCGAGCTTCCGCAGCCAAACGGACCCTGAATGCTACTGGCTGAAATCCGCGCTGCCGGGTCTGACCAGTACTTCACGGATGCCGGGCTAAATGCGTAGCCCTCTGCGCCAGTCTTTAGCGCTAACCCAATTGAAAACGATGTCTCGCTCACCGAGGGCTCCGCAAATCGATGCGGTATCGGGAATACCATTACGTCGGTACCGGTACTATTGAGCGGAAAAATATGGAAGGCGACATCTCCGACGACGTACATGTCGCCTACATAAGGCTCCTTAACGGTTGAAGCGACCGTTCCCTCTACGCTTGGTTTGCTGTATCGGTCACGCGAAATCCCAAAACATCCCGTACCAGCGATAAACGTCACTAGTACGATCACAACAATCGGCTTGAACGCACGCAATCCTCGCGGCGGAAATGCGGGGACGTGGATTGCTTCCATGCTTGTTCCTTTAACCACGGCGATGCTCGACCCGTAGCCGCTAGTCGTGAAGGTCCGCTGTTGGGAACATCACGGCTGAGGTCTCGATTTCAGGTAATTGACCACGTCGAGACGCGTGATCCCCTCCCCGGCAAGCAACAATGCCGCGCGACTCTGTTGCTCGCTGAAGATCGCCATCAGAACATCCTCGACGCCGACTTCGTCGTTCCTGCTGGACTTTACGTGGAACACAGCGCGCTGTAGGACCCGCTGGAAGCCAAACTGTGGCTGCACGGGGTGGTCCTCCCCTGGTAGAGGAACCCACAACAGATTGTTGGCCGCGATGTGCTGCTGGAGGTCGGTGCCGAGCTTATCGGGATCAGCGCCGCATCCCTTGAGGACCTCGCGCACCTTTGGCGTATCGAGGATCGCGAGCAAGAGATACTCGACGGTCAGAAATTCATGGTGCGCGCTGCGCGCTTGATGAAACGCTTGATTGAGGCAAGATTCCAACTCGCTAGACACCACTCGCTAGGCCCTCATTTCGGCTTAGTCCCGGTTCAATCTGTCCGGTTTTGGGCAGTCTACCTCTGAAGTGGGCGAATTGATGGTTTGCACGTCGTGCCCTTGTGGTTGGGCGGCTGCTTGTGCTCCATGATATTACCGGGTATATTACAGGGTATAGTTTTGGAGGAAGTCATGAGCGACACAGCACAGAGGCGAGCCTTGCGAAATTATCGCTCTCGCCTGACGAAGCGAGGAATCGCACGATTCGAAGTGCTCGGACTCGATGCGGATCGCGATTTGATCCGCTCCGTCGCACGGCGACTGGCGGAAGAAGGACCAGATTCAGCCCGGATTCGAGCGGCCATCGGTCGGACGATCTCGGGCGATCCGCCAAAGAGAGGCGGAATTCTTGAAGCATTACGTCGGTCGCCGATGGTAGGCGCCGATCTCGAATTCAAGCGTTCCAGGGAATCCGGCCGCAAGGTTGACCTTTGACCCGCTACCTTCTCGACACGAACGTCATCAGCAATATAACGAAGCCGGAGCCGTCCCAATTGCTATTGGAGTGGATGGGTGTCCAATCCGACGGCGACTTGTTCATCTCTTCCCTGACAATCGCCGAAATCCGGCGCGGCATACTGGACAAACCAAGGGGGAAAAAACGCGAACGATTGGAGGCGTGGTTTGCCGGACCAGAGGGTCCGCAGTCCCTATTCAAAGGAAGAATATTGTCGTTTGACGAGAAGGCGGCATTGGTCTGGGCTCGTCTCATGTCTGAAGGCCGCGCCGTCGGAAAGCCCAGAAGCGACCTGGATATGATCGTCGCTTCCGTTGCCGAAGTGAACGATTGCGTAGTCGTAACCGATAATGAAAAGCACTTTCCTAGCATCGAGGTCCTCAATCCGTTGAGAACACCACGATGAAAAGGAAGCATATGCCGAATCTCCAACTTGCCCTGCCATTGGCCCTGTGCCTGCTGTCGGCTGGGTGTGTTGTGAGCGTTCCGTTGGAGCCGGGTGCAGAAAACGTGACCATGACTCACAAGGAGGCCGACGTAGCATCGTGCACCGCGGTCGGCAACGTCGTTGGGCTAGCGGACACGAATTACGTCACAGATGAGCGCCGGGAGATGCAGAATCAAGCGGTGGAGCTCGGCGGCGACACGCTCCTGCTCACACGTGACCGGGACCCACCGAAGGGAACCGCCTACCGGTGCAAACCCTCTGTCACCGAAGAGAAACATTAATCCATCGCAATCCGCGTGGCTATCCGGCAGGCGCAATACGTCACTCCGCGGCTCATGGGAAAAATGCCAATGCTTGCCCGTTCAGCCGTGGGTAGCGCACGACGGCACCGAGGCATCGACCCCCCGCGAAATCGAAGGCCATGACCTCGTCCCGGGCGACGCAGTAGAGAATCCCGTCGGGACCGAAGCGCAGACCGCGGGGTCTGCGGAACTCGGCTGATCCATCGGCTGTGAACACACGAATGAGCTGGCCGTCCGCTGCGCCGTACTCACGAACACTGGTTACCGCATCCGTCAAACCGAACGGGTGCTCGCTCGAGACTACGATGTTGCCGTTGCGCGCGACCACAAGGTCGAGCGGGCTCAGCTCAGGATCAAAGACCAGTCGCGTCGGCTTGAGATTTTGACCCTGGGCAAACGCGACAATGGTGTTGTCGCCTTCGCCATTGGGGCCGATGCCCGAGGAGAGAAAGAGGGCGCCGTCGCCGCTGAATGCAAACCCGCGAGGAAACGGCACGATCACTGGTGGCAAAAAGCGCTCGCCAGCGTCGTTCAGCGTGGCAGAAAGGGCCATAATCGTGCGGGCGCTGCGCAATCCGATGTAATAGCGCCCATCCGGTCCGAAAACACCCCCGCCCGGGTTTAATTTCGGGATGGGTCCCGTGTCCCGTACGACCATTCCGTGCCGATCGAGCGCCAGGACTCGATCGCTGCCACTGTTGAGAAAGAGCAGTTCTTGCTGTTGATCGACGGCGAGCCCACGCGGATCGGCGATACGCGCGTCATTGCTGAAGGCACCGAGCGGCCTGCCGTTGCCATCGAACGCAAGGAGGGCCCCATATCCGTCGCCATTGACACCTGCTGCGCTTGTAACGAGGAGAGGCATTGTGATGGCATTCCCGACACACTTGCAGAGAGCTTACGACAGGAATCCACGCGCGTGCATCACTTTGGCCCGTGACAAACCGCCTCAACATTGTGTCCATCGGGATAGCCGAGCGGCGCAAGGGCTTTAGAACTCGCGGCTCACAACCGGGTCGCTAACCTGAAGGCCGGTATGGTCGACCATGACGGCTCCATAATAGGGACAAACTACGGCCCAGCGCCGTGGTCGAACATCGGCCGCACCTCCGACTCGCCGTCGAATCCGGGCCAGTACTTTTGATGCAATTCCATGAACTCAGTTGCAATTCGGACGGCTTCCGCTTTCGATTCCGTCTTCAAGATCGCCCAGCCACCAATAACTTCCTTGCTCTCGGTAAAGGGCCCGTCCGTCACCGTGATCTTGCCGTTGGCGAGCCGCACGCGAGCGCCATCCTTGCTCGGTAACAGGCCGCCGGTATCGACAAGTATCCCGTCCTTAACGGATCTCTCTACGAACTTGCCCATCGCCTCCATGAGTGCGGCCGGTGGCCCGGATTGACGATAGGTCTCGGAATGGCGGATGAATGTCAGGTATTTCACAGCTGCTCCTTTGGTTTCCGGTTATACGACGAATGAGCCGAAGCCAGATCGACACGCCGGCTGCTTTTCCGACGGCCATTCGTACCCGTATCAGCGCTTGGTGTACGGATTGCCGTCCTTGTGTGAAAACCCGCCCCGCCCCTTGAGGAAGCGCAAATCGATATCTGGATAGTCCACTTCGTCGTCCGCGGCTTTGCGGGATCCGACTTCCAATATTACGGCCTCTTTCTGGGACCGATTCTGCAATTGATGTCCGTCGGCGACCCCCGCCTTGAACCCGGCGCAGTCGCCGGTTTTGAGGATCTGCTCGCCGGCGTCGGTCACGAGCACGACCTCGCCTTCGAGGATGTATAGGAATTCGTCCTCTGTCGTGTGCCAATGCCGCTGACTCGACCAGACGCCGGGCGGCAGACGCAGCAAGTTCACCCCGAAGTCCGTCAATCCTGCTGCGTCACCCAGGCGTTGCCGGGTGCGCGCCGCGCAGGGTGCGTCGAACGGTGCCGGATACCTCGAGCCGGTGACCACCGGCACGGTGTTGAAATCGAGTTTCTTTCCCATGAAATCGCTCCCGAAATAGAACTGACCGCGGCGCCGGCTATCCCGGCCGGCCGTAAAACCCGATGCGCTCCTTGCTGCTGAAGGTGACGCCCGGATTGTCGTAGTACGAGAACACGGCGACCATCCGGCTTTTCTCGCCGATCACCGGCGACACGCGATGCGCCGTGTTTCTTCCCGCGAAAACGTTCAACGTGCCGGCAGCGAGCGTATTTGTGGATACTTCCGGATCCTCTCCCGCCAGCATTCGGGCGACGCCGTCATAATTCGGATCGGTATCCGAGCGCAGAGCGCTCCGATACTGGAATTCACCGCCGGATTCGGCGGCCCGGATCAAAAGCGTGGTGGTGAACTGCGCGCGGTCGAAATGCCAGTTCAACGCCTCGCCCGGCCGATAGGCCAGCACATTGACTCGTGCCAGAGGATCGCCCATCGGATAGAGGTGCGGTTTGCCCATTGTCCGCGCCAGGAAATCCGCCAGCGGCGGCCAATCGTAGATCCGGTCAACGACCGTTCCGACCAGCTGATCGGCGCACAGGGTGTAGTTGACGGTTTGAAACTGCTTGAGCGCCGGATGGTCGGCGGCAAGTCCCGGAACGTCGTCCCGGAAGTAGACATTGTGCCGGCGCGCATGCCGATAGCTCGCACTGTCCATCAAGGGCTCGATCTCCGACACCGCGTGCTCGATCGCTTCGGTGCGCACGAATCCCTCGAGATTGAACATGCCGTGCGCGGCCAGGTCAGCCTGGCATCGTGCGGTCAAGTGGACGGTTTCCGCCGAATCCGGTCGATCGATGGGATAGCGGTCAAGATCAAGCAGGTCTCTCATCGGTGCCCCCGATGTGAATTAGATCACGCTTTTGCCTCCCGAAACACTGTGACGAAAGCGGCAGTATTCGAAGGGGCGGGCAAGTTATGTGAATTCGACGGCAAGACGAGATGACGGTGAGCTAGCGTGCTACTTGATCCAGTGGACATGCAAGGAGCTCGCGTGTTGCTCGAGACGAAAGTCGATTCCAAAGAGTCCCCTGCGCCGCGAGCGCGGCGCGGCTCCCGCCAGCCCTGGCACTCGGTCATGATTGCCGCGCCCGCGAACGCGTGCGAAGCCGCGCAGGCGTGCAAGGGCAAGCGTTTTCTTTCCACTGAAGCTCCGTGGCTGCCGCTCGAAGAGTGCGACGTCAAGCGGTGCAATTGCAGGTATCGCCACTACGAGGATCGGCGCGGCGAGCCGCGCCGTCAGGACGCAAAGCCTGCGGCGGGACCGGAGCAAACCAATCGGCGCCGCAGCCGCGGCCGCCGCGCGACTGACTGAACTGCTCCCCAAGCCCACAGGGTCGTGGGGAGCAGTCCTCGATTATTGAACTCGGTCGATGGCTGCGTCGTCCATGTGCAGCCGGAAGTACAGCGCCTTCCTCACTGAGTGAATTGCCTGGCGCGTATCTCTGATTGCCGCCGCCTTGTTTCCCCCGAAGTCATCGGGTGCCGCATCCAATTCTTTGAGAACATCCTGCAAGTTATGGATGGCATGGACGAGCCTGGGGTGGGCCGCCTCTTCCGATTGTATGGTGAGCTGCGGAGCCGCAATCGCGGCCGTCGGATGGCCGGCGACCGCGAACGTCATAAGCACGGCCGCGGCGCTCGCCGAGATGAATAGCTTTCCAACATTCATAGTGTTCTCCTTTAAGTCATTGCGGAAGCTGAATCGGACGGCACTACTTACTCCGATTCCAAAGCTTGTGCAACCCAGGCCTGACATCACGCGTGTGTAGGATTTGCACAGCGATCCGTTCCAGAACACAATCGCCGCGCATGACAGATCGGGATCCGCGAGCACAGGGTAGTCCGCTAGCCATGCCTGCAAATGGCGTCAAGGCGCTCCTCTTCGATGTGTTCGGCACGCTGGTCGATTGGCGGGCAGGAGTTGCGCGGGAGGCGCAGTCCATCTTGAAGCCGCGCGGCTATACCTTGGACTGGAATGCCTTCGCCGACGCTTGGCGCGACCGATACCAGCCGGCGATGGAAGAGATCCGTTCGGGCCGCATTCCATATGCAAAGCTCGATGTGCTCCACCGCAGAACGCTGCAAACAATCCTTGCGCGCTTCGGCCTCGATGGGCTCGGAGATGCGGAACTGGATGAGCTGACGCTGGCGTGGCATCGCCTCGATGCATGGAAGGATGTGTCCGCCGGGCTCGCGCGGCTGCGGCAGCGGTACTTGATCGCCCCGCTGTCGAACGGCAACACCGCGATCATGTGCGACCTCGCCCGAAGGAACGACTTTCGCTGGGATGCAATCCTGGGCGCCGACCTCGCCAGAGATTTCAAACCGGCGCCGGCGGTGTATCTCGCGGCGGTGGAAGCTTTCAACCTCAAACCCGGGCAGTGCCTGATGTGCGCCGCTCACAGCGGGGATCTAGAGGCGGCCGCCGGCAACGGGTTGCGAACGGCTTTCATCGCTCGCCCGGAGGAGCAGCCCGGATTCGCCGAAAGCGCGCCCCGGACGCCGGTCGACCTTGTCGCCCGCAGTACTCTGGATCTTGCGGCGCAGCTGGGAGCTTGATGCCCCGTTCAACCACCGGACAATCTGTCACATCGGTCGCACACCCCGAGTGAACGGAGGATAATCCTCCCATGATGAGGGAAAACAACCTGCTGCCATGGATCATAGGCGGGCTGTCGCTCGCGACCATCGCAGTCGCCGTGACCGTGAGCTCGACCATCGGATTGGCACCCAAGATATTGCCCACCCCGGTGCTAGCCGCCGCGTCCGCACCGACTCAACCCCCCGCGCCGACCGCCGCTCCCATCACGGTATCGGCGCCGGCGCCCGTACCCGCAACGGCGCCGCCGCCGGATCCATCCCTGGCGCTCGATCCCGTGCAACCCGCGGGCGCGCCCATGGCCTCGGCCAACCAGATCTGGGAATGCACGACGAACGGCCAAAGGACCTTTTCCGACAAGCCCTGCGGCGGCAATGCGACGCTGCGCGAAATGAATCCGCTCAACGTGATGAATTCGGCGCCGATGTCGACGCCCATGTATCCATATCCACCGCAATCAGGCAGTGCACCCGACTACTACTCCCCGGACACGCAAGATGACGTGAACAGCTCCTATCCGGTGGTGGTCGGGTATCCGTACGCCGTTCGCCGCAGGCCCGAGCACATTCAACGGCCGTATCATCCTCACACCGCCATGGCGGCGCCGCGGAAAAATTGACGCGGCCGCTGACGCGGTCCCGCCTCACTTCGAGAGATTGTAGACGGGCATTGCGCCATTCTGGATGAAGGTGCAGGTTCCCTTGCCGTTGGGACCGCACACCGCATACTGCATTTTGATGGTCTCCAGTTGGATGAACTGTTCGGGCGACAGGTGCATGGCCTCGCGGTAGGCATTGTCGGCACTCGCGCGGCTTTGTTCGGCCTTCATCCTCTCGTCTTCGGCCATCTTCACCTGCTTCTCGGTTTGGATGCGTTGTTCCTGCGTGGCCGTCTCAACGCGCTGGTTCTTGATGGAATCCGGTGGGTTGGCGCGGCCCACCGTCATGGTAATCAGCTTCACCGGCAATCCCTTGGCCTGAATGAAGCTCGTCAGCGCATCGCGAATCTCCGCATCGATATCGTCGAGAGCCGTCGTGCTGATCGCCGTTTCGTTCATGCCGCGCTTGCGCACCGCCTGGCGCACCATGGTCCAAAACGGCTGTTCCACGTTGTTCCGGTACCAATTCGGTCCGAAGTTCTTGATCAGCGCCACCGAATCCGTGACCTGCAAGGCGACGATGGCGTGAAAGCTGACCGGAACACCGTCCGAGGTCATGGTGTCGGCCAATTCGGCATCGAACCGCTGCGGCTGCATGTACACATCCACCCCTTCCGTGGTCAATGCGCCGAAGGTGCGCCCTGTTTTCACGGGTTCCGGCTCGACCCCGCCGTGCCCGAAGAAGACGGGCTTGTCGATAAGGACGATTTCGTGCCCGGCATCGGGTGAGAAGCTGCTGCACGCGGACAAGGCGACACCCAGCGCAAGAATGCTCATTATTTTCATGTTCAATGGACCCCCGGTTTTATCATCAAGAGACGTTCAATCGAGAAGGTCGGCGTGATACCGACGGGCGACGTCGGGATGGGAACGCAATCGCCCCTTCAAGTAGTTCATGCCCACCTCACGGAACATAGGGTTCCGCGGATCCCGCTCGGGACCCCGGGCATGGGCGGCCAGTGCAGGCGGCAGCACAAGCTGCGGCACGACGGCATCGAGGCGGGCGCCGAGAAAGAATGCCGCCGATAGGCGCTCGATCCCCGCGGGCGGTGACAACACCCGGTGCATGGTGGCCCGCAGGAAGCCGTCGGAGGCGAGTTCGAGCAGCTCGCCGATGTTGATGACGAAGGTGCCGGGTCGCGGCGGCACCTCGATCCAGCCCCGCGGCGTTTCGACTTGCAGTCCTCCCCGATCGTCTTGTAGCAGCAGGGTGATCAGGCCGGCGTCCTTGTGGGCGCCGACGCCTTGATCGGCGGCGGTGGCATCGCGTCCCGGATAGCGGATGAGCTTGATCAGGTAGTGCGGATCATCGCCGTACAGGGGCTCGAGCGCATCCGCAGGCTGTCCGAGTGCCAGCGAAAAGGCGCGCAGTACCCGGCTGAGAACCTGCATGGCAGCTGTCTGCCATCGGGTCACCACGGCGCGCAGCTTCGGCAGCGCCGCCGGCCATTGATTGGGTCCCCGCAGTCGCGACCAGGGAGGCGACCCCGCAGCGCGCGGCACCACCGCGCGCTCAGGCCCGATGTCGATTTGTTCGCGCCAGTCGGGCATGCCGCGGGTGCGCTCTGAGGCGACTCGATTGTAGCCGCGGAAGTGCGGCGAGTGGATCATCTCGATCGCAAGTTTGTCGGCTTCGGGGAGTGCAAAGAAATGCTTCGCGGAGTCCAGAAGATCGTGCAGCAGGGGTGCCTCTACACCATGGCCGACGAGATAGAAAAAGCCGACGTCGTGGGCCGCGATTCGCAACTCGGCGAGAAACTGCGCGCGCTGCGACTCACCGGAATCGAACCCGCGTAAATCGAGTTGCGGCACTTGGCCGTTGTTTTCGTCGGCAGGCATTCACGTAGAATACCGGAGTGCCAAATTCAAAGCTGCAAGTCATCCGCAGAGCCTCCTTCACGGCAACGCCCTGGAAGAATGGCGGGGGCATTACGCACGAAGCGCTGCGCGTACCTCCCAGCGGCGACCCCTTCCGCTTTCGGGTGAGTGTGGCTCACATCGATGCGTCGGGGCCGTTTTCGGAATTCGCCGAGTACCAGCGCAAGATGGTGCTGCTCAAGGGGGCGGGCATCGATTTGGGGTTCGGCGACGGCGTGCAAAAGAGTTTGCGCAAGGTGGGTGAACTGTTGGAATTCGACGGCGCCCTTGCCGCCCACTGCGAATTGGTCAACGGTCCCTGCGTGGATTTGAATCTCATGGTGTTGAAGTCGGACAGCGCCGCGGTGCGCGTCGAACGCTTCATCGAGTCCGTGGCGGTGAGCGCCGCGCGAAACGAAACCCTGCTGATCTTCCCCATCGACCGCAAGATCACCGTGCAGATCACGGCCGGAAAAACCGCGACGCTCGAGCCGTGGGATCTTGCCCTGATGTCGCAATGCGCCGGGCGGATCAGCCGATTGGAGTCGGCGAAGACCTCCGTGTCGACCTCGGTGTTCCTGGCGACGTTAAAATTTGTGAGTGGAGAGTAGCAGGCTGGTTTCGGTGTTGGAGATGCCGTCGATGAGGCGAATCCGGCTCAACACCTTGTCGACCGCCTCGAGACTGTCCGTGCGCAACTCGGCCACGATATCCCAGCGCCCGTTCGTGGTATGCAGGGCGCACACGGCCGGGTCGCCGCGCAGTGCCTTGAGCACCTCGTCGGTTCGATTGCCTTCGACGGCCACGGTCATCAAGGCGCGAATCCGCTGATCCTCGTCCTGCGGCTTGAGCTTGACGGTATAGCCCACGATGGTGCCGTCCTTCTCCATTTTGGCGAGGCGGTTCTGCACGGTACCGCGC
>Ga0210391_10002951_pt1 | contig 14521 bp, 14 predicted proteins | sample IncBWC12OmetaG_FD_160573 | JGI IMG/M metagenome (GOLD analysis project Ga0210391, IMG submission 160573) | Forest soil microbial communities from Barre Woods Harvard Forest LTER site, Petersham, Massachusetts, United States - Inc-BW-C-12-O ... | reverse complement strand
GTCAGTTTTGTCAGTTCGGGTCTTTACGCTTCCGAAAGGCTGGGGGCTTTTGACGGAATCCCGCCTCGTAGCCCGGCAGAGTGGCGGACCGCTTTGCTTCCTATCCGGCACCTTGTGAATTTGTGCCATCGCCCATATTTCCCCGCGTTTTCTGAGACTTGCTATACCTGGCGAGTGCCGCAGCCCTGGCCTTTGCGCTCCTCTCCTCCGGCGTCAGCTTCGCCAGCGCCACCGCCCGCGCCTTTGCCAAGTTCGCCGCGCTCGTAAACCGCCGCCGATCCCTCAGCAATGGGTTCATCTCCGCCAGTTCGCCCACGAAACGCGCCGCAGCAGCCTTGGGCCCCAAACCACACCACTTCTCCGCTTCTTCGAGCAAATTTTCCCCTGAAAACGCCGTAAAACGCACCAATCCGCGGAAGTGCCGCCTTCGGATAAAGACTGGGAAGTCGGCATGTGGTAAGTAAATGGTTGTTAGCTTCATGCGCGTTTCCCGTTACTCATCCGCCCATACTCCTCAGTTTTTGGCACAGCGTAACGAATCACGATCGCTCACTTTGGCTCCAGGTTCGATAGACTCGCCGTAGTCTTAGCCAAACCGCTGTACCCCTTCTTTGGAGCAAGTTTCTACAACAAGATGGACGAACAGCTCAAATCTCGATTGTTGGACTCAATAGCGGCGAATCGCTTGGTCATTTTTTCCGGGGCAGGATTGTCAATGGCGCCTCCGAGCCAGGTTCCGTCCGCTGTCGCGCTGGCGCAGGGTTGTGCGACAGCTTACGAGCAGCAATCGGGAGAGGTGCTTCACCCGGATTGCCACCGGAGTATCGAATTGCTCGCGGACCATTTCGCACAAAGGGGTCAACTGGAAGGTATTTTTCTCGGTAGAGTGATCCGCGCTGCGGGTCTTGCGCCATTCGTTAGGGGTCCGAACCTGGGACATGAGGCCCTGGGTGATTTCCTTGCGTGCGGAGCGATCGAACTGAATATCTCAACAAACGTTGACGTTTTGACGGAAATGGCTGCGGAGAGCATTGGAGAGCCTCTTTCCGGAGTGGCCGTTACCAGGGCGGAGGCAGTTACTGGCACCCAGCCTCATCGGCCGCACGTGAAGTTGCATGGCTGTTTCCGTCGGAGCATTCCAGAAACGCTTTGGTGTCTTGAACAGTTGAGCCGGCTTCCCTTTGATCAACGAATTCATGACTTCACTCAGTGGCTTCCGAATGCCCTTTTAGGGCGCGACTTGGTTTTTGTAGGCTTCTGGAGCGACTGGGCTTATCTGAATCAGGTTTTAGAGGCCGTGGTTGGACAAGCGATGCCAAATCTCGTTGTGCTAGTCAACCCATCAAATCATCTTGATCTCCGAGCGAAGGCGGCCGGCCTGTGGGATCTCGCCCATCGAGAGCCAACTGAGTTCGTTCATGCTCAACAATCGGGAGCGGACTTCCTCGACGAGCTGAGACGTGGTTTCAGCGTAAGATTCATGAAGCGGATGCTGAATTCGTCGACACCATTTTTCCAAGCTGAGTTCGGGCACGTACCAAGGAGCTTTCCAGCGTTCGAGGGTCTTACTGGACCTTCTCTTTACCAATGGCGCCGCGATTCAACCTGCACACCTCCCGAACTTGTCGTCCGACAAAAAGAGCCCGACTCATCTATGCACCGGCTAGGAGTTATGCATCTTGAGCTGCACGAGGCGGGAGCTCGTATCGAGGAAGACGCTTACCTACATTTGGGAAAGCGGGTACGGCTCGTGCAGGGTGCAGGCCGTTACCTTTCCGACGTGCAGAACGATTTTACTCACACCTCCGCTGTCAATGGAGCGGATGATATTGTCATCTGTGTCGGGGCGCAGGATACGTCGCCTCTGCCACTTGACATCATCCGTGATCCTGGCAATGTGAATGTTGCCAATCGCGGAGGTTCGGGAGTTTGGCTCACGGATGATGCGGCGAGAGATCTTTTTGCAACACTAGCGCCGGATCCAGTTCCGCCGGCAGAACCTGCGGTGTAGCGACTATGTTAAATGCGCTCGACGTCGAGGCGGTGTTTAGAGACGCGGACTATCATTGTTGGGCTGCCCCTTATGATCCCACCATCCTTCTCTTTGAAGACGACAGTATTCTTGGTTTCGTTGTACTCTTCGAGACTGCGGAACAACTTCTGAGCCAATGGAAGGAAAAGCAAGGCCGGTTCATAGCTCGAATGTCGGTCGAACTCCGTCGATCTTCGAGGAAGTCTTGGAATTGTTACGCAGTCTTTCTTGCTAACGAAAAGGCAGAAACCGATCATCTGGCGCTTCTTGCCGACCTTGAGGAAGATCTTTCCCTGACGCGGAAACTGGTCAGCGACCACGTTTCGTCCGTCAGCGATCTTCAGCGTGTCCTTATGCCCATACTCCCGATACAGAATCAAATCTCCAGCACCCTTCTCGAGCAGGAGGGAGTGAGCTCGCGACTGTCATCATGGCCAGAGGACGCACGCAGAGTTCTCGAAACAGGCGGCTCTGCAACAGAAATTGTTGAGTTGCTCATCGAGGCCCAGGCATGATGAAAGTACTTTCCATCGATCTATGCGGTTTTCGGGGATGCCGCGGACGGTTGATGCTTGAGTTCGCGAGTGGGTTCACTATCCTGACCGGTTCGAACGGATCGGGGAAGAGCACGATTCTCGATGCTATCGACTTCGCTCTAACTGGAGCGATCTCAAAGTATGAAGATACTTCCGGAGAGAAGGGCGAGAAGCCTTCTGATTATGACTGGTGGCGTGGTGATTCTCATCCCCCTGACCGATATGTGAACCTCGTACTTCAAGGCGAAGGAGGCGAACGCGTCGAAGTTCGCCGGCGGCCAGGCAATGTTGAAGTCACTGGCGTGCCAAATCTTTTAGGCGCGCTTTGTGATCTGTCCCTCAATCCAGAGGGTACGATCGAGGGACTCTGCCGAACCTCCTTTATACGTGACGAGTCTATTGCAAGCCATAGCGTAGATCTTCCTGAAACAGACCGATTTGCTTTCGTCCGTTCCGCCGTCGGCGTACAGAACACCTCTCATGTCCAAACGAAGATTCAGGAAGCTAGGGAAGAAGTTGGTAAGCGCATTGAGGATGCGCGTCGCGAATACACAATTGCCCGTACACGTGTGGAGGAGTCGATTGAGCGTTTGTCACTACGACGCGCAGCGTCGCCTCAGACGACCGCGGAGACCGTGGAGTCGTCTTCAATTCGGCACACGATGGGTTTGCCTGAGGTCGCAACGGTATCGGAAGTTCTACGGACGGCTGAACGTGCGATTGCAGGTCTGCGAAGCCGAGTGGACATCCTTAGCCGCATATTTTCGCGTGCCACATCTCTTCAAGCGCGCCTTACTTCCACCGAGATGGACCAGCTAAAAAAGCGAAAAACGGAGGTCGAGAATGAGATAGAGGTACATCGCCTATCGCTCCAGAGAACGCAGCAGCGTATCGTCGAAAGCGACCAACAATACGTCAAACTACGTGACGGTCAGGAGTTTATTTCTAATCTAGCGGAACTGAGCAAAGCCGGAAGACACGTCGGCCTCCGCGAGGGCTCCTGTCCACTTTGTGGCCTTGCTATTGATGCCGACAGCTTCGATAAGCATTTGGGCGAGATCGAAGCCGAAGTGTCGAAGTTCGGTAGCAGTATCGCGAGCGCAGTCGAACTCCGAGCAGAGTTGCGCGGGATTGAAGCGGCGACCAAGGACCAACTCGGATCGAGCGAACGCGCCTATGACTCTATCGTAGCTGAGATCGAATCTATGGACCGCCAAATCACGCTTCTTCGCGAAGAGGTCGTATCCGCGATTCCTGGCGCGACCGACTGGTCTCCAGACGTCATACGCGTGGAGCTAGAGCAAGCGATGAAACACCTGTCTGGGCTTGAGCGGGAGCGCCGACTGTTCTCTGCACCTTCCGACATGCGAGAAATGCTTAATCATGAGCAGGACATAAAGATGAAGCGGGAGGCGGCGCTCGAAAGCGAAAGGCTGTTGGGCAGATTGCAGCGTGTTGATGATGAGCTAAAAGAGGGGTTGGATGCAGTGAGGCGACTTAGCGCAGAAGCTGTGGAAGAACGTCTGGCTGCTATCAAACCTCTCTTTTCTGAGCTTTACCTACGACTCCGCCCGCACGTCGATTGGAAGAGAGTCGATTTTGCTGTTCGTGGAGATCTAAGGAAATTCTTGAGCCTGCGGGTCGACCATGGTCTTAATATGAAGTTTCTGTTCAGCAGCGGGCAACGAAGGGCGGCCGGATTGGCATTTCTCATTTCTGTTGCGCTTTCACGACCTTGGTGCCTACTGAAAACCCTCATCCTTGATGATCCCATTCAGCACGTTGATGATTTCCGTGCCATTCACCTCGTTGAAACTCTGGCCGCAGTCAGGGCTTCTGGCTATCAAATTCTTTGCGCAGTGGAGGATCCGAACTTGGCCGAACTACTATGTAGGCGACTTCGGAGCAAATATGATGAAGCAGGCGTCTTAATCAAGATGAAGTATGTTTCTGGCGAAGGAACTCAGATAACAGAGAATCGTCCCATTCCTCCACTAGGCATTGCACTGCTCGCGGCAGTTTCTTGATCGACCTAAGCATCCATCATCCGCAATTGAGGCTGAAAATCGTAGATCAAGATTGTTTGGGGGATCCGACTTTCCTCGTAGAGCTCTACGACGCTGCTTAGCGGAGTCGGCCACCCGATGCTCACGCTGCTCGCCTGTATCGCCGGAGCCATTGTCTGGCATGGCCACGCAGTGCGCCGCTCAAACTAATCCATTGCCACGAAGAGCAACTGTGGTGTCGAACCAGAGCCTTTAGGCTCTGATTTTTCTTTCTCCTTGCTGGTCGCGACAATGACCTGCACGCGACGTGGATCAGGAGAGCGGTACGTCTCGACTGTGCGCTGTTCTTCGCAGCCAAGAAGAGCACTAGGGCACACAGAACGGTAAGTGCTTCGGCGTTTCTCGGGAACCAATCCAGCGGCCGCCGTCTTTGCGATTAAAATCCGAGCTGGATGAGTGCATTGCCCTGTTATCGCTAGTCGAGAGTGGAAAGGAACCTTGTGTCTCTGGCGAACGGGGATTAGAATCAATCTCCCAACGTTTCCTGAAGCTACAGGGCCCAAGCATAACTGTGACGTTCGCCTGGTTTCTCGGTGTTTGAAGACGTGGGATCCTTGCGAAACAACCGTTCTCTGAGATGCCGTGAGGAGTGCTCAGATGAAGACTTGGATTCTGTGCGCAGTCTATGCCATTTCGTGCGAGATCGGGTTTGCACAAGGGCTCGACGAAGCGGCGATGAAGGCCCGGCTTGATCAGGTTGCGAGTTCCTATGCCGCGAACAATGCCTTCATGGGAACGGTGCTAGTAGCCGAGGGCGACCGGATTCTTTTGAACAACGGGTACGGCATGGCGAATCTGGAATGGGAAATTCCCAATGCTCCAGGCGTCAAGTTTCGGATCGGGTCAATGACCAAGCAGTTCACTGCTACGCTGATCCTGCTGTTGCAGGAAGATGGAAAGCTGAACATCCACGACCCGGTAGGCAAATACCTTCCAGACGCGCCGAAGGTTTGGGAGAAGATCACTCTTGCCAATTTGTTGGGCCACACTTCCGGCATTCCCAGCCTGACGGAATTAAAGGAATTCGGTACGTTTGGGATGAGTCCGCACACGCCTGAGGAGGATTTGGCGTTCATTCGCGACAGGCCGTTGGACTTCGAGCCTGGCAGCCAATTCGCCTATAGCAACTCAAATTTTCTCGTGTTGGGAATGGTGATTGAACAGGTCAGCGGCAAAAAGTACGTTGGTCTGTTGCATGAACGTATTTTCGATCCGCTTGGAATGAACGACACCGGCCTCGATTCGGACGAACTCATCCTTCCCAAACGGGCGGAAGGTTATATGCCCAGCAAAGATGGTCTCGTGCGGACGAGAGGGGAATCGCTAAACGGGCCATGGGCTGCTGGGGGCATGTATTCCACAACTGGGGATCTGTTGAAGTGGGAACACGGTCTTTTCGGCGGCAAGGTGCTTTCCGCGGACTTGTTGGGCCAAATGACGACTCCGGGCATGGGCAGTGGGGCATCACGACGATCCAGGACATGGAGAATGACATGCCGCCCGATCGGTGTATCGCGCTCCTTGAGAAAATGCCTGTTCCAATTCGTGTTCGCGTAATACGAATGCCGGGAACAACTCCTGCCGGCCGCGATATACAGGAAGGCCGGCCAGTTCCACGGAGTTCGAATCCGCTCATTACGGTCAGCGGTACCAAGTGGGTGCTCGACGGTACTCCCCTCGAGGGAACATTCGCGCCGCGCAACGATCCGGGAACCCTGGAGTACTTCCAGCTACACGAACAGTTGACATTTCCACAAACGGAACTCGCCGCCATGTTACAGGAAACGCTGCGCGATCATGATCAATTGCTGCTTCATGTGTCCGGATCTCCGGCCGCCGCGGCGATGCTGAGCGCGATGCAGTCCGCGGGCGGAGCGCAAGTGTGGGCTTCGCAGCGAGTCCGGTTCGAGCACGGCGACGGCCTGACACCGGATTTGATTCCTCGGGTGAAGGAGATGGGAATCATCGTGGTGAGGAATCCGAGTCATGGCGCCGGTCCTGATCTGCACGGCGTTTTTGAAAGGATAAAAGCACAGCCACTGCGATCCTTGCTGGCCGCAGGCATTCCCGTGGCATTCGGTTCGGACGGGCTGCCAAATCCCTATCTGAATATCATGTTTGCCTCCCTCGATCCGAATCGGCCATCGGAAGCCATCACGCGGGAACAAGCGGTGATCGCCTACACCCTGACATCGGCATATGCCGAGTTTGCGGAAAAAGACAAAGGCAGTCTGGAGCCAAGCAAGCTCGCTGACCTGGCTGTTCTGTCGCAGGACATTTTCACGGTCGATGCTTCGGATCTACCAAAGACGGAATCGGTGCTGACGATGGTGGGCGGAAAGATTGTGTATGACGGAAAAGTACTCCCACTCCAATAGTTGAAGATTGTCGGTTCTTCGCGTTCCGGGCGAGTCGTGGCCCACCCGTCAGTAACGGAAAGATAACGTCAGGGTAGGCGTTTGTCAGGGTAGGCGTTGACTCGCCCGAAATGCCGATTCCTGGCACAGACTCCGTTACATCAAACAACCGCTCGGAGCGCAAATCACACCTCAGAATGCTCATCGATGCGGACAGCCCGGCCAGCAGCACGGCCGCCGCATCCCTTCTTTAAGCTCCGAGCACACCCTTTCGACATGCTGCCGCCTTGTCTCATCTTTCTTGACGGAGATGGTCCAGCAGATCCACTCGTTGCGCGCGAGCGGCGTTATGTCTTCCCAAGCCGCCAGTGCCTTCGCGTCGGACGCGATCGCCTTTCGGAGATCAGCCGGAAGGTTATGTACGACCCCTCCGGAGATTCGAACGGTTGTCATAGGGTTATCCCGCAGGCTAAAGGATCAGGCATCTGATACGAGAGTACAACTCGGATTCCGGGACTATGGTGGCCGATTCGGACCTTTCCCCGATCTTCGCGCTGGAAGCCATTAGTCTGGTCGCAAATTAGAGTAGGAAGGCGTTGATCCTCTCGGAACATGAGACCTGGTCCGCTCATTGAGCTATTCAAGTCGATCAGTGTTCTAGGCAAGTGGCCGAAGACCGGCTTGTCGGAAATTGACTCCGAACATCCATTCATCGTATGACCTGAGCCGGCCGGAAGCGAAGTGCTTCCGCGTCAAACTCACCAATCTCAACATCGCGAAAATAGACCAGTTCTGCACCCGCCGCGATGACTGCATCACGGTGCATCCGACGGAACTCGGCGATGCTCTTATGGTCTGGATACAAGCGTCCTATAAGCCACATTAACTCGACATTTCGACGGCACTCAGCTTCCAAGCGCCGCGACGAGCGAATCTGGTTCAGGTAGCCGTACAAATACAACTTCAACAAATCGCGTGGATCATAGCCTGGCCGCCCAGTTTCCGCGGCCTGAGCCCGTTCGAATGCCAGATCTGACATCACAAGCGTTCCCACGAACGCGTCAATGACGCGGCAGATATGATCGGCTGGGACAAAATCGTCCAGTACAACGGGAAATAGTGTCCCCTGATTTCGTCCCTCGCCCTGGATATAGCCCACGCTAAGGCCTGTTGTCACCATTCGAGGAACAGGTCACATGTCCGATATGAAGACTTTCCGTTCATGTGGATTGCTTCTGGCAGTTGCCGAATGACGGCAAGCTGAAAAGCAACCCCACAAGAGTCCTCACAGTAAAATGCTCCCCGCATGGCAAGGCGCTGGCCACCTTTTACTGGAAGCCAGCGTCTTAGCACACTGTTTCCCCAAAAAAGGAGCTTTCATATGGTAACTCCAGTGCCGATTCCGACTCCTATCCCCAGCGGGTTCGTCACCGCTGGTCTTTTGAATGTCGGACCAGGGTCAAACCCGGCAGCATATGCGCCGAATTCCAGCATGCCAACAGGTGGCCCAGATGCTTCAAAAGGTAACGTGGCTGAAGTCTGGGGTTTCATTGGGGCGCCCGAAGCGGCGCCGCAACAAACGAGTTCGCCTCCCGCCTCCTGCGCCGTTTACGGGGCCGGTGGAGTTCTAGGTGTGAGCGGCGGACCCACGGCCACGATCCAACAGACCGACATCGAAGGTGTCGGTGTTGCGGGGTACGGCACGAGTCACGGCGTCCTTGGGAATGGCGCTAGCGGGAATGGAGTGGCGGGAATAAGCACCAGTGGCAACGGTGTGAGGGGAATGAGCACCAGCGGAACCGGGGTGAGCGGCACCAGCTCCGGAACCGGCACAAGTGGCGTTGGCGTGTGGGGAACCAGCAGTGGAAACGGTGGGGATTGCTGCGGTGTGCTGGGCCAGGCCGCGAACGGGATTGGCGTGCGCGGGGGCACACAAGATGGCTTTGCCGCAGTCGCAGGGCAGAGCACCGGGAAGGGTCTGGCGGGTTATTTCGCGGGGAATGTGCAGGTCACCGCATCAGGTTCGTCCAAGGGCAATCTAACGGTCGCTGGCGACGCGACCGTCAGTGGCGATCTCACGATCACTGGCAACATCGCTTCTGTGAATACGATAACGGTGCAAGGCGATGTAGTTCTTCAGGCCCCTGGCTCGGATTGTGCCGAGCAGTTTGACGTGTGCGACGCGAATGCACCCGAGCCGGGGACAGTCATGGTGATCGACGACGAGGGAAAATTGCGCGAAAGCTCCAGCGTCTATGACAAGCGGGCAGCTGGCGTAGTCTCCGGTGCGGGCGAATACAGGCCGGCAATCTTGCTTGATGGGAGGCGATCATCAGAAGGCCGCGCATCTGTTGCTCTGGTGGGTAAGGTGTACTGCAAGGTGGATGCTGATCCGGCGCCAATCGCAGTCGGTGATCTGCTGACCACCTCTGCACGCCCCGGTTTCGGCATGAAGGCGACGGATCCCGGCCAGGCTTTCGGGGCCGTGATTGGCAAGGCCCTGAAGCCGCTTCGGAGCGGTCAGGGCCTGATCCCCATTCTGGTCGCATTGCAGTAGAAGATCGGCAAAGATAGCGGGGTCACGGAAGCTGTATGACGGTGTCATTTAAACAGTTCGCTCTTCAATTTCTGGGGCTCAAGCTGCCCGTGAGAGCTTCCGCAGCCGCCGCAGCAGCTGGTTTCGTTAATCGCCCTATCTCGTTGCGAGCGGTTATGAATAGCGCCGCGCCATACGTGCCGGACACCAGCAAGTACGCTATCGTCGATAGTTCCAATAACGTAGTCACCGGGAAAGGCCCTCCAGTTGTCGCCTTTTTCTGGATGGATCCGGCGAACTACCCTCCATGGGTGAGCACTACTGGGTCTTATGATCAGCGACGTCAGGCGACGTCGTGGACCGTTACCGTCTGGGAAGCCCAGGCTGAGGGTGAAGAATATAAGTCTTTTGGGACCATCGGAAATCCCGTTATCGACGCTGCTACAGTCCCCTTCAGCAGCGAGTCCGGTGGTCTGGTGCAGTATGACTACACATCCATACAACTGAATGGCCAATACGCGTGCCAGATTACGGCCTTCGACGCCTATGACAGCACCTCAACGGCAAAAATCCCCATCGCGATCACAATACCAGGCGTGACTCCATCGATAGCTTTGACCTATTTGGGGACCACTAATCAGAATTTTCAGATTAAGGGAACAGGCTTTACGCCGCGTGGTGGAGTCAAAATAAGCGCAACCGTCGGCGGTTACGGATGGTTTGTGTACGTTCCCGTCGCCGACAATGGCACTTTCGACACGACCCAGTCAGTCGTATTCATCTGCAAGCAGGCGGGCGGGGGGCAGTTGCAGTTCCAGGCCACCGATTTAGCTACGAACTCCACATCGAATCAGCCTACGGCTCAGTGCCATTGAAAGAGTGAATGCTCGAAAATCGGCTTGCCGAACCAAGTCATAGGAGGGAACAATGGCCGGTCCTCCCAGCGGCTTTAACCCTGTCGTTGCGACCGATAGCGAGCTCGCCCGGTACGGCCTTCCTCCGCGGCCCCATCGCGAGTCCAATGCCGAGTTGTATCAAAAGTGGGTCAAAACGTTCGGCGGTTCCTTTCAGTTCTTCGCGCCGCAGCTCACTCAACCCGCCTCTCCGTGGCCTCGCTCTCAAAGGCTGTCGATCATCGAGGGGAAGAATTCGGGCAACTGGTCCGGCGTTGTGTGCGTTCCGCCGGCCGGCGATTCGTTCAACGTCACAATCACCGGCGTACTCCGTGTACCCCATCTCACGAGCGCCGGCAGCATCGGCATCTGGATCGGAATCGGCGGTAATTCGAGTACGGCCAGCTTGTTGCAAGCCGGAGTCAGCTGCCAAGTCAATTCCTCCGGTGCAGATAGCTTTAGTGCTTTTTACGAATGGCAATCACCGAACAATCCCGTTGGTCCCGCACCCGTTAGTGATTTCCCGAATATTAGCGCAGGCGATTCCATCGAAGTCCAGATCTGGGTCACGTCGACGACGACGGCGACGGTCGTAATGCAAAACCTCACTTCCAAGGCCCCCGCCATAATTATGCCGATCAGCGCCGCGACGGGCGTGAGCGTATCGGGCGTTAGTGCTGAATGGATAGTCGAACGCCCCCTCATCGGCTTTGACTCCCAGCACAATCCGATATTTGCAACGCTTCCCGATTACTCGCCCGTAGTCTTCACGAACGCAGTCGCGTGGGTAGCTCCGCAGTCATCCACGGGCATGACGTCCTTGAGCAACTTCGCGCGTAACCATGACTACGCGCGGCCTGTGAGTTTTCGCTCCATTGCGGAGAGTTTGAATCTCCTTCTGCCTGGGTCACTGCGAGCGATACTAAGTGAGGTCGCGACTGTTTTCGCCGGGTCCGGCACAGTATTCACGATGGTTCAGAATGGCACGACGCTCTCGACGGCGGAAATCGTGAACAACACGACCGTTCAATGCCAACATGGCGACGGTTAGCACCCAGGAAATCTACGCGCTGAATGCCCCGGTGGCCCTGACGACGCGGCTAGCGCTTGGAATCACCCGATAACTCGAAATGCGAGGATCGTGTTCCTTCCTCAAGTTGCGCAGCCGTGGGTGAGCAGTTCGTGTCCTCATCGGGCCGATTGCAGGTAAGTGGTCGGCCGCTGGTGGCAGCGGTAGGCGCGCAGTCAATAAGTGCCAAATCGCCAATGGGCTCACTGAGGCCGATTACTACCCGAAAGTCGGCTAGGCTCCAGTAATTCGGAAATGGCATATCGCGGAAGGCTGACGCGTTTTTCGGTACTAATCGGCCTTTCGGCCCACAAATTATTCTCAATGAGTTGCTAAGCCCTGTTCCCAACAGTTGATCGATAAGATCACATGTCCGTATTCGTGCATCTGTCAAACTTCTCGTTGCCGACCGCATGGAGAACCCTGACACTGACGATACTTCGAGCCTGCGTCCGCTGATCGCATTGGTAAGCGGAAGAGTAGTCAAGCCGATTGCGAAATGACTGTTCTTAAAGGATTCTTGAAAGCCACCAGATATTGGGCCCGATCTTACAGTTGATCTGCTTCCTGGCATGCACGACCGGAGTCCAGTGCTTACGGACTTGCGCTGTCTTTGTTCGTCGTGAGTTCACGCAACAGCCATGCTTTGGCCATCTTCCAGTCGCGCTTCGCTGTCTCCGCAGAAATTCGCAAGGCCTCGGCCGTTTCTTCCACGCTCAGTCCACCGAAGTATCGCAGTTCCACGACTCGCCCTTTACGGGGGTCAACCCTGGATAGGCATGCTAACGCCTCATCGAGAGCCAGGACATCGACCCCAGCTGTACGCACTCCAACGATTGCGTCGTCGATGGGAATCCGCACGGCGCCGCCGCCCCGTTTGGCAGATTGGCGATTGCGTGCATGGTCAACGACAATGTGTCGGATGATCTGCGCGCACAAGGCAAAGAACTGCACACGACCTTCGCAGCGGATGCCACGCCCCGCAATCATCTTGAGATAGGCCTCGTTTACCACAGCCCCAGATTCAAGGGTCTGAGCCGGGAATCCGCGGGCCAGGTGCTTCCGAGCAATTCGTCGTAGTTCCGGGTAGACGATCGGCATCAGACTGTCTAACGCTTCCTTCTCACCTTTTCCCCAGGCCGTCAGGTCGGTTAGAAAGAATGCCCGGCAAACAAAGAAAAACGTGCTGCCCCGAGTACCGGCTACGGGTGGCATCGAAGCTTCCGGTTGGCCGACCACCCGGACAGAACTCAATTGCACGGCTCTGGGCCTCTCGATGAGCGCATTGGCCTGTACGCGAGCTCGCAAGCCGCAGATCGCCAGCGTCTTCGGTTAGGAAGGGAAGGGCCCTCAAACAGCCTCCGAGCATTCTCAGGTCAGGTGCTTTGCTTTAACCGGGCCCGACTCGGAGGCGAAGGGACTAGTAGTGACCGGATGCTACTCCGCAACATCGGAAGCGTCAAGGAGAAGGCGCCTGGCGCCGGAGAGCAGATAACGGCGTCCTCCGGCCGCCAATCGGCCCCTTCTATTGACGCTAAATCGCCAACTGAGCAATCAATTTCCGCTTTTGCCGGTGATGCGCGCGGAATTGATGAGCTTGATTTCCGCCTCCCTGAACCGGAAGCGCTTAAGGAACGCTGCGACAAAGATAGGTACAGAGAAGAAGTTGAAACAAGAGCGTCTCGTATCAGCGCCGAGCACGGTATTGCGACCAGGTGGAAAGATCAGCCGACTTTCGAGAACGGGGAGTGAAAGTGCGGTCTTGCAGGGTGATGGGCGCATCTGCTATCCATGCTCGATGTATGAACTCACAAAAGATGCTCTCAAAGAGATTGAGCGGATCCATTCAAACTGGATCGAGTACGAAGTCGCTGGAGACGTTCACAGCTTAATGGCGTTGTGCGCTGATGACATCGAATTCTGGCCGCCTGACGCGCAGCCTCTGCTTGGCCGTGCGGCGGTCTCGGCGCAGATGGCGCGTGAGAAGACGAAAATTCACTCCGTTGAGATTGCTGACCGTCGCATTCGAGGTTCAAACGAGATTGCTTACTTGACCGCAAGCTACCGAACTACCTTTTCGTCGGCCGAAGACTCGACCTGCAGACAAGCCCTCGGAAGCCATCTGTGGATGCTGCGAAAGCGGACCGGTACGTGGGTCATTAATCTCGTGAGTTGGTCAGTTTGGGGCCGTGCCGACACTTCCCCGACAAGTCAGTCCCCACTATTCCCCGGCACTGGGGTCACATCCTAAAAACGGGCCACTTCGCGTATGTGGCGGCCCCGGATTCCCAGTTCATCCACGCACGGCAGACCAGGCGATTCTGGACGTATTGTCGCTAGCCGAAGTTACCCCCTTTTCGTCTCGGTTTATGCCTAATCGCCTTGTCACTCATCGAGACATGGCCTAGGTTTGATCCATGATGTCGGAAGCGGATCTATCAGTGCGTCGCGTCAACTGGGCACGTGTAATCGTGGGAGGTTTGGCAGCCGGCCTGGTTATCAATTTCTTCGAGTATGTCGGCCACCGTCTGCTTTTGGATGACGTCTGGACAGCGGCGTTTCGTGCTCTAGGAAAAGCTCCTACAGGCTGGCTGGCGTTCATCCCTGCGAATTTCGGGGTGGGAGTTCTAATGGTATGGTTTTACGCGCGACTCCAATCACACTACGGCGGAGGACCGATTAGTGCTTTGAGGTCGGGATTGGCAACATGGGCAGTCTTCTGGGTGATTCCGATGATGTCCATCATGCCAATGAATCCTTTTCCCGACAGGTTGCTAGCTACGGTCGCATGTGGGAATCGATTCGCGCTACTCTCGTCTGACCGGCAATCTGGAAACAACGGGGACGTAACTTCCGTGTTGCCGACAATCCACTCAGAACCGAGAAACAGTATGGCTTTCTCGCGCCTCAATGAGCGCATTGGCCTGATATGGAGTGACCGTGTCAACCTGCGCGATGGGTGGGTTTGTTTTTGTCTTTGCTTTTGTTGTTTCCCGAAGACAGAGCGAGCAGCAGCTGGAGCAGTGATGAGC
>Ga0210391_10002950_pt1 | contig 14521 bp, 14 predicted proteins | sample IncBWC12OmetaG_FD_160573 | JGI IMG/M metagenome (GOLD analysis project Ga0210391, IMG submission 160573) | Forest soil microbial communities from Barre Woods Harvard Forest LTER site, Petersham, Massachusetts, United States - Inc-BW-C-12-O ... | reverse complement strand
AGAGTTGAAATTGGCTTGACGGCGGTAACAACTGAAGGTGAGGAAGTGGGACTGGCCGGATTGCTGGAAACGTTGCAGGCCACTGGGCATAAGGAAAACCTACACCCGTAGACTTCTTGAGTACAGGGGGGCCCAGGTTAGCGCCCAAAAAACGGGCGCGAACCTGGGGCACCGTCACCGGCTTCCCGAACTCTTGCTGTCCACTCCGATTTGATCTCGACGATTTCTCCTAAGGAATAGTGGCGAAAGTTCTTTACTTCCGGTCCTTCGGACGTTCGCATACCCGCAAATCCCCACTCTAAATTTCGCAAAGAACGCGGAATTTCGAATGAGCCATCCGTCTATCTGTTTGTATGCGACGAATGAACATGGCGTCTAGGTTCGTGGTGCTCACCCTTCGAAAAGCGCGAAGGGTGAGGCAGCTTTGGTCATGGTAGTGCAGTCGCGATCGTGCACAGGTGGGCCAGCAAAGGCTCGTTGTGCGGCCAGTGTGTGTACCCATCCTAACGTCGCAAAAAGCGCGACGTTAGGATGGGGCACCCTCGAGCCGACTTTAACTTTCATTCGGATTTAATGCGCGTGCGAAGTTTGTCGCGGTAAACTTGACAAGGGGAAAACAAAAGTTGAGTCGCCGCGCTGCGTGTCGGCTGCTGCTGGGCTGGCTGCTAATTGTAATCATCGTCGTCCCGGTTTTGGGACAAAATAACGACATCCACCAGCTCGCCCGCGCTGTTGACGACCACTATAACCATCTGCGCAGTTTGCAATCGGACTTCACTGAGATCTATCAGGGGGACGGTCCGGAGCGAGTGGAGTCCGGTACTTTGTGGTTGAAAAAGCCGCGCAAGATGAGGTGGGAATATCGTTCTCCGAAAGAGAAGCTGTTTATCAGCGACGGCGAAGTTGTGTGGTTTTATCTGCCGTCGGAACGGCAACTCAGAAAAACATCTTTGAAAAAGCTCGACGACCTGCGCTCTCCATTAGCTTTCTTGCTCGGTAAAACTAAGCTGGAAAGCGAGTTACGCGGACTCTCTAAAGCAATAGATCAGTCTCCTCAGGTTGCGGGGGACATTGTGTTGCGCGGAGTTCCACAGGCGGGGATGGGACAGGTCAACGAGGTGCTGCTGGAGATCACACCCTCGCACCAGATTGTCCGCATCGTATTAGTGGATGCGGATGAGGCGACGACGGAGTTCCGGTTTGCTGGCTGGAAAGAGAATCTGGAGTTGAGCGACGGCCAGTTTAAGTTCACGCCTCCTCCGGGAGTAGAGACGGTGGAGGGAGAGTTGGTTCCGTAATTTTGGGCCCAGCGGTTTGGGATGGATGAGCGAGGGCGCCCGTCGCTCCATTAAATAGTTGGGTTACTTGCGTACCACAAAGGCAGACAACACGCTGTAAGCGCTTTGGGGACACAGTGTTACACTTGGTTTTGACGCTTGGTAGCAAAGGTTTGTTCTGTAGAAATTCGGGATCTTCCTCAGGATCCGAAGGCAGCAAATGGCACAATTCCTAGTCAAAGTCGCCGACGAGCAGGGGCATCTGCGGCAGCAGGTGGAGCATGGCTATTCGGAGGCGGAGGTTCATGACCGATTCGTGCAGCAGGGCTACCTGGTTTATTGGGTCAAGCCGCGGACGATCCTCAGCAGCGGTCGTGGCCAGCGCGGTAAGCTGCGGCAGTCGACCTTTCTGATCTTCAACCAACAGTTTCTGACTTTGATCAAGGCAGGCCTTCCGATCCTGACGGCGCTGGATCTCTTGATCAAGCGGCAGCGGGACAAGTCGCTTCTGCAGTTACTCGAAAACGTCCGCGAACGGGTGAAGGGCGGCGAGTTGTTGTCTGACGCTTTTGCCGCGCAGCAGGTGTTTCCGAAGATGTACACGACTACGCTGATGGCTGGCGAGAAGAGCGGCAACATGGAAGAAGTCCTGAACCGCTACATCACATATCAGCGGATGGTGCAGACTTTCCGTAAGAAGCTCTTGGTGTCCCTGGTATATCCGACTCTGCTGGTTACGATGGTGATGGTGATGTTGATCTTTCTGATCACCTTCGTGATCCCGAAATTTGCCGACCTGTTCGACAACCTGGGAGCGCAGCTGCCAGCAATCACGGTCTTTATGCTTGCGCTCGGCCTGAACGCGCAGAAATACGCCTGGGTGGTGTTGTTGGTTGGGGGAGTGGTGGGCGTTCTATTGTGGCGCTGGAAACAAAGCGATCGAGGAGCCGAGCGCATTGACCGGTTTCTACTGTCTTTGCCACTGATTGGCGAAATCCGTCTGAAGTACCAGGTAGCAAATTTTTCGCGCATTCTGGGGACGCTGCTCCAAGGCGGGCTGCCTTTGGTGCCGGCGATGGAAACAGCCGGCGAATCGATGAGCAGCCGGCAGATGGTGAACGGCGTCACTGCTGCGGCAGAACGCGTCCGCGAAGGCCAGACCCTGTCCCACAGCCTGGAAAAGCAAAAGCTGTTTCCCGATCTCGCGGTGGAAATGCTGGAGGTCGGCGAATCGACCGGCGCGCTACCTGCGATGCTGGCTTCGGTGGCGGAATTTTATGAAGAAGACGTACAAACGGCTCTGAGCGCGACTATGGCGTTGATTGAACCCGTAATTCTGATCATCATGGCAGTCTTTGTAGGGGGCATACTGATCTCGCTGTATATGCCGATCTTTACCTTAGGAGCGAACATACATTGAGGGGAGTGTCAGCCCCTTAAGAGGCGGTTTAAGTCCGAGAACTTCGGCATCGCTAAAGCGATGCTCTGATACGAAGTGCAAGGACAACCGCAATATACGACGCAAGATACGAAATGCAACTGGATGTGGAAGGGCTGTAAACTGGAATGGGCATGGCGGATAAGAAAACAGCAGTGGTAAACGGCGGGAGTGGCGGGAAGCTGGTGCCGGAACCGGCGACAATTCCCGACGAAATCGAACGGGCGCGGGATATTGCGCGACGTTACCGTTGTGAATTCATCGATCTCAGCGATTTCCAGTTGCACCACGATCTGTTTGAAAAGATTCCGGTGCACCTGATGTTCCGCTACAAATTCGTGCCGCTGGATGAAACGGCGGATGGACGACTGGCGATTGCGATTGCTGATCCCAGCCAGTTGATGATGATCGATGAGATCAGCCTGCTGCTGGGCAAGCGAATCGTCACCAAGGTTTCGACTCTCAAGCAAATCTCCGACATTCTGCAGAAGACCGAGCAGTCGAAACGCGTGCTGGAAGACGCGAGCGAAGGATTCACGCTCGATGTAATCCGCGAGGACGAGGCCGGGAACGACGAGACCATCTCTATCGACAAGTTGACGGCGACGGCGGGCCAGGACATGAGTCCGATCATCCGCTTAGTCGACACTACGATTTTCACGGCGTTGCAGCGGCGTGCTAGTGACATCCACATCGAGACGCGGGACGACTCGGTGTACATCAAGTTTCGAATTGACGGCGTGCTCACGAATGCCATGCCGCCGATCGGCAAAGAGCATCATTCGACCATCATTTCGCGCATCAAGGTCATGAGCGAGCTCGATATTTCCGAGCGCCGCGTGCCGCAGGACGGCCGCTTCCGCGTGAAGTACAACGGGCGTGCCATCGACTTCCGCGTGTCGATCATGCCGTCGATCCATGGCGAAGACGCTGTGCTCCGCGTGCTCGATAAAGAATCGATGAGCGAGAAGTTTAAGAAGCTCACGCTTGAAGTGGTCGGGTTCGACGAAGACGATCTGCGCCGCTTTCGACGTTATATCAAAGAGCCTTACGGCATGGTGCTGGTTACGGGCCCGACGGGTAGCGGCAAAACCACGACACTCTATGCCGCCGTTAATGAGATCAAGACCGATGAAGACAAGATCATCACGATTGAAGATCCGGTCGAGTATCAACTGCGTGGGATTACTCAGATCCCGGTCAACGAGAAAAAGGGATTAACGTTTGCCCGCGGCCTGCGGTCGATTCTGCGTCATGACCCGGACAAGATCATGGTCGGCGAAATTCGCGATAACGAAACGGCACAGATCGCGATCCAATCGGCGCTGACGGGACATCTTGTGTTCACGACTGTCCACGCCAATAACGTGGTCGACGTGCTGGGACGCTTCCTGAACATGGGCGTTGAGCCTTACAACTTTGTGTCGGCACTGAACTGTATTCTGGCGCAGCGGTTGGTGAGGATTATCTGCGATTCCTGCCGGACGGCTGTGCATTATCCAGACGAAGTGCTTGAGGCGAGCGGTCTCGACCCGAAGCAGTGGGCGCAGGTTCCGTTGTATGAGGGCCAGGGCTGCATCGAGTGTGCGGGAACGGGATTCCGGGGCCGGACTGCAATTCATGAACTTCTGGATTTGACGGACCGCATCCGAGAGATGATTCTGGAGCGGAAACCAACCTCAGAGATACGGCGCGCGGCTCGTGAAGATGGCATGCGCTTCCTGCGTGAATCGGCGCTGGACAAGGTCCGCGGAGGATTCACCACGCTGAAAGAGATCAACAAAGTGACTTTTATCGAGACCATGCGCTGAGGCTGGTTACGAGGCGGTTACCTTCTGCGAGAGCCAAAAGTCCAATCCCGGCATCCGCAGAGGTAACTATTCTCACTACTAAGGTAGGGAATATCATTAGATTGCAGGCCTAGATTGCAGCTATGACATCCACATTAAAACGCGACCGCCGTCCGACGCTCGCCTGCGAAATCGCTGCGGATCGCGTTTTGGCGGGCCGCGCGGCCGATGCCGGGCGGATGGTGGAAATGGCGTCGGCGCGAGAACTGGCGCCAGGGACGGTGGTTCCCGACTTGATGGAAGCGAATCTGCGTGATGGCACCGCTGTCCGGCAGGCGATTGAAAGCGCGCTAAGCAGCGTTGGTGGCCGTTCGCACGACGTAATCGCTATCTTGCCGGATACTGCGGTGCGGGTCGTGCTGCTGGATTTCGAAACGCTCCCAACGAAACGGGATGAGGCTGAAGCGGTGGTTCGCTTTCGACTGAAGAAATCGCTGCCGTTTGATCCGGCCGATGCCCGCGTCTCGTATCATGCGCAGTCAACGGGAAAAGGTGTACGTGCGGTGGCAGCCGTGGTCCTGAACTCGGTTCTACAGGAATATGAGTCGGCATTTCGCGATGCAGGTTACAACCCCGGAATGGTGATGCCATCGATGCTGGCGGCGCTCGGAGCCGCAGACGCGGAGCGGCCAACGCTCGTGGTCAAAGTGGACGCACGCACCATCAGCATTGCCATTCTCGATCAGGAACAACTGTTGCTGTTTCGCACTCTTGAAAATGTGCGCGGCGTGACCATCACCGGCGATCAACTGGCGGAAGAAGTCTATCCCTCGGTGGTATTTTTTCAGGATACCTACAATCTGAATATTGAACGTGTGTATGTTGCCGGGTTGTCGGAAGCGGGAAGCGCTGCGGGAGCGCTGAAGAATCAGTCTGGTGCGCAAGTGGAAGAGCTGGTGGTGACGTCGCAAATTGGCTCTACAACGGGGACGGTTCCGCGCTGGCGCATGGCGGGTGTGGTGGGAGCTTTAATTTCTTAGCAATTTTATAAATATGCGTCTCGATATCAATCTCGCAACCCGGCCCTACGAAGATGCCCGTGAATTCTGGGCGCGGTGGGGATTGGGCGTGGGGCTGCTGGCGGTATTGACCGTGTTTCTGCTGGGCTGGACGGTGAAAGCATGGACCGACGCTGGACGAGATCGTCATGACATCGCGCGACTCCAGGCCCAAATTACGGAACGCGACGCTGAACGGGCAAAGGCGCAGGCTTTTCTCGACATGGCCGCTAACCGGAGCACACGCGACCAGTCACAATTCTTGAATGGGCTCATTCAACGCAAGGCATTTTCCTGGACACGCGCGTTCGAAGATCTGGAACAAGTCATGCCTCCGAACCTACATGTCGTGTCACTTCGGCCGGAACTAGGTGACGAGAATCAAATGAAATTGGAAATGAAAGTCGCGGGCGACTCGCGCTCCGCAGCCGTGGAACTGGTCCATCGCATGGAAGGCTCCAAGCATTTCCAGGGAGCGCAACTGGTGGCGGAGAGCCAAAATGGCGAGACGGGAAGCGGTGTGCTGGCTTCGATAATTTCAACTTATGTTCCCGATTCGCCGGACGGGAGTGGAAAGTAATGCCGGAACTGGGCAATTCACGACGCAAGTTAAAGATTGCAATCGGGGTGATGCTGGCCATCGACGTGGTCGCTATGGCAGTTCTGTTTTCACCGCTGGTGGGTTCGGCCGATTCGCGGCAGTTGCAATTGAGCGAACTGCGAGTGGAATTGCTAAAGAAAACGCGCGAGGTAGCGCCGCTTCAGGGCATGGACAAAAAGATCGATCTAGCGAAGGGTCAGATTAACGGATTTTACAAGGACCGCTTTGCTGCCAAGGATTCCGAACTTGCTACTGAACTGGGTAAGTTGGGGTCTGAGAATGGCGTCCGGATGCAGCAGGCTAGGTACAAGGAAGAAGAACCGGAAAGCTCCGGCATAATTCCGGTTCAAATCCAGGGGAGTTTTTCCGGGGATTATCTGCAACTGGTCCGGTTCATCAATACGCTGGAACGGTCGAAGATGTTTTTCGAGGTCGATAGCGTTGACCTTGCCGAAAACACGGGACAGGTCCGGCTGGAAATCACAATTCACAGTTATCTGCGGTCGGGTGCTTAAGTGAAACTGGGAGTCGAAAATCGAAAGCAGGTAATCGCACTGGCGGTGTTAGGCGGAGTTGCGCTGCTGATGCTGGGCTATGAATTCTGGCCCTCGTCGACGAATGCTCCCGCCCCTACAACTGCGCAAACATCGACCCCAGCTCGAACCGGAACGCGCCGGACGGCCTCGGGAAAAGTGGTGCCGGCGACGGAGCCGCGGCTGGATCCTACGCTTGACTTGAAACTGCTCAGCCAAAGCGAAGAAATCAAGTACGCGGGCAATGGAAGAAATATTTTTGTCCCAGGCTCGGTGGCGGTTATCGACACGCCCAAAAGAAACGGGACCACCGATACACCGGAGTCTGCCACTCTGCATTCCCCTCCGCCAGTTCCGCCGCCGCCGCCGATTACGCTGAAGTTTTTTGGTTTTGCTAATCGGCCGGGGGAGACAAGGAAAGTGTTTTTAGCCCAGGGAGAGGACATCTTTATTGCGGCTGAGGGTGACATCGTCGACTGGCGCTATCGCGTCCTGCACATCTCTCCGACGGCCGTGGACGTGGAAGATGTCCTCAACAACAACCGCCAGAGCCTGCCTTTAACTCAAGGATGAATTTTAATTTTGTAATTTCGTAATCTGTAATTTGGTAATTTGAAGGCGAGTTGGTGGTTATGCGGCGTGGTTTGAAATCACGAAATTGCAAAATCAACAAATTTAAAAATCGCCAGCGCGGCTATATGATGATCACGCTGATCTTGGCGCTGGCGCTCATGTTGATCGCATTGTCTGCCGTGCTGCCCGCAATCAAACAACAGATTGTCCGTGACCGCGAAATAGAGCTTAGGCATCGCGGCAACTCTTACGCGCGCGCAATTCAACACTTCTATAAGAAGCTTGGACGCTATCCATCACGCCTCGAGGAGTTGGAAAATACCAACAACATCCGGTACCTGCGCAAGCGTTATACCGATCCGGTCAATATAGATAAAAAGACTGGCAAGGAGTTGGATTTTAAACTCCTGCATCAGCAAGATATCAGCTTGAACAACGGACCGGTGTTGGGACAAACCCCGGGGCAAGGCGGAGTCGGCGGACAGGGATCCACGCCTGGTCAAAGCGCATTTGGTCAGGGAGGAAGCTTCGGGGGGTTGCAAGGAGGCACTTCCGCCTTCGGAGGACAATCGGGCGGAACTCAGCAGGCAACTGGTGCGGGGTCTCAAAGTTCCGCGGGTAGCGATTCCGGCAGTGGTGACTCCAGCAATCCGTCCAGTTCATCCGGATCAGGAGACAGTTCGAATTCCAATGGATCGGCATCGAATTCAAGTTCAAATTCCAGTTCCGGACTAAGCGGGCAAACCTTCGGCGGAGGACCGATTCTCGGGGTTGCGAGCCTGAGTAAAGAGAAAAGCATCCATGTTTTTTTCGACAAAAACCACTACAATGACTGGCTATTCATCTATGTGCCACAGGCCGACCGCGGCGGCCTGCTGACTGGGCCGATATCGACTAGTCTTCTGGCCGCGGGAGCGATGGGAGCTGTTCCGGGACAGGTGCCAGGGGCAGGTGCGCTGGCTGGTGCGGCGGGACAACTTATGCCATCTCCTAGCGGCTTTCAATCTCAATCGCCTGGTGGTTCGACTCCGTCTCCGCAGAGCCCGGTGCAAAGCGCGCCGCAAAACTAGAGGCCACGCAAAAGGAAAAGCCTCGCTTCGGCAGCGAGGCTTTTTATATCTTCTCTTCCATTCTTCCGTTTTTTTAGGATCGCGGGCTCACGCGACGTCGATGCCCAAGTATTTGTGCTCGAGCAGGGTGCTTAAACGTTGAACGAAGAGCCGCATCCGCAGGTGCTCTTTACGTTCGGATTCTCGAACTTGAATCCGGCACCTTCGAGGGTCTCGACATAATCGACGTGTGCTCCACCCAGGTACATCAGGGACGTGGCGTCCACATAAACCTTCAATCCTTCGAAGTCGAACACTTTGTCCATCATGCCGGCGCCATTTTCGAAGGCCATGGAGTATTGAAACCCGGAGCAACCGCCACCGACTACGGACAACCGCAATCCCGCCGGGACCGGTGTCTGGGTCGCCATGATTTCTTTGACCTTGGCAATCGCGCTGGAGGTCAGCACGGGTGCCGCGGTCTTGGGCTGGGCATCGTGCTGAGTATTGGGCTGAACTTCGGGTACGGTGGTAGTCGCCATCTGGTTATCTCCTTGTACGCGATAATTATAACAAAGGTTGAACCCGGCTCGGCAAGGCTTTTCCTGAGCCTGTACCTTCTCCAAACCTGACAGTTAGATGCCCAAGGCCGCAAAGAAGACGCGCACCGCTTGCCAACGGGTCTATAATCATCGGCAGTAGGGGCCGTTACCCGAACGTCAGCGAATACTACGAGGTTTTCGCTGAGACTCAGATAGCACTTCGGGGGATTGGCTCGATCTCAGCTCCGAGGTGGCACATGTCTCCTATGTTTGGGCTGCTTGTCGCGTGGGGTGTTTTGACGGGGATACTCATCATTCTCCTCATCTATCGCAGCACCCTCACCATGCACGAGGACGATTCAATCTTCCTCAACGACACCGAATCCCAGATGCAAAAAGATCAGGTGGAAGTGCTGGCCAAGATGAAAAGGATCACACCGTTGCTCAAGGTGCTCGGCGCTTTGTCGGGAGCCATGATCCTGGTCATTGCGGGATTGTTTATTTATCAGGGATTGAGCAACGCGACCACGCTGCAATAACCGCCGCGTTTGCGGATTCGCAGCAAATCTGCCAACCCCGACTCGGGGAGAACTCGCAAGAGTTAGGGTGAAGTGTTTTCACCTGCTAGCGAGCTTTTCGACGATGCCAATGCTAGTAAGCTCCGCAAGCAGAACATGAGTACGCAAGCCCCCGTCGCTATTATTGGAGGCGGTCCGGCGGGCGCTTTGGCCGCTTCCCTGCTAGGGGCGGGCGGAAAGAACGTTCTTCTTTTTGACGAAAAGCTTGCCTGGGAAAAACCCTGCGGTGGCGGGCTCACACACAAAGCTCTGGAGCAATATCCGTTTCTGACGGAGGCCGGCAACGGCGGCAATCCCATTGAAGATTGCGAACTGATCAGTCCTTCGGGGCAGCGCGTACGTTTTCAAATGCAGCATCCGGTGGCGATCTTCCCCCGTGAGAAGCTCAATAGATTGGTGCTTGAACGGGCACTGTGCGCTGGCGTTAAGGTCTGTAACGAGCGCGTAACTCGCATAGCAGGCAACCCCGGTGACTGGCAACTGAAAACTACCCGGGGTGAATATGAAGCGTCTTATCTTGTGTTGGCGGCAGGCGCTCGCAATCCGTTCCGCTCCCAGTTTCTTTCACCCATTCCGCCGAGTGATTTGATGGTTACCGCGGGATATTTTATTCCCGGCTGCACTTCTCTGATGCAGATTCAATTTCTCAAAGGAATTACGGGTTATATCTGGGTCTTTCCGCGCACAGATCACGTATCCGCCGGGGTAGCGGGCAAGATGGGTGAAATTTCTACTGCCGAGTTGCGGCGCGTGTTGGAACAATGGCTGGAGGAAAATGGGTTCCGCCTAGACGGCGCCCGCTTCTATTCGCATATTCTTCCGTCCTTCAGACTTCACACTTTCGAAGCGCTCGAGGCGTGTGGAGACGGCTGGGCGATGATTGGCGACAGTGCAGGACTCGTGGATCCGATCACTGGGGAGGGTCTGTACTATGCGCTTCGGTCGGCGGAGTTGTGCGCCCAAGCCTTACTGGCGGATAAACCCGAAGATTATCGCGTCCGGCTGCAAGACGAGGTGCTCGGTGAATTGAAGCTGGCGGCGCGCGTTTCGAAGCGGTTTTACAGTGGACAGATATTTGGAGACAGCGTGCTCGAGAAGATTGTGTCGCTGACCGCGCAAAGCAAGAGCTTCCGCGACTTGATGAGCGACCTTTTTGCAGGCATTCAGGGCTATCGCGATCTACGTGCTCGAATGTATAAGATCCTGCCGGCGGTCATGGCGGAGAGCTTGGCGGGAACGCTGCGTCGGCCATGGAACAAGAATAGCGGATCGGAGTTCGTCACCGACCCGCTCGCGCAATAGTGTTAAATCAGGCAGCCTTGGACTTCAGGGCTGCGATGTCGTCGAGCAACACTTTCTCGTGGCCTTCGGGGTTCACTTTCTCGTAGACCTTGCGGATCGTGCCATGGGGATCAACGACGAAGGTGGTACGCTCCCAGAACTTCATTCCCTTCCATTCGGCCTGCCCGAGACCGAGGGTCTTCATCAGGCTGCCATCAGTGTCGGCGAGGAACTCAACGGTAAGGGAAAACTTATTGCAGAAATTTTTGTGCGAGGCCACGTCGTCGGCACTGATGCCGATTACCTTGATTCCGGCAGCGTCGAAGTCCGCTTTGGTTGCGGTAAATGACTTGGCCTGGATGGTGCAGCCGGGTGTGTCATCTTTGGGATAGAAATAAACCACGAGCCAGCTTCCGGCAAAATCGGAGAGCTTAGTGGGCTTGCCGTCCTGGTTGGGGAGAGAAAAACTTGGAAAAGGATTGCCAGCAGAAAGCATTTTGGTCGAGTTTCCTTTCGAAGTTGTTAGCTGCAATTATACGAGAGCTGATTCGATCCCTTGGATTCAGGTTTTGGTCTTTCAACAGTTCTGCTTGTCGCGATTCCTGTACACCTCTGTGTCTCTCGTGGTTCAAGTTCCAATTCTTAACCACGGGAGACACAGGGTCCACAGGACAGAGCTTCTGTTATCGACTCCGCCTCAAACTGAGAACCGACAGCTCAGAGTTATCCGCGTCAAGCGGCCTGCATTACTTTCTTGGCGCGCTCGGCCATTTCTTTTTCGGATACATCTTCCTTATGCGTTGCGACACCCCAAAGATGGCCGAACGGGTCTTGAATGAACCCTGAGCGATCTCCATAGAACTGGTCCTGGACAGGCTTCAGTATTTTCGCTCCTTCCGCAACCGCCTTTTCGACGACTTTATCGCAGTCGGGGAGGTAGACATAGAGGCTCACTGGAGATGAACCGATGCTCTCGGCGCTGCGGTTGCCCATGCCGAGATTTTCGTCCGCCAACATGATGCGAGAATCGCCGATTTGAAGTTCGGCATGGCCGACCTTGCCGTCCGGACTGTCCATTCGCACAAGGACAGTTGCTCCGAAAATATTCTTGTAATAATCGATTGCTTTCGCGGCGCCCTTGATGACGAGGTAGGGCGTAACGGAGTTGTATCCCTTGGGAATATAGTTGACTTTGCTCATGATGATTCTCCTCTTGGTGTTCGCTCATCGGCCTCCGGTCGTCAGTGCGTATGTGCCGGCCAGCGGTGAGGTTGAGGGTTGAGGTTGAAGCGCGTAAACGGACCTTCGCGGGTGCGTCGTACAACAATGAGAACACAAGTTGCGGTCTCGACTCAAGGGGTAGGACTCATACCAGGAGATGTACCATAGTCGACGTCGCAACCAGGTATTTGGCTCATGCCCGAACTCCCTGACATTGTGGTTTACATCGAGGCGCTGGAAAAACGCATTCTTGGCCAGCGACTTGATCGTGTGCGAATTGCCAGTCCTTTTTTGTTACGGACTGCAACGCCGCCTGTGCACGAAGCGGAGGGTAAGACTGTCGTCCAATTGCGCAGACTGGGCAAACGAATCTGCATCGGCATGGAGAATGACATTTGGCTGGTTCTACATCTGATGATTGCCGGCAGGCTGCTCTGGCGAAAACTCGGCGCCAAAGTTTCACCTCCTCGCGGTCTTGCGGGCTTCGATTTCACCGATGGGACTCTGCTATGGACGGAAGCAGGTTCGAAAAAACGGGCGTCGCTGCATGTGGTGGCGGGAGAGAATGGCCTTGCGGCGCTGGATCCCGGCGGGTTGGAGGTGCTGGGAACAGATCTGGAACATTTTGCTACGGTCCTTACCTCGGCGAATCACACGCTGAAACGCGCTCTTACGGATCCGCGATTATTCAGCGGCATCGGCAACGCGTACTCCGATGAGATTCTGTTCGAAGCGCAACTGTCCCCACTAGCATTGACGCAGAAGCTGAAGCCGGAGCAGATTGAGCGGCTGTTTGCGGCAGTGCGCAACAATCTGACTCAGTGGACGGAGCGCTTGCGGCAAGAGTCAGGCGATGAGTTTCCTGAGAAAGTTACTGCGTTTCGTCCAGGAATGACTGTGCATGGCCGGTACAAGGAGCCATGCCTGCGATGTGGGACGAAAATTCAGCGCATACGATACGCAGCCAATGAAACGAATTACTGCCCAAATTGCCAGACGGGAGGAAAGCTGCTCGCGGATCGATCATTGTCCCGATTGTTGCGAGAGGACTGGCCTAGAACTCCAGAAGAGTTTGAATTGCTGACCCGGGAGCAACGATGAGTTGCTGCGGCCGCTTCGATTGACTTGGAGGTTTCACCAACGTAAGATTTGCCACGAATGATCGGCCAAACTATCTCGCACTACCGCATCGTCGAAAAACTCGGTGGCGGCGGCATGGGCGTGGTTTATAAGGCTGAAGACACGCGGCTTCATCGTTTTGTGGCACTTAAGTTCCTGCCTGAAGAAGTGGCGCGTGATCCACAGGCGCTGGCTCGTTTTCAACGCGAGGCTCAGGCTGCTTCCGCACTAAACCATCCCAACATCTGCACAATTTATGACATTGGCGAGCAAGACGGACAGGCCTTCATCGCGATGGAATTTCTTGAGGGCGTAACTCTCAAGCATCGTATCGCGGGCAGGCCGGTGGAGACGGATGTGTTGCTGGGGCTGGCGATTGAGATCGCCGATGCGCTCGATGCGGCTCACGCGGAAGGTATTGTCCACCGTGACATCAAACCCGCCAACATCTTCGTGACCAAGCGTGGGCACGCGAAGATTCTCGACTTTGGATTGGCTAAGGTGACCGCAGCCGGACCGGGAGGAAGAATCGGATCCGACGCTACTATAACGGGCACGGTGGAAACGCATCTGACGAGTCCGGGCATGGCGGTGGGCACAGTGGCCTATATGTCTCCGGAACAGGTGCGTGCCCGGGAGCTTGACGCGCGGACTGACCTTTTTTCATTCGGGGCTGTGCTTTATGAGATGGCGACGGGAACGTTGCCGTTTCGAGGAGAAAGCTCGGGAGTAATCCAGCGGGAGATTCTGGATTCGTCCCCGGTTGCCGCGGTGAGAATGAATCCCGATTTGCCCGCGGAACTTGAGCGCATTATCAATAAGGCGCTGGAAAAGGATCGCGATCTTCGCTACCAGCACGCTGCCGATTTGCGCGCCGATCTGAAGCGCCTCAAGCGCGAGACGGAGTCGAATCGTGCTACACCTAGTCGAGCGGATACGGGCTCCGCTGCAGGTTCGAGTGCGGCGCTCAGCGGAACAAATACGGCTTTGCCATCGAGCGCCATAGCGCTTGATCCCGGTAGTAGCGCGGTACAACTGGCTCATGGCAGCAGTTCGGCAGTTGTCGCCGCAGCGAAGCAACACAAGTTGGGTTTGGTGGGAGTGACGATTGCCGCTCTTGTGATTTTAGCGGCGGCGGGCTTTGGCGTTTACTCGATGCTGCATCGGGCGGCGCCCGCGCCATTTCAAAATTTCAGCATCTCGCAGGTGACCAACTCGAACAAAGCGGTGGTCACCGCCATATCCTCTGACGGGAAATATCTGCTTACGGTGATGAATGATAGAGGCCAGAACAGTTTATGGCTGCGTAATATCGCAACCGCGAGCGATACGCAGATTGTTCCGCCGACGGCCAACATCCCCAGCGTGGCATTCTCGCCCGATGGGAACTACGTTTACTTCCGCAAGGCGGAGAACGCCATTAACAGCGATTTCAATATTTACCGCACGCCGGTTTTGGGA